>ENA-UPWK01000272-UPWK01000272.1-human-gut-metagenome-genome-assembly--contig:-NODE-272-length-58871-cov-4.345222_pt1 | contig 58871 bp, 59 predicted proteins | sample MGYA00250048_ERZ773373 | MGnify/ENA primary metagenome ERZ773373 (study PRJEB29103, sample SAMN06112059) | human gut metagenome | biome: human gut; feature: ankylosing spondylitis patient; material... | reverse complement strand
TAGCCGCCGAGGACGAGGATCAGTTCGTTTCCCTTAGGACGAAAGCTTTCCCCCCGCATCAGAGGCACTATCCGGGCATGGGGTTGCTCCTTGGACCATTCCTCACATTCATCTACGAGGTGTGGCTTGAACCAATATCGTGTAACCGTTTTTGAGCTGCTGTTTCCTGACATCACGAGGGAACACCTTTTTGCCTTAAAGAACTCACTGTTTTTAGCCGTTGCTAGTTTTTTTTTGATGAGCGTATGCTAGGGTTTGATTGCTTTGTACAAAAAGTGACAAACCGTTTCGTTTCGCGCGCTACGATTCCATTCTGCAACGGAAACGCCATTCCATAAGGAGGGGCAGATGTTACAACCCATGTGGGTTCTGTCTGATAGCGACTTGGCTACTATCCATAGTGCAACGGTTGAGCTTTTGAAGTCAACGGGTATCCAGTTTTTATCTGAGGAGAGCATAGAACTTTTCCGCCATCACGGTTTCCGGGTGGAGGGGGAAACCGTTTTCTTTACGGAGGAGGATACAGATTCCGCCATGAAACTGTGTCCTCCGTCGTTCACCATCCATGCGCGAAACCCTGAGAGAAGCGTCGAAATCGGCGGGCGCCGCCCTATTTTTTCCCCCATATATGGTGCCCCATATGTCGTTGACTTTGAAGGAAATATAAGAAGCGGTACCTTGGAGGACTACCAAACGCTCGTGCGTCTGGCACACCAGCTACCCAATCAGGATATGGTCGGCTATCTCCTCTGCGATCCAGGAGATGTCCCGGCGGGGAAGGCCCATGTCCATATGTTGCATGCTTCCATGACCTGTTCCGATAAGCCGTTCATGGGCAGCAGCACCCACGGATCCAGAGGCGTTGAGGATTGCATGCGCATGGGGGAGATCTTCTTTGATTCGTCTAGAGCTTATCTGAGGGAACATCCCTTCTGCATTTCGTTGATAAACAGCCTGACTCCGTTGCGTTATGAAAAAGGGAGTTGCGAGGCTTTGATGGCCTTCGCGCGGGACAGGCAACCGCTCCTCATTGCCTCCCTTGTTACGGGAGGGGCAACCGGGCCGATCACAATGGCTGGTGTGCTCGTTTTGCAGAATGCGGAGATTCTTGCGGGAATCGTTTTGGCGCAGCTGGTTTCACCGGGAACGCCCGTTGTCTACGGTTGTGCTTCTGGGATTATGGATATGCGCAGCATCGTCGTTTCGCTGGGTGCACCCGAATTCTCGAAGATTTTGAGGGCCGGGGTTCAGCTCGGGCACCACTATGGGCTTCCCTGCCGTGGAGGAGGCTCGCTTACGGAATCCTGCGACATTGATGCGCAGGCTGGATTCGAGTCAATGAGCACCATGCTCAATGCCATGGCATATGGCGCTGACTTCATCCAGCACAGCGCGGGATGTCTTTCCTCCTATCTGGCCGCTTCGTTCTCCAAGCTCGTCATGGATGACGGGATATGCAGTTATGGCAAGGCAATGCGGGAAAAAGTGGATTTCAGCGAAGAGGCTCTCGCCATTGATATCATCAAGGAAGTGGGCCACGGAGGGGAATACCTCACACACTTGCACACAGCCATGAATTGCCGCAGCGCCGTATGGCAGCCCGCCTATTCTTACCGGGGAGGTTTGAATGCGTGGGAGGCTAGCGGGAAGCCGGATATCCGTGAGGCCATCCGCGAACGCGGAAAACAGCTTCTGGCCGAATATGTCCAGCCCGATCTGGAACCTCGCATCAGAGAGCGCCTTGAAGCCTTTGTACTGGCCTACAAGGCATAGAAGGGGAGGAAATCATGAGCAATTCAGTCTCCACGGAAAAACGTAGCGGCATAGATACATTCCTTGTTGGCGTAACATTGTTCCTTACGCTTCTCGCAATCATCTGGGCAGCGGTATCCCCCGATCAGTTTGCGGACATCATGAAAGGGGCCAAGAACAGTATCGCCCATCATTTCGGATGGTTCTTCATTTTGAGTGTTTTCCTATTCATTCCCATTCTGTTTTTTTTGGCCTTCGGCAAATACAGAAATCTCAAGCTGGGAAAGGATGACGACAAGCCGGAATTCAGTACATTCAGCTGGGTGGCTCTGCTTTTCGGGTGCGGCTTGGGAGCCGGGTATTGCTTTTGGCCGTTTGGAGAGGCTCTTTGGCATTTCTACAAGACCCCTTATCTTGCCGAGTCGGGATCACAGGCGGCGTATCTCGTGTCCAAAGGGGCGGCAATGCTTCATTGGGGATTCCATCAGTGGGCCATTTACGCGATCGTGGGATTGGTTATCGCTTTTCCCGCGTTCCGCCTGGATCGCCCCATGACCGTATCAGGAGCGTTCTATGGCCTGCTGGGGGACAAGGCGTCGAAAGGCATCATTGGGCGCTGTGTGGAGATTATCGCGTCCATCACAGCCCTTTGGGGCGCGGCGGCTGCGAACTGTCTCGGCCTGATGTTGTTTACCGTGGGATTAAAGAATATTTTCGGTATTGAGGTGGGGCTTGCCGGGAACGCCGTCATCATGTTTTCCATCATCATTGCGTATACCATGGCGGCGTACTCTGGCCTGCATAAGGGGATAAAGCTCATCAGCGATGGAAACGTCTGGGTTTCGGTCATTTGGTTCGTATTTATCCTATTTGCTGGCCCGACAGTGCTTCTCCTGAACGGGATGGTGGAAACGATTGGGCAATATTTCAATTATTTCTTCACGATGGCAACCTTTACGGATTCTCAGGGGCTGACAGGCGGATGGGCGACGGACTGGCCTATTTTCTATTGGCTTTGGAACACTTCATGGGCTCCGTTCGTTGGTGGCTTCATCGCCCGTATATCGCGCGGCAGGTCGATCCAGCAGTATATCCTCGGCGTTCTGATCATCCCGGTCTGCGTCTCTTTCATATGGTTCGGCGTGCTCATGACGGCGACGCACTATGTCGATGCCAACCATCTCGTTAATATATGGGAACTGGTGCAGAGCAACCCGGCAAACGGACCCTACGCGGTAGCCTCGGCCTTTGGCGGCGGCGTGATCATCAACTGCGTCATCTTCCTGAGCGTTGCCGGTTTCCTGATCACGTCAGCAGACGCGGCCTCTTTCTTTATCGCCATACAGATGTCGCATGGTTCATTGAACCCCAGCAAGGGCATGGTCCTTTTGTGGGGGCTCATTATCGGAGCTGTCTCGGTTGTGCTCCTGAACACGAACGGGCTTGATGGGGTCAAGTTTGCGGGCATTCTTGCAGGGGCTCCGTTTATGTTCATCATTTGGTTTATGGTTGTCTCCTTCTTCAGAACACTCAGAAGTGAGTACGCACGGTTTAAGGAAAATCAAGAACGTTCATATATGGAACACCTGAGAAGGGAACTTTTCAAGTCATAACTCTCTGCAGTGCGTATAGAGCCGTAATCAGTATAGAAGGATAAGGAAATGCACGGAAAAAATTTGATTCTTGAAGTTTTCAAGGGGAACCCCGTCGAGCGGACCCCCTGGGTTCCCTACACCGGTTCCCAAATCGCCAACCTCAAGGGGTATACCGCGCAGGAAATGTTCCGCGACGCGGACAAGCTGTACGAATGCTGCATCGAGGCGGAGTCCCAATACTCCCCGGACGGCATGACTCCCATGTTCGACCTGCAAGTCGAAGCTGAAATCCTCGGCTGCAATCTCGCATGGTACGACAACACCCCGCCCACCGTCTGCTCTCACCCGCTCGAAGGCGAGCTCGTCATCCCCACGCGGCGCATCCAAAAGACCGACGGGCGCATCCCGCTCATCCTCGACGTCATGCGCCGCTTCAAGGCCGCCAAGCCCGACATCGCCATGTACGGCCTCGTCTGCGGCCCGTTCACCCTCGCCTCGCACCTGCGCGGGACCAACATCTTTATGGATATGTACGACGATGAGGACGGCGTGAAGGCCCTCGTCTCCTACTGTGAGGAAGTCGTCCGTGAGGTTGCGGACTACTACATCAAGGCGGGGTGCGACGTCATTGCCGCCGTGGACCCGCTCGTCTCCCAGATATCCCCAGATATGTTCGAGACCTTCCTGAGCGAACCCTACACGAAGTTCTTCGCCTCCATGCGCGAAAAGGGCGTGCCTTCCTCCTTCTTCGTGTGCGGCGACGCCACCAAGAACATCGAACCCATGTGCCTCACCAGGCCCGATTGCATCGCCATTGACGAGAACGTCGACATCATGGAAGCCAAAAAGATCACGGACGCCCACGACATCACCATCTCAGGCAATCTCCAGCTCACCATCACCATGCTACTCGGCACGCAGCAGGACAACCAGAAGGCCGCCATTGAGTTGATGGACAAGATTGGCACCCACCGCTTTATCCTCGCGCCCGGCTGTGACGTTCCTTTTGACGCCCCCGCCGCGAACCTCATCGGCGTGGGGCAGGCCGTGCACAACCCCGAAGCCGTCCGCAAGGCGCTTGAAAGCTACGTCGCCAAGGACAATCTGCCGGAAATCGAAATGCCGGACTACGTCAATCTCGACCACGTCCTCGTCGAGGTCGTGACCATCGACTCCAAGACCTGCGCCGCCTGCGGCTACATGGTCGCAACCGCCAACAACGCCGCCAAGATTTATGGGGACAAGGTCAAAGTCGTCGAACGGTCCATCATGTTCCCCGAGAACCTCGCGTTCGTGAGCAAGGTCGGCCTGACGAACCTCCCCTCGCTCCTCGTCAACGGCGTCATCAAGCACATCTCCCTCATCCCCACCGTCGAAAAGCTGCGGGAGGAGATTGAGGAAGCGATGAAGTAGAACAGAGGATGGAGGGAAGAGGAAACCCTTCTGAAGAGGGATTTTCCTCCCCACCCCGCCCTTTCCTACCCAAGGCTTTGAAGGTGGGGAGGCGGCGCGGCGGGAGTCCCTATCGGACTGAAAACGGACAGGATACGGAGTTTTCTCCAAAAGGGGCAAAGAGAGGCTCGGGCCTCGGCTCTTCCCCACAAGGCAGGATTGACGGAATGCGCAAGGAACTGATCATCCTCTCCGGCTTTCTCGGAAGCGGCAAGACGACGCTGCTGCGGTCGCTCCTGCTGCGTCACTCGGATCGGAAGATAGCCGTGCTGCTGAACGACTTCGGCGACATCCCCGTGGACGGGGAAACCCTGCGCCGCTCCGGCGTCGAGGGCGGCGTAGTGGTGGAGATCGGAGGCGGATCGGTATTCTGCTCGTGCCTGCGGGAGCCGTTCATCAAGACGCTGGCCAACCTCGCCGCCCGCGACGAGGATCTGATCATCGTGGAGGCCTCCGGCATGTCCGATCCCTCCGCCGTGGACAAGATGCTCCGGCTCTCCGGCCTCGACGGCCTTTTTGAGCACACCTCGACCATCTGCCTGTTCGATCCCGTCAAGAGCCTCAAGCTGGCGCGCGTGCTGGAAGTCATCCCGCGCCAACTGGCCTCGGCCAGCGTCGTTGTCCTGACCAAGGCCGACATCACGACTAAGGAGGAACGGGACGCAGCCCGCGCCTATATCCGCTCGCAGGAACCCGACCTCCCCATAGTGGAAAGCCATAACGGAAACGCGGATTTTGCCTCCCTGCCCGAACGGGCGCTTCGCCTGTTCCCGGTCGGATTCAATACCCCGGAGACGCGGCCCGACTGCTTCGCACTGGAAGCTGTCAGGACCGACGCCAAGACGCTGCTCGACGCCCTGACCGCCGACGGAAACGTGCTGCGGGTCAAGGGGTATATCCGAGCCGCCGACGGCGTCCGATTCGTCTCGGATACCGGGCAGGGTTTTGAAACGATGGAAAGCCGGGACGCGCCGGTACCCCTCATGATCATCTGTATGCAGGGAACCGCCGGAGCCGTCCGCGCCGCATTGCACGCGGCGGGCATCGCCTGAATCAGCACAACCTTTAAGGAGCATACCATGAGCGCTATTTTGCAGGACATTTCCGAGAAGTTGCAGAAAGGGAAAATGAAGGAAGTCGCCGAGCTGGTGAAGCAGGCCGTCGCCGACGGCATCCAGCCCCTGACCATCCTCAATGAGGGCCTCATGCCCGGCATGGACATCATCGGCGAACGCTTCAAGAAAAACGACATCTTCATCCCCGAAGTGCTCATCGCCGCCCGCGCGATGGCCGCCGGAACCGATGTCCTGCGTCCCCTCCTCGTGGGCGACCAGATGGAAGAAAAGGGCACCGTCGTCATCGGCACCATCAAGGACGACCTCCACGACATCGGCAAGAACCTTGTCCGCATGATGATGGAATCCAAGGGCCTCAACGTCATCGACCTCGGCAACAGCGTGCCCCCGGCCAAATACATTGAAGCCGCCGCCAAGCACAACGCCGACATCATCGCCTGTTCCGCCCTGCTCACCACCACGATGGTCCACATCAAGGATGTCGTGAAGGGCGTGGCCGAGAGCCCCCTCGCCGGAAAGGTCAAAATCATGATCGGCGGCGCACCCGTCAATGACGCCTTCCGCGAGTCCATCGGAGCCGATTATTACACCCCCGACGCCTCCTCAGCCGCGGAAAAGGCCCTCGAAATCTGTGTCGCCGCGAGGGTTTGAAGCATTACAAGCAATGGGGAGGAGGCACAGTTTTCCTCCTTTACTTTTCAGAGGGGGTAGGCGAGGTGGGGGAAGCTTCCTATCTCGTCTACCCCGGATTTGGGTTTTCCGCTTCGACAAGCCCGTTCAAGGGAAGCTGTTTTACCGCCACGCAGGAACGCGCGGGGAAGTTGTTACGGAACACTTCGGAATAAGCGGCGTTTACGATGGAGAAATCGGCCATATCAACGATAACTACCGTCATTTTCACAATATCGTTGATAGATGCGCCGATTTCTTCAAGCAGAGCGAGGATATTCTTGAGGCTTTGTTCTGCTTGTCCCTTTACGCCACCCCCGGCAAGCTTCCCCGTGGCCGGATCGATCCCCAACTGGCCCGAGAAATAAACGGCGTTTTCGGATCGGGCTGCTTGGGAATACGGGCCAATGGCTGCAGGGGCTTTGGCTGTACGGATGATTTCGTTCCTCTAGGATGAATTTATGGGGTATGGGATGGATGACGCCTCATGGAAAATGGTATGAAGGGCAGGGACTGCGTCGCCCTTTTTCCCTAGCGCATACTGGAATTTCAGGACGCGACGTACCGGTTCAGCGTTGGCCGAATTTGGCCATAGCGTTTCCGGTCTCCTGATAGTGCAGAAGTATCTCCCTGGCTGTCGCCGTGGGATCCCGGGTGTATGCCGCTTGGGCTATTACCTCGTGCTGCTTGAAAAACACCGATGGGGGGAAGAGGCCGCTCCATTGACGGTGGAGCAGTATCTTGGAAATTGCTGCGCAGGAACGTTTTGCCATGTTTATCAACTTGTCGTTGCCGCAACGCTGGAGAAGAGTTTCATGAAAAGTTTCTTCAAGTCTTATAAGGTGTTCCCTCTCCGAATCGTTATGGCTTTGTTGGCGCATGGACTCCACAATCTCTTCAAGCCTGGCCATATCTGAATCCGTCCACAGCTCTAGAGAGCCTGATACCCCGGAAGACTCCAGAATCCCGGCTAGCCCGTAGCTGTCCATAATATCCTTTGATGTCAAAACGCGCACGAACGTTCCCTTTCGTGGTACGGACATCACGACTTCATCACCGCATAGTTTCTGTACTGCTTCCCGTACGGGGCCACGGCTTACTTCCAAATAGCTCGATAGCGAGCTTTCCTTTATCGGGCTTCCCGGGGGTAACTCGCCATCCGCGATGCGTTTTTTCAGATATTCATAGATTTGGTCGGAATAGGTCAATCTTTTGAATTGCATGGAGTTCTTTGGGGGCACTGTTTGGAGTACCGGGTAATTGTGTTTCGTCGGGGCACCCTTTGAGTTTGCGGGCTTTGGCGTCACGCACTGGCTTTTGAAGCCGGAAGGGTGCCGGTTAAATCGTCCTGTAAATGCAGACGATACCGGCAAAAGCGATCATCAGTTTGAGGACGACCTTGAATTGTTTTTCAGGAATTTTCCTAGCGACGGGTATGCTCGCAAGAAGGCCCGCGATCGCCCCGGGAATACCATATGCGACGGCTGTGAGGGTGGATGGGGTGAAGAACCCCGCAAAGGCTTGGGCGATGCATGTGACGATGGCTATGGCAAGAAAAAAAGCACCCAGAGTTCCGCGAGTTGTTTCCTTATCCCAGCCGACCATGAGGGCATAAATGACCACGGGAGGGCCGCTGAAGCTGATGGCCGCATTCGCGAAACCGGATCCGAAGCCCGCGAGCAGGCCGGAGGGCAGGGATTCCTTATGTCGACCGGACGGGATATACAGGTATTGCCAGAGCATATAGACGAGCAACAAGCTGCCGAGCCCCGCCTGTAGCCATGTTCCCGGAACAAATTTGAGCACCCATACGCCAGCTAGCACTCCGGGGAGGCAGCCAAGCAGCATTGGCCATACTGAAGCCATGCGGCAGCTGCGGCGATACATCCATGCCACATAGCCGGCTACGATGCAGGTGACAAGGCAGCTGGAAGGGACTGCTTCGCTCATATCCATAAAACCGGCTACGATGGGCAGGGCGACCATTGCCGCGCCCATTCCGCTCACGCCGTTGACGAACCCGCCAAGAAACCAGGCTATGGAAACGATCAAGATAGTCATATCGGGCGTCATGATGGCGGCCTTCCTTTCTTTTCAAGGGACTTCAGGGGAATGCTCAGTGAAGCCTGCCAGGGGCAAACGTCCGTATAAGGGCCCTGGCCAGAATATCCGTAGCATCGATGAGCGGTGTATTTTGGAAATGCCGTCCCGTAAATGCCAGAGGTATTTCGGTGCATCCCAGGATCAAAGCCTGCGCTCCACGTTTGATGTGTTGCGCGGCCTGCACATCCAGGGCATGGCACGCCCTCGGTGTGATGGGGTGGGAAAACGCCTTGATGCCGTACGCTGCATGGCTGATCGCGTTCTGGACTTCTTCCCGCCCCTCCTCATCGGAAAATGGCGGCGTTATGCCCGCATTGCCCAAAGCTGTCCGGTAAACGCCTGAGGCGTAGGTCCCCTGCGTGCAGAGAACGCCGACAGCGCGTAGTTCAGGCAGCTCTTCGCGGATGAAGCGTACGACCTCGTAAATCATGTGCATGAAGCGGACATCGGTGCCGGACGCTTCCAACATCTGGAGCGCGGGGCGGAGAATGGAGCTGCTGTGCGCCGTGTTGCAGGGAATGCCGAGTACTGTTGCCCCGCCGTTTGCCAGCCTGATGAGGATACACCCTATGGCAACGCCGGGATTCTTCCCCGTCCCGTGAACGAGGAAGTCTATCCTGTCTGCTATTTCCCCGGGAAAGGAAAGTAGCGTGACCGGAAGATGTTCCTGATCCCGCGCGGCTCGCGTGTTGTTGAAAATCTTTTGTACAAGATCAAGCCCCGCATATGGACCAACGCCTCCAAGGACGCCGATGGACGCAAACGATTCCATACTATTCCCTTCGACAAGCGGGCGTCATGGGGCGGCAGGATGCCGCCCCATGAGGTTTGATGGCCGATTAGGACCGGAACGTGTCAAGATAGGCGAACAGAGCGGGTGAACCACCCGTATGAAGGAAGAGCACGTTGGAGCCCTCGGGGAAGTAATCCTTGCGGACGAGATCGATCAGGCCGGCCATGGCTTTTCCGGAATAAACGGGATCGAGCAGGATGCTTTCGGTGCTGGCCAGCAGCTTGACCGCTTCCACCATGCCGTCCGTGGGCAGGGAGTAGCCGGGACCGACATAGTCGTCAAAGGCGACTACGGCTTCTGCTGGCATAGTCACGCCGGTTCCGATATAATCGAGTGTTTCCTGTGCCAATTTGAGCACAGCGGCTTGTTGGGCTTCTTTTTTGCGGTTCACGCCGATGCCGGTTACGGGGATGCCCGCATTGTTTCCGATCATCCCGGCAATGATGCCTGCATGAGTTCCGGCGCTCCCGCTGGGGACGACCATGTGCTCGATGCGCAATCCGGTTTCGAAAAGCTGGCGAAGTACTTCTTCCGCGCAGGAAACGTAGCCCAGCGCGCCGATCTTGTTGGACGCCCCGCCGGGGATGACATAGGGCTTTTTGCCTTCGGCGCGCAATGTCTCGGCGAGCTTCTGCATTTCACCCATCATGTCGGATCCGCCGGGGACAACGGAAATCGACTTCACGCCAAGTAGCTGGAAAAGGAAGTTGTTTCCGGACGCTTCGGGTTTGTAGCTGCCCTTGACCCGCTCTTCCAGAATGAGGTGGCAGTCCAGCCCTTCCTTGACGGCCCAGGCCAGCGTGAGACGGCAGTGGTTCGACTGCACGGCTCCGCAGGTAATGATGGAATCCGCCCCCTGCCGCAGCGCATCCGCCATGCAGAAGTCGAGCTTGCGCGTCTTGTTGCCCCCGGCCGTTCCGGGAAGCATGTCGTCGCGCTTGATGAACACGTTGACCTTTCCGCCGAGAGCCTCTGAAAAGCGGGGGAGGGCTTCAAGGGGAGTGGGGGCCTGCACATAGCCGCGACGGGGGAACTTGGCGAGATTCATAATTTCTCCGTATGAGTTAAAAAAGTTATGTAGAAAGGCAGGGATGGCTATGCCTTATCCAGCCCCATGTCCCGGACGACCTCGGAGATGATTTCCACAATCAGCGTGCAGTCATCCTTCGTGAAGGTCAGAGGGAGGCGCATGTCGCACATGGTGGCGAGAACCTTCTTGGTCTTCGGAAGGTCTGGAAGCTTTTCAAAATACTGCCAACTGTCATAAGAGCTGGTGAACCCGGCGGGTTCCTTGTTTCCGAACCACTTGATCTGGACGCCGCGCTTTCCCGTTTCCGCGAGGAACGCTTCGATTTGTTCATAGGAAGCGTTGCCCAAGTTGAACTGGATGGAACTTCCCACGTAGTATTCGAGGGGCTTGCGGGGAGGGCAGCTGACGCCGGGGATGGCCTTCAGCAGGATTTCCGCGTGCTGGTACAGCTCGTTCCAGCGGGCGCATTGGATATCCAGCCGCTCAAGCTGGGGCAGGAGCAAGGCGGCCCTGAGGTTGTCCATCCGGGAACTGTAGTTGGGGGTGAACTTTTTTATCTTTTCAAACGCTTCGATGCCCGGTCGGGAGGTGTGGGCCGAGAACAGCATATAGGAACCGGAATACATGATGGCGCGCGCGATCACGTCGGGATCGTCGGTGACGAGCAGTCCCCCCTCCCCGGAGTTCATGTGCTTGTAGGTCTGTGTGCTAAAGCAGGCGGCATGGCCGAAACTGCCGCTCTTTTTGCCGTTCCAGTTGGCTCCCATCGTATGGGCGCAGTCTTCCAGAAGGATGAGATTGTGCTTGCGGCAAATCTCCATCACCTTGTCCATGTCGGCCATGTGGCCGCGCATATGGGAAAGGAGCAGATATCGGGCTCCCGTCCGGGCGGCCTTGGCGTCCAGATCGGCGAGATCGATGGTGTAGTCGTCCTCTATTTCGACGAGTTCGATCCGCGCTCCGGCGTTTTGGATAGCTCCGGGAACAGGTGCCAGCGTGTAGGCATTGCAGAGAACGGTATCTCCCGGCTGGACGCCGAGACTCTTCAGCGCGATGTACAGGGCGCTGCCGCAGGAGGCGCAGGCAAGACAATACTTGGAACCTATATAGGCCGCGAACGCCTCTTCAAGTTCGGCGGCATAGCCTTTTTCGCCCTTCATGGTGTTGTAGCGGTGAAGCCTGCCTGTGGAAAGCACGCCCAGAGCCTTGTCGATGCTTTCTTGGGGAATGGGTTCCTGAAGCGTGAAGTCCTTGTTGAATGTCAACATAGCGTTACTCCATGGGGAAACTGTTTTCCGGAGAGACGCAGAGGAGGACGCCTCTCCGGATGTGGGGGGGGAGGCTCAGTACTTGGGATGCTGGTACACTGTAAAATCCCATTCCTGTTCCGGGAAGAATTTGCGTAGCCGCCAGTCGCAGGCTCTGGCGTGCCCTTCCATACCTTCTACGCGGGAGAGGCGTGACGCCACAGGGCCGATGATGGCGTTAGCGGCAGCGTCGATGTGCTGATAGGTACATATTTTCAGAAACTTATGCACGTTGAGCCCGCCGCTGTAATGCGCGGCCTTCTTGGTGGGCAGGATGTGGTTGGTTCCGGAACATTTGTCGCCGTGGGGGACAGTGCTGCCTTCGCCAAGGAAGAGGGAGCCGTAGGAGGTCAGGCGGGAGAGCCACCAGTCCGTATCGCGGACGATGACCTGGACATGTTCCGCGGCATACTGGTCGCTGGCTTTGGCAAGCTCTTCGCGATCGGGGCAATAGATGATTTCGCCGTAATCGTTCCAGGCCGTCAGCGGCACGTCGGAGTTGGGCATGTCCGTGCACAGCTTGGGGATGAGCCGCAGCACCTCTTCTCCCAGTTCCTTTGAAGTCGTGAACAGCCAGACGGGGGAGTTATACCCATGTTCTGCCTGGGATACCAAGTCGACGGCCACGGTCATGGGATCGGCGCTGTCGTCGGCAATGACTGCGGATTCCGTGGGGCCGGCAAACACGTCGATGCCACATTGCCCTGATCCGCAGAGGAGGGCCTTGGCCTCGGCCACATAGGCGTTCCCCGGGCCGACGATGATGTTCGCGGGTTTTCCGGTGAACAGGCCATAAGCCATGGTGGCGATGGCTTGAACGCCTCCCATCTCAAGAATAATGTCCGCACCCGCGAGATCCATGGCATAGCATACGGCGGGATCGATGCTTTCGCCGCGCGGAGGGGAAGCTACGATGACCGTAGATACGCCGGCCGCCTTGGCGGTCGCCACGCTCATGATGGCGGAACAGGCATGTGCAAACCGCCCGCCGGGGACGTAGCAGCCCGCAACATCCATGGGGATGACCTTTTGGCCGAGCACGATGCCTGGAGTCACTTCGGTTTCAAAATCATGTAGGCTTTCCCTTTGCGCCTTGGCAAAGCCCGAAACCTGCTTATGAGCGAACTGGATATCCCGCTTGACGCTTTCCGGGACCGAATCGATGAGGCGTTGCCGCTTCTCCGGAGAGAGGATGAAGTTGGCATTCCATTTGTCAAACTTGCGAGCCAGTTCGCGTACTGCCGGTTCTCCTCCGGCCCGGATTTTCTGAAGCATGGATGCGACGGCTTCCCGGGCTTCCTGACTATTGGCTTCAGTCGTTTTGACTGCTTTCTTGAGCCATTCCATGGTGATTCTCCTTTCTGTGATTGTTGTTTTTATAATTTATGAAATATTTTATGAAATATTTTTTGCGCAAAAAATTTAATCCGCTTTCGTCCCAAAAAGGAGCGGGCGTTCAGAACTCCCGAGAAGCATGAATTGCATCTCCCGTTCGGGAATAGCTCTGAGTTCGGAAGCGCGTTGAAGGTAGAAGATGACCCCAAGGGCTACCCATACCAACAGCATGACCCATGATTCAAGCCCGATGGCCGCAGGGGATCCGGGGACGGAGAGCAGTAGGAAACAGAACAACGATATGGCGACGCCGATGAGGGAGATGCATCTTCCGGATCGCATGACCATTTCAGGATAGGCGGCGGCAAGCTTGTAGGCGGTGATGCAGGTGAACAGGTAGCTGAGGGCCGCGCCCAACGCACATGTATCACAGAGCCAGTTCAGGGCCGCCCGGCCGAACCAAGGAGCGATGAGGGTGAACATCAGAACGAACAGAATAGCGTTGACAGGGGTTCCGTGGCGTGGATGCACCTTTTCGAACCATGACGGGATAAATTTCCCCCTCCCCATGCTGAACAGAAGCCGTGTGGATGCTATGAAATAGCCGTTCATGCCGCTGAATATGCCTGCGAGGACCGGAATGGCCAGAATAGCTCCGCCAATCTTGCCGAAAGAGAGCGTCGCGACCTCTCCCGTCAGCCATGGATGGTTCTGTGCCAACATCGCGGGGTAAGGAAGAATGGAGGCGACCGCCAGAAGGACCAGTATGTAGAGGATCCCGCCACAAACGATGGAATAGAGCATCAATTTTGTGGAGAGAGATGGAGGAAAGTTAAATTCTTCAGCTGTTTGAGGAATTGTATCGAATCCTTGGAAGAGAAATGGTCCAAGGGCTATGACGGCAAGGACACTGATCCATGCGGCCCTGTCCTCGGCGAAGAGGGGGTATAAATTGTCAAATCTGGCTGTTTCGGTGGAAAAAGACCCAAAGGCCAGAACGGCGACGCCAGCCGCCAAGGCAAGCGAGAAAATGAGTTGGATCCCGCTCGCGCAGCTCATCCCCTTATAGTTCATATAGGCGAAGAAAACGAACAAGGCGGAAAGAAGCAGCAGTTCTCCGAGATATACATCCCATCCGGCGATACTGTAGAGGTATCCGACATCAAAGACCCCGGGGAGGAGAAACCTGCTCAGAAGAGCCACGGCCGTACCGTTGGCCGCGATGACGCAGGTGTAACTGAGCACGAGTCCCCACCCACATATGAAGGCTGCCTTTGTGCCAAGGCCGACATAGGCGTATGCAAATGCTCCTCCGGCAACGGGATAGACCTTGACGAGGATGCCATAGCACAGAGCTATGAAGCACATCAGCCCCCCGCCAATGATGAACCCGATGAATGCGGCCAGCGGGCCGGAATCGGGTAGGAAACGAGTCCCCGGGAGGACAAAGCACCCCCATCCGATGATGGCTCCTACGGCAAGGGCCCATGCCTGTGCCGGGGTTGTCGTCTTTTTCAATTCCTCACGATTTTTTCCGATGCCTTGCTCTCTCTCTCTCTCTCTCTCTCTCTCTCTCTCTCTCTCTCTCTCTCTCATGCCGTTCTCCTTGTTGTTTTCTGTGCAGTGGGGAACAATCAGAGCTGCCGTGCGAAAGTTGTGTAGCCTCCTTCTATCTGTTGTTATCTGAAGATGGCAGGGGGACCCTTCTGGAATCTCTTTGCATGAAGATCGAATTTTTTTTCACATGGAGGTAGCATATAGTGACTCTCTAAGAGTGTCAATATTTCATGAAATATTTGATGAAATATTTTTTACTCTTTGACGACAACAGGAGTAACGCGTATACATCACATCAAAAAAGGAAATAATATGAGCAAGATCTTTTCAAAAATAAAATCTCTCACAGCCTATGAGATGATCCGGAATATGATCCTGTCAGGGGAGGCGCTTCCGGGAACACGGCTGGTTTTGACTGAGCTTGAGGAAAAAATGGGTGTCGGACGCGGCCCTATCCGTGATGCCCTCATGCGTCTGGACAAGTCGGGACTCGTTCAGAACATTCCTTATAAGGGGGCCGTGGTGACACTCCCGCCGTCATTCCGGGAGATGGAGCACATTTATCAGCTGCGCATCCAGGTTGAGATTGTTTTGGCCATGGAAGCCATGCGCGTTGCCTCCGATTCGGATATTGCCCAGCTTGAGGAAATAGCTTCCGCGATGGAAAACTCTTCTCCTGATGAACCCTATTTTTTCCATAAGGACAGAGAGTTCCACCGAGTTCTTTATGCTATTTCAAGAATGTATCATCTTCAGGCGATAGTCGACCATCTTCTGGATTATGTGGAAGCTTTTTTAAACCTTCGCCATTATGCCAACGCGGATAAGGAGCTGTTTATTAAACAGCATTCTATTATTATCCAATCCCTCAAAGATCATAATGAAAATGCCCTTGCTGAAACATTGAGAGAGAATATTATGGTAGGACTTGAGCTGGTAAGAAAGGAGATGGCCCGGTTTCCCCGGAATGGGTATTAAAGCATATGAGTTTTCATGGATGAAGAGCCCGAAAGGATATCCTTTCGGGCTCTTCATCCACTTCCTGCCGATATTTTGGGAGTTACGCCAGATGGTAGGCAATGTATACCTAGCAGCTACTGCATTCTTGGTGTTTTCCTTGCCGGGGGGCAAGCATGACAACGATAACAGCGCTGACGATTAATACCGTGCCGAGAATGGTGCGCGCGGTAAATGCCTCACCAAAAACGAATATTCCGATGCACATAGCGGTTACGGGTTCAAGGCCTCCTAGTATGGCAGCCAATGATGAACCGAGTTTTTTAATAGACTCCACAAGGGCTAAATTGGATAAGACGCCCGTAATGGCGGCGAGTAAAAACATATCTACCCATTGCCCGGTTGAAGCCGGCAGTGCCAGTCCTCCATCTACTAGGGCAAAAAGCCCTGTAAAAAAGGCTCCCGAAGCCATCAGATAAAATGTGACGGTGAGTCCGTTGCTGACATTGGTTTTTGTGATTTGGATCCCAATGACGTAAAGGGCTGTTTGCGTAGCACATAGCAGGGTCAATCCCATGCCCAGCATACTGAAATGAACGTTTTCGCTGCCATGCAATGAAAACATGGCTACACCAGCTATGGACATAAAAGATGCGATAAGGGTGGTCTTACGTAATTTTTCATGAAAGCAACATGACATGATGACGACGACAAAGACCGGATAGCAGTATTGCACTGTAGCGACGATACCGCTATCCATATAGTGAAATGCCAAAAAAAATGTAATAGCCGATGCTGCATAGAAGAAACCCAATACTGAAAGACGCCACATGTCGCCACGGCAGATGGCCAACGGTTGGCGGCACAATACGAGTATTACACCCATAATCATGGATGATATGCCGAAACGTGCGAAAAGGATGGTCGATGAAGCTATGCTCTCTTGCATGAGCGGCAATGTGAACAGTGGGATAAGTCCAAAAGAGCACGACGCCACAACTGCATAGAATAGCCCTTGCAACATACAGATATCCTTCGCGGTTACTTTGTAGATTGATGGAAAATGTCCATGAACGAGCAATGTTGGGGCTATCAATCCAAAAAGTATGCCAAAACACATTTACGGGAAACTTTGGCTTCACTGTCGTACGGAAACAACGTTTATAATATAATGATATAAAAATACTGTATGATTTATTTTATTGCCACTGTCCGGTTGCTTCTTTATGGGAGAAGTTGTTTTTATACGACAATGTTGTCGTGTTATGCGACAATTTTATTCAAAGCAGTATGACTGTTTTGTCGCTAGACTGTATTGTCGATAAACACAGGGCAATCTCCGATAAAGGCCCATGAAGGATATATTCTATTTGATATTTTATAGGATTATATACCATTCATCAAATCGACTGTTGATTCTTTATCGTTCTGACTATTTTCTATAGCGATGATTTGCTTTTTTATAAATTGAATGAAGATAATGAACCTGTAATAAAAATAATATAATTTCATTGCTATTCGTGTTAGCTCTATAAACTTGTAAAAGAATGTTCAATTTCAACAAGGAGTTTCTATGTTCAAGAGCAACATCGAGTTACTCGACAAACCAACATTTATCGGATCTCTTTTGCTTTTATTTATTGTTGTTATTCCATTGGTCTTTTTTCCAAAAGAAGGGGCCGAATGGATTGCCTCCGCCAAAATATTGATGACGGACAAGCTTGGCTTTATGTATTTGGGCTTGGGGCTCGCTTCATTTTTCTTTATGATTTATATCATCTTTTCCGATATCGGGCAGATCAAGCTTGGAGAGCCTGACGAAAAGCCCGAATTCAGCACGGCATCATGGGCCGCCATGCTTTTCTGCGGCGGCATCGGAGCCAGTATCATGTATTGGGGGTGCATCGAATGGGCCTATTATTACCTTGATCCGCCGTTTCAGCTTGCGCCGGGAAGCGAGGAAGCCATCCGCTGGGCGGCAACGTACGGCATATTCCATTGGGGGCCCATTGCGTGGTCGATCTATCTTGTCCCCGCCTTGCCCATCGCCTACTTCTTCTATGTGCGCAAGCAGCCTGCTCTCAAGGTTTCCAGTGCGCTGATGCCGGTAATCGGCGAAGCCCGCAGCAACGGCTGGACGGGAAAGCTCGTGGACATCCTGTTCATTTTTGGCCTGCTCGGGGGCGGAGCTACGACCCTAGGGCTTGCCGCGCCGCTCATCACCGAAGGGATCCACCACTTGTTCGGCATTCCCAGGGATACGCTTGTGCAGGTGCTTGTCCTGCTGGCCTGTACGGTGCTCTTTGGCTATTCCGCCTACATGGGCATGGAGAAGGGGATCAAGGTGCTCAGCAATATCAATTTCTGGGGCGCCATGGGCCTGCTTGCCTTCATCCTGCTCGCGGGGCCGACGATCTTCATGCTGGAGACCGGGTTGGATTCCCTTGGGCGTATGCTGAGCAACTTTTTCGTCATGGCGACATGGGCGGAACCGTTCGGCGGATACGGATCGTTCAAGAACACGCACTTCCCTCAGGATTGGACCATTTTCTATTGGGCATGGTGGCTGGTCTTCGCGCCGAGCATGGGGCTTTTTGTCGCCCGGATTTCGCGTGGCAGAACCATCAAGCAGATGGTGGTGGGCTCCATTTTCTTCGGCTCCATGGGGTGCTTCCTGTTTTTCATGATTCTGGGCAACTATGGCCTTTCCCTTCAGCTCTCGGGCAAGCTCGACATCGTGGGAATGCTTCAGACGGACGGAGCGTATCAGGCCATTTTCGCCATCCTTGATCAACTCCCGTTCAGCAGCGTGGTCATCGCGGCGTTCACCACGCTGTGCCTGATTTTTACAGCCACCACCTTTGACTCCATTTCATACATCCTTGCCTCCGTGGTTCAGAACAACGTGACCGAGGAGCCCATGCGCTGGAACCGGCTTTTCTGGGCCTTTACGTTGTCGATCATGCCTTCGATCCTCCTGTTCATGGGGGGGCTCGCAACCCTTCAGACCGCCGCCATCGTCGGGGGCTTGCCTCTTTTGATCATTGCGGTCATGCTGATGCTCTCCGCCGTCCGGGCCGCTTCTTTGGATCTTGCGCATCAGGAGGGGTACGAGTCCCCCGAGATCAACATTGAGGTCTTGCCCGATGTCGATCCGTGGTCGCGTGAGGGGGTGGCCCTTGCCCGCTTCGAGCAGCTCAAGGAAGCGGCCATGGGCGCTGCGGAGGCGGAACGGAATGCGTTGGGTGCCGTTTATCAGTTAAAGAAGTCCATCCGTTCAGCTGCGCTCGCCAAGGGGAATGATGCCGAGCTGGGAGACGCCCCGCAGGAATTGCTGGATGAGCTGCAGCGCCTCACGAAAATGGCGCTGGACGCCAAGGAACGAAAACTGGCGGCATCGGAAAAGGCTCAGCAGGCGCGCGTCGAATTCGATGCGCTCATGCGCTCCCGCCCGATAGACGCTCCTTCCGTGGAAGCCTGATAGGCCAAAGGCTCTATGGGGCTGCCTGATGATATGGAAAAGAGGTGGAGGCTATGTCTAATCCGCGTAATGGAAGCGAGGGCGGTAGGTTCCGCATTTCGGCGCGTTCGGCCGCATACCTTCAGGTGGCCTGTTCCCTTTTGATGCTTTTTCCCCTGCTGGGATACGGGCTTTTCTCCGAATGGCAGCTGGCGCTAAAAGAGCAGAGGGAGCGGATAAGCCATACGATCAGTGTGATGGCCGCCCGCCAGGCGGCCCTGACCAGAACACTGAATCCTTGCTCTTGGCTTTGAGCCTCTCTCCTGAAGTGGAGGACGGCGATCCTTTGGCCCTCTCCGTCTTCCTTTCACGTTTCACCTCCCGGCAGAGGGATTATGTCGGCTTTGCGATGTTCCGTCCTGACGGGCACAGCGTCGCCAGCGTCCTTGACGGCAAGGCGTATTTTGTACCGGAAGAGACCATACGTACCCGCAATTATTTTCAGAAGACGGCGGCCAGAGGACGGTTTTCCATCGGTGAAACTTTTCCTTTGAACGACGGGCGGGTTGTTTTGCCCATGGCAATGCCCGTGCTGGACGAAGGTGGGGGAATCCGCTTCGTCCTTATGGCCCCGCTTTCCACGGGGTGGTTGGAGGAGCTGGCCCGTGGGCTCTTGCCCAGTAACGGAGAATCCCTTTTTTTATTTGACGCGGGGTTTAACTGCCTTTTCCCGCAAGGGCAGACGGAAAAGAGTGCGTTTGTCTCACAGGATTTTTTCGTACGGCAGATTCTCCCGCGAGCCGCCGATACCTTCCCGGAGATGTCCCCGGGCAGCAGGGCAAAAACGTTTTCCTTTGCAGGGCCTGACGGCAATGGGTATGTCGGGGCCATAGCCGCATTGCGTTTGAGCAGGGATGATATCCCTTACCTGTATATCTGGGATTTTGAGAAGCAGTTCACTTGGCTGGACTTTGGGTGGAAACATTACCCTATCCAGATCACCGGCTTTATCGTTATCCTCTTGTTGTCCTTTTCCTTGGCCAGAATTGCGGGAAAGGTTTTCTTTACTGATGGCCTTGAGAAGATGGCTGATGTTGCGGAGCGCACGCGAAGCGATCTCTCCCTACGTGCCCAGCCGGTTCGCGGTTGCCGCGAGATCGGAGTACTGGCGGGGACGTTTGATCGAATGCTGGATACCATACAGGAAAATACCGAGCAGTTGCGAGGGCAGTCCTTGCGCGATCCCCTCACAGGTTTATGGAACCGCCGCCATTTTTTGGAGGCCGCAGTCAAGGAAGTGGAGCTTGCCGCAAGGCACGCGCTCCCGCTGGCCCTGGGCATGGCCGATATAGATCATTTCAAAGCGGTGAATGACAACTATGGCCACCTGGCGGGGGATGAGGTCCTGCGGCGGATAGCGTCCCTTTTTCAGAAAACCCTGCGCGGAACGGATATCGTGGCACGTTTTGGGGGAGAGGAATTCGTTCTTTTGTTCCCGCACTCCACGGGTAGGGATGCGGCGATGACGCTGGAGAGGGTCCGCCGGATCTGTGCGGATACAGAAATACTGTATGGGGATCAACGCATACGGGTTACTGTGAGCTTTGGAGTCTCGGAATTCGCAAGAGAAGAGGGGCAGGCGGGCGCGCTGGACCTCAATTCCATGATTTCCAACGCCGATTCGGCGCTGTACAAATCCAAAAATGATGGGAGAAACCGTGTCACCGTGTGGGAGCGGGATGGGAGGGAATGAGCCCGTTCTCAAGGCAGTGAGGCTGGCATGAGGGCATACCTACAGATGGGGCCGCTCGCCAGAGAAAAATGTTTTGTTGCCTTTCGTAGGTTGGGTGATGGAATCAAACCACCGTGGAAGGAGCCTTGCGGTTGGAGCAGTGCGCTCTGGGGCATAGCTGGCAGTTATAGTATTTGGTGTCGGTCTGAAAGAAGATGCCTGAGACGCTGAACTCAGGTTTCATAAGCATACTGGGGAGAAGGGTTATCCCCAGACTTTCGGAAACTGGGGCCATGAGCTGGAAGAATTGGGCTTGTTCCGAAAGGGGCCAGGCCTCCAGCGAACCGGGGTTCATCGCTGAAATTTGGCTGATGCCATATTGTTCCAGTATTTTCTTCTCCAACAGAGATCTATACTGCCCGACGATCGCTTCCCGGAGCGTGTATACAAATATTTGATCAAGCAAATCAAGGGAAAGGCTCCATTCCGCCAATTCCGTCCCCTCAGTGATCAGATAGGGGAAAATGCGGCTTCTTCCGGTGAGTTGCTGGCGCAAGGAGCTGGTAAAGGTGACGCCTTCGATTTGCACTTGGTCCTTGTTTAATACATCTAGGCTGCACATTTTGAAAGCGGCTTTTGGGCGCGCTCTGTTTGCGGCTTCCTTTGCCAGTCGAACCAAGAGCTCCAGTGCGTTTCCTTCATTATGGGAAATGTCCAGCTTGCATTTGATAGGCTCCAAGTCGAATGCTATAGGAATTTGTTCAATGATAAATGTATATTGATTTATTTCTTGTTTCCTATATACGGTTCTTTCCATGGATTGAAAGTCCGTCTGCTCAAAGATGGCCTATGGATGAACCCGGAAACTTCGGTGTACCACCCGGCGGAAGTTTCCGGGTATGATCTAGGCTCGGGTCTTTTCCTTTTTGGGATCATAGACAGGGAAGGGGACAATAACTGCTCCGCATTTGGAACCGTCTTTGCGTTTTACTACAAGACGGGTGCCAATGGCAGCATGGAGAGGTACGATGCGCGACCAAGCCAGCGACTTGCCAAGCATACTCGAGTACGCCGGCGCGCCGTTCACCGTGCCGACCCTGATATCTCCAACAAGAAGCTCTTCTCCTCCTTCAAGCGCATGGTTGATATCGATTTCAATTCCACGCAGCATAAAGCGTTCCATCCCTTCGGCAGCACGAACGGCATCTTTGCCGCGGTAATCGGCTTCCTTATTTTTATTTACAGCCCACCCCAGCCCGGCTTCCCATGGTGTCTGTTCCATGAGATCGTAGCGCCGCCATACAAGTCCAGCCTCCATACGCAAAGGGAAAAGGCTGTCCAAAGCACAGGGGAGGACACCGTCTTTTTTCCCATACAGCAAAATATTATCCCATATATCCGGTGCCGTATCTGGCGTGGCAAAAATTTCATAGCCGCGTTCACCGGAGTACCCCGTGCGGGAAATGACGCAGGGGCATCCAAAAAGGGTTGTCCGCACATGGCGGAAATATTTTAGCGCGGGAAGATCGGATGGCGTGTGGGGAGCTAGGATGCCGCATGATTTCGGCCCTTGCAGCGAGATCAGATGCACGCTGTCGTCAACATCAATCTCGGCGTCCAGCCCCTGTGCGGAGGCTTCCACCATCTTGCGTGCACAACCATCACCATGAAATACTATGTATTCGTCCTTTCCCAAATTGAATACAATGCCGTCGTCACAAATGGTTCCATCATCGCGCAGGAACGGGCCGTATTTCGATTGGCCCTCGGTCAGTTTTGAGATATCGTTGAGCATGGCATGGTTGATGGCTTTGCAGGCATCCTTGCCGCGTACATAGAACTTCAGAAATGCCGTCAGATCATAAAGGCCAGCGGCATGGCGCACTGCGTCGTGCTCTTCCTCCACACTACTGGTGCCATACGTCATTGGAACAGCCATGCGGATATATTCTTTGAATTTACCTCCAAGATCCTTGTGACGGCAGGTCAATGCAGAGGTGCGCTTAATGTTTGTGAGCATAGTGGATCTCCTATTGTGGGAAGCAGCACAGGTTATAGTTTCAACGTCATGATTCATGACTAAAATTTGAGTATATCAGAAATGTTTATCCAAAAAAGTAGCTTACACTAAAATCTACGAGTATCTAGGCGGGAATAGTCTGAGTTTGCTGGGTTCCCCAACAACAGCTAATTCCGGGAAAATTCTATGCGTTCGCATTGCCAGGAGGATCCGAATCTCGTAAGTGTGACTTAGCGGATGATGCGCGAACTGTAAGATGAAGGAGCTTTTGCCCGGCTGGCGTTAATCTTGGAGCATTCTAGCGGGGGTTCCTTTAGGCGGTTCTCATGCACATTTTGGGGGAGATTGGGCACAGTCATTTTGTTTCTTGGTGCGGTATCCCTATTTGGCTGGCAGTCGTGCCCAGCGTAAGAGCGCTTCTTTTCAGAAAAGCGCGGCAGGAATACGATTCAGACATGGGGTTCTCCAGATATGGGTGACAGGCTTGGTTGTCTTCGGCACCCAATTTATTTTGTCTCAGAGCATTGTTATTTGTTGAGGTGCTGCTCAAAGAAGGATGTCAGTTTGTTCCAGGGAATCATCTCAGTGCGGTCATACAGGTCGATGCGGTTGGCCCCCTCAATGACCACAAGTTCCTTGGGTTCGGCAGCCATCGCATAGGCCGTGTCGGTATAGCAGCGGGAAGGAGCCACCTCTCCCACCACAAACAGGATGGGACGGGGCGAAATGGAGTCCATGTCGTTGAACGGATAGAAGTTCATGAACTTCGCGTAGCTGGCGGGCGTGGTTCTGCGGTCGTTGGAAGCCACCTTGCCCCTTTCCGTCTGGTAAAAATCGTTGGATTCCGCCGCTTCGGGAAATACGGCGTCGTTCTGTCCGGGGCCGTAGACAGGCGTTCCGCTTTCAAAGGCCGTGTAACGCTGTTCAGCCTCCGTCTGAAGGTCCTTATTCCGGGTTTCCGCCGTGCGGGTACGGTTCAACCCCGTGCGGAAATACTCGCCCATGTCGTACATGCTGACAGTGGCCAGCGCCTTGATGCGCGGGTCAATCTTGGTCGCCGCGATGGCGAATCCGCCGCTGCCGCAAATGCCGATAACTCCGATTTTTTCCCGGTCAATAAAGGGTCGTGTTCCCAGATAGTCCACGCCCGCACTGAAACTTTCCACATAGAGGTCCGGCAACACGGCCCCACGCGGGCTGCCGCCGCTTTCCCCCCAGAACATCTGGTCGAAAGACAGGGTGACGAAACCGGCTTCCGCCATCTTTGTGGCGTACAGATTGGCCGCCTGTTGTCTGACCGCCGCAAAAGGATGCCCCACGACAAGAGCGGGATATTTTTTGCCATTATCCATCTGTTTGGGCGTGAACAGGGTTCCCACAATCTCCATTCCGTACATATTGTTGAATTTTACTGTTTCCACGTTTACCTTTTCGCTGGTGTAGAAATTGTTCGCGCCGCGCGACATGTCCGCAGCATCGGCGGTAGCGGTTCCGACGAACAGGGCCGTTCCCAGAACCGCCGTAACGGTCGCCTTTTTCACGTTATTCATAAGTGTCGTTTTCATGGCATTGCCTCCCGGCAACTCAAGTTTGTTGTTGATATTGTTCGTCACTGACCTTTTCCATCCAGCAGGCGTTTTTTCCGTCCAACGCCTCGCAGATGGAAATATGCGTCATGGGGCTGTTGCTGGCGGCCCCATGCCAGTGTTTGACATCGGGCGGAAACCAGACCACATCGCCGGGGAGGACTTCCTGCACCGGTCCGTTCCACTCCTGCACCAATCCTTTGCCGGAGGTGACTATCAGCGTCTGCCCCAGCGGATGGCTGTGCCATGCGGTCCTTGCCCCCGGTCTGAACTCCACGGAAGAACCGGACGCGCGGGCAGGAACATGGGCGGAAAACAGGTGCTCGATACGCACGGCTCCGGTAAAACACTCCGCAGGGCCGGGAGCGGACGGCTGTTCGCCCCGTTGGATGAGAATGTGCGTCCGCATATGCTCTCCTTCCCTATTTTGTCCGACTGGCGAACACTCTGGCCAATACCGTATTGGCGGCCTGCGCCTCATCTTCACCTACGCGATCGGTCAGCACGGAGATGAAATCTTTCATCTGCGCTTCGTTCAATCCCGTGTTCATGGCCGCATTCATATGAAACTGAAGCTGTCCGCCAAGGCCGGGGATGCTGGCCAGCGCGGAAATAGTCGCCAGTTCCCGGCTCTGATGGCCCAGATTGTCACGGGCAAAGATGTCCGCGAAAAGATGTTCCTTCAAAAAAGTATCGATGACAGGCGCAAAAAGCTGGTAACCGCAGGGCGCGGGGATGGTGTCCCTGCCGCTGAGCTTCGCCCGTACCTGAGCGCCGTATTCGTCACGGTTCCAGTTCGAGGGCATGGGGCTGGCCTCACGGCCTTCCATATCCGAGATTCCTTTGGCCTTGCGTTCGTCCATGACGGCCATGAACGTGTTGATGCCGTTGAGACTGCGAGGGAAGCCCGCATAGGCATAGAGCTGTACCAGCACTTCCTTGATTTCGTTGACCGTCAATCCTGCATCCAGACCTTCGTTCAACGCGCCTTTCAGTTTTTCCAGATTGCCGTTGGCCGTGAAAGACGAGATGGCGATGATGCTCTGCTGTTTCGGATTCAATTGTTTCGGATTCAATGCGCTATCCACAGCCATGCCCTCCGAAGCGGCCGTCAAAAGAACAATGGCCGCACACATTAAAGAAAAAATGCTTCGTGGTGTCCTCATATTGACGCTCCTGTGCGGCGGCCCCGTTTTTTCCGACGGGGTCGCCGGAAAAATTTCGCTATTTCGCGTTGTACTGCTGGTCGCTGACTTCTTCCATCCAGGTGACGTTCTTGCCGTCCTTCATACCGGTAAGCGCCATATGCGTCATGGCTGTCGTGGGGGAAGCGCCGTGCCAGTGCTTGATATCCGGCGGGCACCACACCACATCGCCAGCCTTGATTTCTTCCACCCTGCCATCCCAGGTACCGGTCAGACCGGAGCCGGATACGACCACAAGACGCTGTCCGGCGGGGTGGGTATGCCAGAAGGAACGGGCTCCCGGCTCAAAGGTTACGTAGGAAACAGAATATGGCGCGGCTTCGTTGGGACTGAACAGCGGGTCATGCCGCACATTGCCGGTAAATGTCGTGTGGCTTCCCACACCGGACGGGCGGGTTCCGACTCTGGTGATTACCTGCACTTCCTTACCCGTTTCGGCCGCATGGGACTGAACCGCGGCCATTCCCACCGAGGCCAGCAACAAGGCCGCCAGCAATACCGTTGTTTTCTTCATGGTGCACGCTCCTTATGCGCTCTATACGTTTCTCTCTTCCTCATGCCGATGGGCACGAGCCTTTCTGTGATTCGGATAATAGGGGGCGAGGCGGTGCGAACAAAGACACAATCCCCCTGAAAAACTGCCTGATTCTCCCATATGACTGGGCAGGTACGGGGAAGGTATGGTACAAAAAACACAACTGAGGATATGCTGGAACAACGAGGGAAACAGCCATGCAGGAACAACGCGCCGAACTCGAATGGATAAACGGGCAGTTGAAAGAAAAGATTCTGGGACGTGCGTCTGAATCAGGAAGTCACCCTACGGCAATTTCAGGATTCCATCTTGTCAGGAGGGTGCAGGCAAACGAGCTGTGCGTCTTCTACAGACCGTTCATCGGGCTTACGGTTCAGGGCTTCAAACGCACCATAGTGGGGAAGGACGAGTATTCTTACGGGGAATACCATTGCTTTGTGGCGGGCGTGGATATGCCGAGCGAAAGCTATATCACTGTTGCGTCTGACGAAGAGCCATTTTTGGCACTTTCTCTTGATTTGGACAGGAGTCTCGTGGCACAGCTTGCGGCGGAAATACCACATCCAGCCCGTACAGAACAGGGAATGGGAAAGAGTGTCGCCGTCATGGAAGCCGACGCCAAAGTCATGGCCGCTTTTCTTCGGCTGACGGAGCTGCTCGACGAACCGGAAGAAATTCCGATTATGGCCCCCATGCTGATACGGGAAATCCTCTATCGACTGCTGCTGGGGCCGCAAGGTGCATGGCTGCGAACTATCTGTTCCCTCGGTACGGCTAGCAATCAGGTGGCACAGGCAGTTACCTGGCTGCGGGAAAATTACAAGGCTCCGCTCCAGGTGGAAGAACTGGCGCAAAGGGTCGGCATGAGCTCTTCCAGCTTCTTCCGTAACTTCAAACAGATGACAACGCTCAGCCCGCTCCAGTTTCAAAAAACGCTGCGCCTGTATGAAGCGCAGCGCCTTATGTTGACCAATGAGTATAATGTCGCCAGCGCAGCCTATGCCGTCGGCTATGAAAGCTCAACGCAGTTTATCCGTGAGTACAAACGGATGTTTGGGGACCCTCCGCGTAGGGATGTCAGTAGGAAACGGATAAAATTCCAATAATATTTTAACGTTTTTGTAGAATTACAGGGTGTTTTTTGTTGCAGTGACATAGATGTATTCTGCCGTGCAAAAATAAGTCCGATAAATCGTTTGATTACAGGAAAATCTTTTATTCAGTTCGCGTTCGTTGGGAACGTCGGGGATGAATTTGAAAATCTACTTGGTATCCCTCCATCTAGAATCGGAATAAGTTATTCCCATAGCGAGTCGAGATCTGTAAAGTCTGTCCCTTGACAAAAATAGGTAACTTTTTATCTCTCGCGTATACTACTCTGAAAAGAGTACCCACCGGTTGGGGCATACGGCTTCGCATGGCGTTGTCCATGACGAAAGGAAAGCCTTCTGGTGCGGCGTAAGCCGTTTGCGCTCCAGCACACAGCGCCTGTTCAGCCACCATAGCGGCTCCCCTGGAGTACGCGAGTCGAGCCTTGCCTGCACAAGGTTGTCCGCACAGCGGTTAGTCGGCGCTCAAGTCATTTTTGCTGTTCGCGCTCTGAAGAGGGTGGTCTTTCAGCGCGGAAAAGCATACCCGATGTTACAAAACATCAGGTTATGCCAGGCACAGCGACATGAGTTGCAGCATTCTGTCGCAAGTCTAAAGTGTTTATCTTTTTGTATTTTTTCTATTCAATTTCCCTTTTATTGTTGAGATAGATCTGTCAAACGGCAGACTTTTCTTGTTGTTACCCGCCTGGCGCAAGCTCTGCGGGCTTTTTGTTGTTTTATCTAAAGGAGAAAGACAAGTATGACCTTATGAAATCCAGTAACATCACTATTTGAAAACATTTTTATGGAGTACTCGCATATGAAAAAAACACTCAAAGTAACTCAGGCCATTTGCCCATGTTGTCATTTTCGTAAACCTCTGGAGAACTCGGACCATTATTTTCAGCATATCCTCTTGGGATGCAAGTTACCTTCGGGTGAGACTGTCAATTGGATTTGCGTCGGGTCAGGCATGAAAGCGAGCAGATTTGCGTTGCGGCAGGAACGAAAACGGCTGCGTGACATAGACACTATCGAGCGCCGCCATGTCGAAATGCAGCGTAAGCGCCAAGAGCTGGCTGCTGAAGCTCGAATGCTCAGTCAGATCGCGGCATCAATGCCAATGCGATTTGTGACCTGCTGATCGCCTACGATCTCTGGTCATCCATTCCGCCAAGAAGAAAGTTTACGATTCGCAATATGGTGAAACGCCTTTATTCTGAAGGCGCAAATCTTATTGTCGAAATGAAAAACAGAACGAAAGCCAACAAGGGCTTGCAAGCGATTGTCCAATCGCTGGTTGACCAAATTCAGCGTCGGCAATCGGCTTTGTAGCAAGTCTCTTTTCTGACGCATCATCTAAAGATTACTAACATTACTCAAAAGGAACCTATTATGTCATCAACACGATTGAACAAAGAATTGCGTTTTCTTATCCGTTCATCCTTAATGCAGAGGGCATTTGTTGAACGCAAACAACAAATTGAATATTTAGAACACGAATTGGGAATGGAAATTTATAATGATATGTATTCTCCTCAAATTCGAGAAGATATGAGCAAGTTACCGAGGAATTTTTTTGAGGAATCGATTTGTATAAAAGTTGTATTTAACAACTGTTTCCACACTCTATTTGTAAAGGAGCCTTTGATTTTTGGATATCTTCACAATTCTTTATATACTCCTGACATTTATAGTATTCCTGGCGATCATAATTTGAGTGAAAAATTTTTCAATATCAAAAAGCTCAAAGATGACTTTGCTAAGGAACAATCCCGTCTCGAAAAGCAACTTTCCGTATTCCTTAATAAATGTGCGACGGTCCAAAAACTGATTGAAACGTGGCCTGACGTTGAGCCAATTCTGAAAGAATTGAACATTCAGACTAGCCAATCCAAAGAAGTACAACTTCCGGCCGTCATTCACGGTATGAATGAACTTTTTCGTTTGAATGGAGCTGAAGTTCAGGACACGCAGACACAAGATGCCGCGTAAGCGGAATTAAACCGCCAGGTGGGGTTGTAGATCAATTCCTTGGAGAAGACGATGAACGGAAAACATTTGCTTTACATGGACCAGCTCGGAAATCACTTTTTCGCGCGATCCGTCAAGGACCTCCGACAACAGATCGGCGGCGGAAAAAGTCGAGTTACAAAGATGTTTCAGGACAGGAAGGACGGGCCTACGGTCCATGTTGGATATGTCATTGGTAGGCACTGGTTGAGGATGTTTGAACCAGTAATGTTGCCTGTTCATAACTAAGCTCAATCTGAAATCATTCTTCGCTTTTCACGTCTTTTACTTTTCCCCCTGCGAAATTCCTCATCGTTCGATGGGACTTCATCATTTTTACCCCACATTGATTCCTCTTTGTGGGATTTTTTCTATTCACAAAAGGAGATCGTCATGAATTCATTGAATACTGTGATGTTGATCGGACGCTTAGGAAAAGATCCCGAACTGCACTATTCCCAAAAAGGTACAGCAATACTTAATATGAGTATTGCGACCGATGAGTCTTATACTGACCCGCAGGGCGAGCGCCAGCAACGAACTGAATGGCATACGGTTGTATGCTTTCAGCGCACTGCTGAAAACTGCGCTCAGTATTTGAGCAAGGGCAACTTGGTGTATGTCGAGGGCTCGCTCGCCACGCGCAAATGGGAGGCCGAAGACAGAACGAACCGGTATAGCACCGAAGTCAGCGCCCGGACTGTAAAATTCCTTGACCGTAAAGCGGAAGGAAAACAGTCAACGCCGGATAGCCAAGCGAAAGCGGAACCCGCCAGAGCTCAACGCCGAGTATCCCGCAGAGCTTCTTCAACGATGCCCACGGAGTCGGTGGCTATGGACGATATTCCGTTTTGAACCGGCCTGACAAAACCTTCGGGGAGTTTTCCCCGAAGGGGGGCTCTGCCGCCTGAAAAGGAGTAAGAGCCATGCGATTGCTGTTAGTTATTCGGAATGTTTTGTTCATGGCCGTGCTCATGGAACTGGCCTTCATCATCGGGGGGCTGAGAACGCTCTCCCTTGTCCAAACCCTATCACAATAGTTTGACTTGTCCGCCGCAGGAGAGGAATCCTGCGGGGTTCCTCTTTTGTGCAACAACGGGGGAACCATGGAAATTACAGAAATGTGCTCTGCGGAGATCACCAAGTTGGCCTCGGCCATGATCAAAGTCCAAACGATGTTGCAACCAGCCATAAGAGATAGGAACAACACATTCACTAAATCGGATTATGCAACACTGAATTCGGTTATGGATGTTTGCCGCCAACCTTTGCTGGAAAATGGCATTTGGCTGACTCAATATCCGGTCCCGGTGCAACCCGGTTATCTGGGCCTTGTCACCAAGTTCATCCACGCCGAGTCCGGTCAGTGGCAGGCATCTTTACTCAGCATGCCATTGCCCAAGGCTGATCCGCAGGGATACGGCTCCGCGATGACCTACGCGAGGCGTTACATTCTTTCGGCCATGCTCGGCATTGTGACGGAGTACGACGACGATGCGAACGCGGCCCGAGAGGGCGAGCAGAACGAGCGGGAAAAAGCGCCTCCCAAGCGCCCACGTCCTAAAAAAGCTCGGCCTGAGCCCCAAGTTATTCCACCACCTCAGCCGGATGAACCGGCTCACCCCGTCTTGAAGTCGTTACCCAAACTGGATGGCATCAGCTACCAAGTTGTGAGTAGCAAGGATGGGCAGGCTTGTATCATTGCGGAGGGAAAAACCCGCGCAAAAGAAAAAGCGCTTGAAGCGGCGGGATTCGTGTGGAGCGACAAACGCCATACATGGTGGCGCTACGCCGAAGCCGCATAATCAGAATCAGAAAACCCGAACGGGAGATTTCTCCCTTCGGGAGAGATCTCCTTTTTACAAAAAGGAGAATTACATGGGGTATCGAAGTGACGTGGCTCTTTGCTTGACGGCTGAAGCTGAACAAACGTTGCGTAGCCGTCTTAATAAAGTACAAAAAACTCATTCTTCTGGTGATGTTACCGCTCTGAGAGAGTTCATCACATCTCCTCAGACTTTTAAAGAAGAGAACGGAGTTACTCTTCGCTATTGGAGCTGGTGCAAGTGGTATCTTGAAGCTCCGGTTATCAGCTTTATGGACAACTTTATGGCGAATCTGGAATACTCCAGCTATTTGTTTTGCCGTATCGGAGATGAGCTGGACGACATTGAGCGCGATGGTGGATTTTATGAGAATCCATTTGAACTCAATGTGTCTGTAACTATAGATTTTAACTCCAATAACTAATCCATACACCCCAAGGGGAGCTGATCCCCGCCAGGGGGTGCGCTCCCCGTTTGAGGAGCGTCCTATGGTCAACATTGAAAAGGCGAAAGCTCTGCTCGGTACTCTGAACAGTGCCCTGAACCACTACTCCACACAATGCCTTGATCCCAAACTCGGGGATCGCAGCTCCTATGTCGGCTTGTCCGATGTCGGCAAGGGCATGGAATGCATGCGGGCGGCGGTGGCCTCAAAACTCTGCCTTCCCACGAAACGCATGGGGACCGATTCCCTGAACCTTATGTCTCAATTGCGCCGCCAGATCACGCTTCAGCGCGGCCACTGGCAAGAAGACGGCCTTGGGGCTGCACTGACGGCTTATGGGCTGAGGTCCATTCCGCAGTTGTCCATCGCGCTGTCCTACAAGAATATGCCCATCCAGGCGCATCTCGATTTTACCCTGGTTTGGGGTGGGTCAAAACCCGCAGTCCGGGTTCTTGAACTCAAATCCAACGAAAACATTCCCAAAATGCTGTATGCCTCATACGAGACACAGCTTCACGGCCAGCTCGCTCTGTTGCGCGAAGCGTGGAACAAACCCTGCTTCCTGCATGACGGGTCTGGGCGCTACGTCACCTTTCCCAAACTTGTCGACAGGCGTTTTGGCGTCTCCATGCCCGATAATCCCGAAGATGTGGACATCGAAGGATGGGTGGTGAGTCTCGCCATGTCCGACATCAAGGTTTTTGGAGCTTATGAACCCAACACCTTCATGCTCGGTAGCTGCCTGCAAACTGCGGAATCGATCTGGAATGACGTCCAGGCCATCAGGGAAGGAACCATGACCCTGGATGACGTGAAATACCACAAGGGATTTCATCCCCTGTGCGACTGGTGCGATTTCAACGCCGACTGCCCGAAATTCCGCCCCATGGAAACATGGAACGTTCCGGAAGTGTCTCAGGAGCTAGAACGTCTTGCCGCTCTCAAGTCGGAAGCCAATGCCCTGAAAGCCCAAATCAAGGAAGCGGAAAGGCGCATCACGCAAACGTATGACGCTCTCAATCCCAACGGCGCATGGATTACCACAGGAGATCAACGCTTCCGCGCGACTATCCAGCCGGGAAGGCAAACTATCGACAGGGATGCTCTGACCAACGAGCTTCTTTATCTCCTGGAAGGGGATGAGGAGCGTGTGGCCAGCGTCCTGCGAAATGTCACCCGGACCGGTGAGAGCTACGAGCGCCTCTGGGTCAGTCCCATACACCGGAGCGTCCAATACGTTGATAACGCAGCGTAATAAGTGAGTAAGTTATGACTAGCACAACACCATCGTATACCCAACAGGTCAAGTCCTTGGAAGAATACCGCAAAGCCAATCAACTCCACGATGAGTTGAGGCAGATGCTTTTTGAGGGACATTGCCCTCGGCGCTTGCACCAAAACGTGCGCTTGCTGCTGGAAGCCTATGAACGTGCGCTTGAAGGCGGCAAGGGCGTCAGCCCTGCGGGATTCCTCTTGCTTGGAAACATCTGGCTCAGTCAGATCCGTGACCACATGGCTGAGCAAAACCACGAACAAGGCATCCAGGAAAATATCCATGCGCTGATCATGGAACGGGCAAAAAGTCGTCTGCGCGCTCTCCAGGCCGACCCGCCTCCCTGCAAGGAATGCCGCGCCTATTGCGGCGCATTCCGCAATTTCCTGCAAGGGAAATCCATTCCGGCCATCCTGCGCGACGAGCGCGACATGGTGATTGGCCCGGAAGAGTTCCTGCGCCTCACAGCGCGTTTCACCCTGCTTTTGGCGGGCAAGAAACTGGCGGCCTGACAATGCCGCGCAACATCGGCCACCCAAGAGGGGGTCTAGGAAAACATCATGAAAAAGAAGCAATTCATTCGTATCCCGGCGATCTCGTGCAGAGGCTGCGTCAATAACGGCGCTTGGATATGTGAAGGGTGCGACCCGAACGAGTGCATTTTCCGTGAGCCTTTGCCCGACAGACCCGTGGACGTCACTCCGAAGCAGTATATTGAAACCGACATGCCGGAAGCTGCGTGAGGCGCGAGGGACAGCTATGTTGAATGCACGTTATCCCCAACTTACCGAAGATCTCGAAATTGCATACGCCCTGAATGGGAAAGGCCCACTGAGCAGACCGTTTTTTTCACTCTCTTTGAATAACACAAGCAGGCTTTTGCTTGCGCTTGTGATCTTGGCACAAGACAGTGAGGAGAAGGGTTTTGAAGAGACTATCCTGGATAAGTCCACAGGAACAAAATGGTTTTTCCTTTTTCAGCGGATTCATGACAATTTGACTGTCTGCCAACGAATAGTAACATTCCTTTACTTCATACTTTTTCAAATCACAAAAAGGCTGAATAAAACGACCGTCCCGGAACAGGGCACGTTGCCTACGCTTGATGAAGTGTTGGGTCGCCTTCTGCGCATCATGGCGAAAGAGCCGCGAGATCGCGTGAGCGTGACCTTAACGTTCACTGCCCGTCAGGAAAAATGGAAGTTTCTTTTTCTGCCAATTTCAGATTGATAACCCATAACCGCGGGGGAGTTTTCCCCCTGTGGGGATTGCTCCCCTGTTTTCAGGAGAGCGTATGGAAAAATACCATTTCGCCGGCATTCAGGCCGGACATGCCATCAAGCTCCCTCTCGATGCGGATTATGTCCGCCAACTGATTCCCGCTGCCTGGACAGACGATTGGGAAGTCTGCGTGCTATCTGAAAGCTCTTTGTGCGTAAGTGTCATCCCCTTGATTTACCAAAGCCCAAAGCCTGGTTACGCGCATCTGGCTCTCAAAAGGCGGTCGGATGATACCTTTTGGGGCATTGAAATCGTGCGTTTGGAAGAGTTTCCGTACCGGGCCTTACAAATCCTGCGGTATCAGGAACAGATGGACGCCTATTTGCGCTCCGTTGTTGTGCATACCACACTGTCCTCCTATGAGAAGGCCCTGCGCGCCCTCTCCAGAATCCATAAAAGAGACGTTCCCGGCCCCCAAGTCAATCAGTTTGACGCGTTCAAAGCGTATTTTGACGCGATGTCGTCCGGGAATGAGCCCTGTCAGAAGGAGCGTTTCCAATGAGGCACTCTTCTGAACCTACCCGGGAAATGGCCCTCTGCCTCACATCCGAAGCCGAGCAAGCACTGTGGTGTCGCATGGCAAACCTGGTCGGTGCTGAATCCTCCGCGATCCGACGCGCCCTTGAGACGCCGGATCGGATGCTTGAAAATCCGGTGCATGCCATCATGCGCTTCTGGTCCTGGGATTTGTGCGCCGATGGTGAGCACCCGGTTGTCACCTGGCTCCTGCATTTCGTGCAGACCCTTTCGGAAGAAAGCTATTGGCTGCTGAGAATTGTGGCCGATAGCAATACGCTGGAAGAGGCGGGCCGAAATGACTATTTCAGTGGATTAGGTCTGAGCGTCATCATGGCGCCCCGCATCGTATTCTGATTCTGATCGGCAACCATCTTCTGTAACCCGCCAGGGGACTCCCTGACGGGGATGTCTCCTGGTTTCACCACAAAAGGAGACATGATGTCCCGATTTAATGCCCAAGCCCAAAAAGGCTATTACAAAACGCCGACGCATCTGTTGCCGGTGATCAGCCGTTACGTGTCGTGTTCCGACCCTGAAAACGCGCGGGTCCTGGACCCATGCGCGGGCGAAGGAGAGGCCATCGAGCACCTTGGCCTTGGCCTCGGACTCTCAACATCCCGGATCTACGCCAATGAACTGGATGAGCCGCGAGCTCTCGCCTGCGAGAAGCGCGGTCTGGTATCGCTCTGCGGCGATGCCGTACATGAGCTGGACGCACCTCTTGGAGGATTTCAGCTTGTCTTTTTAAACCCGCCCTACGACGAGGAAGCGGACGGAAGTGGACGCACGGAACGCAAGTTCCTGTCTACAATACGCTTTCTGCAACAGAATGGAATTCTGGTGTATATCGTGCCTCTCTTTGTGCTCCAAACACGAAATGTGTTTGAGCGTCTGACACGGAGTTTCCACAACATCGGCATGTTGCGCTTTCCTGACCCGGATTACGCGGTCTATGGACAATGTGTCCTGATTGCATGCCACGGTCGGGGAGACATGGAACAGGAAAAAGAACGGCTTGCGGCGCTGTTGGAACACCCTCCCGTTTTGGGGGAACACAGTGCGGAACCGTGGATCGTTCCGGCTCCCCGTATGCGTATCGAGCCTTTTCCGTTTTTCTCCCAACACCTCACCGCGCGTCAAATCGAGGCTATGCTGGCTGGCCCTGTGGCCCGGTCCGAATGCCTCTTCGGTTTGGTTCGCCGCGCGGAACGTCCCGCCCGCAGTCTCATGCCGCTGCGTTCCGGCCATCAGGCCGTGATGCTGGCCAGCGGGCTCATGGATGGAGCGTTCACCGATCCTGACTCCGGGAATCTCCTGATTATCGCCGGAAAAACTGAAATCATTGAAACAAAATTCGTAAAACTTGATGACAGCGACGTTCTTGTGACCACAGTGCGCAAAACTCCGCAAGCTCTCGTCAAGGCGCTGGACGTGACGGCTTCGCTGGAAGCCGGAGAACTTGTACTCTACGATATGAGGTAGAGCCATGTTTCCACAATGTCCATTTTATCCACAATTCCACGGAGAAGCGGCCTGGCTGGTCCAGGCTGTCCATTGCAATTCCAACTACTGCAAATTGCTGTTTATCGGGGTCAAAGAGTCGGTCAATGCCGTCACAGCCCGCGCCATCTGTGGGGATACGTTGGAGTGCGGTGCGGAGCGATTTCAACCGGCGCGGGATCAAGCCATCCGGCGCGGCTATAAAGCCTTGTCAGGCCCCTATGGCGTTGGAAGCGTGTATTATCCCGGCCTGCTTGAGGAAATCGTCTGCGGCGACAGCCCGGACGAACTCGCCCGGTCGGCGGCGCCTCTGTTCAAGCGCATGGATGTACCATCGCTTGATGTGTGGATGCCGTTGTTTTGGGACATCTCCGTCCAGGCCGGATTTGCGACGCCTCTTGATACATGGGGCATCCCTCACGATGTCTGGCGGCTTCGCCTGCCTGAACCGGGCATTTTTTTGCCCTTGTTGGAACAGCATCTGCCTGAATTGTCCAGTCTGGCTGAAATGACACATGCCGCGCAGGCGGCGTAACCGATAACCCTCCCGGGGAGAGATCCCCGAGAGGGGTGATCTCCCCGCAACGGGGATGATCATGCGTACAGAAACACGATCTCTGAAGAATTTTGTCCTGAGCGCCAGCAAACAGTTGTCGGCCAAGGTCGAATCCGTCCTGAATCCCATTTACACGCCGGGCGACACGACGCCACTCATCCGGCGCATCAAGGAACGCATTGCAGCCGTTGTCCGCAAACAGCCCTACGCTGCGCAACGGGACGCGGTGTGCGCTCTCATGCAAGGCTACGCGCATGGCGCACGGTGCCTCGGACTCGTGGCTGAAATGGGGTGCGGCAAAACGCTGCACAGTGTCTTGAGCGCCGTAAGCATGGAGCTTGTAACCGGACATCCGATCCGGACACTGGTTTTGTGTCCTCCTCATCTCGTATCCACCTGGAAGGAAGAGATTGAAGAGAGCCTGGGAAAGGCCGCACTGGTAATTAATGCCAGCGGTCCCAACGCGCTCTCGCTGCTGATCCGCCTTCGGAGTGACGCACGGATACCGGATAAACCGGAATTCTGGCTTATAAGTTTCAATAGGGCCAAGACAAATTATTCCTGGAAGTCGTCCTTCTTCAAACAAACGAAACTCAGTTCTCTTGTGCAGGGAACCGGCAGCGCCGGACGCCATCTGTACAAGACAGAGTTGTGCGAGCACTGCTCGGAAAAACTGCCGGACGATATGGACTGGTCCGGAGCCATCCGCAACCGGTGCCCCTCATGCGGCAATCCGCTCTGGGGACCATCAGACAAGGGAAGTCATGTCTATGCGCCGGTTTTGTATATCAAAAAATACCTTAACCGGCATTTTCATTTAGCTGTCTTCGATGAAGTTCAAAAACTCAAAGGTGGCAGCACTATTCAGGGTGCGTTGATGGGACAAATCGCTTCGGCATTCCCCCGTTCTCTGGTGCTGACCGGCACGTTGTCCGGTGGCCGAGCCTCTGATGTCTATTACCTGCTGCAACGAGGGTTTGCCCTCAACTACAGCAAAGAGGAACGCCGCCGTTTGCTTCCAGCCTATACGGATCTCATGGACTTTGTTAAAAGTTACGGATCAATAGAAGAAATCTATAACACTGCGTCGACTGACCATCTCACCGGACGTTCGACACGCGAAAAACGGCGTATCAAAGAAACGCCGGGAATTTCGCCTTTGCTGCTCAAGGAATTTTTCCTTGAGCATTGTGTGTTTTTACGGCTTTCGGATATTGCCGATGCGCTGCCGCCTTATCGGGAAGAGGTTGAATACTGCGATCTCCAGCCGGAATTGGCGGAAGCGTATCAGGCTTTTGAAAGAACCTTGAAAAAAGCTGCGCAGGCAGCACTTACGAAACATGATCATCGGGTGCTCGGACAGATGTTGTCCAGTTTGTTGGCGTGGCCGGATATGCCGCAACGTGCGGTTGATGTCTTTGACCGCGACAATTGCGTTGTTGCCAGTGCTCCCGCGCTGGACATCCCGCTCACTGCCAAAGACGAACGCCTGATCGAGTGCGTCCGCAACGCCAAGGCCGCAGGCCGGAAGTCGCTTGTGTTCGCGGAGTATACGGGCAAGTTCGGAGCTGGTGAGCATGTGCATCGGATACTCTCCGACGCCGGGTTCAATTTCCTGCACCTCAAGCCGTCCGTGCCCACGGGCAAACGTCTGGGCTGGATTCGCGGCCATATGGCTTCCGGCGCTTACGATGGCCTGATCTGCCAACCCAAACTGGTGGAGACTGGTCTTAACCTGCGCGAGTTTCCCGAGATCCTTTTTTGGGAAACAGGCTACAGCACCTATGTGCTCAGACAGGCATCCCGCCGCTCATGGCGTCCTGGTCAGACTCAGGACGTGGTGGTCCGATTTTTCGTCAACCGGAACACCATGCAGGAAAAAGCCATGTCGCTCATTGCCTCCAAGCTTGAAGCGTCACTGATCCTGGAGGGAGAACTTTCCGACAAGGGGTTGGTGGCACTTTCGGAAATGGGAGACAGTATGGCGGTGGAACTGGCCCGGGCACTGGTCGGGCAACTGGAGACTCAAGGATTGGAAGCCCAATTCCGAGCATACCGATCTCTTGAAATAAATCGGCTCCCGTCATCCAGAACCGTTGCCTTGCCGCCATCACGGCATCAACCGCGACTGGGCCCCATCGTTGGTTCACTCTGCGGTATGGACGGTGGAACTGTGACAGGTACGTTGTTCAGAAAACCCATCAGGATCGACGGGGAGAACAACTGCTACCATCTTGTAGATGTCCGGGGAGTGACCCTGGCTGTGTGGAAGGGAGATCAGCTTGTCGTCTATATGCCGAAAAAAAGCCAAGAGGCTTATACGGTTATTCCCGACAGAGCTTTGCCCGGCATGAACGCGTGGCGTATCCACCAGATTGCAGCATAACTAAAGGATGAATTATGAGAAATACCCCTATGACTCAGGAAGAGTATGTGGCGTGTGAGGGGAACAAATGCCCCTATTGCAATGCGGAAGAAATTGAAAGCAGTCATTTCGACTTTTATGATGGATACGCCATTGCAAGTGTGACATGCAGCAAGTGTAACGCTGAATGGCATGAGACATACCATTTATCGGGATATGAAGCGGCATAATTTTCGTTAGATACAAACAAAACCCCAACGGGGCGCATTGCCCCTGGGGGTGGTGCGTCCTTCATTCTTTAAGGAGCACGTACCATGTCCACACCCAATGCCTCTTTGCAACAACTCGAATCCCTGACCCCTGTCGAACTGGACGCGGGAACGGTGTTTAGCGGAACGCCCTCGGGACGTATGATCCGCGGCTACGCTCAACCGACCGCCTATACGCCGAAAGTCGACCCCCTTTACCAGTTTCACGAGAGCATGCGCGATCCGGCGGTCTGGTTTTTGAACCCCTCCGATCCGCTCTACGTCTTCGGCCCGACCGGCAGCGGTAAGACCTCACTGATCAAGCAACTTGCCGCCCGCCTGAATTTTCCCGTCTTTTGCGTCAACGCGCACGGACGATTGGAATTCCAGGATTTGGTAGGGCATCTGAGCGTCCAGCAAGGGTCGATGACCTATCAGTATGGCCCTTTGGCTCTTGCGATGCGCCACGGGGGTTTGTTTCTTTTGGACGAGTTCGATTTGCTGGACCCCTCAACGGCGGCAGGTCTCAACTCGATCCTGGACGGATCTCCGCTCTGCATCCCGGAAAATGGGGGCGAAATCATTGAACCTCATGAAATGTTCCGTTTTGTTGCGACCGCCAACACCAACGGCGGTTCCGACGAAACGGGCCTCTATCAGGGCACGTTGAGACAAAATCTCGCAGCCATGGATCGCTTTGTGCTCTGCGAGGTGGGCTATCCCACCCCGCTCATCGAGCAACATATTCTGGAGCGGTCGGCTCCCGCGCTCCCCACGGAATTGCGGGAACTCATGGTGAAATTTGCTAATGAGGTGCGCGAGAAGTTCATGGGAGAAGGAGAGGGGGCCATCGAAGTCACGTTCTCAACCCGCTCCCTGATCCGTTGGGCGGATCTGACCCTCCGCTTTCAGCCTGTTGCCCGCCAGGGACTGCAACCTGTCATGTACGCGCTGGATCGCGCCTTGGCCTTCCGGGCCTGCCGTGAGACACGCGCCATGCTGCATGAGTTGGCGCAACGGTATTTCTCTCTGGAGACTGATCTGGGGGAGCCGTTGGGAGCGTGAATCAGGATGATTCCGCTCCGGTTGATGACATTGTGTATCTAAAACAAAAGATGGATCAAGTGATCCATGGATTCAGCGCGCTTCCGCTTCTTTCCGGCTCTATTTTGGTTGATATTTTGCTTACCAAGGACACCCTTTCCGGTGGAAAGTTCTGGTCGGGGTGCGTGACTCCATCTCAATTTGTATTGCGGTGGGGCAAAAAAGGGACGGCAGGCCAAAAACGTATCTCCACAAAAGTGTCGATCGACCTGGCTCTAACTGAGATGAAAGACCGGGCGCTTCTCAAAATTCGAGAAGGGTATGCGGTAGTTCGACAGGACTCGACATTCAATTATTAACCCCGGCAGGGACGTCTCCCTGCGGGGGGCGCTCCTTGCTCAAAGGAGACTATCATGACAACCACCATCATTCCTTTTTCGTCCGTTGTGCATCTGGCCATTCCCGATGACGAGGGACAGGAGATCCATTGGAGAGCTGAAGCCGGTCCCGATGAACTTGTTGTCAGAACGTGGACCGGAGGACACAACGCCTGGTCTGCCACCCATTGGCAGACGTGTGATCGCCTGACGCGGGAATGCTGTCTGAACCGCAATCCTGTGTTCGAGATGCGTCGCCGCGCGGCGATGCTCCTGGATTCCGGCGAATATGAATATGTCGAAGCGATCTGACGAAAAAGGAGATACCCCAATGACTGCCACCAATACGATGACCGTTCTTTCTACCGTCACCGACATCAAAGTGTTGGACTGCCTGTTGGCTCTGAACCTCCAGGTCTCAATCTGGTCGGCGCGGAAAAAACTGACCCCGGAAGATTTCTCCGGAGTCAGCGCGCTGGATCTGCCTCCCGATGATCTTGCCAGCCTCGGTTCCAAACGGGTCTGCGATCCGGATTCTCTCCGGATATTTTCCACACTCAAGACTCGCGCGGTCAGTCTGCTGGACCGGCACGGCGTCCGTTTCCTTGGAGGATGGGCCATCCCTGAAGCCGAGGCCACGGGCATTGTGAAGGATTTACAGCAATTGCAGCACGATTTTCTGGTTGAAAAGGATGCATTTCTGACGAGGTATGACGACGCGGTGCAAGATTGGATTGCCAAGCACTGCGGTTGGGAGACGCTCATCGCAAATTCGACGGTGAGCGCGGACTATGTGCGCTCACACCTGAGTTTTGACTGGCAGGTCTACAAGGTAGTCAATCCGCAGGAAATGCATAATTTGACGCCTGTCGTGACCGAAGGTCTGGAACAGGCCGTGAGCGGCCTGGGCATGACGCTGTTTGGCGAAATCGCCAAAGCGGCCGATGACGCCTGGAAACGGACGTTTGCAGGCCGCACCTCGATTACACGAAAAGCGCTCTCTCCACTTAAAACAATGCAAACCAAGCTCAGAGGCATGAGCTTTGTCGAACCTCGCGTGATGCCCATTGTGGATGTCATACGCACCGCGCTTGAAAACTTGCCGTCAAAAGGCGAAATCACAGGACGCGATTTGCTTGTGTTGCAAGGGGTAGTGGGGTTGTTACGCGATCCTGAATCCCTCGTGTCGCACGGTCAGAAGGTGCTTGACGGACAGACGCCCGCGGCAGTGCTGCAAACTTTGCTTGCCGCGCCAATTGATTCGGCGGATTCGTTGGATGACGATGCGACCGCACCGACTCCTCTTCCGCCGCAACCCGACCTCAGCGATCTGATTCAACCGCCCGTATCGGGCCCGGCTCAACCTCTCACCCCTGTTCCGGGGCCTACGCCACCTTTGTCGGATTTTCCGGTTTACACTCCGGCCCCGTCCGTGGATTCCCTCGGACTGTGGTAATCCGGCGCATTCATAGTCGTTAATCACAACGCACACACAATGTTCCCCTCCGGTTCGGACGCCCAGGCGCCCGCCGGAGGGGATTTTTTACAAGGAGATTCAGATGAGCAATACCATCCGGAAAGAGGATATTTTAAACTGCCTGCCGCTGCTCGCATCGGTTCTGGGCAAACGCTACGGCGTTGAGGTTGTTATCGACGGAGATACCGCATGCACCGATGAACACACCATCTATCTTCCTTCCCTTCCCCTGGACAGTGATGAAAGCCTGCTGGTGCAGGTAAGAGGGTTTATCGACCACGAGTCGGCCCATATCCGGTTCACCGATTTTGAGGCGTTTCAAAGAAACGTGGAAAATCCCGTATTGAAGTACATCATAAATGTCATAGAAGACTGGCGAGTTGAAAAAGCCATGAGCGGCATTTTTCCCGGCTGCCGGGCAAATTTGAACAAACTCATTCCTTACTTGTTTTCAGAGCCATACAAAGCGCCAAAGGAACCGAGAATGGCGATCTTGAGCGCCATTCTCCGCACGGTAAGACGCTGGGATGTCCCAACTGTCAGCCTTTCCGAGTGCCTGACGTTTGTTGATGGTCATTTTCCTGGATTATGGCCTCAGATTCAAGGCGTACTGGACAGGACGCGGAAAAAATGTACTTCAACCGATGATGCGATAACCTTTGCCCGGGAGATCCTGGCGATTCTGCAACAATATTGCAAAACACGCACAGATGCTTCACAGGAGCAAAACCAGACGCCTGCGGGTTTATCTGAAGAAGGCAGGCATGGTGAAGGCTCTAACGACAGTCAACAATCCACTGCCAGGAAAAGTCCCGAAGCATCCTATCAGGATCGGAACGATTCGCGGTCTGGAGCGGTCACTCAGGACGCGTCAGAGACGCAGGACGATGGAGCTTCGGACAGTCAAACTCCGTCCAATTCTCCCACGGCAGGCGCGACTGACACATCTGCCGATGCTCAGCCTTGTCAGATGTCCTTAGGTGAGGCTGACAAAGCGGAATGTTCCGCACCGCCAACGGGCCAAAAAGACGTGAAGGCGCTTCTGGACGCATCCGCCGCCGAACTGCCGCAGGACATAGGAGAAATTATTAGAGAATCGTTGCGTAGAACATGCCGGGGTAAAAAACAGCAAAAAAGGTTATCAGTGGCCCGTGTGAGGGTGAAGCATACAGAACCGTTATCGTTCGCGGAGCTGACTGAAACCAAGCGGGCGACAACAGCCCTCAGAACCCGATTGCAGAATATGCTGCAAGCCCAGACACTGTGCCGGTCCAGACCGGCCCAACGGGGACGATTGAGTTCGAGCAGGCTTTACCGGCTCATGATCCAAGATTCAAACGTGTTTTTGGACAGAGAGCCCAAAAAATTGGTTGATACCGCAGTCCATATTCTGTTGGATTCAAGTGGAAGTATGGAATGCCGTATCAAGTTGGCGGGTAGAGCCTGCTATGCCGTGGGTAAAGCGCTGGAAGCGGTGCATGGCATATCCGTGGGCATCAGCGTCTTTCCTGTTGACTGGCGAGGAGGGATTTATCCCATAGTTCCACATGGAAAACCTGTCCATAACAAGTTTACAATGGTTGCATCAGGAAAAACGCCATTGGCCGAAGCTCTCTGGTGGACTATGCAAAATATGATTTTACTGCCTCAACCAAGAAAAATGATCCTTATTGTGACGGATGGTCAGCCCGACGATCCCGATTCGACATTGAGGGCCGTGGTGGACGCAAAGAAAATGGGCTTTGAGCTATATGGGATCGGGGTTGATTCTGATGCAATTTGCTTTTATTTACCCCAATCGAGCACAACAATTTGGGAAATGAGTAAATTGCCAGCGGTAATGTTCAATCTCTTTCAGAAAACATTGCTTCGTAAGTAAACCAGTACCAGGAAAGCCCCTCAAGTCGAGGGGCTTTTTTTTGTATAGTCCCCAATAAAGTTTTGTACAGAATATTACCGAGATCTTTGCTTGTACAGCATATAATCTATCCATTCTGAAAGCGAGATAAGGGATTTTTCATCAAGCTTATACAAATCTCTTTGTATATTTGCCACAAGAGAGCTTTTTGAAGAAATGTCTTGTTCATCCAAAGAGTTGAGCAATTCCGAAAGAGGCACTTCAAGAGCATCGGCTAACAGTATCAATTTGCTAATACTGATATTTTCATTAGCTCTTTCAACATCACCCACATAAGTAACATTCATATTAGCCCGAAATGCCAACTCGGCCTGAGTCAATATCGTATCTGGCGTGTTGTAGTCGTCATAAGAATTCCCTTTCATTTTTAATAGAAAGGGAGACCAAATACGCAAAGCGTATATATGGAAATTTTCTAATTCACAAAATCGTATATATACGTTATATTGCTGTCGGCGTTTACGATAGTAAACTGTATTTTTTGATAAAAATAAAACTACGATAGGAACAGGCAGCACGCCACACACGGGAAAAAACATAACTCTTTTTTTAATTCAAAACCCCCTTTCCCTGTGGAGCAGAGGTGAGGGGGGGAAGGAGGCTCAAGAGAAGAGACTATTCGGGGAGTTGAGGTTCGGAGGCGGATTCTTCCAACAACAATGCTAAATGTCGAATTAAATCACCAGGGTCCATGTCCAGAGCTTTGGCAATATCAATAATTGTCGTCGCTCTGGGTTCACGTTGCCCGTGCTCCAGCAAGTTCAGCCATCTCCGGTCGCGTTTCATGAGAGCCGCAAGGCGATATTGCGTGATCCCCCGTTGCTCCCTAGCTTGGATCAATACCTGCCCGAAGGGAAAGGGTGTTTTTCGTTTGCTTGTCATTATAATAGAATACCCAGACCGTACTAGGTACAACAGGTGAACAGTTGACTACTAAAAGAGGACAAGCGATAATCATCGTTGCAAAACTATTGAGGAATAATTCCAAATTTCTGCGGTTATAAATAGCCGTCTTCGGCTATTTCACGCCACTGTGTCTGAGTCATCAGAACTTGATAGTTCGGATACGATTTTGAGGAGGGAAAGGAGTGTTTCATCCGGCAGTCGTGCCGACTTCACCCGCAATGATTTGAGCATGTTATTTCGGTTCAGGCTGTTGCGACAATCAAGCAGTATGGGCAGAGGAACCCCCAAACTCGATGCAATAGTATCTAAATTGGCAATTGAGGTGTTTATTTTTCCAAGTTCTATTCTACTGAGGTACTTTTCATTAATGTTGGTGCGTTGAGCGAGGTCACTAAGTTTCAGTTTTTGAGCACGTCTAAAGCGGCGGATACGTTTTCCAAGAGCGACGGATAAATCTTCCATTATATTCTCTGATACGTTTTTTTCAAACTTATCAGATTTTTTTGAACCCTATCAACCTTCATATTTTATGATTAGTTCTATATAAAATACGATTATTTTTTATATCTATTTGATTTTATTAAAAATATATTTAATAAGCTTGCTTGTGACTCTACTTTCTAATACGGAGGATTTCGCTGTGAATAAAGTAAAACTCGCCTCCGCAGACCTGGAGCAGATTCTGAAAAGAATTTACGAGGTTGCGAATGCGAAAACCCAAGATGAACTTTCTGCGGTGCTTGGAATCAGACAATCCAGTGTTTCGGAGGCAAAAAAACGTAAATCAATACCTTCAGATTGGTATCTTACGTTATTTGACAAGTTTGAAGTCAATCCAAACTGGTTGAGATATGGTTGTGGTCCGAAATACGTACGTTCTGATAATAGGTACGCCCAACAGAATGTAACTTCAAACATCTCAATAGGCGCTAGTGAATTCAAGTCTTCATATTTAAAGGCCGTATACGGCCATATTTTCAATATGGACTTCAATGCTGCAACTCCTAATGAATCACAGCGTACTATAGGACAAATAGTTCTTCCTGAAGCGTATTTGAGAAATAATATTTCTGTTTTTTGTGTAAATACAAATTCTCTTGATCCATTTATAAAAAAAGGTGCTCTTGTAGGTATAGATACAACTAAAAAGAATCCTGCAAGTGGTGAAATCTTTGCTTCATTAATACCAATTGAGGGTATTGTATTGGGAAGATTATTTTATGATGAGTATCAATCTGGATTCATAATAAAGACAAACCATACTATATATAAATTGAAAACAGAAAATATTGAATCTCAGATTTTAGGAAGAATGTCTTGGGTATTACAAAACTTTTGAGTATAGATAATATATTTTGACATCAAAAATTTAAATGCTCTTGGAGATTACATGTCTATCAGACAGAAGGACGCTACCTGCACATCTCAAACCCTAATCAATTCTTCAAAGAGTGTTTTAAATGAACGTACAAATTTTGATCTACTCTTTAAACTTATAAAAGATAACAATATTTTTGATACAATCAAGAGTTTTTTAAATAGTAATGTAACACTGCAATTTGGTTTTTGCGATTTCACTCTTTTACACTGTGCTGCATTATATAATTCAGATTGTAATATCATCAATGGATTGTTAGATTTTGGATCTGATATTAACGCAACTGATAAATTAGTAGGTGCTACATCTCTTTTACATGCGGCTGCTATGAATAGTTTATCGATAGTGCGTACACTGTTTGATCATGGCTCTGATCTGAATGCCAGAGATAACAATGGCGCAGATATACTCAGTTATGCGGCCGTCAATTGGGAATATGGTTCGCAAATCATTTCATTTTGTGCTCAACAAGGTGCCTATGTTCATGGTTGGGACAACGAGGGCGCGACGCCGCTGGCCTATGCGGTGAGGGCTCGTGCGCCATTGTCTACGGTGAAAGCCCTGGTCAGGACTGGCGTCGATCCGCTTACGGCTGATATAAACGGCGTGACTCCGGTGCTCTGGGCTGCCGCAAATGGAGACGAAGACACCATTGCCTATTTGCGGGAGCATGGTGCTGGTCCTGATGAAAAACAAAAAGCCGCTGTGAAGCGACTCCTCCGAAAAGCAAAAGAAGGTATACATTTCCAATAGATGACCTGCATTACATCAAAAAAACGTCGTTCACCATAAAAATTGTGACCCCTTGCAAAATACCGTTTCCCGCCTCCTATCGGTAGAGGGATGCCCCTCAAAACGCCGATAGGAGGCTTTTTGATGCGAAACGTGTTTTGTGTATGGGCGCTGTGCGCCATGTTGTTTTGTGTTGCCCCCGGCCTGGCCGGTGCCGCGCCTCAACTCAATGAAGAGGCATTACGGTCGGTGGTGATCTCCCGCCTGGGACGTGTGTTGACCGAGAATGGGCAGGATGCCGTGGCTCGGAAACTCTTGTCCGACAACGTGAGAATCGACAAATACCAGCCCGTCCGGGTCGGCGTTGTCGATCTGTACGCCGTGCAGCTCTCCTTGCATCACCCCGATGGCTCCTCTCAGCCGAATCTGCCGGACAGGATGACGCTGCTTACGGATGCCAGCGGCACCATCCAGTTCGGGATGGTGGCCGATCTGGCGACGGGGCAAGAGGCTGCGCTGTCTCAGGCCACGGAGATCACACGACTGCGGCTCCCCGACGCACTGCCCAAACAATTGGCGACAGGGACCGGATCGCATGATGTGATTTTTGTGAGCGATCCCTTCTGTCCGTTTTGCCGACAGGCCGCGAGTTATCTCCTTGAGAGTCTGGACAGGATCGCCTCGCTGAAAATTGTGCATCTCCCGTTGCCCATGCACCCCGGCGCCGATGCGGCCACATGGATCATGGAATATGCGACGGAGCGCCAGTCAGCCGGTGTCGATCCGCTGGCTGTCATGCGTTACGCCTACGCTCAATTGCGGATTCCCGCTCAGGGAACGTCCCCCGACACCGCCCGCAAAGACGTTGTCACGCAGTTCCTGGAGCAATTCCCGGCCCTCGCCGCGGGTCTTGAAACCTCGTCCCCTGAAACGTTCCTCTACATCCTCAAAGGCAAGTACGAAGCGCAATCCGCCGATACCGCGGCACAATTGCAGCGCCTTCAGATCACCGGCACTCCCTTCATCCTCGTTGACGGACAGTCAGTACGCGGCTTTGACAAGTCTCGCCTGGAAAAGCTCCTCAGCTCCAGACCTCATGGCGAAAAGGAGGGCACATGACTTTGATCTGCCAACATCGCCCCGCGTCATCGGCTCTGGGCTGTCTTTTGTCGGGAGTGCTGCTGAGCGTGGGGCTCGTGCTGTGCCTGTTCAATTCATGGGCAACGGAGTGCTCTTTGGGAGAGTGCTCTTTGTACAGCGGGGCTATGGTATTTGGAGCCTCCTTGTTCGCCTGGGGCGCGGTTACATTCGGTCTGCTCATTTGTGCGCTGCCCACGCGGTATTTCAGCACGAGTTCTTTCCTGGCGCTTTCGGCTGATGTGCCTTTGCTTCTCTGGCAGGTCATCTACGGTCCATGCGGCAAATGTTTGCTTGTGGCCGGGGTGCTGGTCGCAAATGCCCTTGTGATCACATGGGACGGATTCCCGGTGCGCAGGTCATGCAAAATAGCGCTCCGCGTCGCCGCCGCACTGCTTTGTATCAACCTCAGCGCCTTGGTCGGCAATGCGGTTCGGCCGTGGCTCACGGAACAAATCAGTACGACTCCCGCGTTGAAGGAGTTGCGCATCTTCCTTCCGCCGTCCCGACCGCTGCTGTTCCAGGATCAGTTCACCGGATCATCAGGTCGATAAGCGAATCAATAGCACGGGAGGGGCGCGGCGTGCGCCCCTCCCAAGGGGAAAAACATGCCCAAAAAGTATTTACGGGTCTCCGCGCTGATTCTGCCGCATGAGCGTGAAGCCTATGCGGCCTATCGGATGCAGCCCAAACGTGAATCATGCGCCGCGCTGTATCAGGCGCTCCGTGAAAATATGGCCACTCTGGAACAGGCCGCGAAAATCCCGAATTTTCGCCGCAAAAAAGGACAAGCGGGCATCGCTGTCCGTTTGTATCTGGAGCTTTTGGACGAGTACCGGGACGTGATCAATTATGTGTTCCTGGAGCGCTGTAAGGTCTGCGTGGCCGAACTGATCAAAGAGGCCGCCCTGTTTGGCACCGTCTCCTGGACGGAGGCCAAAGCGCAGGCATGGCTCGCACAAATTGATATGCGGCCCTTTATCTCTCCGTGTCTGGGAAAGCCCCGGCCCGATGCGCTGTTCCAAGATAAAAACCTGGTGACTCTGGCCTCGATCATGAAGGAGGATCTCACCCCCGCCGTCCAGGGAGTGCCTTTCTACTACAACTCGATGCGGTACGATTGGTTTGCCATCCCTCTTTCCGCTTATCCTCACCATTTTCAACAAATGGACGCCTTCCAACTTCTTGAGAGGTTTCATCTCAGGTACGGACCCGCTCCTCTCAAAGCAACCGAATAGGAAATGTCATGCAACACATCAAACTATGCGTCAAAACAACATATGGAACGATCTTTGTCGGCCTGACCAAATCTATGGATGCCCGTTTTTTTACCCTTCAACAAGCAATGCTCGATGGCAAGTTGGAAAATGAGGAGTTTTTAATGTTGGCCTACGGAGTCGAAGCCGTATGCGACGGAGCCCTGGACAGGCTGTCCATGGACATAGACGCTTTTTCTCTCAAGGAAGGGCAGACCAACGGAGCCATTTACAAATGCACGTTGCGAGATACCCGGACGGGCAGGATGTGGCCCTTGCGGATCTGCACGGATCTGGGGAACACGATGGTCAGCCTGACCCAGACCATGGATCGGATATGTCTCGCCGTGACCATGCTCATGCAGGAACGGCGGATCGAGCTGGAAAAAGCCCGAACGTTTTTCAGGCACATCCAGGAGACCGTCAATCATTGCCGCGTTGCCGATCAGGAGCTTGCCCATGTGGTTCAAAATATTCAGCGCCAATAAACAAAAGGAAGACAGCGCGGCGCAGGAGGATCATGCGCCGGAAACGCCGGATATGGAGCCTGTCCCCGCAACCTATGACGCGTTGATGCGTCGTTCCCGTGTGCATCGTTTGGACATTCGTATCGATCCGGACTCTTTGCCCCGCATTGCCCTGATCCGCAAGCCCGCATCGGACGAGTATCTGCCGCTCAAGCACAAGCTGGTCAACGCGGCTCTGGAGCGGCTCAGGCCATATCTCGACTACTGCGAGAGCCTGCCGGGTATGAGCGGCAATCCCCGTGTTCTTCTGGAAAACATCGTTCGAGCGTTTTTGGTGCGTTATTGGGACATGCCGTCATCGGCGGACAATCATCACGCCTACCCTTGGGGACATTGCCTGCACAGTCTGGACGTGGCCTGCGGCGAAGCCGAACTGGCCAGCGCCTGGACGCCCATGAATACCGTGGGCATCGATGAGATCACCAAGAGCCGGTATCGTTGCGTCATGATTCTCGCCTCTTTCGCCAAAGGGCTCGTCCATGACGGATACAAAATCTATCAATACAGGCTCACAGGGCTGAGAGGTGAAGTGCGCGAAGCGTTTGATCCCTGTCTGAAGGACGGCACCGTCCTGGATTTCAAGCTGGTGCATCCGAGCGGGCTGAATTGGGATTGGCAGACGGAAATACGTATGCCCGGACGGCGAAACATGCTCGAATTTCTGGAAATCGTTCCCCGAGAACTCCTAAAATCCATGCCGGTGGAGATCAACAGCGCGATCATCGCCAACATCTGCGATATGGACACGTGCGATGCGGATCAGGAGAGCGCCAGCCGGGATCTGCGCTGCAAAAACGGGATGGAAACCCGCTCGACGGTGCTGAATGCTGTCCGGGATTATTTCACGAGGGCTCCAGGCCGGGCACGTCCGGCCGATACGGTTTTTTACATCAATGAGCAGTGGTGCGCAGTGGCTATGCCCGCCTTTTTCAAACAACTGCTTCCGCTGCCGGGGTTTAGAGACGTCTCTTCGGTGTGTCAGTATTTGGGATATGAAAACACGCTGGCTGAGCAATCCGCTGAAATATTCCTGGCCTCGGTTGCCTTTCAATGCGCCAAGGATGGCAAAACGTTCCGGCATGAAAAAATGTCGCTGGCTTTCCTGCGAACGGACTATCTCCGCAAAGCGGTAGCCAACGAGGTGGACGGCCTGGCCGTTGCCACCTTTTGCCTGGAGGACGCTGCGGCTCTGAGCGCTATCGGTATCCCTGACAGCTTCTTTTCCAAATGGCCGGACCCCCCGAAGAAGGAAAACAATTCAGCGGGCGCACAGGGCACAGAATCCGGCCAACAATCCGATCCGGCCCGAACTTCGCTCCCGGGCTCCGCGCAACCCGCATCCGTGGAACCGGAAAAAAAGGACGCGCAAATCGTTCAATCAGCCGTGCTTTCTGCGGCTTCCTCTCCGGCTGTCCCGCAGCCTGTGACCCCGGAACCGGAACAACCGGCCACAGAGACGAATCAACCAGACGCGAAAGCACTGGAGCTGACCGGCATGACATGCGGCGCGCGTTTCCGTCTCATGGCTGGCCGATCCTCGGAAAGAGATTTACGTGCGGAAGGAGGGTGGCTCGCCTGCCGGGATGACGCGGCGTTTCTCCGCTCACCAGAATTTCCCCGTGCTCTTTTTACCCTCCTGGGCCAAGAAGCGCTCTGTGAGGATGCGGTTGCGGCGGAACGTCTGCATCAGTTGCTGCTGTCCACCGGCTTGGTGCTCCCGGGCGTGCTTGAGTCCGTGGAATGCGACGTGCCCGATCTGATCGCCGGTACATTTACCCGGACCGTGTTGAAAGGACAGTTCTGGCCTCTGTCTCCCTCGGCCATGCGGCAGGTGGCGATCATGCAAAAAATTGCCGGAGGTACGCATGCGCCTGCATAATCGTCAACCCGTGGTGCGTATCCGGCATGACGTGCGCCATCTGTATGCCTATGGCGTCTGCGAGGGGATCTTGGCCTGCCTGGCGTACATTGCGCTTCCGGCCATCGGCTGGACGTCTGATTTCGTATTGATAGCCGGGTACGGCATGGGCGGGTGCGCCCTGTGCCGGATCTCGCAAGGGCTGCGGCGCAAGCTCGGATTGCGCGAGTTGACGCGGGCCCGGCCTCTCAGCCGTACCGTGGCCTGGATCGATGACCTGAAAACACGTCTGGGGCAGGCAGACCGGCTCTACATAGGAGAAGGGTTCACCTGGGGACCCGAACACACCCAAGCATACCATGAGGTTTATGAACTCGCGGAGAAACGGGTTCTGCTGCCTATGGACAGACAGGCCCGGGACGCGGGCGGGTTGCCATACATCCATGGGATCAACGCGCTGGTGAGCCCGGATGCGGAGCAACCTCAAATACACCTGCTGCCGGAACACACGGCGATCATCGGAACCACGGGCATCGGAAAAACAAGGACGTTTGAACTGCTCATCGCACAGTCCATCCGGCAGGGGCATCCTGTCATTATCGTGGACCCCAAATCCGACCGGGATCTGCTGGATGCGACCTACCAGATCTGCAAGGAAAGCGGGAGGGAGCGAGGCTTTGAATATTTTTCCCTCGCGCATCCTCAAATCAGTGCAACCATGAACCCCTTTGCCAATTACAGCACACCCGGCGAAATTGCGGGCCGGATTACAACCATCATGCCCAACAATGGCAATTCACAGCCTTTCATTGACTTTTGCTATGACGTTTTGACGACCGTTGTGGATGTGTTGATCCTCATCAATATCAAACCGAGCCTGAGAGCCCTGTATCACTATGCGGTTCTGGACAGAGAAAGCCTCTTGATCGAAGCCCGAACATTTCTGGTGAAGGCGAATATCTCCGACGCTCATAAATACCAACTTGCATATGCGATCAGGGACTTGGAAGCCAAAGTGGATCACGACAAAACCCATTTTCAGAAAATGACCACTTCGTTGCTGCCAGTTCTGAAATCGCTTTCCTCTGGAAATATCGGTGAACTCTTGAACCCCGCGCAGGAGAGTTTGTCCTGGGAAAAAATCATTCAGAATAATCTGGTGGTGTACCTCTCCCTGGCATCCATGAAAGACAGTTACGTTTCTTCAAACGTGGGAAAGCTGTTTATCCAAGACCTGGTATCCTACATTGGCACCCTGTACACACGGCAATCCACTTTCAAAATGGTGTACCTGTATGTGGATGAGACCTACTCGGTTATTTATGAAGGTTTTGTGGATATTTTGAACAAAATGCGCGCCGCGGGCTTACATCTGGTGCTTGGGCTTCAGACAACGGCGGACATTGAGGCGCGGATCAGCGACGCGGTGCGTCGGCAGATGTACGGCCTCATCTCCAACAAATTGTACATGCGTATCCCGGACGGCGAACAAGCCGCCGAACTGGTGGAAACACTCGGCAAATGCTCCATACCCAAAATGACTGTGACCCGGAATGTGGCGGCGGGGCTCAAAGGCCCTGAAGAACTGTTCCGCTCAGGCTATGCCGTGCGGCTGGACATGGCCGAAACCGAACTGCTCCCTCCGGAAGTGCTCACAAGCCTGCCTCGGGGGCAAGGCATACTCATTACACAGGGCCAGCCTCCTGTGAAACTGCGCATACCTCTCCTTGATCGGAACGGATTGCCGCAGGAGAGTTTCTTTGATCGTGTGACCAGCGCCTATGCCGGTATGGATTCCAAATTCACCGGCGATGCCCGGAACATCCTGGGCGCGGATCTGGAACGGTATAAGCCAGCCGCGTAAATTTGGCAGTAAAAAAAAGGCCATCCTGGTTTTTCCGGGATGGCCTTTTCTGATCGAACTTATTCGGCGCGTGTCCAATCCTCAATACGGAGTGCGCCTATTCGCTGGTAATGGCGCAAGTTATTCGTCACAAGCGTCGCGCCTACTGACATGGCGTGGGCGGCGATCATCATGTCCATTTCTCCGATAGGCTGGCCCGTGGAGACAAGTTGGTGCCGTATTTCCGCGTAGTATTCGGCGGCGTCCACATCCCAAGGCAATATGGTGACGATTTTAAGATAGCGCCGCACTACGAGCTGAAGCCTGTGATCGTCGGGAAGACGCTTCAAACCGTATAAAAGTTCAGCCTTGGTTATGGCTGAAATACAGATTTCGTCCGGGCTGACGTTCAGAATATGCGTCTGAATTTCAGGAGAACGCCCCTTAATGAGGTAACTGGAAACATCCGTATCGAGCATGTAGAGCATTACTTGCTCTCCTCATCGAACAGGCCCCGCTCGCGGGGAGCGACATTCATCGGACGCTCGGCCATGAACGCTTCAGTCTCCTCGGATGCGGACAGCGAAGAGAAAAAATCCTTCCAGGCTTTCGGACGGGGCTTTTCAGAAAGCACAATATCTCCCGTAATTTCGTCACGGAAAATATAGACTTCCTGTCCTGAAAAACGGAATTCAGCGGGTAAGCGCACAGCTTGGGATGCGCCGTTCTTGAAGAGTTTGGTTGTATATACTTGGCTCATAACTGTGCCTCCTGATAAGGTCTATACGTATGTATAGATCCAACCCGCTATTGCGTCAATGCGAGGAGCCAGTGGAAAAAGGACAGAAAGTCGTCCCGGGCGTCCCCGGGATGGCCTCAAAAAATTATCTCTTCTCCAGAGAAGAAAGCGCGTCTTCGAGAGCTTTTGTCTTGTCCTGCCCCAAGGGGTTCAGAATAATATCGGCGGCTTCTCCAGTGAGTACCGAACGGGTATTTTCGAGTGTTCCCTTGTTGACATCCAGGTGGCTGACATCATCCACCACCTGCACGCCCTGATCGCGCAGATCCCGCTGCACCTCCTTTGCCGCCCGATCCAGGGCCGCGCGATCCGACGCCGAACCCGCCGCGAGCCGCGCGGTTTCCGCGCCGAAGGTATCCTTTGATTTCAGGGACTCATTGGGGCTAAAATCGGTATCCAGTCGGCCGGTGTCCACGTTTTCATCCAGCCGCCTTTGACCCGCGTCCACACCGCTTGCATAGCCGTTTCTGTACAAGGTCGCCTCGTGAGCCACACCGTTGATGAGGCTTCCTGTCTTTCCGGGGAGCGCGCTGCCAGCGCCAGCTCCACCATTTACGCTCGTTGTGTGCCTCGGGGGCTCGTTGTTCGTCATCCCGAGCTCTCCGGCGGTTTGTGTCCGCTGTTCAAGGATGCTCATGGCGAGACGCGCATCCTGCGCATTATACTGGTTGCTGTTAGCCACAACTCCAAGCACGTTCATCACCGCGCTCTGGGCCTGAGTATCGCCTTTTTCAGACGAGCGCATGAGCCCGGTCACATCGGCGTTTGCGGCGATGCGCAGGTTGTCGATGTCATTGACGCCACGATGCAGCTCGCCGTGCAGGCGGTTCATGCCGGGGGTCATTGCCATCAGCTCCAGATCCGCACGGGTGGTCACGGCGAGCAGTGAACCCGTATTGATGGTCTTTCCCGCTGATGCCGAAAAAGCGGCCTGGGTTTCCGCCATACGTGTTTGGGTTGCGGAAAGAGATTGCCAGGCGGAATCCGTGCGCTGCATGGCCGACTGAAATCCCTCATGTTTGGTGGCCGACTGTGACCACTCTTCTCCGGTCCCCGTCCGATGGGCGTCACTTATGGCAAGGGAGCGAGCTTGAGTATAGCTGCTCACTTCTTTGTTGTCGTTGAGCGCGTCCGCGATCTCCTGTACCGCCACCTTCGCCCGTTCCGACTCTCCGGTCTGGATGGCGGCATTGAATTGACCTCGGGCGCCCATGCCCACCTTCGATCCGGTGAATGCCTCAAAAACAGCCCCAAGAGCTTGTTTGTCCGAAGAAAAATCCACACCGGCATAGGCCCCGGCGCTCAAAACCCGCTGAGCCTGCGCCACTTGTTCGCCCTCAAAACCGTGGCTTTTTGCAACGCGCTCTGTGATGCCGCTGATCGTCTGCTTCACATCGCTGTACTGGTTTTGCCGGGATTCATCCATGCCTTGTTCCCAACGTTCGAACTGTGAGCTTCCCCGGCTCGTACCCTCGCCCATGGCAAAATTATAGGCCGCGCTGGCATGTGCTGAGTGCAGCACGGCCTGTTGCTTGGCGACCGCCTGTTGCAGGCTGTTTGACGTTTTGGCATCCAGCCCTCCCTGGATGGCGTAGCCCTGGCCTTCGATGGCCGTGGTGCGCGTCCCGCTGTACTGCATGGGGCTGGCGCCCGTATTGCGGCCGAAGGCCACGTTGTCATGTACGCCAACCAGTTGGTTCATTCGTTCGTTCCGCGCCAGATGCGTATCACCGGCCTCCAAGAACATCCCGTTCACCTTATCGAGCTCCAGCTCACGGGCTGAACGTTCCGCGCCCTGCAATGCCTGCATCCCGGACCTCTGAGCAAACCCTTCCGCTCCTTTGGCAGCGAGAACCATACCGCCTACGGCCATCGCCAAACGCGGGACCATCATTTGCAGCATCATGGCGGCGAACGTGGGAATGGTGAACGCCAGCGTTCCGGCCACGGTGCTGGTATCCGTTATCCAGGCCATCAATCGGAGCTTGTTGGGGAGCGTTACGCCTCCTGTGGACAGGATCATCCCCTGTAACTCATTGATGGCCGAGGCGACATACGTTGCCTTGATGATCGCCATGATGGGCAACCATAATGAAACGGACAGCAGGGCCGCGCACCAGTGTAAAAACGGTTGCCCGCTCTGAGCCAGAAAAAAGGCGGCGATCAAAGGCAACATGCCCACGATCACGAGTTTCATCATCGCCCGCAATTTGGGTGCTTTTTTGATATATACGCTGCTCGCGGCCGCGATACCCGTCGCCTGGGACACTTCCGCCTGGGAGATGGCCGATAGCATCTGCGGATTGGATCGCGCCAGACTCGATTGCAGGCCATTCATCATGAACGCCTGCTGGAACAACGCCTCTGACGTGCTCTGGTGGCCGGGAAACAGCGTCGAGGCCAGACTGTCCATTGCCATGATCGTGTCAGCGACATTTTTGTGCCGTCCACCGAAAAGGTTGGACAGATAGTCCGCCATGCCTTCCGGTCCCATGTTCTGGGCCTCGTCCTTAACCGTGCCCCACAGCCGGTTGTAGGCCGCTTTACAGGTCATGACATCCCGCGTCCCGTCCCTGTTGACCAGTTCCGTGAAATAGACTCCCCATGGCATGTAGCTGTCAGTAAGAAGATCTCCGCTGCGGTAATAGGCGCTCTCATTGACAAATCCTGTGGCAATGCCTTTCAGTACGCAATCGTCAAAGTACCTGCCCACGGAGGATACGGCTTCAAACTGGCTTATGGCCTTGCCGTTGAGCACCTCCCCGAGTGCCGCTGCTTCCATGAAGAAATCAAAATCTGAAAAACTTGTCATGTCTGGCGGCATGATGTGCGTTTCCACCATATCAAGCACCACTTTTTCCAGCGTGGAGCAGACGGAGAGAGGAATAGCGACTCCCACAGGCATGTTGTCGATGGTGTAGGCTTCATGGGCCCACTCATCCTGAATGCGGATCTGGGCAGTCTGGCTGAAAAACAAGGCATAGAGCAGAAGTGGACCGGCATAGGCTTTGAAATAGCCCAGAGGACTGATTTGGCGGACCATCAGAATGCCCGCGAGTGTCAGTCCGCTGACCATCAAAAAGACAAGCCCGCTCCATTCCGGCGAGGCGAAGTAACTCCGAAGCCCGCTCAGAAAAAGGTACAACGGATAGCCGTCATTGAAGCAATAAACCTGGAAGTGCATGCAACCCCCTCAAGCGGCCTGGAATTGCCGGTTCGCGTAGGCGAGGGCCTCTTCCTCGCGTTCCAGGGCGAGGCGCTCGGCGTCCTGGGGACTGTAGCCTTGGGCCAGCAGTGCATTCGCGTAACAGCTCAGGCTCAAAACCCGAAGCGGTTCGGGGGATTCTCCTCGCCCCTGTTTCTCCAACGCGGTCTGAATGTCCTCGTACATCTGCATTTCCACTGGAGATGTCGTGTAGGCGACTTTTTCCGCTTCGATGGGAATGAATCGAAACACAGTGGATTGTTTTGAAGAGAGCAGAAGAACCTCGGAGTAGCTTCCTTTCGTTGTGCGTACTGTACCGGCAATGTGCATCTGTGCTTCATTCAACGTAATCAAATGATTTTCAACACACTCCTTGAGTTCTTCAATTTTTGGCTGCAATGCGAGCTTCCATTCGCTGTTGGAAAGGATAGCCTGCCCGACCTGCGAATTGCCTTTGCGCGAAAAATCCAGAAAACTCTGTACAATGGTCCCGATTGATCCATGGTATTTTCGCATACGCCGGTAGGCAGTCTCAATAAATGCTGCCGTGTTGGGGTTGCGAAAAAGATCCCACGCCTCGTCACAGAGTAGAAGTTTGGGAATCTTTCGGTCTCCAAGGTAGAATTGTCTTTCCACAATGGAGATGAGAAGCAGTAGAATGACTTCTCTGAGATCTTTCATGGCGTTGAGTTGTTCCAGTTCCAACACCACAAAAGGACGTTCAAAATTGATATTCATTTTGCCATGGAACCATTTTCCGTACTCGCCTCCCCGGCAGTATTTGCGGAGACGCTCGGCAAGTTGCCCGTAGACGAACTCTTGCTTGCCCGCACGGTCATTGTCCGCCTGCTTGGCATCCAGAATGTCTACAAATCTATCGACTTCCATGATTTCGCCCGGGCGCAGGCGGGTATATCCCTCAATGATACAATTGGAGAGGATAGCTTGCTCCAAGTCCGAAATGCTTTCCCGTGGCGAAGCCATGACCGAAAGGAGCTGCGTATACATTGTGAGCAGAGTTGCCCGCTCCTCCCTGTTTTTTATGGAATCTTCAGGGACAGCCCGATTCTCCATCTCATCCAGGGCAAACAGTTCGGCGGTGAGTTCGGAAAAAACATTGACACTCATGTTTT
>ENA-UPWK01000242-UPWK01000242.1-human-gut-metagenome-genome-assembly--contig:-NODE-242-length-62435-cov-5.644584_pt1 | contig 62435 bp, 60 predicted proteins | sample MGYA00250048_ERZ773373 | MGnify/ENA primary metagenome ERZ773373 (study PRJEB29103, sample SAMN06112059) | human gut metagenome | biome: human gut; feature: ankylosing spondylitis patient; material... | reverse complement strand
AAATCAGTTGTCGTGGTACTCCTTGCAGGTGCACTTCTTCCACTTCAGGCCGCTGCCGCAGGGGCAGGGGTCGTTGCGGCCGATCTTGTTGACCTTGACAGGCTGCTTCTTGGGGGCGGTGCCGTCGCCGCCCACGTTTTCCACCATGCCCTTGGCCACCCGCTCCCGCTTGACCTCCTCGTCCTTCTTCAGCCGGACGGAGAACATGCGGCGGACCGTCTCGGTCTGGATGGCGGAGACCATCTCCTCGAACATGGTCAGGGACTCCTGCTTGTAGGCGATGACCGGGTCGGTGTTGGCATAGGCCCGCAGGCGGATGCCCTGCTTCAGGTCGTCCATGGCGTCGATGTGGTCCATCCAGTACTCGTCCACCACGCGCAGCATGATGACCCGCTCCAGCTCCCGCATGAGGGGCGTACCGATCTCCGCCTCCTTGGCCTCGTAGGTCTTCTCTGCGGCCTCCAGGAAGAGGTCGGTGAAGTCCTGCTGGGTCTTGTCGGCGGCGTCGTCCTCCGTGAACTGGAAGGTGTCCTTGGGGAAGTACAGCCCCTCCAAGCCGCGCAGCATCTCCCGGCAGCCGGCGGCGTCCAGGGCCTGGGCCTCGCCGAAGGCCATAGCCACGTGGTCGGCGATGGCGTTGCGGGTCATGGACAGGATGGTGTCCTTCAGGTCCTTGCCGTCCAGAACCTCCCGGCGCTGCTGGTAGATGATCTCCCGCTGCTTGTTCATGACGTCGTCGTACTCCAGCACGGACTTGCGGGACTGGAAGTTCCGGGACTCTACGGTGGTCTGGGCGTTCTCGATGGCCTTGGTCAGCATCTTGTTCTCGATGGGGGTGTCCTCGTCCAGGTCGAACTTCTCCATCATGTTCTGGATCCGCTCGCCGCCGAAGAGGCGCATCAGGTCGTCCTCCAGGGAGATATAGAACCGGGTCTCGCCGGGGTCGCCCTGGCGGCCGGCGCGGCCGCGGAGCTGGTTGTCGATCCGGCGGGATTCGTGGCGCTCTGTGCCGATGATGAAGAGGCCGCCGGCGGCGCGGACCTTCTCCGCCTCCTCCGCGATCACCGCCTTGTGCTGGGCCATCTTCTCGGCAAACAGCTTCCGGGCGGCCAGAATCTCCTCGTTGTCTGTTTCGGCGTAGCCGGTGGCGTCGGCAATGACCTCATCGGAGTAGCCGGCCTTCACCAGGTCTGCCCGGGCCAGGTACTCGGCGTTGCCGCCCAGCATGATATCGGTGCCGCGGCCGGCCATGTTGGTGGCCACGGTGACGGCGCCGAACTTGCCCGCCTGGGCCACGATTTCCGCTTCCTTCTCATGGTTCTTGGCGTTCAGCAGGTTGTGCTGGATGCCCTCCCGGGCCAGCAGGCCGCTGAGCAGCTCGTTCTTCTCAATGGACACGGTACCCACCAGCACGGGCTGGCCCTTGGCGTGGCAGTCCTTGATCTGCTGGATGACCGCCCGGTACTTGCCTGCCTCGGTCTTGTACACCACGTCGTGGTGGTCGTGGCGCTGGTTGGGCCGGTTGGTGGGGATCTCCACAATGTCCAGCTCGTAGATGGTGCCGAACTCCTCCTGCTCCGTCATGGCGGTGCCGGTCATGCCGGACAGCTTGTCGTACAGGCGGAAGTAGTTCTGGAAGGTGATGGTGGCCAAGGTCTTGTTCTCGCTGGCCACGGTGACGTGCTCCTTAGCCTCGATGGCCTGGTGCAGGCCGTTGGAGTAGCGCCGGCCGAACATCAGACGGCCGGTGAACTCGTCCACGATGATAACCTCGCCGTCCTTCACCACATAATCGATGTCCCGCTTCATCACGCCGTGGGCCTTGATGGCCTGGTTGATGTGGTGGGAGAGGGTAGCGTTCTCCGGGTCGGACAGATTCTCCACGTGGAAGAACTCCTCCGCCTTGGCGATGCCCCGGGCGGTGAGCATGGCGGTCTTGGCCTTCTCATCCACGATGTAGTCCGCGTCCGCCTCGGCGGGATCCTCTTCCTCCTTGTTGTCCACCTGGACGACCGCCTGCTTCTTCAGGCGGGAGACGAACATCTCTGCCATGTCATAGAGCTGGGTGGACTTCTCCCCCTGGCCGGAGATGATGAGGGGTGTCCGGGCCTCGTCGATCAGGATGGAGTCCACCTCGTCCACGATGGCGAAGGCATGACCCCGCTGCACCAGCTCCGTGGAGTAGATGCACATGTTGTCCCGCAGATAGTCGAAGCCCATCTCGTTGTTGGTGCCATAGGTGATGTCCGCGGCGTAAGCGGCCTGCCGCTCCTTGGTGGTCAGGCCGTGGACGATCAGGCCCACCTTCAGGCCCAGGAAGCGGTGGACCTTACCCATCCACTCACTGTCGCGCTTGGCCAGGTAGTCGTTCACCGTGACGATGTGGACGCCCCGGCCGGTCAGGGCGTTCAGATAGGCGGGCAGAGTGGCTACCAGGGTCTTGCCCTCGCCGGTCTTCATCTCGGCGATCCGGCCCTGGTGCAGCACGATGCCGCCCACCAGCTGCACCCGGTAGGGCCGCATGCCCAGCACCCGGTCCGCGGCCTCCCGCACGGTGGCAAAAGCCTCCGGCAGGATATCGTCCAGGGTCTCGCCATTCTGCAGGCGCTCCTTGAACTCTGTGGTCTTGGCCCGCAGGGCCTCGTCGCTCATGGCCTTGTATTTGTCGGCCATGGACTCGATCTTGTCCACGATGGGGTAGATGGATTTCAGCTCCCGGGAGCTGTAATCACCGAAAATCTTTTTCATCAGACCCATGATTGTGATACTTCCTTTCCGGGCCGGTCCCTCCGGCCCGCCGGAATGGCGGAGCGCTGGAGAAAGGCCCGTTGATCCATATTATTTATAAAAGGTGGGGCAGTCCCCACGAAAAAGCAGAAATAGCATACCACAATCGCAGGTGGAATGCAAAGAAAAAACAACTTTTGTAAAAAAAGTTCATAAATAGCGGCCCATGTCCGGCAGAAGCCATGATTTTTCGACAGGACGCGGCGGGGAAATCAGCGAAAAGAAACAAACGCTTCCCAACCGGGCAATCGATTGCCCAGTCATAGGAGCTCCGGATCCAGCTCCTCGTCCAGTAGCATCCGGATGCGGCTGAGGACCGTGCCCTCGCCGGTGGAGGCGTCGTAGTCCACGCTTACCAGCCGGGCGCCCGGCAGCTTGCGCTGGAGGGCGGCGTACTGCCCCTTGCCGAAGATGTGGCCCGGCAGGCAGGCGAAGGGCTGGACGCAGAGAATTTTTCGGTATCCCAGCCGGGCCCAGCCCACGGCCTCGGCAGCGATCAGCCACCCGTCCGCCACCGTCACCCGCAGGGGAGCATACCCCTCCGCCTGCCGCTTCAGCTCCGGCAGCGGCGGCAGGGCATGATAGCCCGCCTGATTCAAAATCGACAGCATATCCCGCTGGATCTCCGCCAGGTACGACGCCAGCAGCCGATACACCCGCCGGGCAGGGGCGGAGCCTTTCAGGGCGTGGCCGTCCATGTAGTACAGGGCGTACCAGGTGATGCCGCCCACGCCGATCTCGCAGTGCTCCGCCGCCAGATACCGCTCCAAATTCCAGTTGCCCAGGTGGCAGTATTTCGTGTAGATCTCCCCCACGATAGCCACCTTCTGGACTTCACGGGGCACCCGCTCCACCGCCCGGAATTCGGCCGCCATCTCCCGGCAGCGGCGCAGGATCTCCCGGCGGGTGAGTCCTCGATTCCCCGCCAGATCCTGTCCCAGGTCCTCCGTCCAGCGGCGCCAGAGTGCCTCCGCCGTGCCGGGGACTGCCTCGTATGGCCGGGTCTGGTTCCGCAGCAGGGCCAGCGTGTCCCCCCACACGGCAGCGGCCAGACAGCGGCGGACCATGGCGGCGGTGATGGGCAGCCCGGTGCCCCGGTCGATGCCCCGGACATTGAGACTCAGGGTCTCCACCCGGCCGTAGCCCAGCCGGTCCAGCACCCGCCGCAGCAGGCGGATGCCGCAGGAGCCCCGGCACTCGTCCCCCGCCTGGCCGAACAGCACCCCGCACCGGGCCGGGTCGTACCGCCCGGACCGCAGGGCGGACAGCACCTGCCCCGCCACCAGGAACACCGGGTAGCACAGCTCATTGTGGAAATATTTCAGCCCCAGCTCCGCCAGATGGGGATCGTCCTCCGTCAGCAGCACCGGCTCCCATTCCTCCGACGTAAAGGCGTACTGCAGCAGGGGGAACCAATCGTCCAGCAGGGAGGGGATCAGCAGCGTCTTCCGCTCTGCCATCCCGGCCACCTCCTTTTATCCCAGCATACCGGTCCGCGCGGGGGAAAGCAAGGCAAAAGTGGTTACAAAATCCGCCGGAATCCCCGCCGCCCCTTGCCCCGCCCGCTCCTTTGTGTTAAACTGACAAAAAAGCCCCACCCGCCGCCGCGGCGGGGAGGAGCAAAAAAGGAGGTTCCCCCATGAAGCTCAGCTTTTACGGCGCCGACCAGTGCGTCACCGGCAGCTGCCACTGTCTGGAGGTCAACGGCAGGCGCATCCTGGTGGACTGCGGATTGCAGCAGGGGCGGGACGAGGTGTCCAACGACGCTTTTCCCTTTGCCGCGAACGACATCGACTTCGTCCTGGTGACCCACGCCCACATCGACCACACCGGCCGGATCCCCATGCTGGTGAAGCAGGGCTTCCAGGGCCGGATCGTCGCCACCCGGCTGACGGCGGATCTCATGGACATCATGCTCCAGGACTCCGCCCACATCCAGGAGTCCGACGCGGAGTGGAAGAACCGCAAGGCGGAGCGGTCCGGCGCCCCCCGGGTGGAGCCCCTTTACACCATCGAGGACGCCCAGCGGGTGAGCCAGTACATGACCACCTGCGAGTACAACCAGCCCCTGGACCTGTGCGAGGGCGTCCGGGTGGAGTTCGTGGACGCGGGCCATCTGCTGGGCTCCGCCTCCATCCTCGTCACCGCCACGGAGGGCGGCATCACCAAACAGATCGTCTTTTCCGGCGACATCGGCAATGTGGACCAGCCCATCATCCGGGACCCCACCTACCTCACCGGCGCGGACTACGTGGTGATGGAGTCCACCTACGGCGACCGCAACCACACGGAGGTGTGGAGCTACACCGACGATCTGGCGAAGATCATCGACGAGACCATCGCCAAGGGCGGCAACGTGGTGATCCCCTCCTTCGCCGTGGGCCGCACCCAGGAGCTGCTGTACTTCATCCGGGAGATCAAGGACAAGGGGATGGTGAAGAGCGACCCGGACTTCCCCGTGTACATCGACTCCCCCCTGGCCAAGAAGGCCACCACCATCTTCACCGGCGACCTGCGGGGCTATCTGGATGAGGCGGCGCTGGAGCTGGTGCAAGACGGCACCCACATGTTCAACTTCACCAACCTGCGCATGACGGAGACCAGCGAGGAGTCCAAGATGCTGAACATGGACCCCACCCCCAAGGTCATCATCTCCGCCTCCGGCATGTGCGACGCGGGCCGCATCCGCCACCACCTGAAGCACAACCTCTGGCGGCCGGAGTGCACCGTGGTGTTCGTGGGCTACCAGGGGGAGGGCACCCTGGGCCGCGCCCTGCTGGAGGGTGTGAAGAGCGTGAAGCTCTTCGGCGAGGAGATCGCCGTCCATGCGCAGATCGTGAACTTCCAGGGTCTCTCCTCCCACGCGGACCGGAACCACCTGCTCTCCTGGATCCAGGCCATCCAGGCCCCCAAGCCCCAGCACGTGTTCGTGGTCCACGGGGACCGGGAGGTGGCGCCCTTCTTCGCCAAGACCATCCAGGGCCTGGGCTTCACCGCCCACGCGCCCCAGTACACGGAGGTGTACGACCTGATCGCCGACAAGGTGACCGAGCCCGGCTACCTGCCTGAGCGGAAGGCCAGGACCACCGGCGGTATGCGGGCCAGCGCGGCCTACGAGCGGCTGGTGGCCGTGGGCAACATGCTTATGGAGAGCATCAAGCGCAGCCGCGGGCGGGACAACAAGTCCCTGGCCCGGTTCGCGGACCAGCTGCGGCAGCTGCTGGAGAAGTGGGAGAGCTAAGGCAGCTCCCTTGCCAGAGAGAAGGCGGCCTGGAACGCGGCCTCCAGCTCCATGCTGTGGAGCTGTGCCGCCGCATCCTCGTATTTTTCGACGGTGTTCCAGTCGTCGTCCGGAAGCAGGTCCCGGAGCCGCAGGGACAGGCGGGCGGTCAGGCGGGAGACTTCCCGGTACTCCGGGGAGGGGAGATAGGAGGGGAGAAGCTCCTCCTTGGCGTATTCGTAGAGAACTTGCATCAGGTCTGTCATAATCAAAAGACGCCCCCTAAACACGCGAATTGCACGTATTCATAATATACGTGCAAAACGCGTGTGTCAAGAGGCTCGGGAGAGATTTTATGATAAAATTTGCGGAGAGACTGCGTGAATTGCGGAAAGAACGTCATGTCACACAAAAGGACATGGGGGAAATTCTGGGTATCCAGTTGCGTTCCTACCAATGCTATGAGAGCGGCGACCGCCGCCCGGACTATGAGAAATTGGTGGCCCTGGCGGATTACTTCGACGTGACCACAGATTATCTGCTGGGGCGGAGCGACGTGCGGGGGTAACATGGGATGGGCCGCCGTCCGGCGGCCACGGGGGATTCTGCTCCCGCAGGGGGCTGGTCCAGCGGGATGCACCCCCCATTGTCGTCGTCGCAAAGTCCGCTCAGCTCCGTTTCCGCCTGCGGCGAAAACTGCGCCTGCTCCCTTGCTCCTCCTCTCCCCACCGCGCGGGGCGCGGCGGGGGCCCCTTTCGGTCTTGCCAAAAGAGAAATGGGCCGTGCACGGTCCAAAGAGAAAAGTGTGTGGCGCGCTGCGGTGCAGTGGCCCTCCGCGCTGACGGAGGTCGACGTATCGGTGCAAGCGCCGATTTTGGCCCGCCTTCGGGCACGCTTGGGCCTTCTGCGATTTTCTTAACTGCCGTCCCGCGGCGGGAGTACCAACCTTGTCGGGGTGGTTATCGCATGGAATTGCTTCTCTTTTCGCTGCCGCTGGCTGCCCCTCGGGGGAACTGGCGTAGCGGGCCGATAAAGGCATCGGCCCCTACGGAGATACCGTCGGCCTTGCGCATTTTGTGGGGGCCGACCTGCGTGTCGGCCCTTGCGAGGGTGACGAAGGCCACAAGCCCGGTAGGGGCGGACGCCCTTGTCCGCCCGCCAGCACAAGCCGCCACAACCGCCCAGGCAGCGCGTAGCGACTGCGCAGCTGTTGGTGGCTCTGCCGTCTTACGGATGCGGCGTGCTCCCTGCGGGCAAGCGGAACGCGCGGAAGGAGGAGCCAGTGGAACACTGGTGACGGAAATACGGGGAGCGCCGCAGCGCGAGACAGGAAAAGAGGAGCGGTTCAAATGCGCCCGTGTCCTCCAATCCAAGACGCACTACGCCGCGGGAATCCGCCGCTAAGTCTGCACCGCACCCCGCCGCGCCCGTCGGGGGACCCTCGCAAACACGCAGGCACCCTCTCGCGCCGCCCCCCGTACAGCAACTTTGCACGCATGTGTAAAGTTGCGGCCAAAGCGCCTTTTTCTCTTATACCGGGCGCGGCGCGTTCTCTTTTTGGCGCTGACAAAAAGAGAATGGGGGCGCATCTGCACGGCCGTCAGCATGGCTGATATTCCCCGCAGAAATAGAAGCCTTCCATTTTGAGTGAACCATAGAAAGGAATCCATTGTATGCGTGCAGTTGTGACACGGGTGGCTGGTGCCTCCGTAACCATTGCCGGGAACGTCAACGGCCGGATCGGCCGTGGCTTCCTGGTGCTGCTGGGCGTGGGACCCAACGACACCGAGGAGACCGCCGACCGCCTGGCGGAGAAAATCTGCAACCTGCGGGTCTTTGAGGATGAAAACGGCAAAATGAATCTGAATCTGGAGCAGACAGGCGGTGCCCTGCTGGTGGTGTCCCAGTTCACCCTGTACGCGGACACCTCCTCCCGCCGCCCCGGCTTTACCGGCGCCGCCAAGCCGGACGCGGCCATCCCCCTGTATGAGCGATTCATGGCTCACTGCAGGGAGCGGGGCTTCGACGTTCAGCATGGGGAGTTCGGCGCTGATATGCAGGTGGACTCCCGGAACGACGGCCCCGTCACCATCCTCTTCGACACAGAGCGGCCCTTATGAGGGAAGCGGCGCAGGGCGGCGGCGAAATGGCGCCGCCGGAGCTGGTGCGGACGTTCTATGAGACCGTGGTCTCCCAGCACCGTCTGGAGGACCTGCCCCGCTTCGTCGGGGAGGGCTGCGTGCTCCGCCAGGGGGAGTGGACCACTCCCCTGGGTCCCGGCGGCATGGTGCGGCATCTGGCGGCTCTGCGGGAGACGTATCCGGATTACACGGTCCGCATCCTCCGCCAGCACTGGGCCGCGCCGTATGTCGTCTCCGAGTGTGTTATGGAGGGGACCCACCTGGGCCCTTGGCCCGGAACAGTCCCCACGGGAAAACGCCTGATCTTCACCGGCGTGAACATCGACCGGGTGGAGGGCGGAAAGATCGTGGAGCACGGCGGCGCTGTGAATACCTTTGAGACCCTGTGGGACGCGGGCATGATCCGCCCTGCGGAGTGACAGGGCATTTGTCCATTCCACACATGGGCGGGCGGGATTTCCGCCGCCTGCCTCTGATATTTTCATTTGGCAAGGGAGGTCTCCCATGAAGATCAAGTGCTTGCAGGTGGGCCCCATCGGCACCAACTGCTATCTCCTCTGCGACGAGGATGCCAAGACCTGCGCCGTCATTGATCCCGGCGGGGATGGGGCGCGGATCGCCGCCGCGGTGGCGGAAACCGGCTGTGTGCCCTGCGCCATCCTGCTGACCCACGGCCACTACGACCACACCGGCGCTGTGGGAGAGCTCCAGGCCAAATGGCCGGAGACCCCGGTGTATCTGAATCGCCGGGATGTGTACGCCGATGCCTGCACCCAGCAGCTGTTCCCGCTCCTCAGCGGGGACGTGCGGGACTACGACGAGGGGGACACGGTGGCTGTGGGCGGCCTGACGGTGACCGTTCTGGCCACCCCCGGCCACAGCGAGGGGTCTGTCACCCTCCGGTGCCAAGACGCCCTCTTCTGCGGGGATACGCTCTTTGCGGGCTCCTGCGGCCGGACGGACTTCCCCGGCGGGTCCATGGAGAAGATGATGGCCTCTCTGCGGCGGCTGGGGCAGCTGGAGGGAGACCTCCGGGTCCTGCCCGGCCACATGGAGGCATCCACCCTGGACCGGGAGCGGCGCTGGAACCCCTATCTGCTCCAGGCCATGCAGTGAGGAGGGCGCGCCCATGAAACTGGTTTTCCGCGGCCATGACGAGCGGTATGTGGTGGAGCAGAGCCTGATGAATCTGTTCCCCGGGGAACTGCCTGTCTACGAGCCGATCACCCCAGGCGATGACAGCTGGGCCGTGATCTCGCTGGAGGAGACGGGGGACCTCTGCCGGGTGGCGGTCTCCCTCTGCCGGGGCGGCAAGACCACCGAGCAGACCTATCAGGAGCCCCTCTCCGGCGGCGATTTCCAGCGGGAGGGCCTCCGCCGCCACGCCGTCGGCGCCTGCTTCTTCCTGGCGGCCCGGGCGGTCACCGGCGTGACGCCCCCCTGGGGAATGCTCACCGGCGTCCGGCCCGACAAGCCGGTGACCTGGGCCCTGGAGGACGGGAAGTCCCCGGAAGAGGCCCGGGCGTATTTGGAGGAGCACTATTTCGTCACCCCCTCCCGGGCCGCCCTGGCCCTGGAGACCGGCGCCACCGCGGCCAAGGCCGCCCGGCGGCTGGAGAAGCGGGACATTGACGTGTACGTGGGCATTCCCTTCTGCCCAACCCGGTGCGCCTATTGCTCCTTTGTCAGCCAGTCGGTGGAGCGGAGCTTTGCCCTGGTGCCCCCTTATGTGGACGCCCTGTGTGGGGAGATCTCCGCCGGCGGCGAGATGGTTCGCCGGGCGGGACTGCGGGTGCGGACCTTCTACATGGGCGGCGGCACCCCCACCACCCTGACGGCGGAGCAGATGGACCGGGTCCTCACTGCTTTCGAGACCTCCTTCGACCGTACCGCCTGTGAGGAGATCACTGTGGAGGCGGGCCGGCCGGACACCATCACGGCGGAAAAGCTGGCGGTGCTCCGCACCCACGGGGTCACCCGGGTCTCGGTGAACCCCCAGACCTTTGAAGAGAACGTGCTGCGGGCCATCGGCCGGTGCCACACGGCTGCGGACATCGACCGCGCCATGGAGCTGGTGGCCCGGTGCGGCTTCCCCCACGTGAACATGGACCTGATCGCCGGACTCCCGGAGGATACGGCGGAGGGCTTCCGCCGGTCCCTGGACCGGTGCCTGACCTACGGCCCCGACGATATCACCGTCCACACCCTGGCGCTGAAAAAGGGCAGCCGCATCCTGACGGAGGGACTGCGGATCCCCGGCGCGGAGACGGTGGCCGAGATGCTGGATTACGCCTCTCCCACCCTCCGGACCGCCGGATACCGTCCCTACTACCTATACCGGCAGAAGTACATGTCCGGCAGCTTTGAGAACATCGGCTGGTGCCGCAGCGGCGGCGAGTGCTGGTACAACGTGGACATCATGTCGGAGCTGTGCTCCATCCTGTCCTTCGGCGCCGCCGGGTCCACCAAGATGGTGGTGCCGGGCACCAACCAGATCCAGCGGGCGTTCAACGTGAAATATCCCACCGAGTATATCCAGCGGCCGGAGAAGTGGCAGGCCAACCAGACCGCCTTCGCCGCCTTTTATGAAGCACTGTGAAAGGAGCATCGCCATGGCCTATTCCCTGAAAGAGATCAACGACGCTGTCCGCTCTGACCCCAAGGGCTTTGCGGAGGCGTGCGACGCCGCCTTTGCCAAAAAAGTGGAGACGGCGGCCCAGAAGATTGCCGATCACCGGAAGGAGTCCCGCATCATCCTGTTGTCCGGCCCCTCCGGCTCCGGCAAGACCACCACGGCATTGAAGATCGAAGAGCAGCTGGAGAAAATGGGCATCCAGACCCACACCATCTCCATGGACAACTACTTCAACACCATCGACCCGGAGACGGCGCCCCGGAACCGGGAGGGCGCCATCGACTACGAGTCTCCCTTCTGCCTCGACATCGAGCTGCTGAACCGACACTTCTCCATGCTGGACCGGGGGGAGACCATCCACGTGCCCAAGTACGAGTTCGCCCGACAGATGCGCTCCGACATCCTGTCTCAGCCGCTGAAGCTGGGGCCCGACGAGCTGGCTATCTTTGAGGGCATCCACGCCCTGAACGATGTGATCGTGGGCAAGAATCCCAAGGCCTTCAAGCTGTATATCGCGGCCCGGTCCAATGTGGTGGACGAGGACGGCGCCGTGGTGTTCCAGCACCCCTGGCTGCGCCTGTGCCGCCGGATCGTCCGGGACTACAAGTTCCGGGGCAGCGACGCCAACTTCACCCTGAAGATGTGGCCCAATGTCCGCCGGGGGGAAAAGCTGTATATCTCCCCCTATAAGGAGAATGCGGACTTGATGTTCGACTCCTCCCTGCCGGATGAGGTGGCGGTGCTGAAGCCCTTCGTGGTCCCCCTGCTGGAGGCGCTGCCCCAGGGCAAGTATGAGATCGCGGACGACATCCTCCGGGGATTTGAGCGGATCGAGATCATGGAAGAGTCCAACATCGCCCCCAGCTCCCTGGTGCGGGAGTTCATCGGCGGCAGCATCTATCCCAGCTGAGCGGGGCTGCCCCTCTGCCCCAATCTTTCTTTGGAGGTCATACAAGCCATGAATGAGCGGTTGCAGGAACTGCTGGACGCGGTGCAGCGCACTGCCTCCCAGGTGGGCGGCAGTGCGGCGGATGCCGCCTACGGCATGGGAAAGCGGGCGGGAGAGCTCCTGTCCGTGGCCAAGCTGAATATCCGGATCATGGACCTGAAGGGAGCGGTGAGCACCGCCCTGCGGGAGGTGGGGGAGATGATCTACGCCACCCACACCGGCACCCTCACGGAGTCCGAGGTACTGCTGGCAAAGCTTCAGGAGATCGACGGGCTCCGCCAGCAGATCGACCGGCTGGAGCGGGAGATCGCTCGGCTCCAGGGCGGCGCGGTGTGCCCCTTCTGCGGGGCGGCCGCCCGGAGCGGCGACGTATTCTGCCGGGAATGCGGCCAAAAGCTGTAAGGAGGAAGCGTAAGATGGAATATACATTCGCACAATATCAGGAGAGCGCCCAGGCGCTGAGAGACCGCCTGGGGGCGTTCCGCCCCCGGTGCCTGCTGATCTTGGGCTCCGGCCTGGGCTCTTTGGGCAACGAAGTGGAGTCCCCCATTGCCGTCCCCTATGAGGATGTGCCCCACATGAAGCGATCCACCGCCCCGGACCACGCGGGCCGGTTCGTGTTCGGCCGCCTGGCGGGTCAGGACGTGGCGGTGATGCAGGGCCGCCTCCACACCTATGAGGGCTGGTCCTTTGAGGATGTCAGCTATCCCGTCCGGGTGCTGCGGCTGCTGGGGGCGGAAACGCTGGTAGTCACCAACGCTGCCGGCACGGTGAACACCGCCTTCTCCGCCGGGGACATCATGCTGATTACTGACCACATCAAACTCTTCGGTGTCAGCCCCCTTTGCGGCCCCAATCTGGAGGAGTTCGGCCCCCGGTTCCCGGACATGAGCCATGTGTACACGCCCCGACTCCAGGACACCGCCCGGGAGGCTGCGGAGGAGCTGTCCATCCCCCTGCGCCAGGGCGTCTATATGTACTTCCCCGGCCCCCAGTACGAAACGCCGGCGGAGGTCCGTGCCGCCCGGGTGCTGGGCGCGGACGCCGTGGGCATGTCCACGGTGCCGGAGGCCATTGTGGCCGCCCACTGCGGTATGGATGTGCTGGGCTTCACGCTCTGCACCAATATGGGTGCCGGGGTGCTGGACCAGCCTCTTTCCTCCGACGAGGTGCTTGCCGCCGCCGCCACGGCGGGGCCCCGGTTCTCTGCCCTGGTAAAGGCGTGTCTGGCCCGGTTATAAACGGCAGCGGCAGGCCATAGGCTCATAGGGGCAGCAGATTCCGCCGCCCTAGTTCTCTGTTGTAATTTGAGGTAATCGCTTCATGTCTAATCAAAAAAAGCAATCCTTCCTGGGCGGCGCCGCCATCCTGGCCGCAGCTGTCGTTGTGGTGAAATTTATCGGGTTCTTCTACAAAGTCCCCCTGAACAACATCCTGGGCGGCCCCGGCAAGACGTATTTCGACACTGCCTATAAGATTTACAATTTCCTGCTGACCTTCTCCACGGCGGGCCTGCCTCTGGCCATCTCCAAGCTGACCAGCCAGGCCCATGCCCAGGGACGGGAGAACGAGAAGCGGAAGATCTTCCGCACCGCCATCGTGCTGTTTTTCGTCCTGGGCACGGTGGGCGCCCTGTTTATGTTCTTCCAGGCAGAGGGCTTGGCGGGGTTTCTGGAGAACAGCCTGGCGGCCCAGCCCATCCGGGCGCTGGCTCCGGCGGTGTTCTGCGTGTGCCTGCTGGCCTGCATGCGGGGCTACACCCAGGGCCAGGGCAACATGACGCCTACGGCGGTTTCCCAGGTACTGGAGGCGCTTTTGAAACTGGCTATCGGTCTGCCGCTGGCGTGGTATGTACTGCGCATCGGCATGAGCCTGGAGATGGGCGCCGCCGCGGCCATCCTGGGCGTCACGGCGGGCACGGCGGTCTCCATGCTGTTTTTGGTGGGATATTTGGCGAAGCACCGGAATCGGACACAGTCCCTGGATGTCCCCTCCGGCAGCAGCCATCTGATCCGGCAGATCCTGGCCATTGGCATCCCCATCACCTTCAGCAACTCCGCAATGAGCATCCTGAACATCATCGACACCAAGATCGTCATGGGCCAGCTGCAGAACGCCCTGCTGCTGTCGGAGGAATCGGCCGCTGCCCTGAACGGCCAGTACAGCATGGCCATGGATATGCCCAACATGGTGGCCTCCTTCGTGTACCCGGTGACCATGAGCTTGATTCCATTCGCGGCGGCGGCTCTGGCCCGGCAGGACCATGCCGGAGCGGACCGGATCATCTCCTCCGCCTTCCGCATCATCGCCATTCTGGCCCTGCCGGCGGGCATCGGCCTCAGTGTCCTCTCCACGCCCATCATGGTCCTGGTGCTGCCGGCCCAGCGGGAGGATGCCCTGGCGGCGGGCCCCCATCTTCAGGTGCTGGGCATCGCCCTCATCTTCATCTGCCTGATGATCCTGACCAACGCTATCCTGCAGACCTACGGCAAGGAGAAGCTGCCCATCTTCACCGTGATCGTCGGCGGCATCGTCAAGATCATCATGAACTATTTCCTGGTGGGGAATCCGGACATCAACATCCACGGCGCACCCATCTCCACGCTATGCTGCTATCTGGTGATCGTGGTGCTGAATCTGTTCTTCGTGTGGAAATACTCGCCCCAGAAGCCACGGTATCTCGAAGTTTTCGCAAAGCCCGTGGCCGCTTCCCTGCTCATGGGCGGCGCGGCCTGGGCGGTCTATGGCCTGGCCAGCCGGGTGCTGGATGGGGCTTTCCTCGCCTTGGCACAGCAGATGTTTGCGGATCCGGATAAGATCCAGCTCTGGTCCGTATATCTGGCCAACGCCGCCTGTGTCCTGCTGGGCATCCTGGCCGGCGTGATCGTCTACGGTGTGCTGGTGATCGCTCTGCGGATCCTGCGGGCGGAGGATGTGCGGTCCATTCCCCGCGGGGAAAAGCTTATTAAACTTCTGCACTTAAAATGAGAAACCGGGCGGCCGCGCCCCCTTCCCAAGGGGGCGATCCGCTAAAATTCCTTGAAAAATCAAGGGTTTCCCGTGAATTTTTCTTGCAAAGGCAGGCATCTTATGGTAGAGTTTCAGCGTAAGGATTTTTACAGCTACGAGGATTTTCTGGAGATCATGCGGCTGCTGCGGGCTCCCGGGGGCTGCCCCTGGGACCGGGAGCAGACCCACAGCTCCATCCGCCGGAACTTCCTGGAGGAGACCTATGAGGTTCTGGACGCCATCGACCACGACGACGCCAGCGGCATGTGCGAGGAGCTGGGCGACGTGCTGATGCAGGTGGCCTTCCATGCCCAAATCGAGGCGGAGCGGGGCCGCTTCACCATGGCAAATGTGGTGGACGGCGTGGCCCGGAAGCTGGTGTACCGCCATCCCCATGTCTTTGGGGACGTGCAGGCGGATACCTCCCAGCAGGTCCTGACCAACTGGGACGTGCTGAAGCGCCGGGAGAAGGGCCAGCGGTCCACGGCGGACGCGGTGGAGGCCGTGCCCCACACGCTGCCTGCCCTGTGGCGGGCGGAAAAGATTCAGTCCAAGACCGCCAAGGCCGGCTTTGACTGGACAAGCTCTCTCCAGGCACTGGACAAGCTGGAAGAGGAGGTCCGGGAGCTCCGGGCCGCCCTGGAGGCCGGTCAGGCCGCCGACGCGCCCCACGGCATCCGGGAGGAGCTGGGCGACACGCTGTTTATGGCCGCCAAAATCGCCCAGATGTCGGGCGTGGACCCGGAGGACGCCCTCCACCGGGCCTGCGACAAGTTTGACCGCCGCTTCCGCGCGGTGGAAGAGGCCGCGGACAAGCCTCTGCCGGAGTGCGGTGAGGCGGAGCTGCTGGCCCTCTGGAACGATGCAAAATCCCACGATCCGTCTTAATCGCGGGCGCGCCTGCCTGCGTTAGGAATAAATCATCTAGCAAGCGCATCACACATTGTATAGGAGGATAACATCCATGAACAAAGCTGAACTCATCAATTCTGTCGCCGCTTCTGCCGACGTTTCCAAGAAGGAGGCCGAGGCTGTTGTGTCCGCCACGTTTGACGCCATCACTGCCGCCCTGAAAGACGGCGACAAGGTGCAGCTGGTGGGCTTTGGATCCTTCGAGGTCAAGAAGCGTGCCGCCCGCGTGGGCCGCAACCCCAAGACCAAGGAGTCCATTGAGATCCCCGCTTCCGTAGTGCCCGTGTTCAAGGCCGGCAAGGCCCTGAAGGACGCCGTGGCGAAGTGATCTGACCCTGTGATTTCGGGACTGCCGGTGCTGTGGTGCCGGCAGTCCCGTTTCCCATGAGAAAGGAGCCGCCCATGCGTTTGGATAAATATCTCAAAGTCTCCCGCCTCATCAAGCGGCGGACCGTGGCCAACGAGGCCTGTGACAACGGCCTGGTCACCGTCAACGGCAAGCCTGCCCGGGCCTCCTACGACGTGAAGGTGGGGGACCAGATTTCCCTGCGCTTCGGCCAGCGCATCGTAACGGTGGAGGTGCTGGACGTCCAGGAGACGGTGCGCCAGGCGGACGCCGGCACGCTGTACCGGGAGATCGGCCGGTAAGGCCGGACGCATATTCTCCCCGCCCCTCCCATATAGTTGGGACAGGGAGGGACGCGGAATGAACGACTACAACAACGCCATGTCCCAGGCGGGCCACCGTCTGGAGCTGATCGGCCGGGAGCGGCTCACGGTCTCCGGAGTGGAGGACGTGGAGCGGTTCGACGAGACCGGCATCATCATGTCCACCAGCGTGGGAACGCTGGTCATTACCGGAGAGGACCTGCACATCGGAAAGCTGTCCCTGGACGGGGGCGAGCTCCATGTGGACGGCCGGATCGATTCCGTCTCCTATGAGGACGGCGGTCAGGAGCGGGGGGGCCTTTTCCACCGGCTGTTCGGGTGAGGCGCCATGGCCCCTGCTCTCTCCCAGCCGCTCCTGCTCTTCTGTCAGGCGATCCTGCTGGGCATGGCTGCGGCGCTGCTGTATGACCTGCTGCGGGCCTTCCGCCTGCGGCTGCCCCGCCTGACGTCAGCGCTGGACATCCTGTACTGCATGGCCGCGGGCTTGGCGGTCTTCCTCTTCATGCTCCGCCGGGCGCAGGGGCAGCTGCGGCTGTATCTGCTGCTGGGGGCGGTGGGCGGCGGTGTGCTGTTTTTCACCGCCTTCTCCCCGTTTTTGCGGCCGGTGTGGGATTTTTGGGTGGATACCCTGGCATTTTTGCTGCATCTGACCGCCATTCCCCTGCGGGGAGCGGAAAATTTGTGTAAAAAAATCGGCAGATGGGGAAAAAATCTCTTTTATTTTATTCGCAAATGTTATACAATAAAAAACACCAAGCACGGCAGAAGGCTTTACAAAGGAGGCGGGCGGCATGGCAAGAGCAGAACGGCAGCCAAAGAAGCGGTCCAGAGGAAGCGTCCTCACCAAGCTTCTGATCCTGGTGATTCTGGCGGCGATCGGACTGCAGCTGCGCAGCCTCCACAGCCAGGTGCAGGACGCCCAGGCCCAGCGGGACGCCCTGACGGCCCAGGTCCAGGCCCAGGAGCAGGAAAACGCCGCCCTGGCCGCGGACATCGCCGAGGGCGCCACCGAGGATAAGATGAAGGAGATCGCGCAGGAAGAGCTGGGGCTGATCTCCCCCAATCAGCGTGTGTTTTCTGTGGGCAACTGACCGGAGCCGGGCGACGAGGGAGGCGGAGCGCCTCCCCCGCTTGTGCCGGGAGCCGGTCTTTTTTGATACGACCCGCTTCCACGGGAGCGGGAAAACCATCCGGAAGGAGAAACAGTACACTATATGGAGCTTCAGGTAGGGAGCATTTTGGAAGGAAAGGTGACCTCCATCACCAAATTCGGCGCGTTCGTGGCCCTGGACAATGGGAAGTCCGGCCTGGTCCACATCTCCGAGATCGCCAACACGTTTGTCAACGACGTACATGACTACCTGCAGGAGGGGCAGGCCGTCAAGGTCCTGGTGCTCTCCACGGAGAATGGAAAGGTCAATCTCTCCATCAAGCGGACGCTCCCCAGGCCGGAGCGGCCCGCCCGCAGTCCCCGGCCCAGCGGCAGCCACCCGGCGGGGACGTCCCGTCCCGTGGCCCAGGCCCGGCCCGCCGCCCGGGCGCAGCAGCCGCTGCCCCCCTCCGGCGACCAGTCCTTTGAGGACAAGCTGAAGCAGTTCCTCTCCTCCTCTGAGGGGAAGATGGCCGACCTGAACCGCAGCCTGGACGGGCGGCGGGGCGGCGGCCGGCGGCGCAGATAACACCAGGGCGCGCGGCAATGCCGCGCGCCTTTTTCATGTCCGCCGGATAAAAAAGGGCCGCCCAGCGGTTTCACGCTGCGCGGCCCAAGCGGGTGGGATATTGGAAAGCTTCCGGGATTATCATACACCCGCCCTGCATCCCTTGTAAATAGGAGCTTTTGTCGGATCGGCTCCTCTTTTGTCGGATTGCTGCGGGCTCTGAACAATTTGTGAATTCCACCGGCTCGCCCCTTTTCAAATGGAAAGATTTGTGCTATATTAATAAAAAGGGGAGAGATCCCCGATTTCTCCCACACGAAAGGAGCGATCCCTATGAAGTATACCTTTGCCTGCAAGAGAGTCCCGCTGAATGATTCCATCAAGGAATATGCCCAGAAGAAGATCTCCAAGCTGGAGCGCTACTTCCGGGAGGAGGATACCACCGCGTTTGTCACTTTCTCTGTGGAGAAGGACCATCTGTGCTCGGTGGAGATCACGATCCGCGGCGGCGCCACGTTGCTGCGGGCACAGACGGAGGCTCCTGACGGAGATATGCGCGGCGCCATTGACGCCGCTGTGGGATATATCGAGCGGCAGATTCTGAAGAACAAGACCCGCCTGGCCAAGCGCCTGCGGACTGAGGGCTTCCCCCCGCCCGCCCCGGCGGACGACTTTGAGGTGGCTGAGGAGAAGGAGTTCCCCATCGTCCGTACCAAGCGCTTCTCCGTGAAGCCCATGAGTCCGGAGGAGGCCATCCTGCAGATGAACCTGCTGGACCACAGTTTTTTCGTGTTCCGCAGCAGTGAGGATGACGGCCTATCTATCGTCTACCGCCGGAAAAATGGCGGATACGGCCTGATCGTCACGGATGAAGAGGAGTGACCCGTACCTGGCAGACAGGGCGGAGCCGCGTCAGCGGCTCCGCCCTTTTTCGCTCCGCCCCGGAGATGGCGCGCAATGCCTCTTGTCCTTTTCGGCATCTTCTGCTATACTGATACCGGCAAATCCCCGCTATGGGTCAAAATACGAGGAAAGAAAGAACAATTTGATGAAGATGATTTTTTTGGTGGACGGCGACAACAACATTGGCACCGGGCTCCAGGGTATCGACCTGCTGACTGCCGAGGACACCGTCCTGGTCTTTTTCGGCAAGGGGCAGACCCTGGCCAACGTGAAAAAGCTGTGCGCCGGCACAAAGGCCCAGGTGCAGTATCTGGAGAGCGTGAAGGGAGGCAAGAACTCCCTGGACTTCCAGATCATCACGGAGCTGGGCGTCCTGGTGGGAAGAGGAGAGGCGGATTTCGCCTATGTCATCAGCCAGGACAAGGGATATGAGGCCGCCATGAGCGCCCTCCACGCACGATACGCCTCCACGTTCCGGGAGGTGGCTCTGCGCCCCTCCATTCAGGACTGTCTCCAGGCGGCGTTCCTGCTGCGGGCAGGCACTCGGGAGGAGCTGGCCGCCGCCCTGGCCCGGCAGTACGGCCCCGTGCAGGGTCAGCTGGCCTATGAGCATCTGGAGGCCCTGCTCACCCCGCCTCCGGTCCAGGAGGCGGCGGCCCCCTCCCCCGCGCCGGAAAACAAGGCGGCGTCCAAGCCCGGAAAGCGGCGCAGCCGCGCGGCGGCGAAGCCGGCGGAGACCGCCGAGCCCGCCCCGGCCCAGAGCGCCCCACAGGATGCGGAGGAGCCCGCCGGGACGGCGGAGCCTGCCACCCCGGCCGCCAGATCCCGCCGCAGCGGTGCCAGCCGCCGCCGGAAGCGGGCGGAGCGGTCCAAGGCAGAAAAAGCATGACAAGAGGCCGCGCCTTTGGCGCGGCCTCTTTGAATCCGCCACAGTGGGCAACACGGCGCCCGGCCAGACTGGCCGGGCGCCGTCTGTCACGTTGTCTGCTGTTCGTCCAGGGCCCGCAGCAGGGCTTCCACGGTCCGCTCCACCACCCGGACCGTCTCTTCGTCCTGGTCCCGCAGCAGATCCATGATCCGCTGCACAGCGTCCCCGGGCGCGCCGAAGAGCACATAGTCGGCGTTCAAATCCAGCAGGCGGCACAGGCGGATAAAGTTCTCCAGCCGGGTGCCGGTGTTTCCCAGCTCCAAATCCGCAATAAAGGACACAGATAGATCGGCCCGCTCGGCAAGCACTTCTCTGCTCCAGTTGAGTCGCTCTCTGGCTTCCCGAAAGCGGCGTCCCATCTCTATTCTGTTTGGGTCACGTTTTCTCATAAAAGCACTGCTCCTGCTGTTTGAGAAAAGTGTACCCTATTTCCCAATAAAGAAAAATATAGTCTAGTACTTTATTGACAACGTACAAAGTACTATGTTAATATGAAAAAAAACAGGGCGCAGGCAGCTGCCCGCGCCCTATCTTTCAGATTTCTGTCTGCTTGCTCAAAACTGATAAAGGAGTAGGCAGCTGCCCGCGCCCTAAAAAGCGTATTACCGGCTCTGGTCCGCTGTATGCATGTAGGCCATCAGATCCAGGATCTTGTTGGTGTAGCCCCACTCGTTGTCATACCAGGCGATCAGCTTCACAAAGTTGTTGTCCAGCATGATGCCGGCGGTCTCGTCGAAGATGCAGGTCTCTGAAAACCCCGTCAGGTCGGAGGACACCACCTGGTCGTTGGTGCAGGTGATGATGCCCTTCATGCTGTTCTGGGCGGCGTTTTCCATGGCCACGCACACATCATGATAGCTGGCAGGCTGCTTGAGGCGAGCGGTCAGGTCCACCACGGACACGTCGTTGGTGGGCACCCGGAAGCTCATGCCGGTCATTTTACCCTTCAGCTCCGGAATTACCACGCCCACCGCCTTGGCCGCGCCGGTGGTGGAGGGAATGATGTTGCCCAGGACGCTGCGGCCGGTACGCCAGTCCCGGCCCGCCCGGGCGTCCACAGCCTTCTGCTTGGCAGTGGCGGCGTGGATGGTGGACATCAGCGCCTGCTCGATGCCGAAGGTGTCGTTGATGACCTTGGTCATGGGGGCCAGGCAGTTGGTGGTGCAGGAGGCGTTGGAGACCACGTCCATCTCCGGGGTGTACCGCTTGTGGTTCACTCCCATGACAAAGGTGGGCGTGATGTCGTCCTTGGCCGGGGCGGAGATGATGACCTTTTTTGCCCCGTGCCGGAAGTGGGCGGAGGCCTTTTCCGTGGTGCAGTAGGCGCCTGTGGACTCGATGATGTACTCGGCGCCGCAGTCGTCCCAGGGGATGTTGGCGGCGTCGTCCTCACTGTAAACCCGGATCTTCTTGCCGTTGATAATCAGGTGACGGTCGTCCCGCTCCACCGTGCCCTGAAAGGTCTTGAACACGGAGTCGTACTTCACCTGATAGACCATGTAGTCCAGGTCCGCGTTCCGCAGGTTGATGCCGCACATCTGATAGGTGGCGCTGCCGCGCTCCACCATGATCCGCAGTGCCACGCGGCCGATCCGGCCAAATCCGTTGATTCCCACTTTGATCGCCATGTTCCCATTCCTTCCTGTATTCCGTATTCCGCCGCAGCGGATGTTGTCCTCATTATACCATATTACCGGAAAATGTCACCGCAATTTTGCGTAAAATTGCGCATATAAAACGCAAGATTTGTTGTCCGTTTTGCACAGACTGGACTTCTGTTCGGCCGTGTCTGCCGGACTTCGACAATTTTCCCCCTTTTTCGGCAAAGACCTTGTCTTTGCATCCCTTTTTTGCTATCCTATTGGTGTTCGAGGCAGGCTTTTCCACGGTTTGAAAGCCCTTCCCCGTATATGCTACAAGAGAGAATCCCAGCTGAAAGGATGCGCCTATGGAAGCAGAGCAATTTGACTTCTCCGTTGTGTTCCCCAACATCGCCGCCCAGTTGCGCAGCGTGTTGGGAAACCTGCACCTGGCGGCCGCCCAGCTGGCGCCTGCCATCCGGCGGGAGGGGGATCCGGCGCTGGATTCCACAGCTTCCCTGCTGGATCAGAGCTACTACCGCCTGCTGCGGCTGGTGAACAATCTGACGGCGGCGGGAGAGCTGGGGCAGGACGCGCCCCTCCCCGTCCGGGACCGGGATTTGACGGAGACGGTCCGTGCGGTCTGTGCCGGGGCTCAGGGTCTGTTTGCGCTCAAAAAGGTCCAGCTGGAATTCCGGAGCGCTGCGGACTGCCACACCTGCGCTTTTCACCAGCCCTCCATCGAGCTGCTGCTCTACCAGTTGCTCTCCAATGCCCTGAAGTTTACCCCTGCCGGAGGCGCGGTGACCGTGGAGCTGAAATTCATCAACCGATGGGTCCGCCTGTCCGTGTCCGACACCGGCTGCGGTATCCAGGAGGACCAGATCCCCTTCCTGTTCGACCGATACCTTCACGACGATGCGATGGCGCCCCAGCCCCACGGCCTGGGCCTGGGACTGCCTATCTGCCAGCACATCGCAGAGCGCCACGGCGGCACCATGATTGCCGAGTCCCGGCCGGGGCAGGGGTCCCGCTTCACCCTGTCGTTGCCGGACCGGCGATGCGGGACTGCGGACGTGTCGGACGTGAAGTTCGATTACAACGGCGGCTTCAATCCGCTCCTCCTGGCCCTGGCGGACGCCTTGCCCCCCCAGGCTTTCTCCCAGCGCCATCTGGACTGACCCTGGCTCCGGCTGGGGTCGGTTTTTTTCGCAGAAGCGGCTTTCCTTTTTTCCGGAAATCGGCTACAATAGCCCTATCACACGACCGGCGCTCCGTCGGCCTTTTCAGGAGGAACCCATTTATGTCCCAGCGTGTATTTGTGGCCATGAGCGGCGGCGTGGACAGCGCCGCAGCGGCGCTGCTGCTGCGGCAGGCCGGCTATAATGTCACCGGCGTGACGCTGCGCCTGCATCCCTATAAGGACCGCCCGGGCCTGTGCGGCTCTGCGGATGATATCGAGACAGCCCGCGCCGTGGCCGCCGGCATGGGGATTCCCCATGTGGTGCTGGACCTGTGCGATCTGTTCCGCGAGCGGGTCATGGACCGGTTTGTGTGGGCCTACACCCACGGCCGCACACCCAATCCCTGCATTGACTGCAACCGGGAGATCAAGTTCGGTGCCCTGCTGGACTGGGCGCTGGACCAGGGCGCGGACGCCATGGCCACCGGCCATTACGCCAGAGTCCGCCTCGATACGCCCTCCGGCCGCTGGCAGCTGCTGCGGGGCGCGGATCGACGGAAGGACCAGACGTACTTCCTCTATCAGTTGACCCAGCACCAGCTGGCCCATCTGCTGCTGCCGGTGGGAGATTATGAAAAGCCTGCCCTGCGGGCCCTGGCGGCCGCCAACGGCCTGTCCAACGCCCAGAAGGCCGACAGCCAGGACATCTGCTTTGTGCCGGATGGGGACTATGTGTCGTTTTTGCGGCAGTATGGCGGCGTGGAGCCCGTCCCCGGTGACTTCCTGGACTCAGAAGGCCGTGTGCTGGGCCGCCACAGGGGAATGGAATGCTATACCATCGGCCAGCGGAAAGGGCTGGGCGTCAGCGCCAACGCGCCGCTGTACGTGCTGGGGAAGGACCCGGACCGGAATGCCGTGATCCTAGGGGAGGACAACCGCCTCTACACCCGGGAGCTGACGGCGGAGCGGGTGAACTGGCTCTCCGTACCGGAGCCGGACCGCCCCCTGTCCGTCACCGCCAAGACCCGGTACAGCCAGCGGGAAGCTGCCGCCACAGTGGAGCCGCTGCCCGGCGGCTGCATTCGCATGGTGTTCACAGAGCCTCAGCGGGCCGTCACCCCGGGGCAGGCGGTGGTGTTCTACGATGGAGATCTGGTGCTGGGCGGGGGCACCATCTGTCCGTGACGCAAAAGGACGCCGCGAAAGCGGCGTCCTGCAGTTCTTATCGCTGACTGGTGGTCCAGCTGTCCTGAAAGATCAGGTCATCCACATCCCCGCCGCTAATCGTCTGGTGTCTCATCATTTTATTTCCTCCTTTGCATTTGGGTTCTCAGCCAGTATATGCGCCTCCGGGCGGAAAATTGCACGGAAACGGGCACCTGTCTGGACTTTTTGCAGCGGGAGTTGTCGAAAAAATTTGAAAGGTTTTCCTTGCCCGTGCTTGACAATGACTGGAGAGTATGGTATTCTAATCATTGCCGACAGCTGCCGGTGTGGTGGAATTGGTAGACACAGGGGACTTAAAATCCCCCGGTAGCGATACTGTACCGGTTCGAGTCCGGTCACCGGCACCACAGAACAGAATATCGCGGGGTAGAGCAGTTGGTAGCTCGTCGGGCTCATAACCCGGAGGTCGCAGGTTCAAGTCCTGTCCCCGCAACCACAAAAACACCGCTTTCCAGCCGGAAAGCGGTGTTTTTCTCTGCCCTTTTGCAACTTTGGGGGACGTCCCCATTTCCTGGACACCGAGGTGACCCAAACCGTGACCCAGACGGGTCAAAAAATCGGCCCGGAGGCGGTGTTTCCGCCTCCGGGTCCTCTTGCTTTTGGGAGAGATTTTGGGGAATTTACAACGCTGCCGTCAGAACTCTTTCCATGGCCTTGGCCGCCTCTTTCTGGGCTGCCGTAGTCACGTGGGCGTAGGTGTCCAGGGTGAACCCTGCCGAGAAGTGTCCCAGCATCCCGGACACCGTTTTCACGTCCACCCCGTTCTGGAGTGCCAGCGTAGCGAACGTGTGCCGGAGGTCGTGGAATCGAACTCTGGGCAGTCCCGCCCGCTTCAGAACCCGGTGGAGCATATGCAGGACGCTGTCCGGGGAGATCGGGCCGCCGGTAGGCGATGGGAACACCCAGGGGTTACTGCCCACTTTTTTCTTCTGCTGTTTCAGAACCTGGATTGTGTCCTCCGCCAGCGGCAGCATCCGGTAGGCGTTTTTCGTCTTGAGCGGAGCATCCACCACCTCGCCGTTGATTCGAGCGATCTGCCGTTTTACCCGGAGGTTGGCGTGTTTGAAATCGATGTCCTCCCACTTCAGTCCCAGTAATTCACCTCTTCTTAAACCCGTGGCCAGCTCAATGTAGTACATCTCGAACACGCCGCTCTCTTTTGCCTCTCTGAGGAAGGAGGTCAGTTGCTCGACGGGTAGCGTTTTCATCTCGCGATGTTCCAGCTTCGGCAGGGCGCAGCCCTCAGTGGGGTCTGCTACAATCAGCCGTTGCTCTTTGGCCAGCTTCATGGCCGAGGCGATGATTTGATGAATGTTCCGCACGGTCTTGGGACTCAAACCCTTTGCCTGCTTCTTGCTCTCGACTCGGTCAATTCTCCCGCTGGTCAGCAGCTTCTTGTAGAGCTTTTGTAACTCCAGAGAAGTGAGCTTTTCCAGGGGGATTTTGCCGATATTAGGCTTGATGTGGTTGTCGATGTACCCCCGGTAGGTTTGGTGAGACGATGGTCTCACTTTGATTTTTGCGTAGTTCTCAAACCACTCGTCCATCCAGGCACCTACCGTGTATTTCCCGGCTTTGGTGACGTCCAGATTTTTGGTTTCCTCGATGGCCGCTTTCAATTTGGCCTTTGCCTCTGCCTGGGTCCGGCCCAAGACGTTCTTGTAGATGGCTTTGCCGGTTTCCGGATCGTGCCCGGCGGTGTAGCGGCCCTCCCATCGACCATCTTTTCTCTTTCTGATGTTCCCCTCTCCGTTGGCCCGTTTCTTTGCCATGGCATCTGCCTCCCTTTCAGCAACACAACATACCACAGAAAAAAGAAATAGCCAGAGGGAACGCCGATAGTTATCAGTTTGTTAAGAAAGAGCTGCCGATGGTGGCAGCCCTTTTCTTTGTATAGCGTATCAATTTTTGGGCTGGGGTCCCGTTTTTGCTGTCCTCTTTTGGGCCCGCTCTTCTTCCTCATCCTCGAAGGAGTATGGCTCCAGCTCCCCGGCGATGCCCATACCCAGGCGGAACCCGGCGATGAAGGAGGTCAGGGAGGTCTCCTCCCGCAGCTCAATCTCCAGGTCTGCGATCCGTAGCAGCGTCTCACGGTCCTGCCGGGAGATTTGTTCTCGGAGTGTGTGGTAGGATTGCTCCAGTTCCTCCCGGACTCTCTCACATTCTGGTTCTCTGCAGAATCGCTGGTGTAGTGCCTGCATGTAGTCGTGCATGATCGTCGCCTCCTGTCAGCGACACACCATATCACGGCGTGGGGCCAATAGCCAGGGGGCACGGCGTCTATTATCAGAAAAGTAACAACTTAACTGTCTGGCCAGGAGCCTTATCTTTGTTTTCAGTACCGCAATTTCTGAGGGGGCTCCCCTGCCGGAACTGTGTGGCAAAGCAGCAGAAAGCTGTACGTATCCCCGGCATGACCCCTGCTTTTTCTCCGTGTCTCTAGGCTCTCCGGGAAAGTGACCCCAAAGATGAGCCCCGCTCTCTATTTTTGACCCCATTTCCGGTCACTCGGAAAACTCCCGCAACAGCCCGCACTGCGGACTGTTGTGACTTGGCCGGGGGACGCCCGTGACCCCCGGCCTTTATCCTGCTATACTTCCAACCGGTGGATTCACCCTCGGTTTTGGGGTGAAAGCGTGTTCTGGCGGCAGTCCCCGACTTCCGCCACATGGCCTCGACAAGGGCCGTAAGAGGGCTTTTGTGGCCCCACGGGCCGCCCCGCCCCCATTCACCTGACACAGGGCCTCACACGGCCAAACAGGGGCGGTTTTCTCCTCTCTGTTTTTCGGCCCACAGACCGCCTAAAGTGGGTCCGGGCTGCCGCCCGGAACTGCAGCCGGCGTATAGCCGGACGCGATGCTTGCCCTGCCCTGTCCGAAAACGTGGCCCTTATTCACCTATTCACATTACAGCGGCTGATTTTTATTTCATCAGATTTTCGTCACTCGCCCTTCACAGAAACGGTTCCATATTTCTGCCGCAGCCTCTCCCAATGACGAAGGAATGTAGTAGGCGGGAGCTTCAGCCGCTCTGCAGCCTTGCGGATACTTCCATACCGCTCATAGAATGTCTGGAGATACCGCAGCTCCATGCGTTCCAGCATCTCATTCAGTCCCGCCTCTGCCGGAACCTCCTGGACAGGCTCCGAACCCGCCACATTCATCGGCAGGCTCTCCGGCTGGATCAGGTCCGTATCCGTGATGATGGTCGCCTGCTCAATGGTGTTTTTCAGCTGGCGGACGTTCCCCTCCCACCGGTAGTTCAGCAGTGCAAAGCAGGTTGCCGGGGACAGTTTCCGGTGGAAGTCATACTTTTGATTGTAGTAATCCAGGAAATGCTGGGCCAGTGGGATGATATCATTTTTCCGCTCCCGCAGCGGCGGAATATGGATCGGTATGACATTCAGCCGGTAATACAGATCTTCCCGAAAGCGCTTCTGCCGCACCATCTCCTCCAGGTCGCAGTTGGTGGCGGCGATGACCCGGATATCCACCTGCACTGATTCGTTGCCGCCCACGCGGATAAACGAGCGGTTTTGCAGCACATGAAGCAGTTTCGTCTGCATATTCAGAGACAACTCGCCCACTTCGTCCAGAAACAGCGTCCCGTGATCCGCCGCCTCCAAAAGCCCTGGCTTCGCTTTGCTGCCGGCGCCGGTGAAGGCGTGTCCCTCATGCCCGAAGAGCTCACTCTCAAAGAGGGATTCCGTGATGGCGCCGCAGTTGATGGGGACAAACCGCCGGTCAGACCTCCCGCTGTTCTGATGGATGAATCTGGCGATCTCGTCCTTGCCCACGCCGGTCTCGCCCAGCAGCAGCGCCGTGGAGTCCACCTTGGCCACCCGGGCGGCCAGGGCCAGAACCTTCAGCATCTCCTTGTCGGCCACGATCAATTTGTTTCGATCTCCCATCTGGGCCTTGATGCTCTCCAATTCCTGGAGATACTGGTCATTCAGCCCCCGGATCTTGTCGAGTTCCTGCTGCAGAGAGCTAATCTCATCCAGGTCCCGGTCGTTGCAGATGTAAAATTCGATCTCACCCTGGTTGTCAAATACCGGGGTGCAGGACACATGAGCACTGCGGCCGGTGCGGTAAAAGGTCTGCACGATGGTGTGCGGCTTTTTGGTCTCTGCCACGATGGCGCCGCAGGATTCGGAGATCAGATGGTTTTTCACCAGCTCCTCCACAGGCACCCCCACCAGCTCATCTCTCCGAATCCCGGTGAGGACTTCATAGGCCCGGTTGATCCGCAACGTCACCAGGTTCCGATCCGAAATCTGGATGGCGTCCGTGGAATTTTCGATAAAGGCATCCAGGACGCGGTTCTGTTCCTCCAAATCCAGGATCCGTCTGCGCAGCTCTCCTGCGGTTTCGCGAGAGCTCCCTGTCACCAGCTGTTTTTGTTCCAAAAATGGAACGCCTCCTTCCGGTTTTCGTCCTTTTGCGCAATTTGAAATTTGGAACCGCACTTTTTTGTAGTCAAACTTCACACCATTTTTGTTTTTCTTTTAACAAAAATGACTATACCACAATTTTCCCTGTTTCACAAGTTTCAATTTTGGAACATCTCGTTCAAATTTTGTTCCGATTTTGGAGCAAAGAATTGTAAATTTTTTCACAAAATTCGCAGATCCACGTTGCTATTCCAAACGTCCGCGCTCTCCCTGGATTTTTTCAAGGCGGCAGCCACTTACAGCCGCAAGGTCTTTCGGATTTGAGACAAACTGCTTTTTCAAATTGGCAAGATTTTTGCTATAATAGCCTGTCGAATTCCCACGAAATGTGCTGGTGCGCCGGAAATCCGCAGCCAGGCAGATCACAGATGGAATATATGAGATTTCAAGGAGGTACACAAGATGGAAGACTGGAAGGCGCTCTATGCTTCCAAGCTGACGACCGCTGATGAGGCTGTCCGCCAGATTCCCAATGGCTCCCGGGTCTTTTTCGGCCATGCGGCCAATGAGCCCCCCGTCCTGGTGGACGCGCTGGTGCGAAACTATGAACAGTACAAAGACGTGGAGATCGTCCACTGGGTCCCCATGGGAAAGGGAGAGTATTGCGATTCCAAAATGAAGGGGCACCTCCACCATAATGCCATGTTCGTAGGCGGCCCCACCCGCAAAGCCGTGCAGGAAGGGCGGGCGGACTACACCCCCTTTTTCTTCCATCAGTCCACCCGGTTCTTCTCTGACGGCACTTTCCCCATCGATGTGGCAATGGTGTCCGTCACTCCGCCGGACAAGCACGGCTACGTGTCCCTGGGCGTCTCTGTGGGCGGTACCAAGCCCGCCTGCCTGAATGCCAAGATGGTCATTGCCCAGGTCAATGACCAGATGCCCCGCACCATGGGAGAGTCCTTCCTCCATGTCTCCCAGCTAACCTATTGTGTGGAGGCGTCCACGCCTCTGCCGGAGCTGGGTGGCGGCGCTATCGGCGAGGTGGAGGAGGCCATCGGCCGGAACGTGGCCTCCCTGGTGGAGGACGGCTCCACCCTGCAGCTGGGCATCGGCACCATCCCAGACGCGGTTCTGAAGTTCCTGGGAGACAAAAAGGACCTGGGCATCCACTCGGAGATGTTCTCCGACGGGGTGGTGGACCTGTACCAGAAGGGAGTCATCACCGGTGCCAACAAGCGGCTGGACAAGGGCAAGATGGTGGCCGCCTTCTTGATGGGCTCCAAAAAGCTCTATGACTTCGTGGACGACAACCCGGACGTGCTAATGCGGACCGTGGACTATGTGAACAACCCCGCCGTGATCTGCCAGAATCCCAAAGTCGTGTCCATCAACTCCTGCCTGCAGGTGGATTTCAACGGCCAGGTAAACTCTGAGTCCATGGGTACCAAGCAGTTCTCCGGCATCGGCGGTCAGCTGGACTATGTCCGGGGCGCGGCCATGTGTCCAGACGGCAAGGCCATTCTGGCTATGCCCTCCACCGCCAAGCACGGTGAGGTTTCCCGGATCGTCCCGGTGTTTGAGCCCGGCACCACAGTCACCACCACCCGCACAGATGTCCACTACATCGTCACGGAATACGGCATCGCCAACCTGCGGGCCAAGAGTCTGCGGGAGCGGGCCAGGCTCCTGATCAGCATCGCCCATCCCAAGTTCCGGGATCAGCTCTGGGAAGCTTACTATGAACGCTATGGCAAGGAGGATCAGTAAAATGTCTGCCAAACAGATTGAAACCGTCAATGGCCATACCCTGCAGAAGGTATTTCTGTCCGTGGAGGATCACATCGCTGTCATGACCCTTCACAACCCGCCGGTAAATGCGGCGGACGGCGTGGTGCAGGAGGAGATCCTGCTGCTGTGTGACTACATCAACCACGAGGACGATATCTGGGTGTGCGTCATGCACTCCGACATCAAGACGTTCTGCGTGGGCGTGGATGTCAAGCGTTTCTATCAGAGCATCCTGGACAAGGATGTCACCAACACCCAGGAGATCTATTACGACGGTGCGCAGGCGCTCTATGAGCTGCGGGTACCCCTGATCTGCGCGGTCCATGGGCACTGCCTGGGCGGCGGCCTCTGCTACCCCGCCGGAGCGGACATCTCCATCGCCGTGAAGGGGACGCTCTTCGGCGCGCCGGAGGCAAAGCTCAGCGTGGTGGGCGGCAGCGCCCATCTGGCCCGCATCCTGCCGCCGCAGATCCAGCGGGACATGAGCTACTGCGGGACCTTTATTACCGCGGAGGATCTCCATGACAAGTACGGCGGCGTCACCATGGTGGTGGACACCCTGGAGGAACTGATGCCCACGGCTATGGATAAGGCCCGGGAGCTGTGCAAGCGCGGTCCGCTGGTGCTGCGGTACCTGAAGGCCTGCATGAACGAGCAGGAGGACTTCCAGATCCATCGCAAGGATGAGCTGGAGGTGACCTATACCCGCTATATGGCCCGCCACTCGGACTTCAAGGAGGGCGTCTCCGCCTTCCTGGAAAAGCGGGAGCCCCAGTATACTGGCCAGTGAGGCCATCCCCCCACACCAAATTTTAGGAGGAAGGATCATGAGAAAGAATGCAAAAAAACTGTTTGCGCTGCTTCTGGCACTGTGTATGTCGCTGACGTTGCTGACTGCTTGCGGCGGCGATACCGCTGGCAGCGATTCAGGCGTGGGAGAGAGCTCCTCCGGTGGCGAGACGATCACCTGGCGCCTGCAGAGCAGCTACTCCCTGAATTCCTTGCAGGGCGATATGGCCACCAACCTGAAGGAGGCTCTGGAGACCGCTACCAATGGCCGCCTTCAGGTGGAGCTGTATGAGCCGGGCGCTTTGTGCCAGACCTCCGATATACTGACCTATCTCTCGCAAAATGCCTTTGACTGTGCCGTCATCTTCGGCTCCACCTTCTCCGGCCTGATTCCGGAGGCGGATCTGGCCTGCGGCATCCCCTTTGCATGGGAGAGCTCCGCCGAAATCTATGACGTAATGGAGAACTATGGGTTGCTGGATGTGATCCAGGAGGCCTACGGAGAACTGAATCTCAAATACTACTGGAATGCCCATGAGCCCAACTACAACGTCCTGGCAAACTTCCAGGTAGAGAGCCTGGAGGACTTCCACGGCAAAAAGATCCGCGCTCTGGGCGTGTGGGGCGACTTCCTGGCTGCGTTGGGGGCCTCTCCCACCAACATCGCCGGCACAGAGGTCTATCAGGCCCTGCAGCTGGGCACCATTGACGGCGCTCTGTATGGATGGTCCTCTCTGAGTGACTCCAACAACATCCGCGAGGTGGCGCAGTACGCCCTCAGCCCCTCCATGTGCTTCTGCCAAATGGCCACCGTGGTGAATCAGGACAGCCTGAACAAGCTCCCTGAGGACCTGCGGAGCATCGTGGACGAGACCATCCGGCTGGCCAACATCGGCGTCATCGGCCAGGCCCATGTGGTTGGTACGGAGAAAAGTGTTCGAGACGCTATCCAGGGCGGCTACACTGAGCTGTCTCCGCTGCCTGATGACGTCCTGGCCGAGATGCGTGAAATTGCTGTCACCCAGACCTGGGAAGAGCTGGCCGCCAAGAGCGAGCGTATGGCCCGCGGTATCGAGATCATCAAGCAGCAAAACCGTGACTATGGCCGCCAAGTGGATTACTGAGTCCGCGCGTTCCTCACAGAAAAATAGAATTCAAGAGAAGGGAAAGTGAGACATGAACGCACTATTGAAATTATCAGGCGGCATTGACGCCATTAATCGGACCATTGGCAGAATCTTCGCCTGGATTCTTCTGCCCATGATCTGCCTCACCGCCTTTGAGGTATTCTCACGTTATGTCCTCAAGTCTCCAACCGTCTGGGCATGGGAGCTGATTATCCAGATCTGGGGCCTGATGCTGATGGCCTGCGGCGGATACTGCTACTGGAAGGGCGGCCTGGTGCGAGTGGATCTGCTTTATAATAAATTCCCTGTCAAAGTCCGCTGCGGTATCAATATCGCCACCGCCATTCTGGTCCTAATCTGTATGGGGCTGGTATTTATCTACGGAATAAACATCTTCCTACTGTCCTTCCGCCTCAATGAACGGATCTCTTCCGTGTGGGGGTCTCCCATGTGGACCATCCGGTTTTGGGTGCCTCTGGGCGCTGCACTGATGTTCATTCAAGCCATCAGTGAGCTTATCAAGAATGTAGCCGCTATGGCAGGCAAGATTGAACTCACCAACAACTCCGACGAAGTCGCGGAGGCAATTGAAATCGTGAAGTCCGCTGAGCATCTGCCTGACGAAACCGGAAAGGAGGACATACAGTGAGTCCTGATATTATCATTTTGCTGCTGGGGCTGGTAGCCCTGATGGCGCTGGGCATCCCCATCTGCTTTGCCATGATGAGCGTGGCTTCAGTCATCCTGCTGGTGTTCTACGGCTCTGGCCTGCTGAATGTGTTGAACGCAGCATTTGTCTATCAGATGCAGTCGGAGTCCCTGCTGGCCATCCCCATGTTCGCTCTGATGGCGGCGTTCCTCCAGACCTCCGGCATCGGCGGAGACATCTACGAATTCTTCCACAAGTGGCTTGGCGGTATCAATGGCGGTCTGGCTATGGCCACAGTGGCCACCACAGCAGTCATCGCCGCTATGAGCGGTGTGGCGGCCACCGCTACCATCATGATGGGGCTGATTGCACTGCCAGCTATGTTGGACCGTGGTTATGACAAAGCGTTGGCCACTGGCCCCGTGCTGGCAGGTGGCTGCCTGGGCCCCATTATCCCGCCCTCTACCATCATGATCATCATGTCTTCCTATACCGGCGTGTCCGCAGGCTGGCTGTTTGCCGGCGGTGCGTTGCCCGGCGTAGGCTTGGCCCTGCTGTTCATCATCTATATCGGCATCCGCTGTGCCATCAATCCCAAGCTGGGCCCCGGCATCCCCAAGGCCGAGCGTCCCTCCTGGGGCGAGAAGATGCGGGTGTTTAAAAAGGTCATCGCCCCCATTGCCATCATCGTTCTGGTGCTGGGCTGCATCTATGCCGGAATCGCAACACCTACTGAGGCCGCCGGTGTGGGCGCCTTCGCCTCCATGGTGTATGCCCTGATTACCCGGAAACTGAATGTGAAGAATCTGCGGGCCTCTCTCATCCAGACCATGGAGGTCTCCGCCATGCTTATGTGGATTCTCATGGGAGGCGCCGCTTACAACTCCCTGGTGAATATCACCCGCCTGTCTGATGTGGTAGCCGCTGCTTTTGCAAGCTCCAATCTGGACGGCCTGCCCCTGATGCTGCTGATCTTTGCGCTGTTCTTTGTGATGGGGATGTTCCTGGACACTACGCCTATCATCATGATTGCCATTCCCATTCTGCTGCCGGTAATCCAGGCTTCTTCCCTGGACACCAACGCCACCATCCTGATTCTGTGTGTCACTCTTTGCCTGGGCATGATTACTCCGCCTTTTGGCATCAATATGTTCTACTTGCAAGGCGTGGCGCCTCCTGGCATCGATACCAAAGTCATGTACAAAGCGGTCATTCCATATGTGATTATCTTCCTGATTGCCTGTTTCTTCATGATGCTCTTCCCAGAGCTGATTGTCCTCTTCCCAAATTCTGCAATGGGATATTAATTTCAAAGGACTTCGGAGTCTTTGCGGCTCCGAGGTCCTTTGATGCATACAATGCGTTTTAACACAGCCCGCCAGATATTTAAGCATAAACCGATAGGAGAATCTTTTTGTGCTATTTATTTTCAGAATCTTTTCCTTGACCCAAACCCGTGACCCAGACTGCTGAAAATCGCCGTGGAGCGGAGAGGAACAACCTTCGGGTTTTAAGCCATTTTGGGCCTCAAAATGCCTGGAGAGCACTGCGACGCAGCGGATGGAGAAACCTACCGCAGCTCATAACCCGGAGGTCGTTGGTTCAAGTCCAGCCCCCGCAACCACAAAAACACCGCTTTCCAGCCGGAAAGCGGTGTTTTTCTTTCACTTTTGCAACTTTGGGAGACGTCCCCGTTTTCCGGACACCGGGGTGACCCAAACCGTGACCCAGACGGGGCAAAAAATCGGCCCGGAGGCGGCATTTCCACCTCCGGGCTTCCTGTCTTTTCTCTGGCGTCAGAGGGCATTTGCCAGAACTTTTCCCATGGTTTTCGCCGCCTCCTTCTGGGCTGCTGTCGTAACGTGGGCGTAGGTGTCCAAAGTGAACCCTGCCGAGAAATGTCCCAGCATCCCGGACACCGTCTTGATGTCCACGCCGTTTTGAAGGGCCAGGGTTGCGAACGTGTGCCGGAGGTCGTGGAACCTGACTTTGGGCAGTCCCGCCCGCTTCAGAACCCGGTGGAGCATATGCAGGACGCTGTCCGGCGAGATTGGGCCGCCGGTAGGCGAGGGGAATACCCAGGGGCTGTTGCCGGTTTTCTTTCTCTGTTGTTTTAAGACATGAATAGTGTCCTCTGCCAGAGGCAGCGTCCGGTAGGCGTTCTTCGTCTTGAGCGGGGCCTCCACTACCTCGCCGTTGATCCGGGCGATTTGCCGTTTCACCCGAAGGTTGCCATGTTCGAAATCGATGTCCTCCCACTTGAGCCCCAGCAATTCCCCCCGCCGGAGGCCTGTTGCCAGCTCCACGTAGTATAGCTCGAATACCCCGCTTTCTTTGGCCTCTCTGAGGAAGGACGTCAGTTGCTCGACGGGCAGCGTTTTCATCTCCAGATGTTCCAGCTTCGGCAGGGCACACCCTTCGGTGGGATCGGCAGAGATGATTTTCTGCTCTTTTGCCAGCTTCATGGCCGAGGCGATGATCTGGTGGATGTTCCGCACCGTCTTTGGGCTCAGGCCCTTAGCCTGTTTCTTGCTTTCAATCCGGTCCACCCGCCCCTTTTCCAGCAGCTTCTTGTAGAGCTTCTGTAACTCCAGAGAAGTGAGTTTTTCCAGCGGCAGCTTTCCGATGCTTGGCTTGATGTGGTTGTCGATATATCCCCGGTAGGTCTGGTGGGAAGATGGCCTCACTTTGATTTTGGCATAGTTCTCAAACCACTCGTCCATCCAGGCTCCCACTGTGTACTTTCCCGCCTTGGTGACGTCCAGGCTCTTTGTTTCCTCGATAGCCGCTTTCAACTTGGCCCTTGCCTCCGCTTGGGTACGGCCTAACACGTTCTTGTAGATGGCATTGCCGGTCTCCGGATCGTGTCCGGCGGTGTACCGGCCCTCCCATCGGCCATCTTTTCTTTTTCTGATGTTGCCTTCTCCGTTGGCGCGTTTCTTTGCCATGATATCCGCCTCCTTTTCAACGACACAACATACCACAGAAAAAAGAAATAGCCAGGGGGAACGCTGATAGTTATCAGTTTGTTAAGAAAGAGCTGCCAATGGCGGCAGCCCTTTTCTTTGAATAGCATATCAATCTTTGACGTGGGGAGGTCCTGTTTTCGCCCTCTCTGTGGCCCGTCTTTCATCCTCGTCCTCGAAGCAATAGGGCTCCAGTTCCCCGGCAATCCCCATACCCAGACGAAACCCGGCGATGAAGGAGGTCAGGGAGGCCTCCTCCCGCAGTTCATTCTCCAGATCCGCCAGCTGGAGCAAAGTCTCCTGGTCTTGCTGGCCTAACCTTGCTTTGATCTCTCTGTAGGCCCGTTCCATCTCCGCTCGGACTTTTTGAAGCTCCGGTTCCTTGCAGAACCGTGCGTGCAGGGCTTTCATGTAGTCGTACATGATTGTCGCCTCCCATCAGCGACACAACATACCATGATGCACGCTTAATAGCCAGGGGACCTGGCGGGAATTTTCAGAAAAGTAACAACTTGGCTGCCCGGCTGGAATCTTTAGCTTTGTTTTCTGTGCCGCAATTTCTGAGGGGGAGCCTCTGCTGGAGCCACGAGGCAAAACCGCAGAAAGCCGTGCATATCCCCAGGGTGACTCCTACTTTTTGCCCGTGTCTCTAAGCATTCCGGAAAAATGACCCCAATAGTGATCCCTGCGTCATGCTTTTGACCCCACTTTTGATACACCGGAAACTCCCCGTAACTGCCCGCACTGCGGGCAGTTGTATCCCAGGCGGGGATCGCTTGCGACCCCCGCCTTTTATCCTGCTATACTTTCAACCGGTGGGTTCACCCCCGATTTTGGGGTGAAAGCGTGTTTCGGCGGCAGTCTCCGACTTCCGCCACACGGCCTGACAAGGGCCGCAGGCAGGTGTTTGTGGGCACGGATGCTTCCCCGTCCCCATCCGCCCCACACAGCGGCTCACAGGGCCAAACGGGGGCGGAATTGTTGAAGAGGTCAATGACAGAGAAAAAATGGCTTCTTCTTTGTCAACGGCATCGTAATTCCGGCATTGGGCGAATGCGCATTTCTTCTCTCTGCCCTTCGGCCCTCGGGCCGCAAAAGTGGGTGTGGGCGTCAGCCCGCAAAATGCGTTTGGCTGCCAGTGGCAAGCCAAACGCTCTGCTTGCCCTGCCCCGCCAACCTGATGGTAAGCATGGCACTGTTGTAAAGGTAAGCAGACTTAGAGTAAAAGTGCGTACTTGTGCAAGCCGACTTTCCATATTATAAAGAAATTATCCATTCGACACGGATGCATTTTCGAAACAGGAGGTATTCTATGAAAGCAGTGATTTCTGCCCACTCCGGAATCGAGGGACTTGAGATTCGGGATATTCCGATGAATGAAAAGCTTGGCCCCCACGATGTTCGGATCAAAGTACATGCGGTCGGCCTCAACTGGCGGGATTATTTTAAGATGACCAGGATCCCCTGGTGCCGTGAGAATCCGATCCCGGGCAGCGATGCCTCCGGAGAAGTTGTGGCCGTTGGAGAGGAAGTCACGCGATTCAAGGTCGGTGACAAAGTCATTACCAGTGACTATGCTGGCTGGTACGATGGTCTGCTGACCCCGGAAAAAGAAGCGCAGGGTTTGGATCTGTGCTTTGGTGTTGACGGGTGTATGCGTGAATATTTTGTTATGCATGAGAACGGCTTTGTGCGTATGCCCAAGCACTTGACGTGGGAAGAGGCCGGTGTCATGTCCACCACCTTCGGCACATCGTTCAATGCCGTCGTTGTTCAGGGTCAGGTCCGCTTTGGTCAGACTGTCTTAATCGAGGGAACTGGTGGTCTGAGTACCGCATCCATCTCGTTCGCAAAAGCCAGCGGCGCACGTGTGATCGTCATGGGCAAAGTGGAGTCCGGTCTTGAAAAGGCGAAAGCTCTGGGCGCGGACGAGACCATCAACACCGAGGTCTACCCTGACTGGGATAAGAAAGTCCTGGAACTGACCAACGGCGAGGGTGTGGATGTAGGCATTGACATCCTCGGCAAAGTGAGTCTGAATCGCTGCATGGCGTGCACGAAGATCAACGGCATCGTCGTTCTGGAGGCCAATCTCACCGGCGGCAAGGGCGAGTTTGACATGGCGATTCCTATGAAGCGACTCTTGACCGTCAAGGGAATGCGTGTGGCCAGCACCAAGATGATGGAGCAGATGGTGACAGGTATGGAGATGTTCAATATCAAACCGCCCATCGACTCTGTGTTCGATCTCGACCATGTGAAGGACGCCTTCCAGCGCATGGTGGACGGCGTGGAGTTTGGCAAGGTCTGCGTGAAATTCTGCTGATTGCGAGGTGTCCATATATGGAATTTATCAGAAGAGAAGAACCCTATTCCGGCTATGTAATCCGTACCACAGAGAACGGAAAAAGCTACCGTGTTGCCAGAAAGTTTCCGGATGATCCGGAGAGCCTCGCCCTTTGTGACTTCCAGATCGGCGGGTCCGGCTGGTACCCTGTCCGTGATTTGACTGAGGATGAGAAAGCTGAGTACAAGCGGTTTATTGCGTCTCAAACCAAGTGATCATCTGTAACCTAAGGCCCGCGATCCTGTTTTACCGGATCGCGGGCTTCTATTGCGAGGATTGCTTTTCCTCCGCCTCTGTGTTAAGATTGTCACACGAAGCTTGGAAGGAAAGGAGATCCAGCGGATGGTTCGTGTCTTTATTAGAAACGGTGTCTGCGGCGTGGAAGAGTTTTTTAAGCTGATGGGGAGCGAAAGTAAGGTCGCTGTCTTTCTGGCATGTTGCCAGCGAGAATCTGCCTCTTTTCAAGAACTCCATGCCGATCTGCAAAATCTCATGGATGACTCCACACTTGCCAAGCGCCTGACTGAATTTGTCTCTGCCGGAATTCTGGACAAGCTGACTTACAGAGATACTCCCCGTACTGCTTACCGCGTTACGCAGAAGGCGCTGGATATCAAACCGTCCCTGGATTTGATGCGCGATTTCTGCCAGAAATGGCTTCACGTGGAGAGCGCCAATGCCTTTGACTGGGTCTCTTATACCAAAAAGCTTCTGGGGAGCCGCTGGAATGCCAGAATCATCTGGATTCTCTTCGTTCTGCGCAGCGTGCGGTTCAACGATCTAAAGAATTCCATTGAGGGTATTTCCTTCAAAATGCTTACCCAACAGCTACGCTATTTGGAGGAAGAAGATGTTGTCCTTCGAAAAGATTTTCAAGAAAATCCCCCTCATATTGAATATACTCTCACTCCAAAGGGGGAATCTTTATATGAAATTCTCCTCTTGATTGCCAACTGGTACACCCACTATGGTCGCGGAAGTTCTGCTCCCGAGGAGGAGCACTGTGGTCTAGATCTCTCCATCTGAGTGTTTTCGCTTCCAAAAAAGTAAGTATCAAATCTCTAAAAGTGCGTACTTTTTCTGTACGCGCTTTTTTGTTATATATTTATCAATAGCTTGACATTCTTGGTTCAGCTATTTGGCATTTATTCCATCAGATCGATTTCTAGAGAGGAGATTATTATGGGCATTCTGGACGGAAAAGTTGCAATCATCACCGGCGGCGGACAGGGGATCGGCGAAGGACTCGTCTATGCGTTCTGCCATGAAGGCGCAAAGGTCGTTAACATCGGACGTACCTATTCCAAGGTTGAGCGTGTAGCCGAAAACATCAAAAAAGACGGCTGCGATGCCATCGCCCTGCAGTGCGATATCAGTGATTATACCCAGGTGGAGGCAGTTGTTGCCAAGACGGTTGAGACCTATGGAAAAATCGATGTCATTGTTAACAATGCCATGACGCAGCGGATGGGGCCTTTTGAGGATAGCACAGAGGATGACCTGTGGGATGCCTGGAAAAATAATGTCGTGGGTACTTATAACTGCATCAAGGCATGCCTGCCGTATCTGAAGGAGACGAAGGGACGGATCATCAACTTCGGTTCTGGCGCTGGCACCCACGGCAACAAAGGAATGTTCAGTTACGCCACAAGCAAGGAGGCTATCCGCGGAATGACAAAGGCTCTGGCCGTGGAGTTCGCCCCCTATGAGATCAATGTCAACTGCGTGGTCCCCACAGGCAACAGTCCGGCGTTTGAGCGGACAAAAATGGAGCGGGCAGATCAGCCCGAGTTGTTGGCCAAAATGGTGGAAGGATACCTGATCAAACGGCCGAATTTTAGTCTCGGCGATCCGGAAACGGATATCGGCGGCGTGGTTGTATTCCTTGCCAGCAAGTACTCCCAGTACATGACTGGGCGAACGCTCTTTGCCGACGGCGGCAAATCCATGTTCCGCTGATTTTCTCCAGCACTGTGCACCTGATACACAATTTTATCCTTTGATAGATTGGACGAGGTGAATATCATGCGTAAAGAATCAAGTAGCCCAGTCTCCCAGGAAAATCAGCGGAAATCCGAAGTCAATCTGGTCCGGGTGCTGATTTCTATTATTGTGGGCGTGGTAGTCGCTCTTCTGCCTCCTCCGGAGGGGCTTACTTCAGAAACAATGCGGTATCTGGGCGTCTTTGCGGCAATGATTGTTGGGCTTTTGAGCCGCGCTGCGCCCAACTGGCTGGTCACGATCACTTGCTGCATGTCCATGATCCTGCTGGGGCTGAGTGACATTGGCACGATTCTCAGCAATTTCTCCAGCCAGAATATCTGGCTTCCTTTGGCCATCGTTGGCTTTGCCGGCTGCCTGGAAAAAAGCGGCGTTCTGCGCCGCATTGCATTCAATGTCTATAAACTCTTCCCGGCCTCCTATACAGGGCAGGTTCTGGCTGTCAGTGCCGCGTCGCTAGTGCTTACGCCTCTGGTGCCAAGCACTTCCGCGAAACTTGGCGTCTTGTCTCCATTCACCGCCTCTCTGGCGGGCGAGGCAGGAATTCAGCCCCACAGCAGAGGGATGAAGGGACTCTGGTTTGTCCTGTTCAATATCTGCTATGTCTCCGCCTTCTGTGTGCTGACCGGGTCCAATGGAAACTTCCTGATTCTGGGCTTTGCTCCCGAGGATCAGGCCGCTAAATTCACCTGGCTATACTGGCTGCTGATGTGCGTTGTCTGGCTTGTGATCATGGTTCTTCTCAGCATCCTGTTTGTCATCATCTTTATGAAGCCCGAGCAGCCAATTACCGTATCGAAGGATACGGTCCGTCAAAGGCTGGAAGAATTGGGCCCCATGAGCAAGGACGAGAAGTTCTGCGTTGCCGTTCTGGTGTGCGCAGTGGCCCTGTGGATTACAGAGAGTTACCATGGAATCGGTACCGTCGTGGTAGCGTGGGCCGCACTGCTCGCCATGATGGTCCGTGGCCTCTTTACATCGAAGGATATTTCCAGACTGCCCTGGCAGTTCTTTATGTTCCTGGCCGGCCTGCTGGGCATGGCGGATTATATGGGCAGCAGCGGTGTCAGCGAGTGGTTTTCTGGGGTCCTGGCTCCTGTTGTTGGAAGATTCATCCCCAACTCCTTTGTCTTTGTTATTGTACTGGTCATCGTTACGTGGCTTGTCCGTCTCTTCGTGGACAGTCTCTCCACCATGGCAATTATCCCAACGGTATTCGGTCCCATCGCGACCCTGCTGGGAATCAATCCGCTCCTGGTCGTATGGCTCTCCTTTGTCAACGGGCAGCAGTGGGTGCTCCCTCACAACACTCCCCAGATGCTGCAATCTGCAGTGATGATGGGAAATGCCATCGATCACGAAGATGTGCGGAATCTTTCCTTTGTCTACATGGTCATTGCGCTAATTGGCAGTTTGGTCAGTGTCCCCGTCTGGTCCGCCATGGGACTGATGTGACCGATCCCGATTCTCCCGGGAAACCCACCTGGCGGCAAATGGAGTCAGGGCTCCATTTGCCGCTTCTTTTACCAATGTCCTTCTCTGTTTAGGGCATAGATTGGCCGCATGAACGAAGGGAGAAATACTATGGGCGACTTTTCTGGACGTCGGGTCCTGGTGGGCTGTGTGGTGTTTATCTTTGTAGTGATGAGCGGCAGCGGCCTTCATTCCGCTGGATACTCACTGCTTGCTCCGACATTTGGGATCTCTATGACGCTTCTCGGCAGCCTTACCATGGTCCTCACCGTCAGCGGGATCATCAGCGGTATACTGCTGACGTCACTCGAGAAGCGGTTCACGCTGAAAGGCGTTCTCTACTTTGACGCTGCCGTTTTTTACGCAGTAGCCGTCAGCGCAGTGATTGTCGGGAACAGGCTTTTCACGCTGCTGTTGTTTTTCTTCTCCATTGGTGCAACGCTCTCTCTGGGGGCTCAGGTCGCCATGACGGAAATCATCTCGAACTGGTTCGTACAGGGACGGGCGCGGAGAATCTCCATGGTTTTGGGAGCGGCTTTGTTAGGGCAGGCGACCTATCAGTTTATCGGCGGACAGATTTTTTCCAGGATGGACCTTCTTTCTGGCTGGGCCTTGCTCTATGCTGTAAATGGCACGATTTTACTGCTCTGCAACCGGTTTTTAATCATAGCTACAAGACCAGAAGACATCGGCCAGACCCCTCTGGCAGATTTCTCCTGTAGCCTGCGCCGAGAGAAAACCTCCCCCACTTTGTCTTCAAAGGAAAAAGGCACTCTCTATTGTTCACCCATCTTTTGGCTCTGCTTGGTAGGAGATTGGTGCCTTGCTGGCGGAGTGAACTATATTACCATGTACGCAACTTCCTTTTTTGAGCAGAATGGGATTCCGCTGAGAGTATCCACGCTTATTCTCAGCTGCGCCACTATCAGTGCCGCTATTTTCTCTTTCCTGAACGGAAGGGTTATGAACGCTGTCGGTGTTCAGCGTTATGTACTCATTCTCCTCTGTGGTGTAATCTTGGGGAATCTGTCCATGCTCCTTTATGAGTACTGGCCGAGCGCTTTACTAATTCTTCTAATGGTTCTGTTTTACGGAATCGGCTATTCTGGTGCACACTGCATTAATATTGTCTCCGGCCTAATTTTTGACCCAGAGGATGCCGCCAACGCTAATTCGAAGATTTCCAGCATTGCTATGAGCGGAGGACTGCTTTTGCTTCCCCTCAACGGATACTTAGTAGATCACTTTGGTTACTTTGCGGTTTACCTTGTGGTGATTTCCTTTGCTCTGCTCTCCTTGATATGTTTTGAGGTGGCATTGATATTAGCAAAAAGACAGGGGAAAGATATTTCATAATACCAAAAAGCTCTCCCTTGTTATCTTCTCCTGACCCAAACCCTGACCCAAATTGCTGAAAATCGTCGCGGAGCGGAGAGGAACAACCTCCGGGTTTTTGGCCGTTTCAGGCTCAAAAAGGTCCGGAAAGCACTGCAGCGTAGCGGATGGAGAAACCGATAACAGCTCATAACCCGGAGGTCGTTGGTTCAAGTCCAGCCCCCGCAACCACAAAACCGTCTGATTTCGCAAGAAATCAGACGGTTTTTCTTCACTTTTCGCCCCAAAAGGTTTCCAGAGAAATTATACGATTTTGCAAAATTTGCAGTTGACCCAAACCGTGACCCAGACGGGTCAAAAAATCGGCCCGGAGGCGGTGTTTCCACCTCCGGGCTTTCTGTCTTTTCCCTGGCGTCAGAGGGCATTTGCCAGAACTTTTCCCATGGCTTTCGCCGCCTCCTTCTGGGCCGCTGTCGTGACGTGGGCGTAGGTGTCCAGTGTGAAGCCTGCCGAGAAGTGCCCCAGCATCCCGGATACCGTCTTGATATCCACTCCGTTCTGAAGGGCCAGGGTGGCGAAGGTGTGACGGAGATCGTGAAACCGGATCTTGGGCAGCCCGGCTCGTTTCAGCACCCGATGAAGCATGTGGAGCACACTGTCCGGCGAGATCGGGCCGCCGGTAGGCGAGGGGAATACCCAGGGACTGCTGCTCACTTTCTTTCTCTGCTGATTCAGGACCTGGATAGTGTCATCTGCCAGCGGCAGTGTCCGGTAGGCGTTCTTGGTTTTCAGCGGGGCCTCCACCACCTCGCCGTCGATCCTCGCTACCTGCCGCTTCACCCGGAGGTTGCCATGTTCGAAATCGATGTCCTCCCACTTGAGCCCCAGCAGTTCTCCCCGCCGGAGGCCGGTTGCCAGCTCCACGTAGTACATCTCGAATACCCCGCTGTCTCTGGCCTCTCTAAGGAAGGAGGTCAACTGTTCGATAGGAAGAGTTTTCATCTCTCTGTGCTCCAGTTTGGGCAGGGCACACCCCTCCGTTGGATCACTGGCAATGATTTTCTGCTCCTTCGCCAGCTTCATGGCCGAGGTGATGATCTGATGGATGTTCCGCACCGTCTTGGGGCTTAACCCCTTTGCCTGGTGCTTACTCTCGATTCTGTCGATTCTCCCGCTGGTCAGCAGCTTCTTGTAGAGCTTTTGTAACTCCAAAGAGGTGAGCTTTTCCAGTTGAATTTTTCCGATATTTGGCTTGATGTGGTTGTCAATGTACCCCCGGTAGGTCTGGTGGGACGATGGCCTCACTTTGACCTTTGTATAGTTCTCAAACCACTCGTCCATCCAGGCACCCACCGTGTACTTTCCCACTTTGGTGACGTCCAGGACCTTGGTTTCCTCGATGGCCGTTTTCAGCTTGGCCTTTGCCTCTGCCTGGGTTCGGCCCAAGACGTTCTTGTAGATGGCTTTGCCGGTCTCCGGATCGTGCCCAGCGGTGTAGCGACCTTCCCATCTTCCATCCTTGCGCTTGCGGAGGTTTCCCTCCCCGTTGGCTCTGCGTTTTGCCATGTTGCTCGCCTCCTTTGCAACGACACAACATACCACAGAAAATAAAAATAGCCAGGGTCTGCGGTCACAGTTATCAGAAAGTTAAGAAAGGGACTGCCTCTGGCAGCCCTTTTTCTTTGTATAGCGTATCAATTTTTGATATGGGGACACCTCATTTTTGCCCTCTCTGTGGCTCGCTTTTCTTCCTCGTCCTCGAAGCAATACCGTTCCATTTCTCCGGCAAGTCCCATACCCAATTGAAATCCGGCGATGAAGGATGTCAGCGAGGTTTCCTCCCGCAGTTCGTTCTCCAGATCCGTCAGCTGGAGCAAGGTCTCCTGACCTTGCTGGCCTAACCTCGCTTTGATTTCTCTGTATGCCTGTTCCAATTCCGCCCGGACTTTTTGAACTTCTGGCTCCTGGCAGAACCTTGCGTGCAGGGCCTTCATATAGTCGTACATTGTGCCGCCTCCTATCAGCGACACACCATATCACGATGTGGACCCAATAGCCATAGGGTCAGGCGTCTATTATCAGAAAAGTAACAACTTGGCTGTCTGGTTGAAAGCCTATCTTGTTTTCAGCGCCGCAATTTCTGAGGGGAGCTCCTGCCGGAACTGTGTGGCAACGCAGCAGAAAGCCCTGTATATCCCCGGTGTGACCCCTACTTTTTCTCCGTGTTTCTAGACTCTCCGGGAAGGTGACCCTAAAGCTGATCCCCGCCGTCTGTTTTTGACCCCATTTTCGGTCACCTGAAAAACCCCCGTAACTGCCCGCACTGCGGGCAGATGTGACTGGGCAGAGCGGCGGTTTTGACGCCTGCCCTTTATCCTGCTTTTTCTTTCGGCCTCCGCAAATTCCCGAAACGAGGCCCAGACCGTCGGGGGTGCATGGCTGCTGCCCTCTGCCGAAAGAGGGCACACAGCGGCTCATAGGGCCAAACATGGGCGGTTTTTTCTTCTCTCTGCCCTTCGGCCCTCGGGCTGAAAAAGTGGGTGTGGGCGTCAGCCCGCAAAATGCGTTTGGCTGCCAGTGGCAAGCCAAACGCTCTGCTTGCCCACTACAGAAGGTCTTCTTATTCAGTGTGACAGCATCTGCAATCAACCCGGAAAACACAAAAATACAGACCAGGCAGAGAACTTCCCCGCCTGGCCTGCAAAATTTGTCCAGGTGTCAGATTTTTAGCGCCGCATCCAGTGCGTCCCCGGTGGCCAGGACTGCGTTGCCCGGGGCCTTGGCCGCCTCACCGATGACGAATACCTTGGCGGCGAGCTTTTCCGCCGTCTCCTTCAGGGCGGCGTTGGGCCGGGAGCCCATGGCCAGCACTATGCTGTCATAGCCCCGGAGAGAGCCGGCCGCTCCGCCCGCCAGGGTGTAGTCCACGCCGTCCGGATAGAACTGCCCCACCTTGGCGCTGGGCCGCAGGAGGACGTGGTGCTCCTCAAAGTTGGCGAACATGTACCGGCGGTTCTCCGGCGTCACATCGGCGGCGATCTCGTCCTTCATCTCCACGATGGCCACCTCATGGCCCCGCTCCGCCAGGTACTCGGCGGCCTCGCAGCCCACCATGCCGCCGCCCACCACCAGGACCTTGCAGCCCACGGGGGCCTTGCCCTCCAGCATGGCTTGGGCGGTGACATAGCCGCAGGTATCCAGACCGGGGATGGGCAGCACCAGCGGCGTGGAGCCGGTGGCCAGAATGACCGCGTCCGGAGTTAGGGAGCGCAGCAGCGCCTCGTCCGCCTCCACACCGCAGCGGAGGTCCACACCGGCCATTTGACACTTGACGATCAGGGAGCGGATGGCCTCCGACAGCTGGCCCTTGCCGGTGGGATAGGAGGCAATGCGGAAGTTGCCGCCCAGCTCCTGCTCCTTTTCCAGCAGCGTCACCTGGTGGCCCCGCACCGCGCAGGCCCAGGCCGCGTACAGACCGCCGGGGCCGCCGCCGACCACGACTACCCGCTTTGCGGTCGCGGTGGGAGTCAGTTCCGCCTCCCGACCCACGCAGGGATTCACTGCGCAGGTGATGGGCCTGCCGGCAAACATATTAGGCACACAGCCCAGTAAACATCCAATGCAGGGGGCCAGTTCCTCCAGATGGCCAGTGCGGGCCTTGGCGGGCAGTTCCGGGTCCGCGATGCTCTGGCGGCCGAAGGCGATCAGGTCCACCCGGCCCTGCTTCACCAGCAGCTCCGCGTACTGGGGCTCCGTGAACCGGCCCACGGCGATGACGGGCACGGACACCGCCCGCTTGATCTCCGTCACCAGGTCGGCATTGAAGCCGCCGTGGGTGACGCCGGGGGCCCACATGAACTCATCGTGGAGGTGGACGGCCCGAGTGACGTGGAGGGCGTCCACACCGCACTCCTGCTCTAAGTAGGCGGCCACGGCCGCCGCGTCCTGGACGCTCTGGCCGCCCTCCACCTCGTCGCTGGCGTTGATGCGGCAGAGGATGGGCAGGTTGCCGCCGGTCTTGCGGCGGATGTTCTCAATGATGAGCCTGGGCAGGCGCATCCGGTTCTCAAAGCAGCCGCCGAACTCGTCGGTGCGGTGGTTGGTCCGCTGGGAGATGAAGGTGCTCACCAGATAGCCGTGGGCGCAGTGGACCTCCACCATGTCGATGCCCGCCTGCTGGGCCCGGCGGGCCGCGTCGCCGTAGCACTCGATGATGCGGTAGATCTCCTCGTTGGAGACGGCCTCTGGCACCTCCCGGCCGCAGGCAGCGGGCATGGCGCTGGCGGCCTTCAGCGGATAGCCGGTGAGGGCGGAGTTGCCCTCCGGCCCCGCGTGCTGGAGCTGGATGGACACCTTGGCCCCGTATGCGTGGCAGGCGTCCGCCACCCGCCGGAAGCTCTCCACCGTGTCGTCGGAGAACAGGCAGGGCTTCCGGGGGCCGCCCTTGGCCTCCTGATAGACCACGGTGGACTCGATGGTGATGAGGCCGAAGCCGCCCTTGGCTCGGGCCTGGTAATACGCCAGGGAGCGGTCGCTGAGAGAGCCGTCGGTATTGGCGAAGTTGTTGCCCATGGGGGGCACCACGAAGCGGTTGGGCACCGTCACCGTGCCGATGCGCACGGGAGAGAACATATTCGGAAATTTCATGCTGTACTCCTCTTTTCCCTTGGTTTTCAGGAGAAGAACTTCTCCAGGACCTCCTGGGCGGGCATCTCCTTGCCGGTGAACAGCTGGAACGCCGCCACGCCCTGCCACAGCAGCATCCCGATGCCGCCGATGGCCGCCTTGCAGCCCGCCGCCTGGGCCTCCCGGATCATCCGGGGCTCCCGGGGGTTGTAGACGGTGTCCGCCACCACCAGATCCGGGCGGAACCACGCCGGGTCGATGAGGGTCTCGCCGTCCAGGGGCTTCATGCCCACCTTGGTGGCGTTCACCAGGATGTCACAGCCCGCCACCGCCTGTCCCAGGGCGGCGCGGTCCTCCAGGGGCGCCAGGGTGACCTTGCAGGCCGGGACGGTCTGGGACAGCTTCTCCACCGTGTGCTCCCCGTTGGGGTAGAACTCGTCCTTCCGGTTGAAGATGGCGATCTCCGCTGCGCCGTCCAGGGCCGCCTGGACGCAGATGGCGGTGGCGGCGCCGCCGGCGCCCAGGACCACCAGCTTCTGGCCCCGGACCTCCACACCGTGCTCCCGGAGGTTGCGGACAAAGCCGATGCCGTCGGTGTTGTGGCCGGTGAGGCGGCCGTCCTCTCCCACGGTGACGGTGTTGCAGGCACCGATGAGCTTGGCGGCCGGGGACAGCTCGTCCACGATCCCCGCCACGGCGGTCTTGTCCGGCATGGTAACGTTGAAGCCACCCACCCCCAGGGTCTTCAGGGCGGCCACACCCTCCGCCGTCTGTTCCAGGGGGATGTCAAAGGCCAGATAGGCGGCATCCACACCGGTGCGGGCAAAGCTGTAATTGTACATGGCCGGGGACCCGGAGTGGTCCACCGGGGAGCCGATCAGACAGTAGAGCTTGGTGTGTCCGGAAATTCTGCTTTCCATGGTTCGCTTCCTCCTTTATTTCTCCAGTACCTCGGGCCAGGTTTTCTCCAGCACGGCCCGGGCAGCGTCATAGTTTTCCTTGGCGGCCTGGGCCACGCCGCGGCTCAGGATCTCGTCGCTGATGACCTCCACGCCCACCACGGCGGGCCGGACACCCTTGTCCCGAATCAGCTTCACAAAGCCGGCGGTGTCGCCGTAGCCGGTGCCGGGGAGCATCCGGTCGTGCATGGACTCATCCCGCAGGATGCTCTTGGCGTAGGGGTGGGCCTGCACGTCGTTGATCTGGATGGAGACGATCTTCTCCGCCGGGATGCCCTCCAGAACCGACAGGTCAACAGGCTGCCCCGCCCGGACGTAGTGCCAGGAGTCCAGCAGCAGCTTGGCGTTGTCGCAGCCGGCAGCCTGCACCACCGCCCAGGCCTTCTTCACATCCGGCAGGCCGCTGTAAGGCATGGGCTCCACGCCGATGGTGTATTTCCCCGCCCGGCGGCACAGCTCCCGGAGCTTCTGGGCGGTGTACTCCACGGAGTAGTTCTCCATGAGGCCGCAGTTGATGCTGTCCACCCCGAAGAGCTCGCACATATGGAAGCAGATCTGCTCTTTGTACTTCTGCTCGTAGGAGCGGTGTTCCTCCGCCCACTGGACGATGTACTCCACCTCCGTGACCTTCATGCCGTACTTGTCCAGGATGGCCAGCAGGTCCTGGTCAAAGAGGCCCTCATTCAGGGCGTCCACATAGGTCTCCGCCCGGAGGCCGATGCCCTCAAAGCCGGCGGCCTTAGCGGCGGCGACCCGCTCTTCAAAGGTGCACTGGTCCCCCAGGGTCCAGGAGCTGATGGTGATGGGATGATTCTGAGACATGGATGGTTCCTCCTTATATTTCGTTATCGTTCCGTCACCTGCCGCAGCACCTGGCGGCAGACCTCTTCAATGTTCAGCTGGGACGTGTCCACGGTGATGTCCGCCGCGGCCTCGTACCTGGGGCGGCGCTGCTCCATCAGGACCGCGATGTAGGACACGTCCTTGTGGCCCTGGAGCAGGGGGCGCTCATCGCTGTCCTTCACCCGCTCCAAAATCACCTCCGGCGAGGCGGTCAGCAGCACCACCGTGCCGCTCTCCCGCATGGCCACCACATTCTCCTCCCGCAGGGGCACCCCGCCGCCGCAGGAGACAATCCGGGGCGCGCCCTGGGCAAAGCTCTTCAGCAGCGCTGTCTCGCAGGCCCGGAAGTAGGGCTCCCCCTTTTGGGCAAAGAGCTCCGGGATGGACATGCCCTCCTGTGCGGCGATCCGCTGGTCCATTTCCACGACCTCCCGGCCCAGCATCCGGCCCAGTCCGGCGGAGACGGAGGACTTGCCAGCCCCCATAAAGCCGATCAGGAACAGGTTCTTCATCTCTGGGCCTCCGTGACCGCTGCGGTCGCCGCGGCGCCGGCCCGCTCACGCTTCAGGCTGATATTGAGATACAGGGCCAGCAGAATGCCGATCAGCGTCACAGCCATGTTGAACAGCAGCACCAGCCGGGGGCCCTCGGTACCGCCGATCCGGGTGAGGACGCCCGCCACACTGACCACCAGATAGTTGGCCACGCTGGAGGCGATCATGACGATGGAGGTGATGACGCCCCGGTTCTTGGGGAACATCTCGTTGGCCACCGCCGTCACCAGCTGCAGCACGCCGCCGGCGGCGAAGAAGCCCAGCAGGAAGCCGCCGGCCAGGCACATGACGGGCTCCTGGATCAGGTAAATGGCAGCCAGCGTCGCCAGGGCCACGGCGGGATAGGCCACCAGGATCTTGGCGGGTTCCACGTTCCGTTTCAGCAGGGCCGCGCTGGCGAACAGCGCCAGGACGATCCCCACGGAGTAGAAGGACTGGATGCGGCTTGGGTCGGCGAGGCCGTAGAGGGTCCCCAGCTCCTGGTTGCAGTTGAGCCACAGCATGAAGGTGGTGGAGGTGGTGAAGCCCAGGCACACCAGCACCACGGCGGAGGGGGTGAACCTCATCCGCTCCTTGGGGGCGCCCTTGGCCTTCACGGCCCGTTCAAAGGGCGGGAAGGGCAGGAACGCCAGGAAGATGCCGTCCACGATGATCAGCGCGGCAGTGGCCAGGAAGATGGTGCGGAAGGGCAGCTCCCGCACCGCCACGAAGCTGATGGCAAAGGGCAGCAGGAACTGGGCGATGGAGATGGAGAGCTTGGTGAAGATGTTGGCGATGGTGCCCTTCTCCTTGAAGATCTCCATGCAGGAGGGGGTGATGCTGGTGTCCAGGAAGGAGTTGGCCATGCCGCTGACAATGGCCAGGGCGTAGCCCACGTACAGGTTGGGAGAAAACGTCACCGCCAGAAGAAAGACGGCGTACAGCGCGCAGCCGATCAGGGCGGAGAGGCGGCGGCCCAGCCGGTCGGAGAGCGGCCCGGCCACCGGGAAGGCGATGAGTCGGCCCAGGCCGATGGCGGCGATGACCGCCACCACGCCGGAGACGTCGTAGCTGCCGTCCGCCAGGACGGCGGCGTCCCACATGGCGGCGAAGTCCTGCTTGTACTGGCCCATGATGGAGGCGGCAATGCCCAGGACAAAGTAGGTGATGTACAGGGCCAGGGCCGTGGGGTAGTATTTTCTGGAGTCCACAGTCTGGTTCATGTCGGTCTTTCCTTTCTCGTTTTCATCAGGTGTAGAGCAGCGCCCGGATCTCCTCCACCGGCATCTCCAGGCCGCTGTAGAGCCGGAAGGCCTCCGCCCCCTGGCAGAGGAGCATCCCCAGCCCGTCACAGGTCCTGCAGCCGGCGGCCCGGGCCTCCCGAAGCATTTTGGCCTCCGGTGGGGCGTAGACCACGTCCGTCACCACCAGGTCCGGCCGGAACCAGGAGCAGTCCGTGATGTTGCTCTGGTCCTCATAGGGGGCCATGCCCACCCGGGTGGCGTTGGAGAGGATGTCACACCGGTCGATGGCCGCCTTCAGGGCCGCCCGGTCCTCCAGGTCCCGCAGGGAGATGGCGCACCCCGGTGCCGCCTGGGCGATGGCCTTCAGCCCCTGCTCCACCCGGGGCCAGAAGGCATCCCGGAGGTTGAACACAGCGATTTCCGCCGCGCCCTCCAGCGCCGCCTGGATGGCGATGGCGGAAGCGGCTCCGCCGCCGCCCAGCAGGACGATTTTCTTCCCCGCTACCTCAATTCCGTTGCGCCGGAGGTTCTGGGTGTAGCCGCAACCGTCGGTGTTGTGGCCCACCAGGACGCCGTCCTCATTGACGATGGTATTCACCGCCTGGATGGCCTGGGCCGCCGGGGTCAGCTCGTCCAAAAACGGGATCACCGCGTTTTTGCAGGGCATGGTGACGTTGGCGCCCCGCATTCCCAGGGTCCGGATCGCCGCCACCGCCTCCCCGGCCCGCTCCGCCGGAACATCAAAGGCCAGATAGGCCCAGTCCAGGCCGAATTCCTGAAAGCAGTGGTTGTACATGGCCGGGGACTTGGAGTGCTTCACCGGCGTGCCGATGAGCCCCAGCATAGTCGTGGTTCCTGAAATCTGCAAAATCATGTCCTCCCTTTTCCGTCGCATGGTATGTACGGCATTTTGTTATAAGGATTGGGGATCTTTTTCAATTGGCGGCAGTTTCTCCCTGTGCCGGTTTGGATGGTGCCCACTTTACAACAATGGCAAAAAATTAACAAATCAATTATTTCGTATAAATTAATAGATTTTATCTATGATTTGTGATATATTATTGAAGAAAATAAAGGGGGGGGATTTTCATGAATTTACCGCAACTTCGCTATTTCATGGAGCTGGCTCACACGCAGCATTTTACCCGGGCAGCAGAGCGGCTGTGTATCACGCAGCCCAGTCTGAGCCATGCGATCAACCAGTTGGAAACTGAGTTGGGCGTCCCGCTGTTTGAACGGACAGGACGGACCACAGCGTTGACACGCTATGGAGAACAGTTTCTCACCTGCGTGCAGCAGACCTTAACAACATTGGACGAAGGCGTGGATGCCCTGCAGCGTGTGGCCCGTGGCGAAGGTCTGATCCGTTTGGGACTGCTCCGTACGCTGGGTGTAGAGTTTGTGCCGAAACTGGTCGCCCGTTTCTTGGCGGCAAATCCAGATAAAGACATACGCTTTACATTTAATACTGGCGTTACGCAACAGCTTCTGGAGGAGTTACTTGCAAATCGCTTCGATCTGGTATTTTGCTCCCAGCCTCCGGCAGAGTTCCAGCTGACGGCTGTTCCGGTGAGCCGGCAGGACCTGGTCCTGATCGTACCCAGATCCCATCCTCTGGCTAGCCTGCACACTGTGGATCTGGCCGATACGCTTCTCTATCCGCAGGTCTATTTCTCCAAGGGTTCTGGGATGAGGGACGTTGTGGACAGACTCTTCGCCCAGATCGGCGGCGTACCCCAGATCGCGTACGAAACAGAAGAGGACCAGGTGATTGCCGGCCTGGTGTCCCAAGGGTTCGGTATCTCTGTGGTCCCCTATATGGAATTACTGCTGCGGCTGGATGTGAAGATTCTTCAAATCAGCCGCCCTGTATGGGAGCGAAATTTTTACCTGGTCAGCAATGACAAGATTTATCTGCCGCCTGCAGTTCGACAGTTCCGGCAGTATGTTTTAAATGGTGGCTATCTATAAATATGAAATGTGCACAATTTGCTTCCCAGGGATTTGTCTTTTATAGATGCATTCTATCGAATCATGATTCGTTTTGAATATATTTCCGCTGTTTCTCTCCCCGACCCAGACCCTGACCCAGATTGCTGAAAATCACCGTGGAGCGGAGAGGAACAACCTTCGGGTTTTGGGCCATTTTAGGCTCAAAAAGGCCCGGAAAGCACTGCACCACAGCGGATGGAGAAACCAACGGCAGCTCATAACCCGGAGGTCGTTGGTTCAAGTCCAGCCCCCGCAACCACAAAACCGTCTGATTTCTTGCGAAATCAGACGGTTTTTCTTCACTTTTTATTCCAAAAAGTTTCCGGAGAAATTACGCGATTTTGCAAAATTTGCAGTTGACCCAAACCGTGACCCAGACAGGGCAAAAAACGTGCCTTGGCGCAGCCCTTCTGCACCAAGGCTTTCCTGCTGTTTGGAATTATTTTTTCGCTTTCAGATTGCCGCCGTCAGGACTTTTTCCATAGTCCTGGCCGCCTCCTTTTGCGCCGCTGTCGTGACGTGGGCGTAGGTGTCCAGCGTGAAGCCTGCGCTGAAATGTCCCAGCATCCCGGACACCGTCTTAATGTCCACCCCATTCTGAAGTGCCAGCATAGCGAACGTGTGCCGGAGGTCGTGGAATCGAACTCTGGGCAACCCCGCCCGCTTCAGCACCCGGTGGAGTATATGCAGGACGCTATCCGGTAAGATTAGACTGTCAGTAGGTAAGGGAAACACCCAGGGACTGCTGCCAATTTCTTTTTTCTGTTGTTTCAGAACCCGGATGATGTCCTCTGCCACCGGAAGCGTCCGGTAGGCGTTCTTGGTTTTCAGGGAGGCATCTACGATTTTTCTGCTGATCCGGGCGATCTACTGTTTCGTCCAAAGGTTTCCGTGTTCGAAATCGATGCCTTCCCATTTCGGGCCAAGCAATTCGCCTCTTCTCAATCTTGCTGCCAGCTCCACATAGTACATCTCGAATATCCTACTGTTTCTGGCATCTCTAAGGAAGGATGCCAGCTGTTCAATGGGCAGCGTTTTCATCTCCTTGCGTTTCAGCTTCGGCAAGGCACATCCTTCTGCCGAGTCTGTTGCGATAAATCTCTGCTCCTTTGCCAGTTTCATAGCCGAGGCAATGATCTGGTGGATATTTCGCGCCATTTTGGGACTCAGGCACTTGGTCTGCTTTTTACTCTCGATCCAATCTATCCGGCCTTTTTCCAACAGTTTCTTGTAAAGCTTTTGTAATTCCAGAAAATGAGCTTTTCCAGCGGAATCTTCCAAATGTTTGACTTAATGTGGTTATCAATGTATCTCTGGTAGGTCTGGTGAGAGGATGGCCTTACTTTGATTTTTGCATAGTTTTCGAACTATTCATCCAGGCATCTGCTGTGTACCTTTCCACCTTGATGACAGCCAGACTCTTGGTTTCCTCGGTGGCTGCTTTCAGTTTGGTTTTGGCCTCTGCCGGAGGCCGACTCAGGACGTTCTTGTAGATGGTCTTGCCGGTCTCCGGATCATGCCCGGCGGTATACCGGCCCTACCATCGACCGTCTTTTCTCTTTCTGATGTTGCCTTCGCCGTTGGCGCGTTTCTTTGCCATGGCATCCGCCTCCTTTGCAATGAGACAACATACCACAGAAGAAAGAAATAGCCAGGACTTACGACCACTGTTATCAGAAAGTTAAGAAAGAGCTGCCGCTGACAGCCCTTTTTCTTTGTATAGCGTATCAATTTTTGGACTGGGGATGCCACGCTTTCGCCTTCTCTGTGGCTCGCCTCTCTTCCTCGTCCTCGAAGGAATATGGCTCGATCTCCCTGGCGATCCCCATGCCCAGTCGAAACCCGGCGATGAAGGATGCCAGGGACGTCTCCTCCCGCAGCTCGATCTCCAGATCCTGCGCACGGAGCAGCAGCTCCTGGTCCTGCCAGGCGATGTTCCCCCGGAGGGCATGGTAGGTGTCGTCCAACGCTCGTTCCAGCTCCGGGTGAGTTGGCTCCCGACAGAACCGCTGGTGCAGAGCCTGCATGTAGTCGTTCATGGTGTGTCGCCTCCTTTGCAGCGACACACCATACCACGATGCTGGCTCAATAGCCAGGGGGATGCGGCGTCTATTATCAGAAAAGTAACAACTTGGCTGCCTGCTTGGAAACTTTATCTTTGTTTCAGCGGTGCAATTCCCGATGTGGGCAATTCGTACTCAAATAGCCCAGGAACGCCCCAGCGGCTCTTTGCGGTTCTAAGGAGACAGCTGAATTTTACAGAGAAAAGCACCATTGCCATGATTTCATGTACAGAACAGCGCCCTTTCAAAACCCCGCAACTGCCCGCACCGCGGGCAGTTGTGAGAGAACCGGCGCAGCAAAAGCGCCGGTTCTTTCTCCTGCTATATTTTTAACGGGTAGGTTCACCCTCGATTCTGGGGGAAGCGTGTTCCAGCAGTCGTCACTGCCTTCCGTCACACGGTGCCGCCAGGAGCTGAAAACTTGCTCTGGCGGGCATATGGATGCCGCCCCGGCCCCATTTGCTCCACACAGCGGCTCACAGGGCCAAACAGGGGGATTTTCTACCCCCTTCTGTGAGACGGCCGTTCTCTTTGTCAACGGCATCGTAATCCCAGCATGGAGTAAACGCGCATTTCTTCTCTCTGCCCTTTGGCCCTCGGGCCGCAAAAGTGGGCCCGGGCTTCCGCCCGGAACTGTGGCCGGCGTATAGCCAGACGCGATGCTTGCCCTGCCGAAAGGCAGGACACTTTTTGATTGCCCACTCCCAATCCAGTGAAAATTCTTTTTATTCTCCTGAAACGATGGTACTCTGAAACATGAATACATCTATGAATGGTGGTGAGGCGATGGAGCAGGAACAGAAATGGATCAGATCCATCCAGCGGCGAAACTCCCAGGATGCGGCGGAGCAGTTGATCCAATCCTACTATGATGAGATCTACCGCTTCGTTTGCCGCCAGACCGGAAGCAAAGAGGATGACATGGACCTGACCCAGTCCATTTTCACCGCCGTCCTGCGGGCATTGCCCGGCTACCGGGTGGAGCGGGCCTCTTTCCGTACTTGGCTCTACCGCATCGCTGCCAACAAGATCATCGACACCCGCCGGAAGCCCCGGCCAGTTCCCTTTCCCATCGAGGAAATGGAACTGCCGGCGGCGGAGGACTTTGTGGCTCGTGTCCATGACCAGGCTTTGCTGGAGACCATCGAAGGCTACATCTCCGGCTTGAACCCCGGGGAGCAGGCGGCGGTGAAATTCAGATACTACCGCCTGACCGGGCGGCTGCGAAAGGAGTTTGGAGCAGATGGGTCATGAAAAAATTCCCATGCCCACAGAGGCGGAAAAGCAGCAGGCCATTGCCCGGATTCTGGACACGGGCCTGCCCCGCCGGACCGCCTTAGACCGGGAACTGTGGGAGGTTTTGCAGTGCGTCGGCCCCCGCGCACTGCTGTTCGGCGTGGGGGACTGCCTGGCTCTGTCCCTGTTGATCTGGGCCCTGTGTCTGCTGCCAGCCCTCTTTGTGGCCAGTTCTGTCGGCACTTTGGCACCGGCATTGTTCCTGTTTTCTCCGCTGCTGTATGCTACGCTCTCCCTGCTGTGCCAGCGGCTGCGGGGACCTGCCGGATGGCTGGCGGCTCCGGTCTGCTGGGCCACACTGGGCCTGGTGCCGCTGATCTGGCCACGGGCGGCGGAGTGGCTAACGGCTGTTCCTACCGTGCTCTTCTGCCTGCTGGCCGCGGCCGGGATCACGATGTACCTTTTGGAACTGCGCCGCTTCTGCCGGCGCCCGATGCAAGGAGGCGTCTCCTATGCTCTCCGTTGAGCATGTAACCAAGAATTACGGGAGGTTCACCGCCTTGGGGGACATCTCCCTGACCTTTACCCCCGGCGTCTATGGCCTGCTGGCCCCCAATGGGGCGGGCAAGACCACCCTCATCAAGATGCTTACTACCCTGCTGTTCCCAACCAAGGGACAGATCCTGTGGGAGGGGGAGGACATCCAGGTCCTGGGGGCAGAGTATCGTGGTCTGCTGGGGTATCTCCTCCAGCAGTTCGGGTACTACCCCAACTATACGTCCCGGCAATTTCTCCGCTATGCCGCCGCTCTGCAGTGCATCCCCCGGCGGGAGGTGGATGGCCGCATTGAGGCGCTGCTGGAAACAGTGGGACTTGGAGATGTTGCAGACGAAAAGATGAAGAAGTTCTCCGGGGGAATGCCCCAGCGGGTCGGCATCGCCGTGGCCATGCTGAATGACCCAAAACTGCTGATCCTGGACGAGCCCACCGCTGGGCTGGCCCCCCGGGAACGGGTGCGGTTCCGGAACCTGATTCACGCCCTCTCCGGGGAACGCATCGTGATCCTCTCCACCCACATCGTCTCGGACATCGAGACCATCGCCGGTCAGATCGTCATGTTCCGGGATCACCGCCTCTACTGCTGTGACAGCCCCGCCCGCATCTGCGCCCAGTTCCAGGGCAGGGTGTTCCAGCTCCCCGCCGGGACGGCGTTGGCTCCGGGGCAGTTCCTGCTCAGCGAAGGGCAGGGGGAGGACGGCCTGGTGCTCCGGGTGCTTTGCGATACGCCTCCCATCGGCGGAGCAATGGTAACATCAGGGCTGGAGGATGCCTTCCTGGCCATCTATCGGGAGGGGCAGCCATGAGTCAGGCGGTCTGCGAATGGCGGAAGCTCTTCCGCCTGCCGGCTTTGTGGGTGTTTCTGGCCCTGTACCTGGCCTTCAACGGGCTGCTGATCGCCACGCTCACTCCCTATGACCGGGCGTTCTTCAACGAGACTTTCCAGACGGCCAAAGCCCTGGGCCAGCAGGTGGATGAAGATTTTTGGGCCGGTCTGGACGCTATGCCCGCCACGGAGAGCCGGGACCTGCTGCTCGAGTCTGTCACCGGAATGGAGGACATCTTTGAGACGTATGACACCGGGGAACTTGCGGATTTCTACGCCGGTGTGGTAGAGAAATCTCCCACGGCAGTCACATGGATGACCTGGAAATACAGCCTGCTGGCGGAGCGGGTGGAGCATCTGGCCTGGACTAACGCGGCGATGGACCTGTACGCCGGCCCGTCCACCTACGGCAGCCACCAGTTCCTCTTTAGTTCCTTATTCCGGGCTATTCTCTGCGAGAGCGCCATCCTGGCCATGCTGGGGACACTGTACCTGCTGGGCTACGAGGGGATGCACCGCACAGAGTGCCTGGCCTGCTCCTCCCGGACAGGGCGACGCTTGCGGCGGCTCAAGGTGCTGGTGGCCCTCCCGGCATCAGCGGCACTGCATGGTCTGCTGGCCGTCTGCACCTTGGCACCGTATTTCCTGCTCTATGACTACAGCGGCATCTGGGATGCCAGCGTGTCCAGCCAATTCAACTACTTCTCAGACATGCTGGTGGTACGCCCCTTCCTCACCTGGGGGGATTTCACCGTGGGGCAGTATCTTGCCGCCGCCCTGGCGCTGGGGGCGGTGCTGACAACGGCGTTCTCCCTGCTGGCATCGGTGTGCGGCACCCTGGTGCGGAATCCCTATCTGGCGGCGTTGGCTCTGGGCGTCGTCTGTTTCGGCGGGATGGGGCTGATCTCCGTCCTTGGAGAACTGGGCTGGTGGGCGGCATATCTCATCGCATGTTTCCAGCCGGTGATGATCTGGCTCTCCTGCAGTGCCTGGTTCACGGAACTGGGGCTGTCCGCCCTCCTCCCCTGGCAGGAGACCATCAAGCGGGCTGAACCTGCTGCTTTTGGGCGGCGGAGTCCTGTTGGCCCTCGGCTGGTTTGACAGAAAGGACGTATCCTGATGGCACTTTTGAGATGGGAACTGCGGAAGATCTAGCGGTCCGGCATCCTGGCGGCTATTTTCCTACTGGGGCGGTGTACTACTGGATGTTCCCCCAGTTCTATATCGAGTATTTCACCAACGGTCCTTATGCGGAGACCCAGTTTGATTTGGCCGACCACTGGGTAGAGCAGTACGGCCCCACCCTGGAACCGGAGGAGCGGGAGCGGTTGGACAGCCAGCTGGCAGAGGAGATCTCTGCCTTTGACGCCCAGATCACCGCCATTCCGGATGCTGCCGCGGCGGGGCTCACGAATTATGTGGCCTTTCTCTCCTTTCGAGAAGACTACCTGAATGGCGTGCGCGATAGCAATGGCCAGGCGGATATGGACACGGAATATCTGTTGAACCGGGTGTACGGCGGCACCAACTGGTACCGCATCGAAGTGCTGATAGATACCATGGAGACCTATGACACCCAGGAAGATCGTCGTGCGCAGATCGTCTCCAACCGGCAGCAAGACGGCCAGCTGGAGACCATGGTCTGGCGGGAGGCGGAGCTGGCAAGCTCAGAGACGGCCCACTCCCTGCTGCTGTCCTCCGTGAAACACTCCACCCAGGAGTACGGCAAGGACCTGGCCGTGTGGTGCGTCCTCAGCGTCGTCCTGCTGCTCTCTCCCACCCTCGTGCGGGACCGGCTGCAGGGCACCCGGGCCATGCAGTGGCTCTCCCGGCGAGGACGCGGGATTTTGAACGTGCAGATGGGGGCCGCCCTGCTCTCGGCTCTGGCGCTGACCATCGTGAACCTGAACATCTACGCCATCCCCTTCCTGGCCCAGGGGCCGCTGCAGTTTGCCGCCTGCGGCCTGGACGGAATCTGGGAGTGGGGCGCCCCCTGGTTCAACTGGACTTACGGCACTTATCTGCTGGTGCTGGCGGGGCTGTTCCTGGCCCTTTCCCTGGGAGCCGCCGGTCTAACAGTGTTCCTCTCCCAATACAGCGGCAACTACATCGCCATGCCTCTGAAGGCGGTCCCCCTGTTCGTGGCGGCTGGCGCGGTGCTGGGCTCCTGGCTGCTGGACATGCCCTTCACGTTCCGCAGTCTGGGCAACGGCGCCGTCTGTGTTAGAATTTTGGATTTCCTCTATACGATAGAAATGCTCAAATATCATAGACAGTGTTTCTGCCGGAATAGTAGGCCCATATTTCTTAAAAGAAAAAATTTGTTAACATCGACGGAATGTATCAAGACTTTACAACATGCAGGACACGAATTATAATAAGCGCATGCGGCAAGTACAATATGCGGCACCTGTAGGTCGGTCCAGGGGGGTAATCATATGCAAATGACAGCAGCAGTTATCAATGCAGGGCTGGGAGATTTATCTCTCGGCCTTGAAATGGCAGGGATTAAGGTGGTCGCCGCCTATGAAACGGACAAGGGAATGGCGGTGATACATCGCAATAACTTTGATGCGCCGGTCTTTCCACTTCCTCTTAAGATCGATGAGGTGAAAACTATTCCCCGAGTCGATATTCTTGCGGGAAGGCTTTATCAACAGCCGCGAACCCACCCTAAATTTATTGCACGGGAGGCCTCCACAACCGGTATTAGTGGCTTTCTGACGCTATTGGACGACCAACGGCCCCGTGCCTTTTTCCTCACATTCCGAAGCGCCTTTTTGAAAGAAGAGCCAATGCAGAGCTTTCTGAGCTCGGCGGTTGAGAGAGGCTACCGGTGCGCATACCGAATTTTCAACATCATGAAGGAAACTGGATCACCTGTTACAGAGCATATAGGCGTTATAGTGGGAGTCAAGTGGGGGGAATGTGCATTTGAATTTCCTGAGGAGCGATTTTCAGCTCCGTTGCCGCCGGAGGATTTCTTGCAAATAGAGGAATCGGTTGCCCCCTGGTATTTTGACCTAAAGAAAATGGAGCAGGAGAGCATGCTGCCCCATCGAAATGGAAAACGATTTTACTGCTGGAAATCTCACGCTTATGAAGGGGTCGACCTTGTGGGGTGGAACTATTGGAAGATTCCGCTGATCGATACCGGAGACCGGTTCCGTAAAATGACACATCGCGAGATCGCGAACCTAAAAGGATTCCCGGCCAGCTATAACCTGCCCGATCATAAAAACAGATCCTGGCTCTATCAAAAGCTTATGTACGCAGTCAATGTCCAGGTTACCAGACAAATTGCAGACAGGCTCATCCGCAGTTTGAGCGATGCTCCTATACGGGAGAGGCAAATTTCACAAGAGGAACAATTTGAAAATCTATTTGCACGCTATCTGGCAGAATTGGCGGATAAATCAGATATAAAATGGAGTGCGCCAAACCACAATCTAGGCTGTGATTTTATGCTCCAGGCAAAGGGGCAGGTGTTGTACTTTGAGTTGAAATGTTATCGCGGCAGATATGCCCGGTTACCCGGCATCGAGAAAATCTGCGATCGATTTTCCCGTCTCTCAGGAAACGGTAAGCCCGTGCTGGTCTTTGCCAACGAGGTACCTGAATCGATCCGGGCTAAATGCTGGCGGGAGTATCAGGTTTCCATATGGGATGTTCAAAATTTGCTGTGGTTGTTCGGTGAATATGGATACATCAAAAATGAGTTTATCGCGTTACTGGATTATACAATCAGTGACATTGAACCACAGCCTCCGAACCCGAATGTACTTCAGGAAATGCTGGAGTACCCCCCAAAGTCAATTTTAGAAGTAGATCCGGAAATCACAGGGGAGCCACTTTCAAGAATGGCAGCAGAGGCAGATGCTGATGCAAAAAAGGAAACAATCAAATGGGAAGATCGGTTGCGGCATATCAAACCAGGTCTCGAACAGTTTCAGGAGTATGAACAGTTTTGCGTGGATATCTTGAAATACACGCTTGGTGAATACCTGACTCTGTGGCAAAGGCAGGAGAGAACGGACGATAGCTTGCATCGGTTTGACTTGTGTTGCAAGATCAAGAGCGGCAGACAGGAGGATTTTTTTGACATAATCACGCATTATTTTCACACAAAATATATTGTGTTCGAGTTTAAAAATTATGGTGATAAGATTAGTCAGAAAGAAATTTACACAACAGAAAAATACCTATATAGAACAGCTTTGCGGAAAACGGCAATCATCATCTCCCGACGGGGAAGCGATGACCACGCTCTTCAGGCGGCAAAGGGTAGCCTGCGGGAGAATGGAAAGTTGATTCTGTGCCTTTCTGATCTGGATTTGCTGAAAATGGCGGACATCAAAGCGCAAGGAGAAAAAGAACCGGCGGATTTCCTGAGTGAAATGTTGGATCGCCTGTTGATCCACCTGGAAAAGTAAACCGATACGGATTCCCCTGATGCTGTAAGCCCACTCCGCCCACTTTGCTTAGTTTGACCCAGACCCCGACCCAAATCGCAGAAAATCGCCGTGGAGCGGAAAGGAATAACCTTTGGGCTTGGGGAGATTTCAGGCATCAAAAAGCCGGGAAATCACCGTACCGCAGCGGGTGGAGAAACCCACCGCAGCTCATAACCCGGAGGTCGTTTCTTCAAGTCCTGCCCCGCAGCCAAAAAACCGTCTGATTTCGCAAGAAATCAGACGGTTTTTCTTTACTTTTTGCCCTAAAAAGTTTCCGGAGGAATTACGCGATTTTGCAAAAATTGCAGTTCATTTGCAGCTGACCCAAACCATGACCCAGACGGGTCTTTAAACTGTACCTAAGAAAATGGACACATTGGATTTGACCCATGGCCCCGTTTAGTGCAAACGCATTTGATCAATGGGGTC
>ENA-UPWK01000239-UPWK01000239.1-human-gut-metagenome-genome-assembly--contig:-NODE-239-length-63182-cov-69.023770_pt1 | contig 63182 bp, 42 predicted proteins | sample MGYA00250048_ERZ773373 | MGnify/ENA primary metagenome ERZ773373 (study PRJEB29103, sample SAMN06112059) | human gut metagenome | biome: human gut; feature: ankylosing spondylitis patient; material... | reverse complement strand
ATCGGACGGGCGGCCCTGCGCAATCCATGGATATTTTCCCAGCTTCATGCCCGTTTTCGGGACCATGCCGCCGTAAACCTCACTTTCCGGAACGTGCTGCACTATATTCGCCTCCTTTATGAACGTACGCGGGAAATGCAGGAACATTACGTGGAAGAAAAACACATCCACCGCATGAAAAAATACCTGGTTTATACCGCGCGGGGACTTCCCGACACTTTTGACCATTACATGAAAAGGGCGAAAACCGCCCGCGATTTCATGCGCATTTGCGAGGACATTCTGGATAACGACGCTCCCTTTGCCCCCACTCCGCCGGAAGACACGCATCTCTTTGCCCATTTCCATACCCTCCTTGGGCAAGAGGAAGCTTGTCTCCCTCCCGGAATTCAGGTATGAATTTCAATGTTCATGAATCTGCTGCCTTTCTCCCTTCTCCCGGGCCTGACCGCCGCTATCTGCGCCGCCCATGACACCATTCAGGACGGGGTGGAATTTCTGCGTGCCTACATGCCCGCGCAGGACAGGGAAACGGTTACGCAAGAAAGGCTGGTCCGGGAAGTCCGCATCGCCCTGGCAGCCCGGAACCAATTCCCCTGGGCCGCCCAGGTTCCGTGGGAACTTTATGAAAATAACGTTCTCCCTTATGCCGTGGTCAACGAACCGCGCGACGAATGGAGGGAGCAGTTCCATCACCTCTTCGCACCGCTTGTTTCCCCATGCAAGACGGGGCGGGAAGCAGCCCTCGCCATCTCCTCCAGTATCCAGAAAACCCTGAACGTACGCTATTCCACAGAGAGAAGAGTTCCTCACCAGGGAGTCAGGGAGTCCCTGCAATCCGGCAAGGTCTCCTGTACGGGCCAAAGCATCCTGCTCATCTGCGCGCTTCGTTCCGTGGGCATTCCGGCCCGCATGGCGGGCGTTCTCACTTGGAACCACGTGCGCGGCAACCACAACTGGGTGGAAGCCTGGTGTGACGGGGAATGGAAAATGCTGGAATACAATGAAAAGGACTTCAACACCCCGTGGGTAATGTCCGCCATCAGCATGCTGGATCCCCGCAAACCGGAGAACGCCATTTATGCCACCTCCTGGAAAAAGGAACCTTCAGGAACCTTCTTTCCCATGATATGGGAAGCCCGCTACGACGAAAAACGGCACGCTCTGGCTTTCCCTCCGGAAAGCCGTACCGTCCCCGCCGTCAATATCACGGACCGCTACATGAAACTGGCGAATGAATGGGTGGCTGCCCAACCGGAATATGTGCCCGGCAGCCGGCTGATGCTGGACATCAGGGAAGAGAGAAAAAACGGTGTCAGAAGGCTTCCCTTGCACGTCATCCTCAAATCGGAAGAAGGGAAAGTTCTGGCGGAAGGCATTACTCCCGGACCGTCCGACGACATGAGGAAGTTTCTTGAGGTACTCCTGCCGGACAATATTTCCCGCGGCATGCTGGAGTTCAGGCTGCCTGACGGAACCGTGCGCCATGAACCTGTGGCACACACGGAAGCCCCGGTTCAGATTTTGAACTTCTTCGTGTCCGCTCCATGAAAATTCCCCTGTTTTTCAACAACACGGCGCGCAGTGCCAGAGCCGGACGATTCCGCCGCTGGCTGGATCGGCACCGGGATTTTTTTGACGTCATTGAACCGGAAAGCAGGGAAGACATGTTGAACCATTTGGTTTCTCAGGCGAATTCCGGAACGCCTGCCGTGGCTGTGGCGGGAGGGGACGGCACGTTGGGAATTGCGGCAAGGGCCCTCTGCAATACGGAAACGGTGCTGGCCCCCTTTCCTGCGGGCACCATGAATGTTTTTTCACGGGAAATAGGAATCCGCCCGGATTTCGACCACGCCCTGCACATTCTGAACACGGGGCGTTCCAAAAATGTGGACCTGTTCGCATTCAACGGGCAAGTTTTTCTCCAAATGGCAGGTATCGGTGCGGATGCCCGAGCCGTAGAACTGACCACATGGGAAATGAAAAAAAAGTGGAAAGCCCTTGCCTACGTAATTGCCGGCGCCCGGGTCTGTACGGAAAAACAGCCGCACCTCACCCTGACCACAGATGAAGGCCGGGTATTGGAAGGCCGCTCCATCATCTTCGGCAATGGACGCAAGTATGGCGGGCCGCTTAACTTCTTTGCTGAAGCGGACAACAGTGACGGCCTTCTGGACGCAGTAGTATTCAGGCATTCCATTACTTCCATCATCGGGGAATTCCTGACGGCCGCAGTTCATGGGGGCTTTCATTCCCGAAGGAGAGGCAGTTTTGAATACATCCGGATGACGGCGGGAACCGTTACTTCCGCCGGACAGGCCGCCTGCGAACTGGACGGAGATTACGCAGGAAACACTCCGGTCCGCATCACTCGACTCGGCTCGCTGAAAGTGTTCGTCCCCTGAAACGCAGCGTGAAAACAGGGCCTTTAGACAAAAGCCAAGCCCCCTCCTTGCCTTCTCCATAAAACCGTAAACAAGCCGTACCGGGAAAACCGGTACGGCTTGTGAACAGGAAGAAAGCTTCCGCAAGTAACGCGTTACATTCCCATAATCTGATAACCGCCGTCCACGTAAATTACCTGCCCGGTGATTGCGGCTGCGCCGTCACTGGCCAGGAAAACGCCGGTGGCTCCCAATTCCTCACCCGTGCAGGAACGGCCCAGAGGGGCATGCTCCTCATACACCTTGAACATGGTGTTAAAACCGGAAACGCCGCGCGCCGCAAGCGTCTGCATGGGACCTGCGCTAATGCAATTGACACGGATACCGCGGGAACGGCCCAAATCATAAGCCAGATAACGGGTGCAGGCTTCCAGGGCAGCTTTGGAAACGCCCATCAGATTGTAGTTGGGAACCACTTTTTCGGATCCCAGATAGGACATCGCCAGAATGCTGCCATTGTCAGACATCATGGGTTCCACGGCGCGGGAAAGGGCTACCAGGGAATAAGCGGAGATATCCAGGGAAATCTTGAATGCCTCACGGCCCGTTTCCAGGAAACTGCCGCCGAGAGCCTCTTTCGGGGCAAAAGCCACGGAATGCAGCAGACAGTCTACTTTATCCGTATGCTGGCGAACCCTTTCAAAGAAAGCGTTAACAGACTCATCACTGCTGACATCCAGATCATAAACGGGAACATCCTCGCCGAAGTTTTCATGGATCAGCTTGAGAACACCGTCCTTGAGACGTTCTCCCTGATAATTGAAGATGAGCTTTGCGCCCGCTTCATGCCACGCCTTGGCAATTGCGAACGCGATGCTGCGCTTGTTCGCCACGCCGACTACGACACCAACTTTGCCTTCGAGTAATTTACTTGACATAATGGTAAATGGATACTGCCTTACTTTCTTTCATTTGACAAGAAAAACGGATGTCACGGCATTTTGTCAGGCTCCCGTCTGCTGGCGGCACGCTTTGACCGTATTGGCCATCAGCATGGCGATAGTCATCGGCCCCACGCCGCCAGGCACAGGAGTAATGGCCCGGCACTTGGGCGCCACCTCGTCATAGGCCACGTCTCCCACAATCCGGTAGCCGCGCTTGGCGGAGGCATCTTCCACGCGGTTGATGCCCACATCCACCACTACGGCGCCGTCTTTCACAAAATCAGCCGTCACAAAAGCGGGCCGGCCTATGGCCGCCACAATAATGTCTGCGGAGCGGCAAAGTTCCGGCAGGTTCTTCGTGCGGGAATGAGCCACGGTCACGGTGGCGTTTGCCTGCTTGGACATCAGAAGATGCGCCATCGGCTTGCCCACAATCATGCTGCGGCCAATGACTACGGCTTTCGCCCCCGCCGTTTCAATGCCGGCGGCTTTTAACAGCCTCATGCAGCCCAGAGGGGTGCAGGGCACAAAACCGGTCTCATCTTCCAGCACCAGCTTGGCGACATTCTCCGGATGGAAGCCGTCCACATCCTTGGCGGGGTTTATTTCCAGAACCACGGCCGCTTCGTTGATGTGGGGAGGAGGCGGGCTTTGCACCAGGATGCCGTGAATGGAAGGATCCGCGTTCAAGTCGCGGACAACCTGAAGCAGTTCTTCCTGGGAAGCGTCGGAGGGGAGAACTATTTTACGGGAATTCATCCCCAGTTCCGCACATTTTTTCACCTTGGAATTTACATATACCTGGGAGGCGGGATCATCCCCTACCAGCACCACGGCCAAACCGGGCGTTATTCCCTGTTCCCTGAGCCGGGCAATATCTCTTTCAACCTCTTCCAGCACCTGGGAGGCTACTTGCTTTCCATCGATGATTTGCATAATAATGATTGGTTAAGAGGCGGGAAGTCCGGAAGCCCCTCGCCAAGCAGCCCGGCCAGAAGACGGGCATAATTCGCCACCTGCTCATCTGTTGCGTCCGGGGGAATGAACAGGCGCTTTTTCCATAGAATATTTACGTTGGAACACGGCTTGGGAATGGCGTAACGGTCCCAGGTTCTGTTCAGACGCCAGCAGCTTTCATATTCGATGCATACGGGAACGATGGGCAGCCCTGACTGGGAGGCCAGCTTGACAATGCCATGATGCACTTCGTAAAGGGGGCCCCGCGGGCCATCCGGAGTAAGACAGAAACAGACATCCCCCTCCTGAACCTTCCGCATCATTTCCATGTAGGCCAACGCCCCCCGCCTTCCGGAAGAACCCCGGACGGCTCCCAGGCCGAAGTGCCTGCATACGGCTTCCACCAGGGCGCCGTCCTTGCTGGCGCTGGTAAGCACACACATCCTGAGCGGCTTCTGGGCCAAAGACCACGCATAACCCGGCACCATTGTGCGATTGTGCCAGAGAGCCACAAGAAAAGGCGCCGTATAAACATCATCATGCTCCTCCTTGATGGAACGGATATTCAGGCTCATGCAGATGGGCTGAAGTATGGACCACAGGCCAAAGCCGGCCAGCCTGGTCCACCAGCGGGACCGCTTTTCAGATGTTTTGCGAACAATGGGATTGAGCAGCAACATGGAATCTTGGCAATATCACATGAACCCGTCCACTGTAATCCGGGAAGGAGGGGGATTTGACGGAGCAGGAAGGGATACCCCACGGGAAGGAACGGTATACATTTCCGGACGATCCGTGCTCGGCGCTTTTTCCTGGAGCATTCCCGCGGAGTTATCCTGCGGAAACGCCGGAGTGCCGGAAATTTTTACAGAAAGAATAATTTCATGCCCTTCCTGCGTCACGCCGGACGGCAGTTTCCGGCTGTCCACCATGTAGGAAGGGATTTTAAAAACCAGTTTCCCCGTCAAGGAAGCACCGTTGCTGTACAAAGCTCCGGTCACCCCCAGAAAGCCCTGCTCAAACAGGGAAATCTCCTTCAGGGAGGCGGAATGTCCCGTTCCATCGCTTTCCATAAGGAAAGAGCCGGACGTAAAGACGGGAGAGGAATACGGCAGCCTTATTTCCGTATTCCGGGCAGTTATGGCCGCCAGCAGGCGCAAAACAGGCAGCCTGATCATGGTCGCCTTGATAACGGAACCGCTGTATCCTTTTAGAGAGGGCCTTTTCTGTTCAGCTGTTACAGGCAGAGCAAAATCCAGCTTCAATTCATGCTTCTCATCCCCTTCCTGCTCTCCCGTCTGCACCTTGAGAACGGAAGAGAAATCATCTCCCAGCAGAGAGGCGAGATCGAAATTTCTTCCTGTCAAAGTCCAGGCCTGATGACGAAAATCCGTACCCAGAAGGAAATTCCCCGTAATCATGAAAGGGCTGAGATCCGTAGGCTTGTTGAGAAGACGCCCTTTGTCCAGAAAACCGGAAAAAGTGAGCTGCTTGACGCCGCTTCCGTTTAGAATGACGGAACCGGAATCACCCCCCATCAGAGGCCAGCCCTTGATTTTCAGTTTTTGCTGTGACAAATCCAGCACGTATTCCGGTTCAGTTCCATTTCCGGACGTGCGGATGTAGGCTTCCGCCGTCATATAAAAGGGAGCGTCATTCCTCTCCAGAGTAAACTCTTCCGTCCCGTGGGCATAACCCACTTCCAGACGCGGAGCTGTATATCGCCGGAAAATGAACGGCAGTTCCCGGTTCGTCTGAGGCACGGCAAATTTAACGAATCCGGGACGCAGTCCAATTACCGCCCTGGACACATTAAGCCCTTCCCCCTTGATTTTCCCCATGAATAAGGGCACGGCGGAAATTTCTCCAGAGATGCCTTCCATCGCCACAAAGGACAGGCAGGAATCTTCCGGAAAGGAGATCCTGATGCGTGAAGCTTTCATGGTAAGGCCATCCATCGCCATTCCGGAAATTTTCACTTCCCCGCCCCAGGCGGCGGAAAGATCAGCTTGCAGACGGTCGGCAAATTCCTCCGTATTGAAGGAAGAAAGACGGTACATATATGTCCCCGCCAGCGCACCGGCAACCAGAAGAACCAGAATACAAAGGCCTATTAAAAAACGCTTGTTTTTCAACACTGCCTGTTTGGAATCCCGCTGGTCGTCATTGTAAGCGCGCCGACGCTTTTCCACCCGGATCACCTTGCTGCCGTCCGGGCGCACCACGACTTCCCTTCTCCTCTCTACTCCGTGAGAATCCGACGCATGCAGTTGACGCATGATATTGCCGGCCCCCTGGGCAGGAGAAGATTCAAAATCGGAATCGCTGTTTTTCAATGGTCTCGATCCGGTTAAAGGTTACTGGACATTGCTGAGGGCGGGGAGCGGAGCGGCCCCTGCCGGAGCCTCCTCGTCCGGAATGGAAGTATCCGGCGTGTAAAGCTTCTTGCCGCCCGGATCCACCACTTCCGCCTTTACCATGATGATGATGGCCTTGCGCTGTTCCTTGGAGCCCTTGGAACGGAAAAGGCGCCCCACCCAGGGAATATCCCCCAGAACGGGAATTTTATCTTCGTACGTAATGGAAGTGGATTTTTTCAAGGCGCCGATGACGAGCGTATTGCCGGTAGCTATGCGCACCGGAGCGGTCAGGCGCCGCGTGGAAAACACGGGCTGAAGGATGAAGTTGTCTGAAGTTTTCACCATGACGACATCTTCCTTTGCATCCTTTTCCTGGGAGACCATGGGAACGAAAAGCGATGTGCCGTAGTTGATGAAGCCGTCAAAATCCACGATTTCCGGCACCACGGTCATTTCCACGATGGATTTGTCATCGCTGATGCCGGTCACTTCCACATTGAAGATCGTGCCGAGCTGCCTGGTTTCAAAGGCAGTAGGGTGGGCAGGAGTCATGGGCATGACCGGAATACCGCCGCCATTATTGTCATTGTCGCCCCAGTCATTGTTATTGCCTGTGCTGTTGGGAACTTCAGGCGGATCATATTCCGTAGGGTAAATCAGTTCCCTGCCGCTGAAGAAAGTGGCTTTTTCACCGGGACGCACAATCACGGAAGGATGCTGCATAATGTCTGTGCCTTTTTTCTGGCTCAGCCCGCGCATAATCATCGTGATATCCGCATGGCTCCACATGCCGCGCAGAGTGACGATACTGGGAGCACCGCCGGGAACATAGGTCGCATCAGAGCTTCTGGCGGAAGTGCCGCGTTCAATCATGCTGTCAATACTATCTTCCGTAAAAACCTGGTTGCCGGAACGCAGCCCGCCTACCACCCCCGCCGGGGCGACGGTTCCGGCCACATTGGCGGCGCTGTCCAGCACGGAATTGTTATAGTCATTTTTATCGGTTCCCGCACCGCCCATGAACCACTTGGTAGGATCCAGGTTCAAATTGACGATCCAGTTAAAGCCCAGTTCCTCCAAATCCGTCTGATTGACTTCCAGAAACGTCGCGCTGACCACCACCTGGAGAGGTTGTTCCGCAGTCCTGGCCGCTACCAGCTCTTCCAGCATGCTCAAATCTCTGGGCGTGCCATGAAAAAGAAGAGTGGAGTTGCCCGAGTTGTATTTAATAAAGCTGCCTTCCGGGAATTTCACCCCCATGGAAGCCAGAGCCTTTTGCGGATCCACCCGTTTCAGGGTCATGCCGGAAGAACCGGAATCACCGGAACTGAAGGGGTCCGAATTGTCGGCGTCAGAAGCCTCTGACAATCCGGAGAAGAAACCCGGCGGAAGGGTAATGGACTTGGTGACCATGTAGGAAGTTCCGTCTGAACTGGATACCAGCTCCGCACCAAAGGCATTCGTCCGCAGAATAAGGCCGGATGCGCGCGCTACGTATTCCAGGGCTTCACGAAGCGGTACATTCTGAAGATTAAGCGTTATTCTCTTGGCCGCGGCGTCCCTGGCGGAAACGCTGTCTGCAGGACCGGGATCCACGGAAATATTCACGCCGCGTTCCGCCGCAGTCATGGCAGCAACATCATGCGTCCTGGCCTGGCTGCGCAAATAATCCACGGCTTCCTGCACCGTCGCTCCGTCCAGTTGCACACGGGGCAGGCGGATCATACCCAGTTTCTGGTCCACATTCACCACCGGATTGTCCAAAGGACGGGAGAATGAAGCAGGTTCCTCCGGTGTCTCCGTCAAAGGAACGGGCATTTCCCACTGTTTGGAAACGTCCGCCAGGGCACTGCTGCGGGTTTCATCCCGGGCAGCGCCAAAGTAGGCAGTTCTGGCGCGGTTAACCAGTTCCATGCCGCGCCGCGCCGCCGTATTGTAAGGGTCCGTCTTAAGGACGGACGTGAATTCCTTCAGGGCCGCATCGTACTGGCCAAGTTCATAATAACCGAAAGCCAAGTGGAGCAGGCGATTGACTTCTTCTACATTTTTGACGTGTTCCGGAGACAATGCCGGATTCGTACGCACCGGGTCGCGGGCTATTTCCAACGTGCGCCTGGCCAGGGCATGATCCGGAGTAGCTTTCAGGGCATCCTCCAGCAGCTTGACGGCCTCATCATAACGCCCAGCTTTGATATATTCCTGAGCCACGGCCACGCAGGCATCCGCGATGCTGGTTTCCAGGAAACGACGGCGCTTCTCCATGTTGGGGGATTTGGGCAGCGCAGTCAGGCTTCTGCGGTAATTATCCAGGGCTTCCTGGTACTTGCCCTCTGAATATAGCTGACGCGCCTGCCCCAACAGCAGCATGGATGCCTGGGCCTGCTCTTCCATCCGGGCTGCAGCCCGGCGTGCGGCCCCTGCCCCTTCCTGGGCCAGTCCCTGGCCGGCACCAATACCGGCAAAGGCAAGCGCCATGGCAATTTGCTGAATGGCAGACATGGAGTGAGGGAAACGTCTAGTCATAGGAATTTCCGAGACTATACCGAATTAAAAACCGCCCGTCATTATAAAAACGCCCAGCAGAGCAAAAAATATCGGCAAAGGCAACAGCTTCCCTCCGGAGAGAATGCTTCTCTAAACGGCAGATAGTTCCAGCACGCCCACATGCCCCGGTTTCAGGGGATGGGACAGCCCGCAGTCCATCAATTCCCGCCGCTCAAAAATCCTGCCCGCATCTTCTGCGTCCATCAGGTTTCTGACGCGCACCCGATCCGTCTGGATGCCGCACCAGCCGAAAGCATGCTGGGGAATGGAAATGCGCAGGTTGTAGAAATTAATATTTGGAGAAAGATTTCCCACCACAAGCACGGTAGCCCTGGCGCGGGCATCATGCCGGAGCATGGCATACACCCAGTGGCCGGAAGTGTCTTCCGCCGGTTCCCTGCCGAAAGTGGTGTTTTTCATATTAGCCCAGTTCAGGCCGTAGAAATCTCCCCGGTCCAGCGCCGGATGCTGCATCAGGGGAAGAAGCCTCCGATGAAAATTTCTCAGCTCTGCAGACTCCTCCGGCAGCAGGGATGAGTCAAACCGGCCATCCGCCACCCAAGGCTGGAGCCGGGGGAGGCAGGTATAGTCAAAAATGCTGGTGCGCCCGTCATGTCCGCCAAAACCGCCGGGCCCCTCCGCCCGTTCCCCCACTTCCTGCCCGTTGTACACCAGCACGGGACCGCTCCCGGAGGCATACACCAGCGTCATGACTGCCGGCAGAACGACATGCCCCACTCCGCCCCAGGAAAGAGGGGAGCACACGCGCGTTTCATCATGGTTCTCTACGTAGCGGACGCCGTGGGTCATGTATATGGGATTACTCCGGAAAAGCCGGTCGAAGTCATTGGCCCAGTTATTTTCCGTGTACATATGGAGCGCCAGATGATAGCAGTCGGAATCGTAAACGGCATTAAATCCGGCATCCAAAAGGGCGGCGCAAGGATCGCCGGGTGTGGTTTTCATGTGGTCGTTATATGCCTCCGCCATGAAAAACACGTCCGGCAGACGCACCCGGGAACGGGAAATGGCCCATTTCCAGAAAGCCATGGGGATCATTTGGGCCATGTCGCACCTGAAACCGCCGATGCCCAGGCTTTGCCAGAAGGAAAGAATATCGTCCATGATGCGCCATGTCTTGGGCACATGCTGCTTGGGGCTGGTCCACCCCGGCAGCAGGCGGAGGGCAGGAAGACCGGCCATAAAGTTATAGCCGTAGTTGAGCTTAACCGTTTCATACCAGTCGTACTTGCCGGGATTCCATGTAACGGCATTGTTGCCCGTCACACGGCCGAACGTCATTTCCCCTTCAAACAGGCCGTCCGGCAGACGCAGGGGGGGACCATCCCCAGGGCTGTTGGAGGTCAGGTAAAAGTACCCCTGCTCCGGAGAAAAAAACGTATGGGGATCATCCCCTTCTCCAAAATCGTCATGCCCGTCCCAGTCCGCCAGGTAGGCGCGGGAAACATGGTTGGGAATAAAATCGATCATCGGCAGCAGCCCCACCGTCCGGCAACGCTTTACCAGAGCCTTAAACTCATCCATTCTCTTCTCCGGGGAGGAGGCCAGGTCCGGATCCACGTCAAAATAATCCACCACCGCATAAGGGCTTCCGGCCAGACCTTTTACGATGGATTCCGGCTGGGCAGCCAGCCCGGGGTGGGCCGTCTGCGTAGCGTGCCTCAGCACCCCGGTCAGCCAGATGTGTGTAAAGCCCATCCGTGCTATTTCACGTAATGCTTTGTCCGTCACGCCATTAAAAGTTCCGCACCCGTTCGTTTCCCGGCTTCCCCAGTCAACTCCATGGGTCTCCATATTGGAAAAATGACGAACAAATAGTTGATAAATGACAGGACGCATGAGTTGAAATGATCAAATATTGACGCTTATAATGCTAACTTTTTCAGGTATTCTGCAAGCGCATTCTGTTCCACCGGGGCAATTTGTCCCAACTGCAGCAGGGCTTCCTTCCTGGTCCGGAGCGCTCCCTCCAACTGAAGCTCCTGCAGACGGGACAGCCATTTCCCGAAATCAGGCCCCGGGGACAATCCCAGATTCACCAGATCTCGCCCGGTCACCAAAGGAGGGGGCACCAGAGGGGCATTCCGGTAGGAATCCATGAAGTCCCTGACAAATTGCCAATTGTCCATCAGTCCGTTGGAGGAAAGACAATCCAGGCGGTGGAGTTCCAGTTCATCCCGGAAATGAGGAGTGTTCATGAACATTCGCAACGTAGATTTCCTCATCTGCCGCACATTGATGAAGCGCATATGTCGCTCCACCATGGAACACACCGCATCCACCACGGCATTGGAATATTTCAGCCTTCTTAAAATGACCCTGGCCATGGAAGAGCCTTCCTTGTCATGACCGGAAAAACGGATGCGCCCCGTTTCATCCACCTGACGGCAGGAAGGTTTCCCGATGTCATGCAGCAGAACCCCCAGAGCCAGCTCCAAAGACACGGGGGAACCGTCCCTTCCCAGCGCGTCCAGCATCATCAGCGTATGGGTGTATACGTCCCCTTCCGGATGCCATTGGGGAGGTTGCGTACAGCCCATCATATCGTATATTTCCGGAATGATATGCTTCATCAATCCCGTTTCTACCAGCATTTTCACGCCCCGTTTCCTGCCGGGAGACAATAAAATCCTGTCCAGCTCCTCCCGGATGCGTTCCGGGGCAATCCGGGCCAGCAGCGGAGCGTTCCTGAAAATGGAGGAGCAAGTCTCTTTCTCCACTTGAACTTCTCTGGTAACGGCAAAACGTACGGCGCGCATCAGCCGCAGGGAATCTTCTTCAAAACGACGATCCGGCTCCCCGATGCACCTCAACACGCGGGCCCTGATATCCTCCACTCCGCCTACATAATCCACCACACGGCCCGGAGGCGAAGAAAACGGATCTTCAAAGAGGCCGTTCATGGTAAAATCACGCCGCCGGGCATCTTCTTCCTCATCCGTGAAGCATACGGATTCCGGTCTCCGTCCATCACTATAGCTGCCGTCTCTGCGGAAGGTCGCCACTTCAAAGGAAAAACCTTCGCGGCGGACCAGCACCACGCCGAAGGCGGCGCCCACTTCCCAGGCATCCGGAAACAGGCGCAACACCTCATCCGGACGGGCGGAGGTGGCAATATCGATATCCTTCACGGAACACCCCAGCAACCTGTCCCGAACACAGCCGCCCACAAAATATACGGTGTGTCCTGCTCCGGAAAGAACCCGGGCCACGTCCTCCGCGGCCTTTCTCAACAGAATCCCTTCCATGAAACGGATCATTCAGGCATGGGCCTCAAAGGAGGAGCGGAAAGAGAATGGACCTCCGCACCGGTGGGGGCGGAAGGGAATGCGGGCCGCGGCCTATCAGGCCGGGAAACAGAGGGAACGCGCGTATCCGGGGAATTAATCCTGGCCGGTGGAGAAACAGGCTTGGAGGAAGCAGGGGAGGAGGGAGACTTTTTCCCATCCGGTTTTTCTTTCTTTTTTCCCTCAAGTTTGCCCATGACTGCGTACAGGTTGGCGTCAAACAGCATATCCGGCGTGCCGCGCATCAGGATTTTCCCCGCAGGGTCCAGCAGATACACCCGCGGGGTGAGCCTCACCCGGTAATCCTTAAATGCCGCAGCTTTTTCATCCACCAGGGAGGGCATATCCATTTTCAAGTTTAACAGGGCCTTCTCTACATTCTCTCTCTTTCCGGGAGCCACCGGCATCACCGTCAAACCGGGAAATTCTTTCCGGAGAGACGCGGCTTTTTGCAAAAACTGAACGGAACGCATATCCTGCGGATCCCAAAAAACCACCAGCACGGGCTTATCCCCCGAAGGGAGCGTCACTTTTCCGGCCGCCGCGGTAGAAGGGAGGCTGATTTCAGGCCCGGTCTGCCCAATATTGAGATTACGTATTTCATATAATTCCTCCTTCACAATATCTTGAACCGGAACAGGACCAAAACTGGAATCATAGCATTTAATAATGGCGTCTTTCAGCAATTTTCCGCGGGCCGCCACCAGCCTGACGTCATCCTGAAGCATCCCTGTCGTTTCCTTCATCACCATGGCCAGGCCCAGGGAAGCCAGACCCTGGTCCTCCGGGAACTGGTTGTAATCCTTGATCTGTTCCAGAATAACGCGGCAGCGCAGGTCACGGGAATTGCTCAGGGCATACGCAGCCTTCCCCGCTCCTTGTTCCCGGAACAGCGTATTTTCCAGGGAATCCAGGCAAAACACGACAATTTTCCTGGCCATATCTCCATTCGGGAACGCCTGCGCTACAGCCTGGGGATGATCCAGGAACCAGACGACAGCCGGAAGAAGGTAGGGTTTTTGAGTTTCGGGCTTCTGAAGGTCGCTTCCTACCTGCCTCCATAATTCCCGAGCCACCGGAACGGCATCCGGGCGGTTCTCCATCAATTCCGCCCTTTTTTCCCCGCTTTCAGCCGTTTTCAATGCGGATTCCCAATCGGACTGCCTCATCCGCCAATCCTCCAGCACATTTTTCATGCCCGTCTCGTCCGCCGGAACCCATCCAGTCAGGATGCACGCACCGGCTATCACGCAAAACGCTCTCTTCATACCCTGCCACTATGCCCTGACGCATCCCACACGTCAATCAAACCCCGTGGCAAAACGCTGCCTATTTTTTCTTTCCCGCTCCCTCCCAGCTGTTTACGGCCCGGAATACATATTCCGGAAATGAACAAACCCCGGCGAATCCCTTCGCCGGGGCTGCTGTTCAACTAACTACCTATGAAGACGGTCGAGTCCTTAAATGGATGAAGCGCTCTCTCTTTCACTGCATCCGGATCATAACCGTTATGGGTAAGACAAACGCGCGGCAAATATGTTCAAACATTACTTCTTTTGTATGACACAAGCCCCAGGGGAACAAAAAAGCGGCTACGGAATTTCTCCCGTAGCCGCTCCAACTAACTACCTATGAAATCAGGGTTATTCTTAGTGACAAGGGAAGCTCTCGTTCCACCCTTATCGAACATCCCTGTTCATTCAAAATACCCTCATGAACTGAACGCTCAAGAATTTTTTACCTTCCATGAAAAAAACAGAGAACCGCCGCTTCAGGCCGCTACAAAGTTTCGTTCGTCATTGGTCAGGGCCCGCACCTGCACGGCCATGAACCTCATTTCATTAAGCATGTTCAGATAAAGCAGGGAGGAACGGGTGCGCGTCTGGTTGCGCTGAGCCCGCTTAATCTGGCGCTTGGTAGCCTTTGCCACCAGTTGAAGAAGCTGTTCCTGGGCCACCATCGTGTAATCGAACTGAATGTACGTCCCCGTCTGAAGCATTTTGCAATATTCATCCAGCAGCTTGATGAGAGCGGTATGCACCTCCTTCAAATCGTCCACCTGGTCAATCGTAAACGGCGTGTGGTTATTATCCACATATGTAAAGATGGACTCGGAAAATTGCGACAGGCTCTGCGTAGCTTCGTTCAAATGCTCCAGGGCCTGCACAAAGTGGTACCCCATATCCAGGGAGCGGGACTGCATTTTGTACAGGATAGGGAGAATATCGTACTTGTGATGCTCGCTGCTGGTCATGGCCAGCCGTTCTGCGGCATCCGCCAGTTCTTTCAAGGCCTTCCTGTCTCCCTGGAAAAAGTTTTCCACGGTATCATTGTAAATCTCCCGCAGCTTGAGCGTGCTGTCCACAATCTGGTGGCTGCATACATCCAGAATATTTTCTTCCGTAATCTGGTCAAAACGCTCTACGGAAAGCTTACTCTCCCGCTTGCGGTGCATGATGGTGGACTTCACCAGAATGATCACCACCAGGGCCAGCAGACCGAAGATGGCGTATACCTGCCCGTAATGCAGGATAGTAGCCATGACGGCGGCCAGCGTAAAGGCAGCCAACCCGGTCATGAACCAGCCGGAAATCACCGTCAGCACGCCGGTCACGCGATACACAGCGCTCTCCCTTCCCCATGCCTTGTCCGCCAGGGAGGAGCCCATGGCCACCATGAATGTCACATACGTGGTGGAAAGGGGAAGCTGCTTGCCCGTAGCCCATGCAATCAGCAGGGAAGCAACCGTCAGGTTCACCGTAGCGCGAATCAGGTCAAATGCTACCCTGTCCTTGGGATTCAAAGGCTGGGGGGCGGGATCCCACTGGTGGTTCATGCGTACCAGCATGCGGGCGGGAATAAGCCTTTTCACTCCGCGTCCCAGGGCGATGGCGCTGCGAACGATGGCGCGGGCGGGGGGAACGGAGCCGAAACGTTCAATACCGCCTTCACCCTGTCTGGAAAGTTCCACGCCGGTGGCGATCACCGTTTTTGCCTTTTTGGAGAACCACAAGGCAAAAATCATCATGCAGCCTGCGGCGAACAGAATGTAATGGTTTACCGGTACGCCCTGCCCCGGCATCAGACAATCCATGGCGGTGATGGACGAAGGAGAGCCTCCGGCCGCCACCACGCTGCGGGCGTACTGGAAGGAATCCAGACCGCCCATGAAAACGCCGATGAAATTCACCAGGTCGTTGCCCGCAAAGGCCAGGGCCAGGGAAAAGGTCCCCGCCAAAACGGTCAGGCGCAGGATATTCGTCATGAACAAGTGCTGGAGCAGGAACATGAGCACGGAAAATCCGCCGAAGGCTGTAAGCAGGGCCATGCCCAGATTCTGGTCAATATATTGGATGAACGAGGGCTCCATCAGGGTAGATTCCTTCAAGCCCTTGAAAACGGCAAAATAGGCTATCGCCGTCATGGCAATGCCGCACCAGAAGCAGCCGAACCATTTGAACCGGGACTGGTATTTAAAGGTGAACGCCAGACGGGAAATCCACATGACGATGGTGCCTACCGTAAAGGCGATGGCTACGGAAAGAAGAATGCTGGTGACAATTTCAAAGGCCTTGTCCGTATTAATGAAATCCCACACGGACTGGACCAGGCGGAGCTTGGAAATCTTGAACAGGGCCGTCGCTACGGCAGACCCCAAGATACCGAATACCAGGGAAACGGTGGTGGACGTAGGCAATCCGAAAGTATTGAAAGTATCCAGCAGGATCACCTCACTGATCATTACCCCCAGGAAAAGCAGCATTACTTCATGGTAACTGAACATGTTTGGGTGAAAAATGCCGTTGCGGGCCACCTCCATCATGCCTCCGGAGAAGCAGGCCCCCACCAGCACGCCGATGGAAGCCACGGTCAGGATCACCCGCACGGGGGCGGCCTTGGAACCAATGGCGGAATTGAGGAAGTTGACGGCGTCATTTGCTACGCCGTTGATCAAGTCAAATGCCGCCAGAAGCAGCAGGGCTGTGATGATAATCCAGTAAATTGAGTCCATAACTGTCTCTTGTGAATGGTGGGCGGAGGGCATCCGCGAGCTGCACCACCGCCTCTTTACACGGAAACGGTCAATTTTGCTACTGTTTTGTTACAGAAAAATCCTTTCTCCTTATCAACGGGAGCGGGGAAGGAAATCCAGCTCCTCTGGGTCGGGCCAGCGGTGCCGGGGATAACGTCCCGCCAGGTCCTTTTTCATTTGTCCGTATCCGTTCCGCCAAAAACTTTCCAGGGATCCCGTTACCTGCCACGGCCTCTGGCTGGGAGCCAGCACCTCCACAATCACGGGTACGGCCCCGTTGGCAATGCGCGGGGAGACCGCCACGCCGAACAGGCGCTGCACCGTCAGACCGATCACCGGGGAGGAGTCTTCCCCATACCTGACCTTGGCGTGCTGGCCGTTGGGCAACGTGAGGCTTACCGGGGCATAATCATCCAGCGCTTTCGCCTGCCAGCCGGAAAGCCAATCCCTCAATACGGGAATAATCTCCCTTTCCTTGATGTCCTTATAACCCACAGCCCCCTCACAGACCAGAGAAATGGCGACAAGCTTGTCCTCTTCTGAAAAGCGGGGGAGCTCCAGTTCCGGCATCCAAACGCTCAAACCATTAAGACGGCGTATCCACTGTTCCACGGCATCATTCCATTTCACCAGCTTCAGGGTGCCGTCCACTACCTTTTCCGCCAAAACCGGGGCGGCCAGTTCCGGCGGGGCGTCTCCGCGGTCCCGATCCTCCAGCACCAGATCTTCATACATCAGCTTCCGGCGCAGACGCACGCGCCGCAAAGCGGCATCGAAGACGGCCTCCTCCCCGCAGGAAAAACGCTCCGGCCAGATGGAACGCAAATCTTCCGGCGCAATAAGCGTACAGCGTCCCACACGGGTTTCCACCGCCTTTCCGGACAATTCCGCCACCTCTGCGGCCACGAAATGCTCCCCATGAAACACCACGCTTCCTTCCGAAAGTCTGCCGCCCACACCGCCAGCCATGCGGCATGTATTGGAGGCCACGCCATTTCGAACCCCCACATGATCCGCAAAACTCTCAATCATCGCACGGACTACGGCAGAACGTGCCGCCGTAAAATCCGGTTCCGGCGTTTCCCTGGCTTTTCCCCGGCTGCCGACGGACAGAAGCTGCCGGTATGCCATCCATGCCTCCCGCGCCCCGCGGGAAGAGATGCCCCAGCGGGTACACGCCGCCGCCCCAAAACCGGCATCCACAGCCTTCTCCACCGCGCGCCACTCCGCCTGAAAATCCGTGTAATCCGCGGAATCGCGCAAATGATCGTTCAGCCCTCCCTTCACCGCAACACCCTCTCCCTGCATCAGGGCTGCAACGGCAGCCAGCTCCACGGCGCACTGCTCATCCTGGCCGGCCACCATCAGACGGGCCAGTCGGGGCGGCAGGGGAAAAGCGGTCATCCTTTTTCCCGTATCCGTCAGGCTTCCGTCCTCTTCCGTCGCACCCAGGGCAGCCAACAAATTCACGGCCCGCTGCATCACCAGGGAGGAAGGAACATCCAGCCAACGGAAATTTTCCGGCACGGTGACGCCCCAGGCAGCCAAATTCAAAACGGCTCCAGCCAGGTCCACCCGGAAACATTCGGGCGGGTCAAAATCCTCCTTCCGGGCCTGTTCCGCCTCACTCCACAGCCGGAAACAGCGCCCCGGAGCCACGCGCCCGGCACGGCCCGCGCGCTGAGCGGCGGACGCCTTGGAAACCTTCACCAGATGCAGCGTATCCATCCCCCGGTACGGATCCCATCCGGACCGGCGGACCAGTCCGGAATCAACCACTGTGCGCACTCCCTCAATCGTCAGGGAAGTTTCCGCCACATTGGTGGAAACAATAACACGGGGGATCTCTCCCCGCTCCACGGCTCGATTCTGCTGCTCCGGCGTCAGAGCCCCGTAAAGGGGAAAAATGTCCCGGCCGCTCATCCACGGCTTTCCTGCCAGCAAATCCACCGTTTTCCGTATCTCATACACGCCCGGCATAAATACCAGCACATCCCCGCAGTCATCCTCCCTCACCGCCTCCCGCACAACATCCGTAGCCTGCTCCCATATGGGGGGAGGAGCCACCCTGCCGCGTCCGTCACTGACCAGGCGGGGAGCCCGGTAAACAACTTCCACGGGATACTGCCTGCCTTGCGCTTCCAGAACCCGGCAGGAATCTCCCATATATTCCCGCAGACCGGATATCTCCAGTGTGGCGGACATCACGACCACGGCCAGATCCCGGCGCGGCCCTTCCTGCAGATCCAGCACACGCCCCAGGGATAAATCCCCGGAAAGGCTCCGTTCGTGAAACTCATCAAACACCACGGCGCTCACCCCTGCCAGGGAGGGCCGTTCCGTCAGCCAGCGCTCCAACATGCCGTCCGTTACATACGCGATACGGGTGCGGGAAGAAATGTGCCGTTCAAAACGCACCGCATACCCCACTTCTTTTCCCAGCTCCACCCCGCGCAGCCGGGCCACATGCCGCGCCAGCAGGCGAGCGGCCATCCGCCGGGGCTGTACAACGACAATTAGGCCACGGTCTCCCAGACCGGCGTCATCCATCATCGGAGGAACGCCGGTGGACTTGCCGGAGCCGGTAGGAGCTTTCAACAAAATGCGCGGAGAAGGAACCCGCAGAGCCTCCATCAATTCTCCGCGGATTTCCTCAATGGGAAGAGAAGAAAAAACCATACCGGGTTACAGGGAATCCGTTCATGCCGGGGACATTCAGCCGATGCAGGCCAGCAGAAACCAGAAAAACGGCACGGTAAAGGAAGGGCTGTCAATCAAATCAAAAATTCCTCCTATCCCCGGCAGCAGGGAACCGGAATCCTTGATGGACAGGCTGCGTTTAACCAGGGACCCGGCCAAATCCCCGTAAACGGAAAACAGGAAAATGAAGGAAGCGCATCCCACCAGCACCAGCACCTGGTTTATGGACAGGGCGGAAATTCTGAACATCGGGAAAACCAGACCTATGGCTGCCGCATTCGTCAGCACCCAGGAACCGAGGATGCCCTCCCATGTCTTCTTGGGGCTGATGTGCGGAATAAGCCTGCGGGAAAAAAGGCGGCCGCCCAGCAGGAACCCGCTCACATAGGCAAAAATATCCGCCATTTTCGTTACCAGAATGACCCACAGCACACACATGACAATGGCCGGATAAACATACCCCTCCCTCATATACGCCAGATGCAGGGCCAGAATGGCAAAAGAGAACAGCCAGACGGGATAAATAAAAGAAAGCAGCGCCGTACCCACGGAACGGAGCGCCCTGCTTCCATCCACCGGATGATTCATCTCACGGATGAAGGAAACCACTACCAGGAGGACCGGAGCGGCAAGTGCCACCAGAAGAGGTAGGGGTATCGGAAAAGGAGCCTCTTCCGCAAAGGCGCTTTCCCGGAATTTGGTGATGTAGCACGACCAGGACAACAACACGGGATACGCCGCCCCGAAAAGAAAGCCCAAGTTCGGCTGAGAGGCTTTTCCGGAACGCAACAGCATGTGCCGCCATTCCCAGGCAGCCAAAATGCAGAAGATGCAAACCAGACCGTAATACCCAAGTTCGCGGTCCCACCACAAAGCCCCGGCCAGCAACCCAAGCAAAACCACGGTGCTGAAAGAACGCTGCAGAAGAACCCCCAACTTGCTTCCGGAAAAATTCTTGTCCCGATTCGGTATGCTCATCATCACGCGAAGTGTACAGAAAACCGTTGCAACCTCAATCCTGAAATGCTTCCTTTCCTGCGGAGGCTCTTCGGAAAACGCCTGCTCTCCGCCCTCCCCACCTCCCGTTGCGGACAGGAAAGCAATCATCCCGCCACCTTTCCCGCCCCGGTAGGGACGCAACAACGGAAAACAAAAAAGCGCTCAACAACAAGCGGCGGAAGGGCATGCGGGGAAAACCTCCGGAGGAAAAGCCATTCCATACAATTTCAATATGACAAATGCCGGACTTCCGCACAAAATTTCAAACTTTATGGTGGATTTATCCACCCATGAATTCTCTTCTTTCCTCCCCCTGCCGCCGTCAGATATTTCCGGATAAACCGGGTTCCATTTACTCCTTCCCCCTTCCGGAAACAAGGAGAGCAAAATAGCGTCATGTGGACGTTTTATAAGATAGACAATCACCTGCAAATCAGTAACACTTACATCCCGGCGCCAGCTTTTTCCCCAAATGGGAAAAAACGCACCTTTTTCCGTTATGAACATGCACTCATTCCGTTGGATCAGACTCACCGCTTCCTCGGCCCTGGCCGCAGCCGCCATTACTTCCTGCGCCTCTGCGGCTACGGACTTCAACCAGGTAGGCAAGCAAATGTCCCTGCTGCTCCAGAATTTCCACTTCTCCCGCAAGGAATTCAGCGATGAATTATCCGCCAAATTCCTGGAAACCTACCTGCGCAAGGTAGACCCCAACAAAATATTCTTCACCCAGCAGGATGTAGACGCCCTCAAAAGAAAATACGGTAAGGAGCTGGACGACTACCTGATGTCCGGCCAGATGATGGATGCTGCCCAGGCCATGCACGCCCTGTACCGCCAGCGCGCCATGCAGCGCATCTCCTACGCGCGGGATCTGCTGAAAAAGGGAGGCTTCACCTTTGACAAAGACAAGTCCATCGAACGTTCCCGCCGCAAAACGGCCGCGTGGCCCAAGGATGAGGCGGAAATGCAGCAGGTCTGGAAAGACATGGTGGAGGAACAGCTCCTGTCTGAAATCCTGCGCCGTGAAACCGTAGCGCGCCTGGCCAAGGAACAGAACAAGCCCGATCCCCTGGCCAATGAAAAACCTGCGGAGGAAAAGCTGCTTATGCGTTATGAACGCATCCAGCGCAATATCCAGGAAACGGATTTGGAAGACGTAGCGGAAACACTGCTTAGCGCTGTGGCTTTGACGTATGACCCGCATACGGATTACATGGGTGCGCGCCAGGTGGACCGCTTCAAGATTTCCATGGGTACGGAACTCACCGGCATTGGCGCCCTGCTGGGCAGTGAAGACGACGGTTCCACCAAAATTACCGGTATCGTCGTGGGCGGACCGGCTGACAAATCCGGAGAACTGAAGCTGAACGATCGCATCGTTGCCATTGACTCCGACAACTCCGGAGAAATGGTGGATATCCTGTTCATGAAGCTGGACAAGGTGGTGGATATGATCCGCGGAGCCGAAAATACCCAGATGCGCCTGAAAGTGGAACCGGCGGATGCCCCCGGACAGGCCAAAATCATTACGCTGACCCGCTCCAAGGTTCCTTTGAAGGATGAGCTTGCCAAAGGTGAAATCATTGAACTTACCGGAGCACCGGAAGGCAGGAACCGCATTGGCGTGCTGAGCCTTCCCTCCTTCTACGCAGACATGGAAGGCGGAGACCGCCGCTGCGCCAAGGATGTCAAAAAAATCCTGGAACGGATGAACAAGGAAAACGTGGACGGCCTGGTAATTGACCTGCGCAGCAACGGCGGCGGTTCCCTGGAGGAAGTGCGCCTGATGACGGGCTTCTTTACCGGAAACGGCCCCGTGGTGCAAATCAAGGACACCCGCGGCAACGTGGATATCAAATCCGCCCACAACCGCCAGAAACTCTTCAACGGTCCCATTGTGGTGCTCATTAACAAACTCAGCGCGTCCGCCTCTGAAATTCTGGCCGCGGCCCTCCAGGATTACGGCCGCGCCGTGATCGTGGGGGATGGCTCCACCTTCGGGAAAGGGTCTGTGCAGCAGCCTGTGGACATCGGCCAGTACCTGCCTTTCTTCGCGGCCAGGGACCGTGCGGGCCTGCTGAAAGTCACTACCCAGAAATTCTACCGTGTGGCAGGCGGCTCCACCCAGCTCAAAGGCGTGGAAAGCGACATCCAGCTTCCCACCGCTACGGCGGCATTTGAGCTGGGAGAAGACATTCTGGACTACGCGATGCCCTATGACCAGATCACGCCCTGCACCAACTACAAAAAAAATCCCTCCATCGCGGCCATGCTGCCCGTGCTGAAAGAAGCCAGCGCGAAGCGCGTGGAAAAAGACCGCGACCTCCAGATCGCCAGGGAAGACATCGCCACGATGAAACAGCGCATCAAGGACAACAAGCTTTCCCTGAACAAAAAAATCCGGGAACAGGAAAACTCCGCCCTGGAAGAACGCCGCAAATCCATCAACAAGGAACGCAAAATCCGCTTCGCGGAAATGGCCAAGGAAGACGCCACCAAATACAAAATTTACCGCCTGACGCTGGACGACGTCAACGCCAAGGAGCTGCCCCTGGCGGATCCTGACAAGGACAATGAACAATTCATGCACCTGGCGGAAGACCCCACGGCAGAACTGGACGATTCCCCGGAATACCCCTCCGGCCTTGATCCGGAACTCCGTGAAGGCATCAACATCGTCCAGGATATGCTGAAGCTGGAATCCTCCGGAAAATAACGGCTCGCTCCTTGCTTTCCTTCTTACCGCCCCGGCCCCTATTCAGGGACCGGGGTCCTTTTTTTCGGGGTCACCCCCGGAAGCAGTGCCCTCCGAACGGGCTGGAATGAATCCGGGGCTTGCCAGCCGGGGGGAAATAAGGCAGTATTTTTGCCCGTCAGCAATGAGCATTACCATGAATACGACATACAAAATTGCCATCGGCGCGGATCACGCCGGAGTCGATCTCAAGGAAACCGTAGCAGAACTCCTTAAGGCATGGGGTCATGAAGTGACCGACATGGGAACCATGACCAAAAATTCCTGTGATTATTCCGACTACGCCAATGCAGTCGCAAGCAGCATTGCTGACGGCACCAACGACCGCGGCATCCTTATCTGCCGGTCCGGCATCGGCATGAGCATTGCCGCCAACCGCTGGGTGGGCGTCCGCGCCGCCCTCTGCCGCACAGCCCCTGCTGCGGCCCTCTCCCGCCAGCACAATGATTCCAACCTGCTCTGCCTGGCTTCCGCCTATGTGGACAATGAAAGTGTGGAAGATGTCCTGGACGCCTGGCTGCATGCTGACTTTGAAGGCGGGCGCCATGAACGCCGCGTCGTCAAATCCTCCGGCAGCCCTCTGCAATGGACGGATCCGGAACTGGCGGCCCTCATTCAGGAAGAAGGACGCCGGGAAAGCAACAACATTGAACTGATTGCCTCTGAAAACTTCACTTCCCCCTCCGTCCGGGAAGCCCAGGGCTCCCTGCTGACCAACAAATACGCGGAAGGCTATCCCGGCAAACGCTGGTATGGCGGCTGCGAGGTGGTGGACAAAGTGGAACAGCTCGCCATTGACCGCGTGCTGGAAATTTTCGGTGGGGATCATGCCAACGTGCAGCCCCACTCCGGTTCCCAGGCCAACATGGCCGTTTACTTCTCTGTTCTGAAGCCGGGCGACACCATTCTCACGATGGATCTCTCCCACGGCGGCCACCTCACCCACGGTCACCGGGCCAACTTCTCCGGCAAACTGTACAATGTGGTTCACTACGGCGTATCCCAGGAAACGGAAGCTATTGACTATGATGCTTTGGAAAAACTGGCTCTGGAGGTAAAGCCGCAAATGATCACGGCGGGAGCAAGCGCCTACTCACGCACAATCGACTTTGAACGCATGGGACAGATTGCCAAAGCCTGCGGAGCCTACCTGTTCGTGGACATGGCCCACATCGCGGGCCTGGTGGCAGGGGGGCAGCACCCGAATCCGGTTCCCTATGCGGACTTCGTCTCCTCCACCACGCATAAATCCCTGCGCGGCCCCCGCGGCGGCTTCGTCATCTGCAAGGAGGAATACGCAAAAAAACTAGATGCCGCCGTCTTCCCCGGAATGCAGGGAGGTCCCCTCATGCACATCATTGCCGCCAAGGCGGCCTGTTTCGGGGAAGCTCTGAAGCCCGAATTCAAGGACTATGCGGCCCAGGTTGTCAAAAACGCCAAGGCCATGGCGGCCAAAATGGCGGAACTCGGCTTCCGCGTCGTCTCCAACGGTACGGACAACCACGTCTTCATGGTAGACCTCCGCAACAAGGGCATTAACGGCGCAGACGCGCAGGAAGCCCTGGACCGCGTAGGCATCACCGTAAACAAGAACGCCATCCCGTTTGACACGGGCTCTCCCATGAAACCCTCCGGCATCCGCATCGGCACGCCTGCCGTAACCACTCGCGGCATGAAAGAAAAAGACGTGGAACAGGTGGCCGAATTCATTGCCCGTGCGCTGGCCTTGTACGTAGGTGACCAGGTATGCCCGAATCCGGACGGCTTCTCCCAGCTTAAGGAAGAAGTTTCCGCGTTTAACCGCAACTTCCGCCTGCCTCATTAACATCTCCTGCGCATAAACGCTTTTCAGGCCGTTCCGCCGTTTCCGCGGAACGGTCTTTTAATTAAAAATCCGTATTCACGGTCTCCCAATACGGACGGCCAAGACGCCCGCAACAAAAAAAACTCTTTAGCCAGGAATTGTCCAAACTGCGCTTTCCCTCTCCTATATTGCGGACAAACCGGTTTGGAAATCAACAATCATTATTCATCCTCACGTCCTCGCTGGAACATTTGCCCTCTTCCCGGCCCAACCGGAAAACAAAGGTAGCGGCAGGTTGGGAATAATGGAACTGATGGCTTGCACGGGTTGCCCCTCCATCCGCAATTAAAATAATCTTAAAACCTTCATTGGAAAACCGGATATTTTTTTCATCTCAATATCCATAACCGGACATAACAGAATATCTTCCTATTTCTCTAAATGAACCGTCCTGCTGGCGCAGAAAAGCTTTAAATTCATAACTGTTGAAATTGGCGCCCCTAGGCGTTCTCCACACTAAAGCGGCTTCATGGTCCGCCTGCCAGATTACTTTGTTATCCGGATTGTCCCGGAAACAGTTTTCCAGAAAAGCCATCTCCTGCTTGTGAAAACGCAAGGCGGCGCCATCTACCGGAGGATGATCGACAAAAGGAGAAGGCGCGTCAGAAGCCACAACAAGGGGAACCGTGCAGCAAGAGAAAAAAACGTTTTCAAGGAGGCATTCATCTTCCGGATATTACTTCATCAAAAAGACGGCTCAAGTTTCAATCACCTGATCCGCCTGATGATGCTTCAGAATGATTTATCTATCCAAAGGGCCACCGGGCCAGACAGACAAATTATCCCATCCGTCTGGTTTGACGGAGCAGATCCGGTACTGTTTTTCAGTCAAAAAGTCAGTTCCTCCAATAGTAACATGAGGCTTGGGAGTAGTGCCTGCCGTTCTAAATCCATCATAAGGAACGGTTACGCCACCGCTCAGAACCTCAAGAAGCGCCTTTCTGGCTTCTTCCGGTTTTTCACAACTCAGCCTGTCAATATCCCTGAACTTCTCCCCTTCAACCTTGGCATATTGCTGATCTGTTACAGAGGCCCAATCAGGATTCTTACCGTCTTTGATTTCTCCAAATTCCGTCAACATACTCAACAATGGATTTCGATAGGCATTCCCTTTCGTGTTGCCGAGACGATTCAACATCACCGATGCAATCGCCCTCATCTCGGCAACCTTCGTATCGGCTTCCGCATAGATGGCTCACACCATTAGAGAGTCAGAACATCGTCTCCGTCGATGCGGAAATAATGCCGTTCTGCTTTTTCTACTCTAATGTATCTTTTCCAGGTGTCAGTACGATCTTCTACATTCTGCTTGATAGGAATCAGCACGGGGTCGGCCACTCAACTAACAAACAAATTTTTACAAAAATTTGATATGTAAAATTCTTTTATGGCCTGCCTGCGGAAGTCATGCCGTCCCACGCGGGAAAGTAATAATGCAGGGTAGGTTCAGGCTCATTCAACAGGCGGTAATGCCACCATTCCGGAGCATAATTGGCAAAACCCTGTTTTTCAAAAGCCTTTTTCAAAATCATCCTGTTTCTGCGTTGGGACGGAGTCACTAATGTGGAGTCCGTGGCGGAACTGGGATCCAGCAGGTCATGATGGCCGCCCATATCCACCGGCTTTCCGGTCCTGGCGTACAGCAGGGAAACATCCACAGCCACGCCCCGGGAATGTTCCGAGAAATCGCGCACATAGTGGTCTCCGAACACCTTGGCCTTGTCAATATGGGGATAATACCGGGACTTCATCTTCTGGTCCCCTTCGTCAGCTCCCCATTTACAAATGTCCAGCACGGCGGTATGGGGGCGGTAGGCGTCATAAATTTCCAGCAGGTAACCCTGACTGTACAAATCTTCCGAGACTTTTTTCAACGCCTGCGCCGCCTGGGTGCGCAGGATGGCGCGCCGACCGTGGTAACCGTCCAGCGGACGCCCTACAAAATTGTCATATCCGGCATATTTCAAATTAGTCTTTACCAGGGGTGCCACCTGGTCCACATACACAAAGCCCAGCTGCATCACGGGCTGAAGGGGCTGATTGAACGCCGGTTTGAATTCCCTGCTGCCGGAACAGGAAACCAGTAACATGAACATGCCGCATGCCGCAGCTACGCAAGTCTTCATGACCACGAAGCGTAGCACGGCATGCGGCGCAAATCCGGTCAGGATTCCGTCATTTCCAGGAATCCCTTGATCTTGCTGATGCGCGTGGGATGGCGCAGCTTGCGGAGGGCCTTGGCTTCAATCTGGCGAATGCGTTCGCGGGTGACACTGAACTGGCGGCCCACTTCCTCCAGAGTGCGGGGACTGCCGTCCCGGAGGCCGAAGCGCTGTTCAATGACTTCGCGTTCACGATCCGTGAGGGTGTCCAGAACATCCTTGATTTTTTCTTTCAGGAAAGAGAAGGAGGCTTCCTCCATGGGATTTTCCGCCGCCTTGTCTTCAATAAAGTCACCGAAGGAGGTATCGTCGGAATCCCCCACGGGGGCTTGCAGGGAAATGGGCTGCTGGGCCATTTTCAAAACGGAACGCACGCGTTCCACAGGAAGATGGATTTCTTCCGCGATTTCTTCCGGAGTGGGTTCCCTACCGTACTCCTGCACCAGCTGCTTTTGCACGCGCATCAATTTGTTGATGGTTTCAATCATGTGCACGGGAATGCGGATGGTGCGGGCCTGGTCTGCAATGGAACGGGTGATGGCCTGGCGGATCCACCAGGTGGCATAGGTGGAGAATTTGTAGCCGCGGCGGTATTCAAATTTTTCCACCGCCTTCATCAGGCCCATGTTGCCTTCCTGAATCAGATCCAGGAAGGAGAGGCCGCGGTTGGTATATTTTTTGGCAATGGAAATAACCAGGCGCAGGTTGGCCTCTACCATTTCATCCTTGGCCCTGCGGGCTTCGCGAAGCCATTTGCGGAGTTCCTGGTAGGCTTCTCCCATCTCATCCGCAGTCATCCACATGCGAAGCTCCAGCTCTGCCAGATGTTCCTTGAGTTCCTTGTTGTCCGGATCCAGGGCAACCTTCTTCTGCATGCGGAGCACGCGGTCGCGGGCCTCGTCAATCATGGAACAGAAATCCTCAATCACCTTGTGCTTGAAATACAGGCGGCCGAAGAACTTCACCAAAGCACCGGCAACTTTGTCGAATTCGGCCTGGCGGGCCTTGACGGATTTGGCCGCCTCCTTGCTGCGGTACAGCTTGCGGAAGGAACCGGATGCGTCCTGATGGGTCTGCTGTATCTGGGCGCAGAGCTGGGCCAGCCCTTTCATATAGCGCTCGCGGGAGTCTATCTTTTTGTCAAGGATAACGCGGTCAAAGCGTTCCTCATTGTCGAGCAGGCGATAGGCGACATCCAGATAGGCATTTGCAATGAATCCGAAGCGGTGCACACAGCGCTGGACATTCTGTTCCGCGTCTTCAATTCTCTTGGAAATGGCTACTTCCTCTTCACGGGTAAGCAGGGAAACCTGGCCCATTTGCTTCAGGTACATGCGGACGGGATCATCCAGAATGTCCATCTTGGCTTCGAGCTTTTCCTCTTCATCCTCTTCTTCCGTGCTGATGCGGGTGCGGTCCGTGTAGCTGTCCACGTCGGACGCGTCAATAATGTCAAATGCCATACTGCGCAGGCGGTCCATAATGGCCTCATAATCCTGCTGATCGACGATGTCGTTGGGAAGGGAGTCATTAATATCGTCAAAAGTCAGATACCCCTGTTCCTTGGCGAGCTTGATAAGTTCACGGATTTTTTCCTGAATCTCCGGAGCGTCAATCGGATTCGTGACCTTGCGGCTGGCAGCCCTCTTGCGTTCCTCTTCCAGTATTTCGCTTAACTTTTTGGGCGTTTCCTCCTTCGCGGCAGGTTTGGCAGCCTTCTTCTCAGCCGGCTTCTTCTCCGCAGCCTTGGCTGGAGCTTTCTTGGCAGGAACAGCTTCAGGCGCCTTTGCCGGAGTCTTTTTGACGGCCGGCGCCGCCTTCTTGGAGGCAGAAGCCGGAGACGCTTTTTTTGCCGGGGCCTTTTTTTCCGCAACGGGTTTGGCGGCGGCCTTTTCCGTAGCCGGAGCGGCAACCCTGGCGGAGTTTTTTTTGGCTGGAGCCGCCTTCGGAGAGGTTTTGGAATTTTTTGCGGCGGGCCGGGCCGTTATTTTTTCCTTGGATTCAGAAGCTTTTTTGTTGGCGGAAGTCTTCTTGGGAGAAGAGGGGGATGGGTCACCGGATTTGGACATATCTTGAAAAGAAGAGGGCACAATTCACCATTATATCAATACCCGGAGGTATCGAGGCACTACATTGTACCCAGCAAACGCTTCAAGTCAACACTAAGTTTGGACAATTCCAGCCTTCTGGCAGCATCCGTGGAGGGATCCGCTAGTTCCGCCATCAGGGAGGCGATGTGCCTCTCCAAAGCGGCCTTCGCAATGCCGGAGCAGGCTTCCTGTACGCTCCTGTCCACATCGGGAATAGGTATGGGCTCCAGATTCAGCATACCCAGGGCATCCCGTTCCGGCTGAGGCAGGGACGCCAAAAAAGCCTGAACGGCCGCGGGGCTGTCCGGAGAAGGCAGCCTGGCCAGAATTTTTTTTAAGATGCCTCCGCCCTGCAGCAGCCGCATCGGCTCCAGCAATTCTTCAATACGGTCCACGATAAGCCCCTGGGCACGGGAATTCTGAAGGGCCAGTTCACAGAGCACGGCCACGGCGCGATCCATTTTCACGGGAGGATGCCGCGGGACCTCCGCAGCCGTCTTACGCTCTGCGGACTGGGCCTGTTCCTGCCCCTTCCGGCGTCCGGCCATTCTGACGGCGCCGCGCAAATTATCTGCAGCCATGCGCATGCGCGTGGCTATGTCAGCCGTAGCCAGGTCCCGGGCCACCGGATCGCTCATGCAGGCCAGCAGGGCCGTCATCTCACGGGCAAAAGCGGCGCTGGAAGCGGCGTCATCCAACAAACCGCTCTCCCTAGCCCGCTCAATGCGAACCTCAAAGAAGGAACGGGCCCGCTCCACCATCCCAGAAAAAGCCTCTTTCCCCTCCCTCTTCATGAAAGAATCAGGATCGTCCCCGGCAGGAAGGTTCACCAGGTAAATATCCTTGCCGAAGGGGGCCAGTTCACGAAAAGCCCGGTCCGCTGCAGCCATGCCCGCCTTGTCCGCATCAAAACACAACACTATCCGTGAAGCATAACGTGAAAGAATCCGGGCATGCTCCGGAGTAAACGCCGTCCCCAAAGGGGCTACGGCAAAAGAAATACCCGCCTCGTGGCAGGCAATGACGTCAATCTGCCCCTCGCACAACAGGGCTTTGCCGCTTTTTCCCATAGGGCCGCGCGCCTTGTCCAGGGCAAACACCACGTCCCCCTTTTTGAAAATGGCCGTCTCCGGAGAATTAACGTACTTGCCTACGTTTTCCTGAGGCCGCAGAATGCGGCCGGAAAACGCCACACATTCTCCGTACACATTGTTGATGGGGAACATCAGCCTGTCCCGGAAACGGGCGTACAAATCACCCCGTTCTCCGCGGTTGGCGAGACCGGAATCTATCAGGACCTGGTCCGGAATCCCCTCCCTGCGGGCCCAGGCCAGAAACTCCCGCGAGGAATCGGGAGCCCATCCCACCTGCCAGCGTTTCGCCATGTCTGCCCCATAGCCGCGGGAATTCAGGTAAGCCCTGGCCTCCGCCGCCTTCGGGGAACAAAGCAGGAGCCTGTGAAAAAAAACAGCTGCCTTCTTGTGGGCCACAAGCAAAGCCGTGCGTGCCTTGCGCCGTTTTTCTTCCGCTGCGTCATAAACCTCTTCCACAATGGAGATTCCGGCTTTTTCCGCCAGCCTTCGCACGGTATCCGCAAACCCCAGATTCTCCATCTTCATCACAAAAGTAATGGCGGATCCTCCTTCCCCGCAGCCAAAGCATTTGAAATTCTGCCGACTCTGGTCCACAATAAAGGAAGGCGTCTTTTCATTGTGGAACGGGCAGCACGCCTTCCACCGGGAACCGGCCCTTTTCAGGGGAAGATAGGAGCCCACTACATCTACAATGTCAGTGGCCTCCAGAACGCGCCGGATGCTGTCTTCATCAATCCTTCCCATAAGGCGGAACCAGTCTATCACAAGGGGTCCGGGTGCACAAGAAGACAGAACCGGAACGTCATGCACGGAAAAACAATGCCTCCGCAGGCAGGAAAAAATGGCGCAGCACCAATGGCTTTCCTCCCCGGAGGAACACATTTCCCCATTGAGCGCGGGAACGGAACATGCTAGCCTGTCCGCATGAAGCGCATCCACCTTCTGTTGCTGGCTCTGCTGGCCCTGTTTGCCGGCGCCCCCTTCCGGGCGGCCGCGGAGGACACTTTCCGCGACAGGGTAGTCATTATCCCCGTAGGGGAAGACTCCCTGACCAGCAAACAAAGCTTCGGCTTCATGAACCGCATCCTGAAGAGGGCGCAAGAGGAGCAGGCTCGCGCAGTAGTATTCGACTTGAACACGCCCGGGGGCCTGGCCTGGGAAACCAGCGAAATGATGATGAAAAGCATCCAGCCGCTCACCATTCCCACCTACGCCTACGTAAACCCCAGGGCCATGTCCGCCGGGGCGCTCATCTCCGCGGCGTGCGATAAAATCTACATGGCACCCGTCTCATCCATCGGCGCAGCGGGCATCATCACCTCATCCGGAGAGGAAATGGATCCCGTCATGCGCAAAAAAGCGGAAAGCGCCTTCTGGGCCTTTACCCGCTCCGTCGTGACGGAAAAGGGTTACCGCCCGGAAGTGGTGAAAGCCATGATGATCCCGTCCGACCAGGACCAGCAGTTCGGCCCCGTCAAACTGGAAAAAGGCGCGCTTCTGACCCTGACGGGCAAGGAAGCCGCCGCGCGTCTGGAAGACGGCAGGCCCCTGCTGGCCCAGGGCACAGCCTCTTCCGTCACGGATCTGCTGGCCCAGGAGAAAGTAAATGCCCCCGTAGTCACGGCGGAACCTACGGCGTTTGAGCGCATCGGCCTCTGGATTGCGTGGGCTTCCCCCATCCTGATCCTGCTGGGCATCGGCGGCATTTACATGGAATTTAAAACGCCGGGATTCGGCATCGGCGGTATTGTGGCCATTGCCGCGTTTGCCCTGTTCTTCTTCGGCAACAACATTGCCGGGAATCTGGCCGGCTATGAGACGGCGGCCCTGCTCGTTCTGGGCATAATCCTTCTTTGCGTGGAATTCTTCGTTATCCCGGGCACATTCATTGCTGCCGTTGCGGGCGGCGTCTGCATCTTTCTGGCCCTGTTCGGCGGCATGGTCAGCTCCTGGGAATGGGACCATATCATCCGGGACGGACAGTGGAATGACGTCAACACGCTGGCGGCAGTCCTGGGCATTCCCCTCCTGAAACTGGCCCTGGGCCTGACCGGAGGCTCCATTCTGATTGCCCTGCTGATGAAATACCTCCCGGATTCCATCCTGATGCGCCGTGTCACCAACGCCACGGTCAGCGGAGGATCCGCCGGTGAAGCGGTCAATATCGCGCGCGTTCAAGTAGGAGACCGCGGGAACGCCGTCACGGAACTGAAACCCAACGGAAAAGCCATGATTCATGGCGAAATATGCGAGGTTTTCTCTCGACAAGGCATACTGATTAAGGGTACCCCTGTGCGCGTCGTGGACATCCGGCCATTCGACCTCGTCGTCGTCAAGGACGACTCCCCCTCCGGGGATTGACGCCATCACGCTTCTTATCTACTGCCATGCCTCTCACTGTTGGACTCATTTCCCTGGGCTGTCCCAAGAATCTGGTTGACTCTGAAATCATGATCGGCCACCTGCAAAAAGCCGGCATGACCATGACTCCGGAACCGGAACTTGCGGACGTAATGGTGGTCAATACCTGCGCTTTCATTGACCAGGCCAAGCAGGAAGCCATCGACGCCATTCTGGACATCGTGCGCGCCCGGGAAAACGGGGCTTATCCGGAAAAACAGAAACTCATCGTGGCGGGCTGCCTGTCCCAGCGCTTCCGGAAGGAACTGCCCGCCCTGCTTCCGGAGGTGGACGCCTTTATCGGTCCGGACCAAATCACCAAACTGCCGGAAATCATCACTCAAGTGATGGACCGGACCATACAGGACCGGAACTTCATTGAAGGAAAATGCAGGTACGTTCCTGACTGGAACACGCCGCGCTACCGCCTTACCCCGCCGCACACGGCCTACATCAAGATAGCGGAAGGGTGCAACCACGGCTGCGCCTACTGCATCATTCCCATGATCCGCGGACGCCACCGCAGCCGTTCCCAGCAGGACGTAGTGCGTGAAGCGGAAACCCTTATCCGGTCCGGCGTGAAGGAAATCTGCCTCATCGCACAGGACATCACCTATTACGGCATGGATAAATGGACGGATGCTCGCCCCAACCGCCGCAGTGCGGTGGATTCCTCCCGCGGCGAGTCCCTGGCCTCCCTGCTCCGCGCCCTGAACTCCATTGAGGGGGAATTCTGGATCAGGCTGCTTTACACCCACCCCGCCCACTGGAGCGACGAACTGACCGCGGCCATCGCGGAATGCCCCAAAGTGGCCCGCTATGTAGACATCCCCCTCCAGCACATTTCCGATAACATGCTGGACGCCATGCAGCGCGTAACGGACGGAGACTATATCCGCACGTTACTCCGGAAGATCCGGAAAGCAGTTCCGGGCATCGCCATCCGCACCACCTTCATCACCGGCTTCCCCGGAGAAACGGAAGACGACCATCAGGAGCTGATGGAGTTTATCGAGGAATTCCGTTTTGAACGCGCCGGCATTTTCACCTTCTCACGGGAGGAAGGGACAAAAGCCTACAAGATGCCCAACCAGGTGCACCACCGCACCAAGGCTCGCCGCTACAATGAAGCCACCCTGTTGCTAGCGCGTCTCGCTTCAGAAACGGGCCAGAAGCAAATCGGCAGACAAATACGCGTACTGGTGGATGCTCCCGGAGTCGCCAGAACAGAATGGGATGCTCCGGACATTGACGGAACCGTCTCCGTTCCGCTGACGCTCCCCGTCGGGCAATTCGCCACTGTCACCGTAACGGATGCCGTTGCGTATGAATTGACGGCGGAATAAAATTACTTCCGTGCCTGTCAGAAAGAACCCGGGAACAAATTTTCTGCAAAAGCCCTACTGCTTCACGCTGGATTCAGGCAGGGGAACGTTTTCCAGAGGAGCCTCCTGAGGCGCAGCACCCGACGGAGAAACGGAACTCGGAACAGGAACCAGAGAGGTATTCATCCGGGATATATCCAGTTCACGGGAAGCGGCAGCGGCTTCCGGACTGACGGCGCCCATGTTCGAGGGCAAAGGAAGCAAAGCCCCGTCCGGCCCAATCATATCGGAGGCGGAAACAGGATAAAAACCCATCATTTCCTGTGGATTAACAATCTCTGAGAGGCTCACGTAGCCCTGGCTGCCGTCTTCAAACTCGACTTTGGCGAACAAATCCCCGCAGACCAGCACCTTCCCGGTTTTCACCCCACCCCTGACGGTTCCGCTCGTGGAAAAATTATTTTCCGGATTCTGCTCGAACACCATCATTCTGTCCTTCTTGAACGTAACGGCTTCCCCAGGCTTGTAAAATGCCTGCTCCGCCCTGTTTTTGGCCGCCATTTTCTTGGAAGTGATTCCCACGGGATCCAATGCCGAACTCTGGCGGTCCCATGAATTCACATGCTTGTTCGGCCCGCAGGAGGCCAGCAGCACCAGCAGAGCGGAAGGGAGAAAAAGCAATTTCATTTGCCGGCTATCTTAATTGCCGCGGATTACGGATGGAAGCAGAATTTGCGCCTGTTTCCGCCGGAGGCTCTGTTTCTAAAAGAAAAATTCCGGCTTTCCCTCCGGTTCATGCTGTTTCCCGCAGAGAAAACCATGCCGCTCCCGGACCGCCTTCCGGGCATCCCGGTAAGAAATTGATTCCTGCGGCGGAAAACAAACAACCTGCCCTACCGGTACCCGCCCCTGCTCCGCTTCCCAGGAAAAACCGCAAAGCATGGCGCAAAGACAACGTATTAAGCTTGCCGCCTTCCTGCCGGAAATGCTATTCTGGTGCTTACTGTTCCAACGGCTGACGCAGGTCCATCCGGGGGAACCGTTCAAGTAATGCGTTCTGATATGGATGAGAAAAGATTAGCCGGCGTAGTTCTGCCATTGTTCTCCCTGCGCCGTAACAATGACCACGGCATCGGGGACCTGACGGCCTTGCGCCAATGGATTGACTGGGCGGCGGATGCCCATGTGGGGTTCCTCCAGCTGCTCCCTGTCAATGCCCTGGGCAGGGACGAATGCCCCTCCCCCTATTCCGCCATCAGCTCCGTAGCTTTGGAACCCCTGTACCTCTCCCTGGAACCCTGGACCATACCAGGCCTGGAAGAACGCGTATTCAATGAAACGGGGGACACGCTGCCGTGGGAACAGCCCTCCGGCCCGGATCTGGTGGACTACCCCAAGGTCAGATTCTGGAAAATGTGGATCTTGCGGGGAGCCTGGAATAATTTCAAGACCAAGCCGGAATATGAATGCATCATGCCCAAATTCAGGGAATGGGTGAAAGAACAGGGGAGCTGGCTGGAAGACTTTGTCTGTTTCCAGATTCTCTGCGACCTGTTCGGTACGGAAATCTGGTGGCACTGGCCGGAACAGGATCCGGCGCGGGCCAAGGCCATTGCCGCCGATTACGAGGAGGAAAAGGATTTTGCCCGCTGGCTCCAGTGGCTCTGTGAAAAACAGTGGGAATTCATCCGTATTTACGCGGATGAACGCAATGTGAAGCTGATGGGGGATATCCCCATTGGAGTTTCCCTTTCCAGCGCCGACGTCTTTTTTGAACGCCACCTGTTTGACACGGAATGGTGCGGAGGAGCCCCGGCGGAAGGCAGCTATGCGGAAGACCCATTCACGGCCAAATGGGGACAAAACTGGGGCATTCCGCTGTATAGATGGGATGTCATGGCGCAGGACAACTTCTCCTGGTGGCGTCGCCGGGTAAAATACTGCACCAAGATTTTCAGCATGTACAGGATTGACCACATCCTGGGCTTTTACCGCATTTACTCCTTCCCGTGGAAACCCACGGAAAACGGGGACTTCCTGCCTCTTTCTCCCGACCAGGCGGCCCAGAGAACGGGCGGAAGGCTGCCCGGTTTCAAACCGCGCGGGGATGACAATGCTGCGGACCGCAACATGAACCTGGCGGACGGGGACCTGTACCTGCGCCTTCTGCTTTCCGCCGCTCCCGGCGTCAGCGTGGTGGGGGAAGACCTGGGCTGCGTTCCGGATTACGTGCGCCCGAACATGCGCCAGCTGGATATCCCCGGCTTCAAGATTCCCCACTGGGAAATCAAGGCGGACGGAACCATTACGTCCGGAAAGGAGTATCATGAATGTTCCTTTGCGGCGTTCGGAACGCATGACTTCGAAACCATCATGCAGACATGGAACGACAGCTACGCGAAAATCGAACGCGCCCGCAAACTGGGCCTGTGGGAGAACGGCTCCCCTAAAACGCCGTCCAGCCCGGAACAGGAAAACATCGTGCGCCAGGCGGAGGACGGAGCGCGCCTGCTGAAATGGTTTGCGGATTTCTCCGGCATGCAGCCTGAAACCTGGCTTTCCTACTGGAACCAGGAAATCAAGACGGCCATGTACAACGCCCTGTTCCGCTCCCGTTCCCGTTATGCGGCCATTCTCTGGCCTGCCCTCTTCGGCATCAACAAACGCCTCAACATTCCCGGCACTACGGGAGGGACCAACTGGAGGGAACGCATGCCCTTCAAGGCCGTGGAAGCATGCGGCATGCCGCAGACCGCGTGGCTGCGCACCGTCATCGACGAATCCGGGCGCACGCCGCTGCAGGGTGAAGACGCCATCAGGGCGCTCAAGGAATCCAGCAAACGCATCTTCCCGAAAATCACCGTCAACAACGAACGCTTCCTGAAACGGATGCTGATGTGGCCGAACGGCAAAACATTGTAGCCATCCCCCCCTGCCGGGATATCCTCCCCGCAGTATCAAAAGGGCGAGCTGGCATTTCCTAAAACACCCTGGATGTGCCTGCATTTGTGCGGTAGTACACGGAGTTTACCCGTGCCTCCATGCCCTATGAACGGCATAAACCATCCGGCGGCCATTCCACAGCAAGGCGGCATCATACTCCACGCATACGGCATGGCGGGCAGGTTTGACACCACGGGTCCTCCAGGAAATGCCGCTGTATATGACGTAAACGGAAGCCTCCGGCATACTGAATGCTTATGGAAACTTCCGCCCGGGCCAGCCGCGTTCTGTTGTTCCATTCTTCAAGGGCGTCCATACCGCCGCTGAACCGGCTTTTCATGCAGGTATCAGTCATTCTCCAAGTAAGATTGGCCTTCACCGTCCACAGGGAACGCTCGCCGGAGCGGAATATCCTGCCCCAATAAAGACACCCCATCAAAGAATCTAGGGTAACCCCCTCATTAAAATTTTTTGAATAAATCAAATTTTCAACAATAAGCCCCACAGCCCCAAAAACAGCGGGAATGCAGTTACAATCAATCCATCCTTGCCTCCCTGCCGGAAAAATCCCATACTCTCTGCATGACATGGAGTTGGAACAAACTTTCCGCCGCCAAATGGGAAGACGCCTGGAGCGAACGCATCGCCGGCAATCCGAACGCCGTTATTACAAAAATCAAAGGGGGGAAAACGGTCCGAATCACCGTTTACTGCGATGATGAAGAAGACGCCCTGGCCTTGAAAAAATATTTTGGAGGAACTGTCAGGGAAATTAAAACGCAGGACTGGGTAGCGGCCCAGAAGCGGGAAAAACGCCCTCCCCTTAAAATAAGAGACGCACTGGTCATTACGGAGCAGAGTTCTCCGGAGAATCTGGCCGCCCTGCGGAAACAGTTCCCCTCGCGCTGCATCCTGAGCGTCCCCGCCGAAATGGCTTTCGGAACAGGAGACCACGCCACCACATCCACCTGCCTGCGTTTCATTTGCGACGCTGCCAAATCCCGCAAAAAAACATCATGGAGCATGACGGACATAGGATGCGGAACCGCCGTGCTGGCTATGGCGGCGCTGAAGCTGGGGGCGGAGCACGCCACGGCTTTCGATTTTGACCCCATGGCCATTGAAGTGGCCCGGCACAACATGGTCCGCAATGCCGTTACGGCGGAACAGCTGGACTTGTTTGTGGAAGACGTCTTCAAATGGAAGCCTTCGGAATCCCAGCAGGGTGACCTTGTCGTCGCCAACCTGTTTTCAACCATACTGCAAAAGGCTTTTCCACAAATCATCGCCGCCATGAAGAAGGATGCCGCTTTGGTCATCTCCGGCATTCTGGCTTCCCAGTGGGAAGAAACGAAAACGGCAGCGGAACGTCACGGTCTGTTCTTTGAACGGGTCGTCAAACGCGGGAAATGGATTACGGCAAAGGGAGGAATGGCCCGGTAGCAAACAGACCTGCTCCGCATTTCTATTCCGACACCGCCCCACGGCCCGTCCTTCACCGGAAACAGCAATTCCCGGCTTCCTGTTCAAAAGGCTCCGCAGCCCGCCAACCCTGCTGCAGAAAACGGGAATGCACTTTCATTGTCCGGCAGGAAAAACCAGCCCGCATGCCCGGCATGTGATTCTCCTTACGGGCAGGACGATCCCTCCGCACGTTGTTCACGGGCAGAAAACAGTCTCTCTACATACTTGGCCAGCATATCCACTTCCAGATTAACCGGTTGACCGCGAACGGCATTCTGCAGATTCGTGCGGCCGAAAGTATGGGGAGTAATCCAGAACTCCAGCAGGGAGCCGTTCAAATTAGCTATGGTCAGGGAAATGCCGTCAATGGTGATGGAACCCTTGTCAATACAATAGCGGGTGAGTTCCTCCGGAATGCGCACCTCCAGACGGTGGTCCTGCCCTACGGGCTCTAGGGCGGCAATCGTGCCGGTATGATCCACATGCCCCATCACGAAGTGGCCGCCGAAACGGTCCATGGCGGACATGGCGCGTTCCAGATTAACCAGCATCCCCAGCTTGAGGTTTCCCAGGCTGGTGACCCGGAGAGTCTGGGAAAGCAGATCAAAGGAGATGCGTTCACCCTCCAGGGCATCCACCGTCAGGCAGCATCCGTTGACGGCAACGGAATCCCCCAGGGAAAGTTCACGGCCGAACGGAATGGTCAGCGTCAGCCTGGCTCCGCCGTTAATAGGCGCAAACCCTTCCACAGTTCCTGTTGTTTCAACGAGTCCGGTAAACATAAGAGTGACATTCCGCTCCGGCCCTTAATGGCCGAAGCAGGTGAAGAAAATAAACACGATGGCCGTGGGAAAAGCCGCCCAGGCGAACAGCCACAGGGGATTGATGCCCTTGAAATATTTACCCAGAATGGCCTGCCCGGCCGGATTGGGGGCGTTGGCGATGACCGTCAGGCCGCCGCCCGTCACAGCACCCGCCACCACGGAATATTTGACGGCCTCCGGCAGGTTGGGAACCGTAGACGCCAGGAAAGTGACGGCGGCATTATCATTAAAGGCCGTCAGCAGCGTAGCCCCGACCATGGCGTAGTCCCCCAGCCTCGTCAGCACCGGCTCCAGCCACCAGGCCTGCACGCCGCCCAGGATGACCAGCCCCGCCAGGAAAAAACCCACCATGATGGGCACGCGCAGAGACATTTGGTTTTGGTATTGCGGCGTAGCCAGTGTAAAACCGATAAAGAACAGGAAACTGCCGATGAACATGACCGGCTCATGGGCGAAAAGAACCGTCCAGACCAGGAAGCAGACATGCGCCAGGGTCACCCACAGCGGTATTTTGTCATTGCGGTCTTCCCAGGACTGGGGAATGGCGTCGTCAAACTCGTCGAACTCCCTCTGCTGGGAAGCCAGGCGGGCGAACTCTCTGCGGAAAAGGAGAAAATACGCCAAATTGGAAATGACGATGGCGGAAACGGCCTTCCATCCGAAATGCTGGATCATGTGAGCCAGCCCCCAGTCCCATTTTTCCGCCACCATCACCACGGGCGGAGCTGCAAAATGCGTCAGGGTGCCCCCGATGGAGATATTCACGAAAAGAAGCCCCAGAGTGGCGTACATCAAAGTTTTCTTCGGCTTGAGGTCGTAAAATTTCTTGCTTAGAATCAGGGCCCCTATCGTCATGGCGGCGGGTTCCGTAATCAGAGAACCCAGCAGGGGAGCCAGGCACATCACGGAAATCCACCATGCGCCCGGCGTGGCTTTTCCAAGTCTGGCGCCGCAGTTCACGACATATTCCGCCAGCTTGAAAATAGGGCGGGAAGAAGCGATGATCATGATAATCATCACGAACATCGGCTCCGTGAAGGAACAGTCATAATTCAAATAGGCGGAAAAATCCTCAAAGGAATAATACTTCCAGCACACGAACATGAAAGGGATAAGCCAGATTCCGAACACGGCTTCCACTTCTCCAAGAAAATGGAAAATGGCGGACGCGAAGGAAACCGGGAGGCGCTCTTCCGGATGCATCACGCGGAAGTTGGTTTCCTTGAGCTTTTCCTTGTAGCGCAGGGCCAGCTTATGGGAATAACGCTCAAAGCGGCCGGCCAGAAACGTATGGATAATAGCGCCGAAGAAAACGAGCGTCACAGCCAGGTTGAAACCGCCGGACTGCTTGTTGCGTTCACTAAGCACCTGGTACAGGCTGGCATCCGGCGGCATCGGATTGTACTGATTGAGAGGAATGGGAAAATGGCTGTACTGGGATTCCCCCCCCACTTCCGCGGCCGGATAGGCGGGAGCCGCCGTGCGGGCCGAAGCTTCACCGGCGGGAGCCCCCAGGAAAAAAGCGGCGGCGGCTACGGCAGTGAGCAGACCCGCACGGCGCGCCAGAACTTTGAAGAAATGACAAATACAGCTCATGTCTGCAGACAGACTAAACGCCTCTCCTTTCTTCCGCGAGCGGAAAATGAGTCTGCATGCTTTTTAGTGATAACGCATTCAAACGGGAAAATCCAGACATGCCCCGGAAAAAACGCGCGCGGCACGGAACAGGCTGTCATGCCTGCCTGAGTTTAAGGTTGAACAGAAAACTTAAAAATAGTAGTTGCAGATATGCGCTCCGTCCCAGGCCTCCTTTCCGTTTTCTTGATCGCAGCCGGTGTCGCATGTGCGGAGCTTCCGCCCGACCTGCCACCGGCGTCTCCCCTTCCCTTTGCTCCCGGCCCGGTCATCGGGGGAACCATCAAGGGAGACCCGGCCGCCGGCATCGTTCCCGTCAGAGACCTGATTGAAGCCAACCGCAAGGATGAATACATCCCCATAGCGGAACCCATTCCCGGAGAAACGAACCTGCATGCCCCGGCACAACCTGCGGAGGCACCCCTTGCCATTCCCTCCACGGCTTTTTCCCCCGTTCCGGTTCCTCAGCATGAAACCCGCGTAGCCATTCTGGGCTACCATGATTTCAGCCGCACCCTTCCCGCTACGGAAATGCGCATGAATACGGATGTATTCCGCTCCCAGATGCAGGAGCTGAAGGCGTCCGGAGTGCCCGTCATCTCCATGAAGGAATTCCTGGAATGGAAACTGGGGGACAGGCAGCTTCCGGCCAAATGCGTCATGATCACCATCGACGACGGCTGGAAGAGCGTCTACACGGACGCCTATCCCATCCTGAAAGAAACAGGGTTCCCCTTTACCATTTTCCCATACACCAAATTCATCACGGGCCGCGGTTCAGCCATGAGCGCCGCCCAGATTCAGGAAATGCTGGATAACGGCGCCACCCTGGGCAGCCATTCCGTCAGCCACCTGTACCCAAGATCCTGGCGCGCCGCCCAGCGGAAAGGTACACAAGCGGTTCTGGATCTAGCAACGGCGGAAATAGGCAATTCCCGGAAAATCCTTCAGGAAAAATTCCCCGGTTCTTCCGTGGGGGCCTATTGCTATCCGGGCGGCTTCATCCTGCCGGAAATGATCTCCAAGGCGGAAGAAGCCGGATTCCAAGCGGCCTTTACGGTAATCCCCAAAAAAGTGACCAAGGACACGGACCGCTGGCGGATTCACCGCTACATGGTCTTCGGCAAAGACCCTAAGACATTTACCAGAGCCCTGAATTTCAACGTTCCTTCCACTCCGGAAACCCCGGCGGCCCCCCATGGCAACAGCAGCGGGAAAAAGCTGAATTCCTACCAGGCTCCGGCCCAGCCCGTTTATCCGGCCGCCAATACCGTGGTGAAAAATCAGACCCCCGATATATCCATTTCCCTGGCAGGGGAACCCTCCCTGGATCCCAAGCAAATGGAAATGCGCGTCTCCGGCTTCGGCCTGGTAAACGCCCGGTACGACGCCAAGGAGAAAATTTTGAAATGGACTCCCTCCCGGCCCCTGCGCCTCAGCCCCGTAACCGTCCAGGTCCGTTGGAAAAATCCTGCTGTCAATATGTGGCAAACGGCCACCTGGCAATTCGGCATTGAGGAACAGGAAATGCACTTCACTCCCCGGAACATAGTCAAATAGCCATTTTCCCTCAGGGCTTTTTCACCACCAGCTTGCGGATGCCAAACCGGCGGTTGGTATCCGGCCCTCCCCAATTTCCATCCGTTCCGGACACTTTCCTCTCAAAGAAAAGAGGAGAGATGGAAGGAACTTCCGGTTCCAGATTCCCCTCCTGGAAGGCCTTATGAATCAACTCCTCTCTCTGGAAAGCCAGAGAGCCCACATGATAATACTCCAGGGCGAACACCACCCCGAAAAACAAAGTCGCTCCGGCAAGGCAAACAGTCACCGCGCGCAGTCCGCGCATCATGATTCCGTTCCGGTACAATACGGAGAACAACACGATTGACGCCGCCAAAACAGGCAGGGACGACACGAACTGGACATGATGAGCGGGAATGCACACCGGAAAATAACAAACGGACATGCTGAACCCCAGCAACAATAAAAAAAGAATATAAAAGAAGGATTCCTTTTCCTTCCTGATTACTTCCCGGCACCGCTCCATGCCGCTGAACAATAAAAACCCCGTTAATACTGCGGAAACGGCATATATTTTACACAGCATCCTCGCGTGGTAATAAAGCAATATCCCGAAAGACTCCGCATAGGCGCCAAAACCGCCCTTGCTTAAAACCTCACTCGCTCCCAAATCATGGCCAAGCCGCGAGTACAACCCGGGGGCGGTAAATAAAAACAGGCCTCCCAACGCAACGCCGGCAAACCCGCACCATACATAAGCGTCCACCCTGCGGTCCCGGAACATGCCGGCCGCGGCCATGATGCAAAACGCCGCCGCCATTCCTACCGTCGCCCCCTCATTGCAAGCGCCGCAGAAAATCCCATAAATCAGGCATCCTGAGGACAGGCCCCATTGAGGGGAGGTTGTCCGCTTCCCCCACCTGGTTCTGTAAATATTCATGAACCATACGATCAGGCATCCGGTCCACACGTAATTCATGGAGCCTGCGCGTGTCAGGCAGACATAATAAACGGTTACTCCGGCTGAGACGAACATGCTTAAAGCAAACAACCATGTCCAGGCGCCGCGCTCCCGCCGGAGATTGGGCATTCTCCCCAGAGCGAGCACATAAAGACCAAGAACAAGGGCAAGCACAAACACGGGATTCAAGACCGTCCAGACCAGCCGGGGAGCAGAAGTAATAAAAAACGCAGCCATTTCCCCCAGCCTGGGATTCCAATACAGGTAACTGTCCACGCAGGCCTTCCAGACATGGCGGATATGAAACTGCCCAAGGTACCCCGTCCTGTCGTGGATAAAGGAATCCCCGGCAATAGGGGAAAACCATGAAATAATATATAAAATAAATAATACTGAAAATGTTACAGCAATGGGAAAGACAAAAATTCTCCTCGGCTTCAACATATTTTTTTCCTAACGGATTAGGAATCCGCATATAACGTGAATCCCGAAAAGGGCTGCGCAGGAAGGCCGGATACAAAGGAAGAAGGTTCTCCTCCGCTGCGTTCGGGCACATCCAGCCATAAGGCCCGGCAGTCCTGTTTTCCCGGCGCCCGCCATTCGGAAATAACTGAGCAAATTTGCATTAAATTATTTTTTCTCAAATTTGTAGGTTGACTCCGGATTCCTAATCCGCTTTTTCCCATATTCGGCAGGTTCCGGATAAAAGCCTATTGTTAGAAGAGACTAACATTCATCAATTGGGGAGACTTCCGCACCACCTCCCCGGAATGCCAAAAAAACTGACATTTGGCTTGCCCGCATGGTGTGAAGTGGCATAATCATCCGGCACCATTATCAGGTTCAGCCAGGCACGGACATCCACATGAAGACGAGCACCAAAACTTTCGCCATTGCAGATACAGCCGCTAACGCAGACTATCTCACCAATACATCCGAACCGCTCGGAGAAACGATGACCCTGAATGTGGGCCCCTCCCACCCCGCCACTCACGGCGTGCTGCGCCTGGTGCTGGAACTTGATGGTGAAGAAATCATCAGCTGTGATCCGGTGGTTGGCCATCTGCACCGCGGGATGGAAAAAATAGGCGAAACCATCCAGTACAACCAGTTTGTTCCCTACACCGACCGCTTTGACTACCTGGCCCCCCTGTCCAACAACATCGCCTATGCCTGCGCGGTGGAAAAACTGCTGGGATGGGAACTGCCCCCCCGTGGACAGGCCCTGCGCGTACTGGCCCTGGAGCTTTCCCGCTTTTCCTCCCACATCCTGGGGGTGGGCGTATACGGCATGGACGTAGGCGCCATGACCGTTTTCCTGTACTGTTATGAGGAACGTGAAAAAATCCATAATTTTTACGAACAGCTTACCGGGGCGCGTTTCACTTCCTCCTACACCCGCATCGGCGGCCAGACGCGTGATGTTCCCAATGAAATGCTCAAGGAAGTGCTCGTCTTCTGTGATGAAGCGTCCAAAACCCTTGATGAAACGGAAGCTCTTCTGCTCAAGAACAAAATCTTCATTGACCGCCTTCAGGGCGTAGGCGTCATCAGCCGAGAAAAAGCGCTTTCCTGGGGCATTACGGGGGCCAACCTGCGAGCCAGCGGCATTAAGCGGGACCTGCGCAAACTCACACCCTATCTGGGATATGAAAATTACGAATTCGACGTCCCCGTAGGCGAGCACGGAGACTGCTACGACCGTTTTACCGTGCGCATTGAAGAAATGCGCCAGTCCCTGCGCATCATCCGCCAGGTCATTGAAACCATGCCGGACGGCCCCATCAACATGGTGGACACCAAAGGCACGCTGCCTGAAAAGAAAAAAGTTCTGACGGATATGGAATCCCTGATTCGCCAGTTCATGACGACGACCATGGGGGTGAACGCCCCCGCCGGGCAGGTTTACTTTGCCGCGGAAAACCCGAAGGGAGAGCTGGGGTTCTTCCTGGACTCCAAGGGGGGCGGGCTTCCCAACCGCCTGCGCATGCGTTCCCCCTCTTTCTGCAACCTGTCCATCCTGCCGGAACTGATGAAAGGCCACCTGGTTTCCGACGTTCCGGCCATCCTCGGCTCTTTCGACTTCGTGATGGGCGAATGCGACCGTTAACCCCCCCCGCCACTTTCATCCACTTCAACGCAAACACCAAACTTTCTCCCCATGTCCGATTACGCTGAAAACGCCATCGACGCGACTATCGCCCACCAGCCCAGCCCGGGCGAACGGTTCTACCCGTCCTTTGAAGTAACGCCGGAACTTGACGCCGCCGCCAGCGAATACGTTACGCATTATCCGGAAGGCAAGCAGAAATCCGCCGTGCTGCCCATCCTGCATGAAATACAGAAAAAATTCGGCTTCATCAGCGGAGACGCCATCGCCTGGGTGGGAGAAAAACTGAATATCTCCGCCGCCCATGTTCTGGGCGTGGTGACTTTCTATCCCGGCCTGCGCCAGATATGCCCCGGAAAAAACCACATCCGCGTATGCCGCACTCTTTCCTGCGCCATGGCGGGAGCGGACAGCCTGTTCGACGCCATCTGCACGCGTCTGGGCATTGACAAAAACGGCATCGACCACCATCACCCCATTGGAGTCAGCCCGGACGGCCTGTGGAGCGTGGAAGGAGTGGAATGCCTGGCCAACTGCGGCTTTGGCCCCAACATGATGGTCAATGACCTCCTGTATGAAAAAGTCACTCCGGAAGTGCTGGAGGAAGTAATCGCCAAATACCAGAACGCCTAATTCTTTTCCATCCCCGCACCAGATTTTCGCCATGAGCATCACCTATCTTCCCGGTAAAGAACCCCACCCCAGGGAAACGCGCCGCATTCTGAAAAACGTCAACCGCGAGGGCTGGAATACCTCCATTGACTGCTATCTGGCCGACGGCGGTTATGAAGAACTGAAAAAGGCGCTCGGCATGGAGCCCAGGGCCGTCATTGACGAGGTGAAAAAATCCGGCCTTCGCGGCCGTGGCGGCGCGGGGTTCCCCACCGGCGTGAAATGGACCTTCATTCCGCCGAACAACACGAAGCCTGTTTATCTGGTTTGCAACTGTGACGAATCCGAACCAGGTACGTTCAAGGACCGCTACATTGTCCATCAGGATCCCCACCAGCTCATTGAAGGAATGGTCATCTCCAGCTACGCGGTGGGGGCGCATCAGGCTTACATCTACATGCGCGAAGAATTTCCCATCGCCGCGGAAATCATGCTCAAAGCCCTCCAGGAAGCTCGCGAACACGGCTTCCTTGGCAGCAATATTCAGGGGTCCGGCTATAATCTGGAAATCCACCTGCACCGCGGAGCGGGAGCGTACATTTGCGGTGAGGAAACGGCCCTGCTCAACTCCCTTGAAGGGGATCGCCCCTATCCCCGCATCAAGCCCCCCTACTTCCCGGCCGCCATCGGCCTGTACGGATGCCCCACCATTGTCAACAACGTGGAATCCCTCTGCCAGGTGAAACACATCATGGCCATGGGAGGAGAAGCCTACAGCCAGGAAGGAGCCAAACGTTCCCCCGGCACCCGCATCATCGGCGTTTCCGGCGACGTCAAACGTCCCGGGTTCTATGAAATCATCTCCGGCTCCATGACCTTCGGCGAACTGCTGTATGACGTCTGCGGCGGCCCGCGGGACGGGCGCCAGTTCAAGGCCGTGATACCCGGAGGCTCCTCCTCCAAGGTCATGCGCACGGATGCGGAATACAAAGTGCAGAATCCGGACGGCACCATGGGAAAAATCACCTTCTTCGACATTCCGCTGGATCTGGACAGCATCGCCCGGCACGGCTCCATGTCCGGTTCCGGCGCGGTCATCGTCATGGACGACTCCCGCTCCATGCCCTGGGCCATGAACAACATCAACCGTTTCTACGCCCATGAATCCTGCGGGCAGTGCACTCCCTGCCGGGAAGGCTGCCCGTGGATGATGAAACTCAGCACCCGCATCCTGGAAGGGAAAGCCGCCCCGTCGGACGTGGATCTGCTCATTGAAGTGGCCAACCAGATTGAAGGGAAAACGGTCTGCGCCTTCGGTGAAGCCGCCTCCTGGCCCACCCAGGCCATGGTCTCCAAATTCAAAGAGGAATTCGTAGCCCTGACGGATCCATTCAACGCCTGTCTGCCCCACACGGAGGAAGGCAGGGAACAAAACCGTTTCCTCACCCGCTAAACAGCAGCACGCAACACCAGTTCTCAAAACCATCCCTCTCCCATCCGTCATCATGAGTGAAGAAGCTTCCAAACTCCCCAAAGACATTGCCGCCGCGGAAGGCAAGGTGAACGTCCAAATCAACGGAACGTGGCACCGGTTCCCGCGCGGCACGCGGATTGCAGACGCCTGCCGTTCCGTGGGCGTGCCCATTCCGTGCTTCTGCTACCACCCCAAGCTGGCTGTCGCCGGCTCCTGCCGCATGTGCATGGTGGAACAGGGGATGCCGCCCAGGCTCGCTCCAGGGCAGACACCCTCCTATGATGAAAACGGCTATCAGCGCATCCAGTGGATGCCCCGCCCCATCATCTCCTGCGCAAACACGGTGGCGGAAAACATGGGAATCCGTACGGACAGCCCCCTGGCCAGTGAAGCGCGCCGCGGCGTGATGGAATTCCTGCTCACCAGCCACCCTCTGGACTGCCCCATCTGCGACCAGGCCGGGGAATGCAAGCTTCAGGAATACTCCAACGACTACGGCCAGGTGAAAGGCCGTTTTGAAGAGAAAAAGACCAAAAAAGGAAAAAACCTGAGCATTGGCCCGCGCGTGAACCTGGACCAGGAACGCTGCGTGCTCTGCGGCCGTTGCGTGCGCTTCATGCGCGACATCATGCACGATGAGGTGCTCACCATGTCCCAACGCGGCACCTTCAACGCCATCACGGTTTACCCCGGCCGCGAGCTGGACAGCAACTACTCCATGAACACCGTGGACCTCTGCCCGGTAGGAGCCCTTACCTCCAAGGATTTCCGCTTTAAAATGCGCGTCTGGTTCCTGAAAGAAACAAAGACCATTGACGTGGACTGCGGAACGGGCACCAATATCACCCTCTGGACAAGGGAAGACAAGGTGTACCGCATTACCCCGCGCCAGAATGATGCCGTAAACTCCTGCTGGATGCCGGACTCTCACCGCCTTAACTACAAATACATCAATGCGGAAACCCGCATTCCCCAGCCCGTCATCCGTACGGATGCGGAAGCGCCTCACCGCCCCTCCACCTGGGAACCGGCTCTGGCTTCCGCCGCGGAAGCCGTCAAGCGCATCGCTCCGAACCAGCTCGCCATCATCGCCTCCGGGCGCATGACCAATGAAGAGCTTTACATGGTCCGCCATCTGGCCGCCCAAATCGGCACGGATATGGTGGACATCGTTCCCCGCATGGGAGAAAGCGATGGCATGCTTATTTCTGCGGACCGCAACCCGAACACGAACGGGGCCAGGCTGGTGCTGGATATCGAACCCGGGGCCAAACTGAACGCCATTCGCGAAGGAGTTCGCAACGGTTCCATCAAGGGCATCCTCTCCCTGGGGGAAGACCTCATTTCCCCGGAAGCAGGCTTCACGGCGGAAGACCTGGACAAGCTGGACTACCTGTTCATGACCGCCCACAGCGCCAATGAAACGGCGCGCCATGCGGACCTGGTTCTGCCGGGCGTCACCTATGCTGAAAAATTCGGCACCATGATTAATGTCACGGGCCGTATTCAACGCCTGAACCGCGCTATCCAGCCCATAGGATACGCCCGGGACGACTGGCAGATTTTCAGAGACATCACCCTCCTGCTGGGAGGCAACCCTGCACTGAAAGACTTCAACTCCGCCCTGGACATCCTCACCGCCATGAGCACGGAATACGGCGCACTCAATGGAGTTTCCTGGGGTTCCATCGGAGATGGGGGCCAGCCCATTCTGGAAACCGGCGTTACCATTCCCGTGGTGGAACGCGAAAAAAACCAGGGCCGCTAATCACACTTCACACGCATACAACCTGTTAATCCGCCATGATTGATTCGATTCTAACTTTTTGCGACGAGGTGCTCAGCAACCCTGTGTGGTTTTATATCATCACTCTGCTGATCAAAATCGTCATCTGCTTTGCCATCACCATTCTGTTCATTCCGGTCTGCGTGTACATTGAACGCCGGGTGGCCGCCTGGATCCAGGACCGCGTGGGCCCCAACCGCGCCGGCATTCCGTTAAGCATCTTCCGCCGCTTCGGCATGAAATCCGACCTGCCGTTCAAAAAGACGCTGGACTACTTCGGGTTGCCCCATGACGGCAAAATCGCCAATCTGTGCCGTTTTTTCCGCCTGGACCGCGACATCCCCATCTTCGGTCTCGTGCAGCCCATGGTGGACGGCGGCAAACTGTTCCTGAAGCAGGATTTCACCCCCCCCTTCGTACGCCGCGTATATTTCTGGATCGCCCCCATCCTGGTGCTTGCGCCACCGCTGATGACGGCGGCCGTGGTTCCCTTCGCCGGAGACCTTCAAACCTCTTACGGAAATATCAACATGGCGGTGGCCAACCTCAGCGTAGGCCCCCTCTGGATGTTCGCCATCTCCTCCCTCTCCGTGTACGGACTGGTGCTGGCCGGATGGTCATCCAACTCCAAATTCCCCTTCCTGGGCGGCGTGCGCTCCTCAGCCCAGATGATTTCCTATGAAATCAGCATGGGCCTGTCCATCATCCCTGTATTGATGATTTACAGCACGCTGGACCTGTCCAACATCGTGGAATACCAGGCCGCCAACGGCTGGCTCCTGCTTCCCGTGTGGGGCGAGGGCCTGAGCTGGCAGCGCTGGATACTGCTGGCGCCCGTAGCTATCAGCTTCATCATCTTCCTCACTTCCATCTTCGCGGAAGCCAACCGCACGCCCTTTGACATGTCCGAATGTGAAACGGATCTTGTGGGCGGCTACCATACGGAATATTCTTCCATGAAATTCGCCCAGTTCTTCATGGGGGAATATGCCGCCATGGTGGTGGGCTCATCCCTTGTCATCACGCTGTTCCTGGGGGGCTGGTCCATCGGCTTCGGCCTGGACGGCTGGCTCAACGAACACGTAGCCAACTGGGTGGCGGTCATCTGCCAGCTCATCGCATATGTGCTCAAGCTTCTCTTCTTCGCCTTCTTCTTCGTCTGGGTGCGGTGGACGCTCCCCCGCTTCCGCTATGACCAGGTGATGAAGCTCGGCTGGATGGTCTTCTTTGAACTGGCCGTCATCAACATCTTCCTGACAGCCGCCATTCTGTATTTCGTCAAGTAACCCCCTTTCTTCATTCCGACAACATCACTATTATGGCCTTCAAAACGATCAAGCGCCCGAAGATTTCCCTCGGAGAGCGGTTCTATCTGCAATCCATTCTTGGCGGTCTTTGGCTCACTATCAGGCACCTCGTTCTGGCTCTGCTGGGCAAATCCCGCAACAAAAAAGAACTGGCCGGTTCCGGCATCGGCGTCACGATGCAGTATCCGGAAGCCAGATGGGACAAACATCTGCCGAAATATTACCGCGGAGCTCCCGTGCTGGTGAAAGGCGAAGACGGCCGTGAACGCTGCGTTTCCTGCCAGCTCTGCGAATTCATCTGCCCGGCCCGCGCCATCACCATCACCCCCGGCCCCATACAGAAAGGACCGTGGGGCAAAGTGGAAAAAGCCCCCAGGGAATTTCAGATTGACATGCTGCGCTGCATCTACTGCGGCATGTGCGAGGAAGCCTGCCCGGAACAGGCCATCTTCATGAGCCATAACTACCTGTTCACCCCCACGGATAAAACCCAGGCCATCCACAACAAGGCCAAGCTCTACGAACTGGGCGGCACCCGCAAGGGTCTGGTCAACAAGTGGAACCAATACAAATAACCCCCGAACACTCCATTTCCCGTACATTATGAACATTTTTGCCAGCGACATACTTTTTTACGTTTTCGGGGCCCTGGCCGTGGTCCTGTCCCTGATGGTCGTCTTCATGCGCAACCCCGTCTCCTCCGCCATGATGATGGCTCTTTCCTTTGGAGCCACCGCCGCCGTCATGATCGGGCTGGGAGCCCACTTCCTGGGCATTCTCCAAATCCTTGTATACGCCGGGGCCATTATGGTGCTCTTCGCGTTCATCATCATGCTGCTGAATGTGAAGCAGGAAAGATCCCCCTTCAGCAGGCCTTTCCCCGTCGCTATCGGGGTCATCATCGCCGGCCTCTTCCTCGGCCAGCTTATTGGCATCATCTATTCTTTGCCCGGCGCCAAAGAAACGCACCGCTGCCCGATGGCCAGTGCGGAACAGGCCTGGAACGATTTGAAAATCGGGCAGGAGAACGCAGCCCCCTCCAAAACCGGAACGGGAACTCCCGCGTGCGGCCTTCGCAACAACGGCGTCCCTTCCGTCATTCTCCCCCCTCTCTCTCCCCAATGTTCCGCCCACCTCTATCCGGAAGGAACCACCATCCGTACGGAGATAGACAACGGAGAATTCCCGGACACCGCCCTGCTGGGCCGCACCCTGTTTGACAAATACAACCGGAGCCTGGTCATCGCCGGCCTGGCCCTGCTGGTGGCTTCCATCGGCGTCGTCGTGCTGAGCCGCCGCCCCTCCGGAAAATAAAGAACTCCTTACCACAGCCATCGCCATGATACCTCTCACGCATTATCTGATCCTCTCCGGCGTCCTGTTCGCCATCGGCCTGATGGGGGTGATTGTCCGGCGCGACATCATCGTCATCTTCATGTGCCTGGAAATGATGCTCAGTGCCGCCAACCTGTCCCTGGTAGCGTTTTCACGCGCCCAGGGCACTATGGGCCTGCCCAACTATGACGGCCAGGCCCTCTCCATCTTTATCCTGACCATTGCCGCAGCGGAAGTGGCTATCGGTCTGGCCCTCATCGTCTCCCTGTACAGGGCCAGGCGCACGGCCAGCACGCAAGATCTCAACACGCTGAAAGACTAAGAGCAACACACTACTCCACGAACATGTTCAATATTGATATTCAATACACCTGGCTTCTGCTCTTCCTGCCGCTGGTCGTAGCCGCCTTTGACTGGTTCCTGCTGACCAAACGTCCTGACGTCGCGGCCCTCACCTCCACCTTCTCCTGCCTGGCGACTTTCGTTCTTTCCCTGGGTTTGCTGGACCGGACCGGGTCTGACTCTTTCTCCTGGCTTCCGATTTCCGACATCTTTTCCGTGGATTTGGGCTTCGTGCTGGATCCCCTTTCCTCCCGCATGATGCTGGTGGTCACGGGCATCGGCCTGCTGGTCCATGTTTTCTCTCTGGGTTACATGGCGGACGACAAGGCGAAAACGCGCTACTTCGCGTGCCTGAGCCTTTTCATGTTCTCCATGACGGGCATCGTCCTGGCCAACAACATCGCCATGACCTTTATCTTCTGGGAATTGGTGGGCCTCTCCTCCTATCTGCTTATCGGCCACTGGTACACCCGGGATACTGCCGCCAACGCCGCCAAAAAAGCTTTCATCTGCAACCGCGTCGGGGACTTCGGCTTCCTGATCGGCATTCTGACCCTCTGGGCGCTGACCAATACGCTGGATTTCGGCATGATGGAAATACCCGCAGGAATCAGTGAAAACCTGCTGAACATTACGGTGCTGTGCCTTTTCTGCGGAGCGGTGGGCAAATCCGCCCAATTCCCGCTGCACGTCTGGCTTCCGGACGCCATGGAAGGCCCCACCCCCGTCTCCGCCCTGATCCATGCGGCCACCATGGTAGCCGCTGGCGTTTACATGATGGTGCGCGTTCAATACTCCATCGGCATTGAGGCCTTCCCCGCCCTGGCCTGCAATGTCATTGCCGGCATCGGAGCCATTACGGCCGTCATCGCCGCCTTCATGGCTACTCAGCAGAATGACATCAAACGCGTTCTGGCCTACTCCACCCTCTCCCAGCTTGGCTATATGGTCATGGCCCTGGGACTTCTGGCCGGGGAGGCAGCCATGTTCCACCTCTTCACCCACGCATGGTTCAAGGCTCTGCTCTTCCTGGGCGCCGGGGCCATCATCTTCGCCTGCCACCATGAACAGGACATCTGGAAAATGGGCGGCATTATGAAGCGCATGAAGCTGACCTCCCTCACCTTCATCATTGCCACCATGGCGCTGATTGCCATTCCGTTCACGTCCGGCTTCTTCTCCAAGGAAGCCATTCTGGAAGCAGCCCTTCGCAAAAACCCGGTCTTCTTCTGGATCGGCGCGGGAGTAGCCCTGCTGACTACTTTCTATATGATGCGCGTCATTTTTGTGGTCTTCTTCGGCAAGAGCCGCAGCCACAGTTCGGAACACGCCTCGGAAGTAGGAGGCCTCATGCTGGTTCCCCTGCTGATTCTGGCTGTCCTGGCTCTCATCTCCGGCTACGGGTTCATCGCAGACAGGCTGGTTCCTTTCAACGGATTCGTTTCCGAAAGCTTCCACATGGGCATGCCCTTCTACGTCTCCATGGGGGCGCTGGTGCTCGGAATCCTGCTGGCGGCTGCCTTCTACGCGGGATCCCCGGCTTCTGACAAGCTCTCCGGCAATGCCGTTTCCCGGGCCCTCGCCAACCGCCTTTATATTGATCTGTTCTATGATAAAGTGCTGGTCAGGGGAGTCCAGGGCGTTCTGGCCGCCATCATCGACTTTATGGACCAGTTCATCATCTCCGGCCTCATCGTGGGAGGACTGGCGCGGTTGACCGCCGCCATAGGCTCCCTGCTGCGCCGCCTGCAGTCCGGCAACATGGCCGCCTATACGGCTCTCTTCGGCATTGGCCTGCTCCTGGTCATCTACTTTACCGTCTTCTATTCCTGCTAACCTAACCAACCAATCACATACCATGCTTATCTGGCTTGTTCTCATTCCTCTGATTGCCGCGGCCCTCATCGGTCTGTGCAAGGCGCCCGCACGCCCGACAGCCCTGCTCAGCGCCACCCTGACGCTGGCCCTCGGCATCTGGGCCCTGGTTAGCTTTGACAGCTGTTCTTCCTGCTGGTCCCGCTTTGAAGGGATGGACCTCCAGCTCACGTTGGCTCCGGCCCTGTCCAAAGTAATGCTGCTGCTGACCATCCTGGTTACCTTCGCCACCGTGTTGGGCACCAACCCTCCCCAGGGGGGGGAAGCCTCCTGGTACAACTCCGCCCTTCTGATTTCCGCAGGCGCCACCGGGGCGTTCCTGTCCGACAACATAATCTCCTTCTTCGCCTTCCATGAACTGGCTCTTATCCCCACTTTCGTGATGATAGGCCTGTATGGACGCGGCGACCGCCGCACCACGGCCTGGCGAGCCACGCTTTACCTGGGGCTTGCCTCCATGGTGCTGCTGGCAGCCCTGCTGATGATCGGCACGCAGGCGGGCTTCACCTTCTCCGGACTGAAAGACTTCATGGCCAGCGGGCGCGAACTTGCCCACGCGGAACTTATCGGGGCCCTGCTCATCGCCGGGTTCGGCACGCTGATTTCCCTCTTCCCCTTCCATTCCTGGGCAGCCCCCGCCTACGCATCCGCTCCCGCTCCGGTAGCGATGATGCATGCCGGAGTGCTTAAAAAATTTGGCCTGTACGGGCTCTTCATGTTCCAGCCTCTGATGGAAACAGGACTCCTTCCCTGGACAAACATCCTGCTGGTCCTGCTCGTCTGCAATGTCATTTGGGTGGGGTACGTGACCGTCAACCAGAAAAGGCTGGACCTGCTGCTGGGCAACTCCTCCGTGATGCACATGGGCTATATCTTCCTGGCTTTCGCCGCCCTGGTGGTCTCCGGTTCCGCAGAAGCCAATCCCTGGGCGCTGAAAGGGGCTGCTCTGCTGATGCTGGCCCATGGCCTGACAATCGCCCTTCTCTTCCTGCTGTGCGGACAGATTGAAAAGCAGACAGGCACACTGGAAATCAACTCTCTGGGCGGACTGGGCACCAAGCTGCCGCGCATGGCTTTCGTTTTCGGCCTGGCAGGCATGGCCTCCATCGGCCTCCCCGGCCTCGCCAATTTCCCGGGGGAATTCATGGTCTTCTTCTCCGGGTTCGCCGGTTTCAGCAACGGCTTCGGCCCCGTTCAAATCGCCACCATCCTGTGCCTCTGGGGACTGGTTATCGGCGCGGTGTACATGCTGAGAGCCTACCGCAACATCTTCCAGGGAGACTTGTCCAAAGCCTCCGCCTACGCCACGGAGCTGCAACCCTCCGAACGGGCGGCCAACTGCTTCCTGGTCATCGCCCTGGCGGTCTTCGGCTTCTTCCCCACGCTGGTGCTTCAGTTCTTCTCCTGATTTCCCCCTTCCGAATACAATCCTAGTCTAACCTGATCTTCTTTTACCCATGCAAGCGTATATTCCGGAATTCATCCTGGCCGGCCTGGCAATGCTTTTGCTTCTGGCGGAGACCTTCTGCAAAAAAACGCCCAAATTCATTTTCGGGCTGATTGGCGCGGTGGGAACCCTGGCGATGCTTCCTTTCTACATGGAAGGGCTCTATGATAATATCTACATCATCCTGGCGCTCGTCGCCACAGCAGTCACCCTGCTGCTTTCCGTAGATTTCCGGGCCGTCATCAATCTTTCCTCCAATGACTCCAAATCCCAGGAGGGCACGGGGGAATTCTACATCCTGCCCCTGCTGGCCTGCGTAGGCATCACCTCCCTGTGCAAGGCCTCCAACCTGGTGGAACTGTTCGTCTCCCTGGAAGTGCTTACTCTGAGTTCCTTCATCATGGTAGGCTATTTCCGGCGGAACCTGGGTTCCACGGAAGCGGGCATCAAGTACCTGATTCTGGGCGCCGTCAGCACGGGATTCCTCGTTTTCGGCCTGGCCTGGTATTTCGGCATTACGGGAACATTCATTTATAATGAAACCATCGTCAGCCACGCCCTGGCCGGCCAGACAGCCCCCGCCATGTACCTGGCCCTTGCCATGCTGCTGCTCGGCACAGCATTCAAAATCGGCGCAGTTCCCATGCAGCTGTGGATTCCGGATGTGTACCAGGGCGCACCCACTCCGGTGACGGCTTTCCTTTCCGTAGCCTCCAAGGTAGCCGGATTCGCCCTGCTCGGCATCATCCTGGCCCCATTCGCCGTGTTGCCACCCGTCGAATTCGTCGTAGCCCTGATGGCCGCCGCTACCCTGCTGGTGGGCAACCTGGGCGCCATTCCCCAGACGAACCTGAAACGCATGATGGGTTATTCCTCTATTGCGCAGGCAGGCTTCATTCTTCCCCTGTTTATCGGTACCGTGGACGGGCAGCTGGCTCCAAACGCTCCGTTCTACCTGGCTGTGTACCTGGTCATGACCTTCGGCGCCTTTTTCGCCCTTGCCATGATCCGCATCCAGCGCGGGAGCGAGGAAATTGCCGCGTTCCGCGGTCTGGGCAAAACCAATCCCCGGCTGGCCCTGGCTGTCACCATCATGTTCGCCTCCCTGGCGGGCGTGCCGCTGACGGCCGGATTCTTCGCAAAAATGATTTCTTTCGTGCATGTCATCAATACGGGACTGTACCTGGGCTGGATGCTCCCCGTCATGATCATCTGCGCAGCATCCGGGTTTTACTATTACTTCAAGGTCATCCGCTCCATGTACTGGGACAAGCCCGCAGAAAACGCAGAACCCGTGCAGGTACCGGTCATTTCCGGAGTCATGCTGGCCGCGTTCTCCATCTTCATCGTGCTGGGGGGTCTGATGCCCTTGTTCCTGAATCCCATCCGGTAACAAACGCTTCCTTTCCTCCCATTATTCCGAAGGCCGTTCCCCGAATTGTTCGCAGAACGGCTTTCTCCATTCAGGAAAAGCCGCGTGTTCCGTACCGGCTGGCCGAAAACGGATGGGGAAGGAGGGGATGCATCTGCCCGGACTTACGATTTCAGCCATTTCAGGATCTTGAGCAACTCGCCTGAGCCAGGCATTTCTTTTATCATATTCATGCCGGAAAAATTTTGAAAAAAGTGCGGCCTGTCTGCGAGATTTCCCCCAGGATAAACGTAATTAGTCCGTTCTAATTATTTGCCTGCACCCCTCCGGGCATTAAGCAGACAATCATCAATCATTCAAAGCCATGCGTCTTTTATCCTCTACCGCCGTCATTTGCGCCGCCCTGTTCTCCGGAACCATCCTGCATGCACAGGACCCGGAACTGCTGGCCAAGCGCCAGTGCCGTTCCGTCCATATCAACCAACAGGGGCATCCCGCCCAGGCAAGCGCCCTGTACAATGTAGTAAAAGCCAAAACATCCGTTCCCGGCACCTACTTCTGCGCCATGAACTTTGACGACGGCTATATCGGTTTCCAGGAACAATCCAACGGTAAAAAAGTAATTATCTTTTCCATCTGGGATCCGGTGGCACACGGAGATAACCCCAACGACGTGCCGGAAGAAGAACGTACCAAGCTGGTAAAGCTGGGCAAAGATGCACGCTCCGGACGTTTTGGCGGTGAAGGGACAGGAGGACAAAGCTTCGTGGACTATCCCTGGACAATCGGGGAGAACATGCGCTTCCTCGTCTGCGTCAAAAAAATGGGCAAGTTCAAGGAAATCAGCGGCTATTACTTTAATAATAAAAGCAGGTCCTGGGACCTTATTTCCAAATGGAAAACGCATTCCTCGGAAAAGGAACTTTCCTTCTCCGTCGGATTCGTGGAGGATTTCATGCGTAATTTTGAATCTGCCAAGAAGGCCCGCGGAGCCTTCTTTGGCCCCAGCTTCGCCTACAAGGACGGCAAATGGCATCCCAATACCAGCGTGACGTTCACCGGCGACCCAACCCCCTCCACCAATGTCATGGCAGATATCCAACCCAACGGCTCCGTTCTGCTTCAGACAGGGGGAACTACGAAGATGACGGATTTCAAGCTGTTCCAAAATCGTCCCCTGCCCCAGAATATTGAGCTTGTCCTGCCTGACAAGACCGTTACCAGTCTTGTTCAGGAGAACATTAATTAATTATGTCCCCCACCGGCTGGTTAACCATGATTGTTTCCATCGGCGGCGTACTGGCCGCCGCCGCATGGGCGTATTACAAGGTACTCTCCACTCCCAAGGAGACGGAACACCTGGGCAGCCCTACCCCGCCACTGCCTGAAAATTCGGAGGAATAAGGTTCCAATTCGATGAACCGCTGTACTCCGGACTGAATAATCCCCCGAGATCATCCTGCCGCATCCAGAACGCGCACATACCGTCCCGAGACCTGAAACAGGGCGGATATAAGAAAGTATTTTCCCGGCAGACAGGCGACACGGACCGGTGTTCCCCAGGGTATGCATGCAAATCCCGCCCGAACCATTCGGGCCGCACCGGTTCGCAGGATTTTTTAACCGGTTTTTCTCCTTATCCGTCTGACGGAGGCAGGATGAAACCCAGCCGGTCAATACCGTACCTGGCGCATTCCTGCCACAGGGATTTTTCCAGGGCTTCCGCAGTGCGGCGGCGTTCCTCCTCCGGCATGTTCTCAAAATATTCCGGGCCCAGGTGCTCGCTGATGGCCTTGTCCGCCATACGCGTCACGAGATCCGCCCAGAAAGAGTTGTCCCGGTATTCATCCAGGCAATCCTGAAAAAAGGCGTTTTCTTCATATTCCCGGGTGAAGGCATAGCCGCCCAGGTCATCCGCATAGGCAATGCGACCTTTCAATTTAGAGGTGACGGAAAGCTCCTTCATCAGCCGGGAAACCAAATGTCCCCACGCCGCCAGGCGCACTTCCGCCCCATCCTGCTGGTTGGAGGCAGCCACCGTGGCGGCAGTGGAAAGCATTTCCGCCAAATCACGCGCTTCCTCGTCGGATAATTTCAACGTCACCGGCATGGAAAATCAGATCAATCCAAGTTTCATTCTGCCCTCCTCGCTGACCATGTCCTGGTTCCAGGGGGGATCCCACACCATCTCCACATCCGCGGCCTCCACCCCTTCCAACGCTTCAATGCGGTCCTTGGCTTCCATGACCAGATGGGGCCCCATTCCGCAGCCGGGCGCCGTGAGAGTCATTTTTACCGCTACATGGTGAAGGCCGTTCTCCAACTCAATGACGGTCACATCATAAATCAGGCCCAGGTTGACAATGTCCACGGGAATTTCCGGGTCATACACACATTTCAGCGTATCCCAGACCCTTTCTTCCAGAGTGGCGTTATCATCCAGCACAGCCGTTTCCGGAGAAGATTCTTCCGCTCCAGCACCAAGGGCATCCGCGTTCTCCCTGGAAATACGGGCCAGGCCATGGTCCGTAGCCACGGTGTAGGAACCGCCCAGTATCTGGGTGACATACACGCGTTCCCCTTCCGGCAGGGTGAGCACATCCCCGCTGGGGATCTGGACAGCCGTCACTTCTCTTTTGAGTTCTATTACCTGATTCAGCATAAATACTTGCAATTAAAGGAACATCCGACTACGGACACGTGCCGGACACATCCGAATGCCACGGGGCAGAACCGCCTCATGGTTCCCGGAACCTTTCGCGCAGGAGCAACATACGGCGTATTTGCATCACCGTCGAGGTCAAAAACTGTTCTGCCCCGGTCGGGAAAACCCTCCATGACAGGAAAGAGCATGCCGCCATGTTTTGGAAAAGCCGCCGGAAGCGGAGAGCTTCGTTCTTGCCTAGCGGAGGGAAAAAGTGTAAAAGGTTCGGGCTGTCCGGGCTGCCGTCAGCCTATGGCCGGCCACACGAGCATTTTCAACCTGACATTCCATGCTAGATTACTTACGTAAACATACAATTGTCATCATGGCAGCCATGGCCCTGGTGTTTGTGGGCCTCATGTTCGTCGGCGGGGACGTGAGCGGCGGCTCCCTGACCGGCATGTTCAAGCAGACTTTCGTTTCCGTGGACGGGAAATCTTATGGGGAAAAGGATTATAACAACATGGGCAGAACTGGCTTGTCCGTGGCTTTTTCTTTCCCTTCCACCTTCGGTCCGCTGCTTCAGGACAATTTCAGCTCGGAAGAAAATCTGCGCGAACTCTGCCACCTGTTGAAAACAAATAATCCCAATGCGGCTTTTCTGGCCTACCGCGGCATTATCCGCCGGGAGGCGGGACGCCTGGGCTTGACGCCCAGCACCACGGAAATTGACGATGCCATCTGCAAGATTCCAGAGTTCCAGGACGACAAAGGCGTTTTTGACCCAAAAAAATACGACAATTTCATTTCCATGCGCGGCAATATGGGTAAAAAGCTGCAGGAGGAACTGTTGCGCGGACTGATGGAAGACACCATCAGCCTGGAGCGCATCAGGGATGTGCTGACCGGGGGTATTTCCGTGGAGTCCGGTTTTGCCGAAGCTGTAGCGGAATCCAACAGCCAGCAGATTACAATCAATACCGCTTTCCTGGAAAAAAGCGCTTTCCGTCCCAAGACGGATCCCGGAGAAGAAGAAATAAAAACTTTCTGGGACAAGCATAAGGAAAATTACAAGAATGAGGAAGCGCGCTTCTTCACCGTTTACACCTTCATCCCCACAGGGGATGCCCAGGCCCCCAAGCCCGGCGACATTTCCAACGCCACCATGGAGACCATGAATCTGGTAGAAAATGATATCTGGGAACCGCTGAACGCCACCAACGGCAGGAACATGGATCAAGCCATCAGCGAAGCCCTGGCCAAGGCTCCCGGTGTCTGCAAAATGGAGAAAAAATCTTACACGGCCGTAACGCGCAAAAACGCGCCTCAGGAAATCAACCAGACAATTAACCAGTCTGCTTCTGACGGACGCAGCGCTAATCTGCTGGATGTGGCTTTCTCCCTGACGGGAGCCCCCGCCCTGAATGCGGATGCGGATGCCAAGGCCATTGAAGAAGCGCGCGCCAAAACCGGGGCCGAACAGATCAGCACCATGCAGGTGCTGGAAAACGGGCAAGTCGTTCTGATCCGCCTGGAAGGCGTTACCCCGGTAAAAGCCCTGCCTTACGAGACTGCCCGCAACAGCGCACGCGCCGACCTGCTGGAAAGCATGACCATTGAATCCATGAACAAGGCCGCCACGGAACTCAATACGGAATTGCAGAAGGCGGAGAAACCCATGGAACAGTTCAATGCCATCGCCGGGAAAGCCGGTGCAAAAACTGGCGCCTACGGCCCTTTTATTAATCCGAACGCACTCTTGAGCAGCGTCAATCTTCAAAACGCCAAAACACAGGAAGAACTCCAGTCTCTTCTGGAACGGGCCATGAATTCCCGCCTGGCTCCTCCCAAGGAACTCCCGGCCCCTGAAGAAGTATTCCAGGCGGTTTCCGTCATCAACCCCGGCCAGATGGCCCAGCCCATCAACACGGGGGACGGTATCCTGCTGACCCAGCTCGTCAAGCGCGAACTGGAGGATACGCCGGAATTCCAGATTAAAGCCACCCAGCAAATTGCTCCCGCTCTGACTGCCCAGGCAAAATCCATGATCATGCTGGACTGGCTGAAAGCGTGCATCACCCAATATAAGGTGGAAATTGCCCCCATCCTGAACCAGGAACGCTAACATTTTCCTTTTCATGACAACCGTCAGTGCGCCCGTCTCCTTTTCACAGGCCCTGAACGCCGTCTGAACACATTCGCCATGATGGCCTCCGCCCGGAGGCCATCATTTTTATTATTTCTTCTCCGTCCTTCTTCACCTCCTGCCTTTTCGTCATCCAATGAGCGCCCTGCCCTCCCAATCCAGATACATCATCGGAACGGAAGCCTGCGAACGTTTCAGTTTCTACGGCATGAAGTCCATCCTCATGCTGTACATGACGGGGCACCTGCTGATGAGCGACAACTGGGCCACCTCCACCCTCCATATTTTTGTGGCAATGGTTTATCTTCTTCCCTTGGCGGGGGCATGGCTGGCGGACAAGGTCTGGGGCCGATATAAAACAATTCTTTATATTTCCCTGCTTTACTGCGTAGGACATGGAGTTCTGGCGACGGCGGATCTTTTTCATACCATTGAAGCGCGCCGTTACATTCTCATGACGGGCCTGTTCATCATCGCGCTGGGAGCCGGAGGCATCAAACCATGCGTCTCCGCCTTTATGGGAGACCAGATTCCCAATAAGTCCCCTCAGTTAATGACCAAGGCTTTCAATGCTTTCTACTGGGCCATCAACCTTGGCTCTTTCTTCTCCTTCCTGGTCATTCCGGCCATGGAACAGCATTACGGGTACAGTTGGGCGTTTGCCGTCCCGGGCCTTTTTATGGGAGTTGCCACTTTCGTCTTCTGGCTGGGCCGCAAGAAATACCACAAAACGCCTCCGGACCGGAACAACAACCAGGCCGGCTTCTGGAAAGTTCTTTTCATCATCCTGTTCCACGGAGGCTGGAAAAACGCGGAACAGCGCTGCGGAATTTCTGCCGTGGAAGACACCCGGCACATCCTGAAAATCCTTTCCATCTTTGCCTTTATCATCCCATTCTGGTCCATTTTCGAACAGACGGCTTCCTCCTGGGTGGCCCAGGGCAGCAGGATGATTCCTCTTTCCATCCCGCTGCCGGGCGGTTCCTGGTCCATCGGGCCGTCCCAAATCCAGGCGGCTAATCCCATTTTTGTAATGGTGTTTATCCCCCTCATCACCGTATTCGTTTATCCCAGGGCGGCAACGCTGGCGAAGCCCCTGGTGCGCCTCGGAACGGGATTGGCCCTTAGCTCCGCCACATTCCTGATTGTCGCTTTCCTGCAATACCGGCTGGAGGAAGGAGCCTCCATGTCCATCGCATGGCAGCTGATTCCCTACTGCGTACTCACCATCTCTGAAATCCTGGTCAGCACCACTGGTCTGGAATTCGCCTATACGCAAGCCCCGGCACATTTAAAAAGCCTCATCACCAGCTTCTGGAATCTCACTATTTTTGCAGGCAACATGCTGGTGGCCGCAATTACTTTTTTCCTGTCCAACGGAGAATCAGCCAACGCCATTTCCACGGACCGCTTCATCCTGTACGCCGTACTAGCCGCCGTGGTGGCGGTAGCCTACTCCTTC
>ENA-UPWK01000228-UPWK01000228.1-human-gut-metagenome-genome-assembly--contig:-NODE-228-length-63908-cov-28.466215_pt1 | contig 63908 bp, 52 predicted proteins | sample MGYA00250048_ERZ773373 | MGnify/ENA primary metagenome ERZ773373 (study PRJEB29103, sample SAMN06112059) | human gut metagenome | biome: human gut; feature: ankylosing spondylitis patient; material... | reverse complement strand
CACAATTCGCCTTTTGAATTGATGGGAGGAAATGTCACCATATAGATTTCTTTCTTATAAGAATAATCATCGTTGTATGTGATATAGTTGAAAAATTTCTTTTCTTGCGTATCGTATGCGAAGTACTTTCTCGGGAAACCTTCTCCGGTGTTAAAATCATATATATTCGTTACGCTTTCCATGAAATAATAACGATCGGAAATCAATCTTAAGACGACGAAAACGCCCGGGTCCATGGTGTGGATAGGGGGTGTTCGTGCGATAAGCGGGCGCAAACTGTAATCAGGCATTAAGGTGTAGACCGTATCTGCAGAGGCCTCAAATAGAATCCAATTACCCTTAAAAGGAATTATACTGTTATACGGACCCGGTCCAGCTGATCTTGTTTGTCCTTTATCATAAAGTCTTTCAACGATATGGAATAATTGCTTCTCTTTATATGGAACCGTGATTTCTTTCGTTATACTTCCATCTTGCTTCGACACAAGCAAGAACGGTACCTCAAAATTAAACTTATCATAGCAAATCAAGTTATCCTTGTCATAATCAAGCATTTCCACGTAAAACGAACTTTTCTCGCTTCTTTGATTCAGACTTCGTTTGAAATTTCCTTCCAAATCATAAACCCTTATCTTTTTCGCATGAAAATCATTTACGAAAATCTCTTCGTTTTCTTCATCTAACGAAACCGATCTCATAGACACGTATTCTTCTCCACCTTGTCCCTTGCGATTTATTTTGCGAATAGCTTTTCCGTTCCGCCCATATACGAAAATATTGCCATCATCGTAAAAGTTTGTCACGATTATGTATTTCTCGCCAACCGCCTGCACGCATGCCCGATTGATAAACTCATCGTTTGTTTCCAGCGGAATATACTCCACATCCATGAAGTCTTGAAGGACCAACTCTTTTTTGGTTGAATAACTATCGTTTACATCCACGGTTATAAGACCATCGGTCGATGAATGGCCGCCTCCACATCCAGCCATTACAAACAGGATGATTATCCCTGTAAAAATGAATCTTTTCATACGCGTATGATTTTTGTTTAACTTATGGTGGTGAAGATACTATAAAAAGCCGATGGTTTTCACGAAATTATCCTATTATTTGTTGATCTCACTGGTAATTTCCTGCACATCTTGGAGCGTAAAACGCCCTAACAATTGCATGACGCTGAAGCCCCCGTCGTCCATGTCGGCTATCATGATCAACTCCTGTATCAGTTCTCCTTGTTGCTTGACGTAGAAATTGGCTTTGGTCTTTCCGTCTTTTACTCGCATGAGTTCCTCATGGTCCTTTCCGATCAAGGCTTTGAACTCCCCTCGCATTCGTTCCCTTAAATCCGCTTTTTGGGTGGTGAGTATTTGCAGGGATTCTATTTTCCCTTTCAGGTTGGCAAGGTTGAGTCCGGCGGTTTCCATGACAGGCATCATCTGAAACATCTTCTTGGAGATATATACGGAAGTAACATCATCCATATCCGCATATTTGTCGAAAAGCTTATTCTGGGCAAAACAGATATTCACGCAGCAGAGAAGCAGTATTGTATATAGTTGTTTGAGTCTCATTGTATTAATCATTTAAATGTTTATTTACGATCTTGTTTATTTTTGTGATCTCTTGACCGGCTTCATTGACCTGCCCGAGACCTTTGTTTAAATTCCTAGACATGAACGCCAAGGCATTTTGGGCTACGACAGCTGCCTCTTCAGGATCGGTAAAGGTATCGGCCATAATGGGAGCCGGACGATTTGTCTCCGTGAAGATGAGGAATAGGGCGCCGAGAATAGCGGCGGCGATTCCGCTTATCCAATAGAAGGAACGTCTTCGTGATACTCGGGGAGATACCTCTTCTTGGGCTAGGAAGTCGATTCGTCGTTCCAGCCTTTCGGAAAGTCCCTCCGGTAAGGCTAAATCCTCTTGGAGTGCCTTGTTTATTAGTTCATCTATCCTTTTATCATCCATGACAACTTGCTTTTTCTAGTTTCTCCCGGATCAATTTGCGTGCCCGGGAAAGTAATGTTCGTATATTAGAGGAGCTAAGCCCCGTAATCTGTTCAATGTCCTCATAGGAGCAATCCTCAATACCACGCAGGCGGATTACCTGCCTCTGGTTCTCGGGAAGCTGCTCGATCAGTTCCTGTATATGCCGGATATCCTCCTTTTCTTCCAGTTCCTTTTCCGGCGAGGAGTCGGTCGTTAATAGAACGGTCTCCAATGCCTCTTCATTGTCTCTTCGGCTTGCTTTAGGCGAGCGCAGGAAATCCAGACAAAGATTCTTGACCAATGTTATGGAAAATGCTTCCGGATTCTGGATATCTCCCAGCTCATCCCTTTTATTCCATAATTTGCAATAGGCATCTTGAAGTATGTCTTCCGCATCCGCTTTATTGTCTAATAAGGCATAAGCGATTCGATAGAGTTTAGGATGAAATGGAAGGAACCGTTGTTTAAAAACATCAACGTCCATCGGTATCGCCCTTAATGATTTCCAGTTTTGTGCTCATTGATTACCCGGTCTAGATCGGACGGGCTGATCTTTCCTTTGATACGGATTAACGCATTGTCGCTTCCTGTCGTGAATATGACCAGTTCACGGATCATATCCTCTTTTATTTTGACAAGAACTTTCGTGCGACTGTCCCTTTCATTTGCCGTGACCATCGTCTCGTAATCAGGATCTCTCAGGTTCCGTATGGCGGTAGACAGTCGGTCTTTCACCTCTTGGGCACAATTATCAAATTCAAGGATCTCTATACCGTTTACTCCCATTGTCTCGGTGAACAGGCTGGCTAGCTTCATCGTTATGTTTCCGATATTTACGGAAGTAACATCGCTTTCACCCCGGAAAGCATTGAATAATTGATCCATCTTCTGCTGCCCGTATCCTACTTGGCTGATAAGGAGGATGGCCAGTAACACTAGTAATCTTTTCATTGTAATTGACTTTTTCGTTAATACTATGTTTTTGGATAGCCCTTTGTCCGTGCGCCTTAGAGTGGGGCTTTCACAAAGAAGACGGGATAAGGGATTTGTTTGTTACAAAAATAGGCAAAAAAAGAATTATTTTTTATTCAACTTAGGTATCCAAATGCAGGCAACTAAGTCGTGAAACTTAATCTCCTTACCATCGAAGTAGAATTTGTATGAGTATTTATATCCTTTATTCCAACAGGTGCCTTCCGGAATGATGTATTTGTAAGTCTTCCCATTGATCGTAAAGATCGCCTCAACTTCTTTTTCCCGGATAGGGGAGTAGGTAGGGACTATACGGATATTTTGCTCCTCCGCTTTTGCGTGTCGTAAAGTTACGGATGGATCTATTGTAAGTAAAGTGGCCTTGTGTGCCCCGGGAGTTCCTTTGATATTTCCGGTTACGATATCCATTGTGCCGGTATACTGCAAGGTATTACCTCCCGCACGGTTACCGATCTGTATGGAGGTTAGCTTGAATAGCCCGTTAATGTTCGAATCTTGATATATTTCGAAAGAGAGAAGTGATAACGCGTAATTCATGGAGAGTTTCGCGAGCGGAGATTTACGGTTAACCTCTTTTTGACCTTGCGAGAGCCTCCCATATTTATAAAAGGGGGTTTCCGCCGCGATTGGGGATATTTTGATCGGTATGGAAGTGGGATCTAACGGTATTTGTACTTTATAAGGTGAGTAAGCGTAGATCATGACTGGTCGATTAGATCTGAGGAATACCTGCGGTGTTTGTTTCCATTTTAAAGAACCTTTTGATGAGCCTACAGCCTTTGATTTTACGTTTTTATAAAGAGATGCGCCTTTATATAAACTGTCTTGATTACCATAGGTTATAAATAATCCTATTTCAGACCCTTCGGGCAGAATTTCGGTGAATACTGAAGAACCTGCCGTATAGGACCGGGTGGTCATTTCAAGAACCGACTTTCGTGCGATTGATTTCTCTTTGGACATCCACTGTTGATTTTCATGACATCCGGTAAAGATGATTAACAAGATCGTAATTAATAATAATTTGTTCATTTTGTCTGATGTTTTAATGGAACCTTTCAAACAATAAACATTTGAGCCAATATAGTTTATTATTCTATTACTATTAATTATCATTCCTGTTATAAAATGATATTTTTATATATTATATAATAACGATTGTTTTATCCTCTTAATGCGCAAAGTAACCTGCTTTATTGTATACTATAATAATCAATATATCCAAGATATATAAAGATATTATTAAACGGGTCTCGTCCTTGTAATAGTCAAATAGAAGAGTGTTTTTGGCGATAAGTTGAGAGGGAATGATAACCCTTGAATGTAAAAGGGTATTTGGACGAGACCCGTTGTTTCTCTTAAACATAAAAAACTTACATGATATTGCCAATCAATCCTTCCTCGTTACCCGGTAACCAGTCTGTGATAGAGACGTCTCGCAATTGTAACGACCTTCCGTTAAAGCTTAGCTTATATAAATATTTTTTCCCTTTTTCCCATTGGGTGTTAGCGGGTATGTCAAATTTGTAGGTTTCTCCGTTGATCGTAAATAAGGTCTCCACGTCTCCGGTTCCGATCGTGCCGGAAGGTGGAATTACCATGAGCCGCATAGGATCACAATATTTCTCGTTGATGAGGGTAACCGGATTCGTCAAGGATAATACCGTGGATGCGGATGTGCTACGGGCGGTAGAACCGATGATATCGCCTGTCGTGATATCGAGGGTTCCTTCGCTGACTAAAGTTGTTCCACCGGGCTTATTTCCTACTTGAACGGAACTTATAATAAAGGCACCTGTCTTGCCTTTGCTTAGGTTCAGCTGGAAAGATATAAGCGATAGGGCATGATTCATGCTGAGTAATACAAGTGGCGAGGTACTGTTGACTGCTTTTTGTCCGATCGCATGGGTTCCATACATATAATCATCGGTCTCCAATGCGTTCGGGGCCAGTTTAACAGGTATCTGTCGGGCGTTAAAATTTATATCTTCTTGATATGGATAATATGCGTATATCGTAGCTTCATTAGAGTCGAGGATCACCTCTGGGCTCTGTTGCCACCGGATTTTCCCATTCATTCTATAAGCTTTTACGCTTACGTTTTTATAAGTGGATATGCCATTGTATAAATCGTCGACTGTACCGGACGTGATTTGTAGTCCGAGCATAGAGCCTTCTTTAAATTCTTGTATAAAATTGGTGGATTTTGTAGTTAGGATACGAGTCGTTATTTGGAGTGGTTTTTCATTCCAGCCGATATTCTCAAGACCTCCGAAGTCTTTGTCGCTGGAGCAACCCCAAAAGCTTAAAATCATACTGGTAAAGAGTACTAAATTTCTCATTATTTTACTTATTTTTGTGTGAAACTTCTGGATGCAAATATCGGGTGGTCAAGGGGAAAGGGAGGTGCATACGGTCTAAAACGTCGGTGAAATCGTATAAAATTAGATCGTTCAAATTGTCTAAGGTGTTCATATTGTTAACTGAGGGGTCAAAAAGAACATTCGGGGGGGCGTATTGTTTAATAGATAGGAGGTAGTGTTATTATGTTGGATAAAATTCAGTTTCTACTAAGCTTACAGATATTAGGCTTTTGTGTTTTTGGTGGTATTACCCTGCTACTACGGGCCCGTGAGAATAGGGCAAAACAGATTTTGGGGTGGAGTATGTTATTATGGGCGTTTTTAGCGGCGGTACGAGTATCGGTTAACCTGTATTTAGAGGATTCAAAAGAGATATTTCATCCGGATGTGCTGATTATGGGATGTATTGTGGTAGCTACATTGGCTTGTTACGTGATAGAAGTGTTACGACCTTGCTATATGACCGTTCGCCGTTTCTTTATTTTTACCAGTCCGATATGGGTATTGGGTATTTCTTTTTTGATTTACCGGCTATCCGGTGGAAATATTCATCGTTATAACTCTTTTGGCGAGGTATTCGATACCTTGAATCTGGATGTGGTTATAAGGCTTTTGATTTTATTTTTCACGCTTCTGTATATGATCGTTCCTATTTATCTGATCTTGCGCTATAGTGAGGGATTTAAGGTGTATTTAAGGGAAAATGTATCGGACCCGGAAGATTATGATCTGGACTGGTTGAAAAAGACCATGCTGATCCTTTCTTCTATGTATATTTTTTATTTGGTATTGTTGTTTACGGATCGGGTTAGCCTATATGTAATCGACAAAACGTTTTTATTGGTTTTATGGTACTATTTCTTTTATAAGGCCTTGTTCCTAAAGGTTATCCATTTGGATTACACATTCGAGAGCGGATGGGGATTACCCGATTTGGAGGAGGATACGGATGATGATCAAGGTAGTGAGGAACAGAAAGGCATCATACGCCAAAGGTATGTTGAGGAAGTACAGGCGTGGTTTGAACGTGAAAAGCCCTATCTACGGGAAGATTTGCGCTTAACGGATTTACAGCGGATCTTCCCGATGAGCCGTTCTTATCTATCCCAATTGTTTAATAAAGAACTAGGTTGTTCCTTCTCGGATTACGTAAACCATTTCAGGGTAGAGGAAAGTAAACGTCTATTGGAAGCCGAACCTCTGGCCAGTATACAAGAGATAGCCGAACGTTCGGGCTTCCATTCTATCAGTACGTTCCGTCGTGCGTTTATTAAGCAGACGGGGGTTATTCCTTCCGAATACAGGAGAGACGGGAACGAGTCAATTTAACCGGTAGCTGACGAAAGCGAATCGTTTGCTATCGGGTGCCCAAGAGTTTACGTTTATGGTACCTTGGCCGCCGAATAGTTTGACTAAAGTCTTAGGTTCTCCGCCCTCGGCCGGCATAAGGCGTAACTCTACGTTTTTATTGGCGAGGTGTTGTCCGGGTTCCAGATCTCCTTTTGTATAGGTGATGAAAACGATATGTTTTCCATCCGGAGAGATGTGGGGAAACCAAGAATTTCGGGTCTCATCGAATGTCATCTGGGTTTGTTCGGAACCATCCGCTTTCATGCGCCAGACTTGCATAAGCCCGGTACGTACGGAGTTGAACCAGATATATTGTCCGCAAGGTGAGTATTCGGGGCCATCGTCCAAACCTTCGGCTGTCGTAAGACGTTTTTCTTCTCCGCCTAGGGCAGGAATGACGTAAACATCAAAATTACCGTTTCTTTCAGCGCAATAAGCGAGTTGTTTTCCGTCGGGGCTCCACCCGTGTAGGTAGCTAGGACCGAGTGGGGTAATCAACCGGGGAACACCTCCTTCGAAAGGCAGGGTATAGACACGCGACCGGCCATCTTCTTTCGTTCCGTTACTGATCGCTATTTGTTTGCCATCCGCGGAGATCACATGGTCGTTGTTGCAACGGGTCGCATAGTCGCTATTGATTAATTGCGGCTCGCCCGGAGATTCCGGAGAGAGCTTATATAATTTTCCTCCACTATTATATACAAGCCAATTACCATCTGGAGTCCAGTTAGGTGCCTCGATTAAAAAAGGGAATTCCTTGACAACGGAACGTTGTCCGGTCGTAATGTCCATCACTTCCAGCACACTAGTCACATTCTTTTTTTGGGCATGCGTACAAAAAGCGGCGATACACATACAAAGTACAGAATTGAGAAAACGTTTCATATACATATAGATTTAAAGGATATAAGAAAACCGGGTAAAATTAGCTTTACGCTATTTTACCCGGTTTCAAAGATATAATTTATTTCGATTACTCTTTATACATTGAAACGGAAATGCATGATATCTCCATCTTGCACAACATATTCCTTACCTTCAACGCTTATCTTTCCGGCCTCTTTAACAGCAGCCTCGGAGCCATAAGCGATATAATCCTCGTACTTGATCACCTCGGCACGGATAAATCCTTTTTCGAAGTCCGTATGGATAACACCGGCGCATTGAGGAGCTTTCCAGCCTTTATGGAACGTCCACGCACGACATTCGTCCGGTCCGGCGGTCAAGAAGGTTTGCAGATTCAATAATTTATAAGCCGATTTAATCAAACGGCTTACGCCGGACTCTTCCAATCCGATCTCTTGTAAGAACATCTGGCGTTCCTCATAGGTATCGAACTCAGCGATCTCGCTCTCGATCTTAGCGGCAACTACTAGAATCTGGGCATCCTCGTCTTTAACCGCCTCACGTACGGCATCTACATATTTATTGCCGTTTACGGCGCTAGCCTCATCCACGTTACAAACATACATGACAGGTTTATTCGTCAGCAAGAATAAATCGTGGGCAATGCGTTCCTCGTCTTTCGTATCAAAAGAAACGGTACGTGCGCTTTTTCCTTGTTCTAAAGCTTCTTTGTATTTACAAAGTACCTCGTAAGCGATCTTGGCTTGCTTATCACCTCCGGTTTGCGCTTGTTTCTGCACCTTGGCGATACGGCTGTCTATCGTTTCCAAATCCTTGATCTGAAGCTCATAGTCAATGATCTCCTTATCACGGACCGGGTCTACACGTCCGTCCACGTGCACGATATTATCGTCGTCGAAGCAACGCAATACGTGCAAGATAGCGTCTGTCTCACGGATATTAGCCAAGAACTTATTGCCTAATCCCTCACCTTTACTCGCTCCTTTCACCAATCCGGCGATATCCACGATCTCTACGGTGGTGGGGATCACTCGCTGCGGATGTTCGATTTCCGCTAGTTTATTCAGTCGCTCGTCGGGTACGGTGATCACACCTACATTCGGTTCGATCGTACAGAACGGAAAGTTCGCTGATTGTGCCTTCGCGTTGGATAGACAATTGAAAAGGGTAGACTTTCCTACGTTCGGAAGTCCCACAATGCCACATTGTAATGCCATATTATTATCGTATTTTTTATTATCAATCTGTTATATAGTCGCCCCAAGCGACTTGTTTTGAGTTCGCAAAGATAATCAATTTTAGGCTGATACGGTTATTTTCTTAGGCTTTCTCTTCATGCTTAACCGGTTGCCTCATCGATTGTTTGCTTAATAATGTTTTAACGAGTTTGTTCATAGGCTTCTCGAAATAGTAGTAAGAAAGCAGGCTCAACAGGATTATGACACAAAATAGAAGCGGAATCGAGATGTACCAGTCTATATGAAAGTCGCTTTCTTTTTGCCATTTAGCATAAGAGAGCAGTACAAAAAGATGAATCAAATAGAAACTGTAACTGATTTCTCCGCCAATCACTAAGAGGCGGTTCGATAGGAGTCGTGAGACCATACCTTTTTGCAGGGAAAAACTTATTAGGATAAACGCGATGGGAATCCAGTAGTAGCAGGAGTATCGGTATACTTTGGGGATTTCAGCGGCATACAGATAGAAACTTAAGAATAATGCTATTGACGCGATCTCGATGATACTTCCTTGGCTGGAGGTGATATTCTTGGTTTTCAAATAGTCGTATAATTGAAATAATAGCATCCCGGCTATAAAATCTGGAAGTCGGGTGATTGGATTAACATACCAATATCCTTTTATACTTTCCATAGGCGTAAAATACATACCGACAATGCTCAATATCGTGCAAATCAAGAAAGTGCTAAGTAATTTTCTGTAGTCTTTCGTGAATGCTATAAGGAAAGGAAAACAAATATAGAAAAGCTGTTCACAACATAAACTCCACGAAGGGCTGTTGAATGAAAAAAAGTAATTGTTTTTTGGTATATAGGCGTTTGTCAATGTGAGTGAGGCGAGGAAATGCTTGCACCAATCTATAGTTCCCGATGCTATTACATAGTTTCCTAAAGCGACGGCAATCAATAAGGTCAGCCAGTGTAAGGGATAAATACGGGCGATGCGTGCTACCCAAAAAGTGCGTTTGGTTATCTTATTCTCACTAAATTTCTTTTGATAATTGTACGCTATAATAAAACCGCTTAGCATGAAAAAGAAACTAACCCCTACAAATCCCTCCTTGAAAAAATGGATATCGAAGTGATTATCTATTACATAACAGTGCGCCCCAAAAACCATCATGGCGAATATAAATCGCAAAGATGTTAAAGTGTTAATCATAATTTCGTTACATTAAGTCTGTAAATGTAGGAAATTAATATGGAAATTTAGACAAGAGTATTTAAAACAATCTTTTACTTTAATTATGGCATTACAAATATATTACAGTAATGCCATAATTAATTATTTTGATCTGGCTATATGAGTTCGATTGTATTCTTGATGCCAGTTAAATCAATTGATCCGGAGTTAGCGGGTATCTCTTTTCCATTTATCTTGATAGACTTACAGTTGACCGGTATGGTAAAATGTAGGTTCCATCCGTTTTCTGTACAAGAGATAACAAAAGATTTTTGTTGTCCGGATTTCTGGTAATCAATGCTTAACTGATTATTACCCACTAACAAATTATCAAGTTTGGCATACTCCCAGTCTTCCGGGATATCGGTCTTAATATTTATCTCTTTTTTATAAGCCATCGGGTCTACGCCGAATACGTAGTGTATTAATGGAATATTGTAGCCACTAACGTTCCAAGCTTGCACGAACATGCCGTAATCCGGAGAAACCTCATAAGTCGTTCCGGGTGTAGCGAAACTGAAATTATTCAGGATTTGCCGGATATATTTACGGGCACTCTCAAATCCCCTGTATTGGCACTCCGCTATCGCTAAGCTGGATGTCGCCCCTTGCATGATCGCCTCATTGTAATTGAAATCACCATTGAGGCGGTCGGCCACGGAACACTCCTCCAGCGTGATATCATCCGGTCGTGCGATACCTGCCACGTAAATACCGAACTTATTCGTAAAGAAAGATACCTCGTCCAACATTTGAAGAGCTTTATCCCGATCGGCAATGCCTTCCTTGATCGGTAAGAGGCAAGAAGCATTATAGAATACCGTAAAGCCTTTTTCCTTATGCTCCCCTTTCAATATCCGCTCTTTCAAGGCTGTTAGTTCCTTCCGTGCCCATTCATTTCGGTTGGGGATCACTCGCTCTTGAAGCGCCATATCGATCAATTGAACGGCTTTTTGCTGATCCGAGATAAAATCGGCAAAACGTTTCTCGGACGGACTCCACCAATCCTCGTTGATCTTTTCCTTCAATTGTTCCGCTTTAGAGGCGAAATCTTTCGATAAATCCGGTTCATTTAATACCGCTGCCGCTTGTGACATAACATCCAAGAATGTCTGGGTATGAACGGCTACGTCCAACATCTCGTCATTCAGTCCTTTGATCTCCACTCCTCCGGGGCCTTCCACGTATAAGTTATGGTTGGTATCGTGCTCCTGTAAAAACTCCCATACCTTTTTCCCATGCTCATAATAGGTTCTTAGGAAATCTATATTCCCGGTCCATTTGAATATTTCCCAAGTGGCGATGATAAACTCTTGGGATTCTTCCATACGCCCTTTATCATAGACCGCCCCGTTGGTAGAGAACTCGTGGACGATACGCCCTGTATTATTATTGAACTTGTCCGATACCTCCTTGATCATTTTCATGGAATTGTAGAATAAGCCCGGGTCACGGGTTCCGACTAGGGCCTTGAACGTGATGGATTGGTCATTACTAAAGAACCAAGGATAATCCGGAAGTCCGGCGCTCATGGCATTCCCTAAACCGGGGACATCACGAACCAACCAATCACTATTGTACTTACCCCATTGGTAGGCGGTCATAAGTAAAGTATCCGGTATGGTTATAGCGGCGGTACGGTCTATTTCCTCATACCGTAGTCTCTTTTGCTCATACAGGTCTTTTAGATTCTCTTTCGCTACCCGAAGGTTCTCTTGTATCTCGGTCTCGTTTTTCATGGAGCCGGAGATAAAGAAACGGATGTTCCTTACTTCGTTGGCCGCAAGGTTTAAACGGGGTGTATTAAGTTTCACGGAAATCCCTTGGCCTTGTACCGGGCTATTTCCCAAATCGTCAATCGATAAGCTATCTTGATCGGAAGTAACGCCGACGAACCAATTGTTTAAGCTGTCTTTAGCGAAAACCGTATTATGGATCAAACCGGTATATTGGTCTCTGGTATCCGTCATTCCACTACGTTCACCTAACCAGACCGGAGATAGATCGGTATCGGCGGTAAGTGATAAAAGGATTTCTTTCGGCTGATTCGTTTTATTACGGACTTGATACTCTACGGCCAATACCGGAAGGCTATCCGGAACAAAATCCGTACGTACAATTTCCAAATCATCGGCCCCGTCATATTTGAATTGGGTGGCTAACGGGTACGTGATAAAAGAATCGCATTTATTCAAAACGATGGATTTTGCCCCATCCTGTATGGATAAGGTAAAGCCGTCCAGTAACTTGATCGGATGTTGCCATATACCGCTCATCTCACCGGGTACGTGGAAACCTGCCGGCGGGAAATCTCCATACTGGTTACCGATAGAATATAAGTTGTTTCCGGCGGTCACATATAAATAGTTCCCGTTCCCTTTCTTACCTTGGATATTAGGTAATTGACCAATCTCTTTCCCCAAGCTGAATGCTTGGGGAGCCTTAGGTGCGTTACAGCTAAGGAAAAGGGGGATGCTCGCTAATAATATACATAATTTCATGATCGAAGAATTTGAGTTATTTAATTAGATTCCGGATTCAATATCCCGGATTTTGTTTCAACAGCGGGTTTAAAAGTAACGCATTTGTCGGGATCGGTTGCAATATCCGGTCATTATTATTTTTCCATGGCATATCTTTACCAAAATAATAATGATATTTCTCATTTACTTTCTCCAATAACTTGCCGTGTCTCACTAAATCCTCACGGCGATAGCCTTCATGGTACAATTCCCAACCTCTCTCATCGAGAATGGCGTCACGCATGGATGCCATGTTTAAGTTTGCCGGGAGATTCTCCAAACCCGCCCGGCTACGAATTTTATCGACATAGGTTTTCGCTTCCTCCAAATGGCCTAATTCATTCTCGGCCTCCGCATAGGTTAACATAACTTCGCCAAGACGCAATGCGGGAACATTTAGGGAGGCATCCTCTCCTAATGGAATATTCGTTTGTACCTCCCATTTGAACGTAAGTACGCGACTTAGTTGTTCCTCTACGCTTTTGGGTTCCTCGGGAGTACCATAAACCGGCGTTCCATCACTCTTATAAACGATTCCGGATACGGCTATACCTTTGCCGGTAGCTGGATTATAAGGTGTGATGCGTTTATCGTCCGGATCGAAAGTTCGGAAGAAAGGTACGGCCATACCGTATCCGTTGGAAGCGGATACTCCGGTAATGCCAAGGGCGTCGCGGATGGATGCCTCCAATACCAAGGCTACGTATTTGTTTCCATGATTAGCCTCCGCTATATGATTAATAGCCAATATGACTTCATCATTTTGATTCTTGGAGAATATATCTTGATAATCAACCAAGTTGAAACCTCCCTTGTCGATAATCTCTTTCGCATAGATGGAAGCTTTCTTCCAATCTTTCTTATTCAAGTAATAGCGGGCTAATGTAGCCTTGACAGCCCATGAGGTGGGACGGCCATAATCCGTAGAGGAATAAGTTTCCGGCAAGACCTTCTCTACATCAGCCAATTCCGTCTCGATAAAAGATTCCATTTCCTCTTGGGAAGCCCGGGCAATGCCGTTTTTGATATCTTGGCTACCTGTAACCAAAGGAACCGTACCGAATAAATGATATAATTTGTCGTACGAGAAAGCCCTCCAGAAGCGAGCCTCAGCTACATACTGGATAATTTCCGGTTCTGTGGATTCCCTATATTTAGTGATTACCTCATTACATTGCGTAATAAGACTGTAGACACTATTCCAGTTTGTTTCCGACATAGCATGTCCGGCATCCATATTGAGGAAGTTTTGTGCGCCTCCCCATCCGGTTTCAGGCGTACCACCCCAATTACAGAAAAACTCATCGGAGTAAGAGCTAACATTCATTAGCCAATTATTTCCCCCGAAGTAACTGAAATACTGTACATATCCGTAAATACCATTGGTCAATAAACGAGCGCCTTCGATATCGGAAAGGTTACCGTCTCCGATCTGACTGAACAATTTTTCTTCTACCATGGAATCAGAGCAAGAAGTAAAAGCGAGATTGCCAGCTAACAAGGCAAGTAAAATATATTGGATAGAATGTTTACGTATCATATTGAATGTATGTTTTTAATGTTAGAAACTAAAGTTAAGACCAACCGTGAATGTCCGTGCCGGGGGATATGCGTTCATATCTACGCTACCGGGAAGGAATGCGGGAAGATTCTCGGAAGAGGACATATAAGCGTTATTCGCTAATTCCGGGTCCAAGCCGGAGTAAGGGGTGATCAGGAACAAGTTTTGTGCCTGCACATATATCTTAGCCGTCGGGAATATCTTACGAAGTGAAGGGATAGAAGCCAAGTTATAAGACAAGGTTACGTTTTGTAGACGGATAAACCAAGCATCCTCAATCCAGCGGGAATTATAAAGGGCATTACCATTTCCATTCGCACGGTTGGCCGCTATATCTGAGTTCGGATTGGATTCGGACCAATAATTCATGGCATCTACCATATAGTTGGAAGTCTCGAAAGTATTCGGCAGCGTGAAGTTCATCGCTGAGTAGTTATACATCTTATTGCCGAAATTAGCGTTAAAGAAGATATCTAAAGCGAAGTTCTTATACTTGAATGTATTGCCGAAGCCTAGGATTACCCGGGGATCCGGAGTCCCGAGAATCGCTTTGTCTTTGACCGTGATAGAACCGTCTCCATCTAAATCCTTGAAACGATACGAGCCACTGGAAGGATCGATGCCGTCGATGACGTAGGTATAATATGAGTTCGTGCGCTCTCCCTTGATAACACCGATCGTATTCAACGCCGCTACCGTGCTTTCGTCGGTTACGTTATAATCCGTGATCTTATTATCTGTCCAAGAGAAACTCAACTGTGTATCCCATTCGAAATCCCGGGTTTGTATATTGGTTGAGTTCAAGCTATACTCAAGACCCCATACTCGCATGGAGGCGGCGTTCTGCCATTGATATTTATGGCCGGTCATAGGTGATTGTGAAACCTGAACTAACATATCCTTCGTATTTTTCACGAAGAAATCCAGATTACCCGATAAACGGCTGAAGAAGCCATAGTCGATACCCAAGTTGACCTGTGAGGTAGTTTCCCACTTCAAGTCCGGATTTTCCATATAATTCGTTAGCGTGGCTCCGGATACTTTGTTTTGTCCGAGAATGCCATTCGTTGTCATATCATACTTAGAAAGAGATTGGTAAGGATCGATACCCGAGTTACCGGATTGTCCGTAACCCAGACGGAGTTTTAATATATCGACCTTATCCGCGGCTCCGGCCATAAAATCTTCCTTGTCTATTTTCCAACCTACTGAAACGCCCGGGAAATAAGCATATTTATTATTACCACCGAATACGGAAGATCCGTCACGTCTTAACGTTACCGTAGCGAGGTATTTATCATCGAAAGAATAATCGACTCGTCCGAAACCGGAGATATCTTTACGACGATCTTTGGAAGAACTCATCTTGGGAGCGTTTCCACCACCTAGATTGTTTTCGTGTGTGGCATCTGTACCAAAACCTGAGTTCTCGGCACGGAAATAATTGTTATCCCGTTGGTAATACTCGTATCCTAACAACCCGGTTACGTGATGTTTTTTATTGAATACGGCATCATAATGAAGTAAGCCATCGAAGGAGATACCGGTACTTCTCATCGAACTTTGGCTAGCGGTTCCTCCGTGCGTAAAGTTTCCATTATATGCGGTTGTCGACGGTACATAGAAGCTGCGGTGGGCGTTTTGTACGTCGTAGGTAAGCTTGATCTCCGGTTTCAATCCGGGTAATACCTCGTAAGAAGCGCCTGCGCTGAAATTTAATTTGTCCGTATAGATCTTATCGTTTATGTCTAATAAAGAAACCGGATTGGCGATAAAATCATTGTTCGGATCTTTATTATACGCTCCGTTTTGATCCCGTACGGTTACGTTGGGGGCGAAAGCGATGGAGGAGGAGATGACGGAATTACGGGTACCACCTTCCGTCGGCTGGTTCGTATCCAAGATATGGGTAGCGAAAATATTGGAACTGAAGGTGAATTTATCTTTCTTATACTCAATATTACTTCTTCCGGTATAGCGGTCCATTCCAGTATTTTTCACGATACCGTCCATTCCGTAATATCCGAGGGAGAAATAATATTTAAGTGATTCGGAACCACCGGAAAGGTTTACATTATGACTTTGCAAGAAGCCGTTTCTGGTTACTTGATCAAACCAATTCGTGGCTTGCGCCGCGTTGATCTCTTGTTCGGTAAAGCTGGTCAAATTGAAAGCGTTGTTGTATCGCATATATTGTTGTGCGTTCATGACGTCATACTCATTAGCGACAGTTTGTACGCCGGCATATCCATCATAGGATATGCGAATTTTACCTTGTTTACCTCTTTTGGTCGTGATGATAAATACACCATTAGAGCCTTGAGCACCATAAATAGCGGTGGCGGCGGCATCTTTCAAGACCGCTATGCTCTCGATATCGTTCGGGTTGATAGAGTTCAGCGGATCACGGTCCGGAGCGTTGAACGCCATTCCGCTACTAGGAGCGCTAGGTGTGTTTACGACGAAACCATCTACTACATATAAGGGGTCCGTATTTAAGAAAAGAGAGTTACGCCCGCGGATAATCGTCTTACCGCCACCACCGGGCTGAGAGGTGTTTTGCTTGAACTGTACACCGGAGATACGACCGGAAAGCATTTGATCCACCGAAGTAGAGGCTCCTCCTATATTCGTCTTGTCCGCACGGATATTGGAAACGGCTCCGGTGATATCCTCAACCTTGCGGCTGGCATAACCAACGACTACTACCTCATCCAGATTCAAGGAGTTTTCTTTCAAGACGATATCGAAATTACTCTTGTTCGCTACCGGGATAATTTGTTTTCCATAGCCGACATACGAAATCTCTATCGAGCTGTTTTCCGGTAATTCCATAGAGAAACGTCCGTCCAAATCCGTGATCGTTCCGTTCGTGGTATTGCGTTGAACGATGCTGACGCCAATAACCGGTTCGTTATTCTCGTCTTTTACCACACCGGAAATCTTCTTGCTCTTTTGCGATATACCATTCTTTTCTTTAATAATAAGAGCGATCTGGCGGTTATCGATCTCGTAGGTGAGATTTGTGGTTTTTAACATAGCATTGAGGACCTCCTCTATACTTTGACCATTTGCGTTAGCGGAGACTTTCTGAGAAAGATCCGTTCTCTTGTCATCATAGAAAAAGGTATATTTACTTGCGGACTCAATTTTTTTCAAAGCCTCTTCCAGAGAGACATTAGAGAAAGAAATACGAAGCTTTTCTTGCGCATAGGTTACTCCCGCATGGAGGAGCATCACTATAAATAATGATAAAGTGCAAAATGAATGTTTAAAGATGGAATAATTTTTCATACTTTTGTATTAATAAAAGATTAAGAATCTGTGAGCTACGGAAAGCGCCAACTTTTGTCATAACTCACGTTTTTTTTCGTTTATGAGGGCATGCGATGCCCCCGAAAGGCATAATCAAATTATGCCTTTTGTCTTTTGTCATATACTCATAGGCAAAATAATTTAAGGTTCTACACTACTTATTGTTACACAGTTATTATCATCGAATGTATATTTTATCGGATTAATCTTAGACAAAGTTCGTAATATCGTTTCCAAGGAATCGTCTTTTACCGTGAACGTATAGAATTGACTCTCGGCTATCTTTGGATCGACATTGATTTTCACGTTGTACCATCTTTCCAGATATTTACAGATATAGCCGAGCGACTTACTTTTAAAGAATACTGATTCTTTTGCCCAGAATGTCTCTAGCTCCACATCCGACCGTTCAATCTTCAAAGTCTGCTCCTTTTTATTGATCCTTGCGATCTCTCCCGGGCTTAGAAAGGCTTCCTTTCCGTCTTTTAGTGAAACGGATACCGATCCGCTACGAAGGGCGATCTTCGCGTTATTATCGTTCGGGTAGGAATATACGTTGAACTTCGTTCCATATACCTTTACTTTTAAGTCTCCGCTGGAGACGATAAACGGGTGCCTTTTATCTTTTGTGACCTCAAAGGAGGCTTCTCCCTCCAGAACTAATTGCCGTTTGTGGATGAACGAAGAGGCATATTGAAGGGTAGAGCCGGTATTTAGCCAGACAACAGAGCTATCTGGTAAGATTATTCTGGATTTCCCGTTCAAGGCGGAATAATATTGATTTGTATTATATTGCCGTACGAATTGATAGCTATAACCGATACCTAACAGTACTAAGATACTGGCAGCGATGGAGATAACCGAGTACTTGATCCGGCGTAAGTTTCTTTGTTTATGTTGGCCCGCATGTATACGAGTTTGCATCTTTTCCCAAGAAACTGCCAGATCCGGTTTCGCTTCCGATACCTCTTCTTGTATTTTGTCCCAGAGCAAGGTGATGTCGGCGAATAACCCGGCGTTATCCGTTTCTTTTATCCATGCGTCGAACAATACATCTTGTTCCGGGGTGGATTCGTGTTTTAATTGAGCTATAAGTAGCCCCCATGGTATGATCTTTTCCATTACACCGAAATTAGCCTTTTATAATAGAGACACGGTTTTGGAAAAGAACCCTAACGTCTCGAATGAGATTTTTTCAGAAAAGATAATGATAGCCTTTCCCTAAATGAGCTTTAATATGTTTGAGCGCTTTGGTTATCTGGGCTTCTACGGTTTTTACCGTGATATTCATATCCGTGGCGATTTCTTTGTTAGAACGATTCTCCATACGGCTTTTTAAGAAGACTTCCCTACATTTGTCCGGTAAGGCATAAATGGCTTCGTTTATCAGTTGTTCCAGTTCTTTCATCTCGAGAGGATATTCCTCGATCGCAGATTCGAAAAGGGATATATTCTCCGTGTAAAGCTCTTGTTCATGGTCTCGGAGATAGTTTAAGGTCCGGTTACGGGCAGAGGTGAGGAGGTAAGCTTTTATGGATAATTTGATCTCGATTGTCTTTCGTTTCTCCCAGAGGGCCGTGAATACATCCAATGCTATTTCCTCCGATAACGTATCTTTCTTTATATAGAAAAAAGAAAGTCGATACACAGCGGTGAAGTAGGTGTCGAAGAGATATTTGAATGCCGCCTCGTCATCTTCTTTGATTCGTTGCAAAAGAAAGATATCATCGATATTTTTCATCATACCATTAGATTTAACTGATCCTTATCTCCGCAAAAATAAGAGAATATGATGAAATATGTATACATATGGCTAATTTGTCATAATTTTCTTGCATGAATTAGCGTAGAGACTTGCCTATGTATAGAAAGAATTTGAAAGCTTTTGATAACTTTGTATGTATTAGTATTTAATATTCATTCAAAACTTTATGTCAATGAAACACGTCTACTTGGCTTTGTTAGCTTGTGCTACGCTATGCGTACAAGCACTTTCAGCTGATCCGATAGGTTCGGCCGAAGCGCTCCGGATTGCCCAGCAACAGTATTCGATGGAGAATACCTCGGTGTTGAGGGCCGGTTCTTTTCCTGAGTTTAAGTTGGCCTACGTAGGGACGGAGGAAGGCATCGAGGCCCCTTCTAAATTACGTTCCTCGAGTGTGGAGAATGCCTTGCTTTACCTGTATAACGTAGGGGATAACCAAGGTTTTGTAATCGTATCCGGAGAAGATCGTGGAAAGCGGTTATTGGGTATATCCGATAAGGGGTCCTTGCCGGAGAAAGGTCTGTCCGCTACGATGGAGAATTTTATGCGTATGTATATCCATTATGTAAAGGCGTTACGGTCCGGGATGCCTCTAGCGGTGGATAGTGTTGAGGCTTCCTCACGGTTTCCGGAAGCGGTGATCCCTTTGATTAAAACGGAATGGAAGGATGATGCTCCCTACAATGAGATGTGCCCGGTTGTCAATGATGTTCTAACTTTTGCGGGTGGGGAAGGTGTCGCTATGGCGCAGATCATGAATTATTATCAATATCCGAAAAGCGGTATGGGTAACGTAAATTATAAGAATCCGGGAAGTACGTTGCTTGTTTCCGCTGATTTTGGGCATACAACGTATGATTGGGAAAATATGCCTGCTACTCTTGATGAGTCTTCCTCTTGGGATGAGATAGAGGCTGTTTCCACGCTGATTTTTCATTGTGGAGCGGCTGCCTATATGAATTATGAATGGGATACGGGGGCTGATAAAGAAGATGTACGGAAGGCTTTCATTAATAATTTTGGATATGATAAGAATATACAATTGTATGATAGGACCTTCTTTTCCGGAAAAGAATGGACGGATTTGCTGAAAACGGAACTAGCCGCTCAACGTCCGGTTTATTATGAAGGAGGTAGCGGAGAAAATAACCAGGCCTATAAATGGGCATTTGTTTGCGATGGCTATAATCGGAGCGGACTTTTCCATTTAAATACGGGCTGGTTTGGTAGTGGATATTTTGAGTTAGGTGCGATTGGCGATAATTTACGTACTTACAATGAACGCCAAGCCATGATCACGGGTATCCGCAAACCGTCTGATGACTCGAAGCCTGTGAAGTTGTTAACGATCAGTTCTTTGGGTACTAAAGATATTGAAAGTATCAAGCTTGGTGAGAAGTTTCCGATTACTTATAACCTATTTAACTTGGGACAAGATGGAAGCTATGTCCATACATTAGCCTTTTTCGAGGAGAATGAGACGGTGGAGTTGCCTGTTAGCGAAGCGGCATTTTTAGATACTATCGCGGACTTTCAGCTAGGTAATTATATAACGAAAGATTTCCTTTGTGAGTCCCTAGGTATCCCGGATACTACGGCTACTCTGTATATGTACGTACTGGGAGGAATGGAAGGAGATAGCATCCTACGTCCGATCCGTTCGGTAAATCATCCGTATGATTATATCTTGTTGGATGTGAAGGATAGCGTTATTTCTTTCTCACAGGCACGGAATAGCTTGACCGCCGATCCTGTAAAGGTCGAGTACGATGCGGAAAGCGGGATCGCTACCTTTGAGGTGACTTTCTATAACAAGCAAAAAACGAATTTCCAAGGTACGGCTGGCCTTTACGTGCGAGATCCTAATCTCTCGATAGACGATTACAGTTGGGAGGTGAATAATTGGCTGGAGATTCCGGCAGGGAAGAGCCAGACGGTATCTTATAGTGGCTGGTTTGATTGGGGTATCGGTGATATGCTTGCCGTAATGGCTACCTACCAAGGTGACTTGAGTGAGCTGTGGGAAACCAAGTATACGGATATCCGTGAAAGCTATCGTACGTTCTGCCTAAAGATCGATGGTTCGCTAGTGGTTTCTAATGAGGTTACCGAGCCGTCTGTCTCGGACTTGGAATATGCGTTTGATTCCGCTTCCGGCTTATTATCGGTTCAATCGGATGTGGCGATAGAAAATTTGATGCTTTATACTTACGACGGCGCGTCTGTCTGGGGAACTACCGTAGATAGCCGGAAACAATATACGACTACCTTGTCGATACCTTCCGGGCATTATATCTTACGTATAAAGACGGCGGATGGAATAATCTCTAAGAAGATTTATAAGCAATAAGAGTTCCTTTTGATCACTAATAAATAGGGTGTCCTAAAAAGCTTCCGGCGATTTAGGACACCCTGTTGTTTTTTACTTAGGCTGTTATGGTCTTAAAAAAACACGTACGTGTTTTTGGAAAAAGTCGTACATGTTTTTCGGAAAACACGTACATGTTTTTTTAAGGGGAATTCCGGCATTATTTTAATGCGCCTCCAACCAGTTCTCTCCCTCGCCGCAATCGGCGATTAAGGGGACTTGTAGTTTCATGACGTTTTCCATTTCCTCCAGCACGATTTTCTTTACCTCCTCGGCTTCCTCTTTGTAGACATTGAAGTTTAACTCATCGTGTACTTGGAGGATCATCTTGCTTTTCAATCCCTCTTCCTCAAAGCGTTCGTAAATGCGTACCATCGCTAGTTTGATGATATCGGCGGCGCTCCCTTGGATAGGGGCATTGATCGCGTTTCGCTCGGCATAGCCGCGTACGACGGCGTTGTGTGAGTTGATATCCGGAAGGAAACGCTTGCGCTTGAAAATGGTCTCTACGTATCCTTTTTCCTTGGCTACCTTGATGCTCTCCTCCATGTATTCCTTGATGCGGGGGTAGGTGCTGAAATAACCGTCTATCAGTTCCTTGGACTCAGAACGAGGGATGCCCAGACGCTCGGCGAGCCCGAAGACGGAGATGCCGTAGATGATACCGAAGTTGGCGGTTTTCGCCTTCCGGCGCATATCGCTGGTTACTTCTTCTACCGGGATTCCGTAGATCTTGGCGGCTGTGGCGGCGTGGATATCCGCTCCGCTTTGGAAAGCCTCGATCATATGCGGGTCACCGCTTAGGTGGGCCATGATACGAAGCTCGATCTGGGAGTAGTCGGCCGAGAAGAAGAGGCAATCCGTATTGTCCGGGATAAATGCCTTACGGATCTCACGGCCCAGATCGTCCCGTACCGGAATGTTTTGCAGGTTCGGATTGGTAGAGCTGAGGCGTCCGGTAGATGTTACCGCTTGGTTGAAAGAGGTATGTATCTTTCCGGTCTGCGGATTGATCAACTCGGGTAGAGCGTCGATATAGGTACTTAATAATTTTTTAAGTCCGCGGTATTCAAGGAGCTTGCCGATGATGGGATGTTTGCTGCGAAGTTTCTCCAATACATCCTCGCTGGTGCTGTAACCGCCGGTTTTGGTCTTCTTCGCTTTCTCGTCCAGCTTCAAGCGGTCGAAAAGGATCTCGCCGACCTGTTTCGTGGAGTTGATGTTGAACTCCGTGCCGGCCAGCTCGTAAACCTCTTGCTCCAGTTTGTTCATGGAGGCGGTAAGTTCGCCCGAAGATTGCTTAAGCGCTACCGTGTCTAGCGTGACGCCGGTAGCCTCCATTTCCGCTAATACATATATTAATGGCATCTCGATCGTGGTGAAGAGGGATTCCAATCCTTCTTTCTTCAACTCGGGTGCGAAATAATTCTTTAGCTTGAGCGTGACGTCCGCATCCTCGGCGGCATATTCGGCGATTTGCTCCACGGGTACGTTTCGCATCGATAACTGGTTCTTTCCTTTTGGGCCGATCAGTTCCTCGATGTGGACGGTCTGGTACTTGAGGTAGGTCTCCGCTAGGTAATCCATTCCGTGCCGTAATTCCGGATTTAGCAGGTAATGGGCGATCATCGTATCGAACAGAGGACCGGCTACCTTCACGTTGTATTTACGAAGTACCAAAATATCGAATTTGATGTTTTGCCCGATCTTTAATGATTTCGGATTTTGCAGGGCAGGGGAGAAGCGTTCCACTACTTTCGCCGCCTCTACTGAGTTGGCGGGAACAGGGACATACCAAGCCTCGTTTTCTTTCACGGCGAACGACATTCCGACCAATCCGGCTTTCAAGGGATCGATGCCATCGGTTTCCGTGTCAAAGGCGAAAAATTCTTGACCCAATAAAAAGCGGGCTAAATCGGCTTGTTTTTCCTCTGTATCAGTTAAATAATAGTTATGGGGGGTGGACTTTAAGTCCGTGAGAATCGATTTTTTGGGCTCTTCCGTACTCTCGGGCGTAAAAATCGCGAACAAATCGCCTTGAACGGGACCTTTCGGAGCGGCTTTGACCGGCTCAGAACTTAGTTTGTTAATAAATGTTCTAAATTCCAATTCTGTGTAAATCTCAGTCAGCCGCTCTTCGTTTGGCTTTTCACGAACGCAACGGGTGGCATCGAACTCGATAGGGACATCCGTCTTGATCGTCGCCAAGAATTTGGAGAAACGGATTTGCTCGACGTTCTCCTCCACCTTCTTCTTTTGTGCGCCTTTCAACTTATCAGTGTTCGCTAACAGGTTCTCGATGCTTCCGAATTCGGTCAGTAGTTTTTGAGCGGTCTTCTCGCCGACACCCGGACAGCCGGGGATATTATCGGAAGCGTCGCCCATCAGTCCCAGCAAGTCGATCACTTGCTCCGTACTCGTGAGGCCGTACTTGTTTAAGACCTCGGGCACGCCCATGATCTCGTAATCGCCTCCGAATTTCGGACGATACATAAATATATGTTCGGACACCAATTGGCCGTAATCTTTATCCGGCGTCATCATGTACACCTCGAAGCCTTCCTTCTCCGCCTGTTTGGACACGGTGCCGATCACATCGTCCGCCTCGTAGCGGGGTACTTCCAGAATCGGAATATTGTAAGCCTCTATGATTTCTTTAATGATAGGGACGGATTGACGGATCACTTCCGGCGTCTCTTCCCGTTGTGCCTTGTATTGCTCGAAGGCCTCATGGCGGAAAGTCGGTCCCTTCGGGTCAAAGGCCACCGCTATATGAGTCGGGTTCTCACGTTTTAATACATCCTCCAGACTGTTGATAAAACCGAAAATGGCGGAGGTATTCACACCCTTGGAGTTGATACGCGGATTCTTGATGAAGGCGTAATAGGAGCGATAAATTAACGCATACGCATCTATAAGGAATAACTTCATTACTTTTAACACGTTTTAGTGGGACAAAATCTGGGTAAATGTACGAAAAAACTCGCTTACTCGATAGTTTTTGTTACTTTTGCGAATCTTTGCATGGAATTATGGATGAAAGAAGGAAAATAGAAGAACCGGTTTCCGCTGAATTTGAACGTTTCAATAAGGATTTCGAGGCATCTCTACGCAGCGAGACGACCCGGTTACAATCGGCTATCGACGTTATACTGAATTCTACCGGGAAGCATGTGCGTCCGTTATTGGTGCTCCTTACCGCCAAGGTCTGTGGACAGGTTACGGATAACACGATCAATTCCGCTGTTTTGCTGGAGCTTTTGCATACCGCTACATTGATTCACGATGACGTGATCGATGAGACGAAGCAACGTCGTGGCGTTCCCTCATTGAACGCTATCTTCGATAACCGTATTTCCGTGTTGGTAGGTGATTATGTGCTTTCTACCGCTTTGATCCGTTCCATACAAACCGGCGATTTGCGGATTGTCGGGATTATCTCTAATTTAGGCAGAGACTTGTCCGAAGGTGAGATCAAGCAATTGGAGACTGCCGAGGAGAGTATCTTAGACGAGAATTGTTATCTGCAAGTTATCAAGAAGAAGACGGCTACCTTGCTTTCCGCTTGCACGGAGATTGGGGCCATTTCATCGGGCGCCTCTGCGGAGGTGATCGCCCTTTGCCGTGAGTTTGGCGAGTATCTGGGGTATTGCTTCCAGATTAAGGATGATATCTTTGATTATTTCAAGGAGGCGAATATCGGTAAGCCGACGGGAAATGACATTCGTGAGGGTAAGGTTACGCTTCCATTATTATATGCCTTGCGGCAGGGTAGGGAAGAGGAGGCCGCCCGTTATCTGGATATGATTTTACGGAAGGATTTCGCGGCGGAGAATGTCGATTCTTTGATTGAGTTTGCCAAGGCGAACGGTGGAATCGAATATGCCGAGGCCCGCATGAAGGAATATCATGATAAGGCGGTCGATGTTCTTTTGAGATTACCCGAATCCGAGGCCCGGACATCCTTGATCTGTTTGGCGGATTATATTATGACTCGCTCCAAATAGAAATTCCTTTATCTATTAGTTGTAGAGAGATGGCTCTTGTTAGTAAAAAAGTAAGTATGCTTCAATAGCCAATGAAGTTAACTTACTTGACGAAGTAAGTTAACTTCGATGCCAAGGTAAGTTAACTGACTTTGAGAGTGCTTACCGGACACAGGATTCTAAGTCATCTGCGCCCGGTTTATTAGAATGGACTATTTCCCGAGTCGTTTTTCTATATCACCGACCAGACTGCTCGCTCCTATACGGAACAAATCCTTGTTCAGCCATTCGTTGCCCAGTATTTCCTTTACGATCGTATAATATCGAACTGCGTCTTCCGCCGTGCGTACGCCTCCGGAGATCTTGATGCCAACCTTGTTTCCGGTGATGGAATGGTAGGTTTTGATGGCTTTGCACATGGTATAGGCGGCCTCGAAAGTGGCTCCCGGGTATCCTTTACCCGTGGAGGTCTTGATGAAGTCCGCACCGGAATACATGGCTAAGATGGATGCTTTTTGGATGTTCTCCGTTGTGACTAAAGCTCCGGTCTCTAGGATTACCTTTAAATGGGCGTGGCGACAGCTCTCCTTGATCTCTTGCAATTCCTCGGTCAATTCCTCGAAATTGTCTTCCATGAAATAGCCTAGGTTTATGACAACGTCGATTTCATCGGCTCCTTGCATGACAGCCATGGCCGTTTCGGCGATCTTGACTTCCGTAAATGTCTGTGAGGATGGAAAACCTCCGGCAACCGACGCAATCTTGACCTCTTGCGCGGTAAGTGCCTGCTTGACCGTTTCCACAAATAGGGGATAGACGCAAATAGCGGCTACGTTCGGGACATCCGGACGAGTTCCCTCGAAATCATTTACCGTGTCTACCATCTTCCAGATGCTTTCTTTGGTATCCAGACTGGTCAATGAGGTCAAGTCGATGCAACCATGAATCGTTTTCAATACTTCCGGTGTAAAGTTTTCTTGGAAATGTTTCTCTAAAAGAGCGTTTACAGCCTCGGTGGTCTGGGTATCCGGCAGGGCCGGCTCAAACTTATTGAAAGCTTCATGATAACGGTCTATCTGTACGGAATTTGATTCGTGTTCATGTTCATGATGATGATCATGTCCACATTCGCAATCGTGATGATGTGCCATATGCTTATAGTTTTTGATTGTTTATATGTCGTTCTTTATCTCGGTCTGTTTTCTTTTGGAGATTCTTCTCGAAAGCGGCGGTAAGATCTACTCCGGTCTGGTTGGCGAGGCAAAGCAGTACCCATAAGACATCTGCCATTTCATCGCCTAAATCCCGGTGTTTGTCACTTTCCTTGAAAGACTGCTCACCGTAGGTACGTGCCATGATCCGGGCTAGCTCGCCCACTTCCTCGGTGAGGATGGTCATATTGGTAAGCTCATTGAAATAACGGACCCCATAGGTCTTGATCCAAGAGTCTACCATTTGCTGGGCTTGTTGTAAGGTTATATCTGCCATACTTATTCTTTATTTTGAGAGTCGATAATAATAGTAACCGGCCCGTCGTTTAAAAGTTCAATTTTCATATCAGCTCCGAATGTTCCGGTTTGTACAGGTTTTCCGAGTTGAAGCCCTACCTCTTCGCAAAAAGCTTTATACATCGGAATGGCGATATCCGGTTTAGACGCTTTTAAGTAGGAGGGGCGGTTCCCTTTTTTCGTAGAGGCGTGTAAGGTAAATTGGCTGACAACCATGATCTCGCCTCCCGCTTCGATAACCGAGCGGTTCATGACCCCGTTTTCATCGTCAAATATGCGTAGGTTGGTGATCTTTTTTGCCAACCATTCAATGTCTTCTTGCGTATCCTTGTCCTCGATACCGACTAATACCAATAGCCCCTTTCCAATTTTGGACTTAAGCTGTCCGTCTATCGTGACGGAAGCGTGCTGCACACGTTGTGTAACTGTTCTCATCTTGTTCGCTTTTTGTTCGCTTTTGTTCTATTTTTGTTCGCTTTCTGTTCGCTTTCCATCCAGTCCCTCTTGTAGTGCCTTGGCTTTCGCCTCGCCAATCACGGATTTCAGTTCCTCGAAGCTTGCTTCCTTGATTCGTTTTACGCTTTTAAAGTGACGTAAAAGTAATACTTTTGTCTTTTCACCGATACCCTTAATGGTGTCTAATTCGGATTTTGTCTGGGTCTTACTTCGTTTATCCTTGTGGAAAGTGATGGCGAAACGGTGTACCTCGTCTTGTATCCGGGTAAGTAGATGGAATAGCGGACTGTCCAAACGCATGCCAACGGTTACGGGTGGGAACCCGAATAATAACTCCGAGGTTCGGTGCTTACCATCTTTCGCTAGTCCGGCGATTGGAATGGACAAGCCTAATTCATCTTCTACCACCGAGCGAACCACTTCCATTTGCCCCTTTCCACCGTCTGTTATAATCAAGTCGGGTAGGGGAGATTGCTCCTCGATCGCTCGCCCGTAACGCCTACGGACGACTTCTTTCATGGAGGCGTAATCATCCGGACCGACTACGGTCTTTATATTGTATTTACGATACTCCTGCTTGGACGGTTTCCCCATCTTGAATACCACGCAAGCCGCTACCGCATCGCTTCCCTGTATGTTTGAATTATCGAAACATTCGATATGAGCGGGCAGTTTTTCCAGATGCAAGGCCTCTTGGATCTCTTTCAAGATACGGGTATTCCGTTGTTCCGGATTCAACTTTTCCGCTTGCTTCAAGCGGTCAACCTTAAACTGCTTGACGTTCATCTCGGATAAATCGAGCAGTTTCTTTTTATCCCCTCTTTGGGGAATGGTGAAAGTGACATTCTCTAGCTGCATGTCCAGCTTGAAGGGTACGATAATCTCCCGGGCGGTGCTTTTAAAACGATTCCGCATCTCGATAATACCGAGGCTTAACAATTCCTCCTTGGTCTCGTCCAATCGTTTTTTATACTCGAATGTATAGGCTTGTACGATCGCCCCGTTTCCGATATGCATAAAGTTCACATAAGCGGAATGGTCATTCTCTATGATCGTGAATACATCTATATTATGTAGCATCGGGGTTACGACCGTAGATTTAGAACGGTAGTTCTCGATGACTTCGTATTTTTCCTTGATCTTTTGCGCTTCCTCGAACTTGAGCTCGGCAGCGAGCGATTGCATCTCCTCATAGAGGTGTTTGCTAATTTGCGAGATGTTGCCTCGCAGAATCTCTTTGATCTCGGAAATATTTTGCTGGTATTCTTCCAATGATTGCAAGCCTTCACAAGGCCCTTTACAACGCTTGATATGGTATTCCAGACAAACCTTATAGCGTCCTTGTGCGATGGATTCGGGAGTGAGGGGATATTTGCAAGTGCGTAAAGGGTAAAGTTCCTTTAGCATCTGTAGCATCACTTTCGCCGTGAACAAAGAGGGATAAGGACCGTAATATTGCGATCCGTCCCGAACGATGTTCCGGGTTTGGAAAACCCGGGGAAAGTACTCGTTCTTTACCACGATGGAAGGGTAGGTTTTGTCGTCCTTCAATAAAACGTTATAGCGGGGACGATACTGTTTGATGAGGTTGTTTTCCAGTAGTAACGCGTCTTCTTCCGTATCGACGACTATATATTTGATATCCCGGATTTGCTTGACTAACACACGGGTCTTATTGCTGTCATGTACCTTGTTGAAATAAGAGGATACCCGTCGTTTTAGGTTCTTCGCCTTGCCGACGTATATAATCGTTCCGTTTTCATCGAAATACTGGTAGCATCCCGGCTTTTCCGGAATGACCGATAGGATCGTCTTGATATGTTCGTTTTTATCGGCTATCATACGAATAGGGAAGTAAATTGGAATGTCTCGCTATTGAACAAACCTTTGTTGCTAAGTTTCAAGGATGGGATCACCAGCAATCCCATAAAAGAAAGCGTCATTTGTAATGAATCCATCGGTGTCTTTAACCGTTTGATCTTTTCCTCGATCTCTTCGTAACGGCGGCTCGTCTCTTCCAATGATTCGTCGCTCATCAATCCCGCTACCGGCAAGGGCAGGAGAGTGACTTCGTCCATACTGCTTACTGCGATTCCACCTTTAGCCTTTATTACCGCATTGATCGCTTGCATAAGCTCGAAATCGGTAACACCTATAGCGATGATGTTATGACTATCGTGGGAAATACTTTGAGCGATGGCACCGAGCTTGAGCCCTGTTCCTTTTATAAAGGCAATAGCCGGAGGAGCCGTTTGATAGCGATTTAGAATGACGAGTTTTAAAATGTCTCGTTCTGTATCCGATTCTACAAATCCATCGAATGTATGTACAGGATATAGTTCTTCTTTCGTGATTAATTCGCAGTCTTCGCAAACAATGACACGCATCTGTTTTCCTTTCGCTTTTACCGCTAGCTTTTCTAATGGGATCGGTTTCGTGTGGAAATTATTGCGGAGTATAGGTTTGTGGAAAGGAAGCGTGCATTTCTCTCCATCGTATACACAGGTTCCTTGTATATAGGTTGCCTGTATGGTTAGATTCTTTAAATTGTTTACTTGGATAAAATCGGCGGAGTCTCCCTCTCGTAAGAAACCTGCGGGAATTTTATAGTGCATGGCCGGATTATAGGAAGCGGCCCGTAATACATCATATAGATCATATCCTAAATCCAGCGATTTTTTTACCATCCTATTTATGTGTCCTTTGTTTAAAAACGAAGGATGCGCGTCATCCGTACAGAACATGATTTGTTCGGGATACTCTTTCAATAGCGGATGAAGTGCGTCAAAGTTTTTCGCCGCGCTTCCTTCCCGAATAAGGACATGCATCCCAAGCTCACATTTTTCACGGCCTTTTTCTAGATAGATGGTTTCATGATCGGTGGAAATGCCAGACTCGATATATGCCTTTAGCTTGGGGCCTGTTGCTAGGGGATAATGTCCGTCGATGGGTTTCCCTGCGTTTTTCGCGGCTTCTATTTTGCGCATAACTTCCGGATCTTTATTTAAGACTCCGGGGTAATTCATCATCTCTGCCAAGAAGTGTAGATCCTCTCGTTCCAACAAACGAGCGGTTTCGTCTGCGTCTATGATCGCGCCGGAGGTTTCCATAATCGTAGCCGGTACGCAAGATGGGACACCGAGCCATGTGTAGAAAGGAATCCCTTTCGCGTTGTCGAGCATATATTCGACTCCTTCGGTACCCATTACATTCGCTATCTCATGAGGGTCCGCCACGGCACCGATACTGCCATGGCGTACGGCTGCGTGAATGAATGCCGCAGGGGTTACCATGCTACTCTCTATATGGACATGCGCGTCAATAAAGCCGGGGAGGAGGTAAGATCCCTCATCTTGTCCGGTAGGGATTACCTTTCCGATATGCCCGTTTAGGATTGAAATCTCTGCCCCGAAGGTGCGCCTGTTGATTATATCTACCAGATTTCCTCGTATAACCAGTGTTTTAGCTTCATTCATTTGAATATCTCCTTTAATATGTTTCACGTGGAACATTTCGTGTTTTATCTTCCGAGCAGTACCAAAAGGATGTTGATGTCGCTAGGGGAAATACCCGGGATGCGGCTCGCTTGAGCGATCGTGTCGGGGTCTATCCGGGTCAATTTCTGGCGGGCTTCCGTAGATAAAGACTGGATAGAATTGTAATCGAATTTACCCTTGATCCGGATATTCTCTAAGCGGTTTATCTTGTCCGCTATGATTTGCTCTCGCTTGATGTAGCCGCTATACTTAATCAATATCTCGGCGGCCTCGATGATCTCTTTCTTACGAGAGGCCGGGACTTTGTCCAGTTCCGCACGAAGGGCCGGAACTAGATCCGCAAGGTTCTCTAAGGTAGTCTGCGGACGGAGTACGACATCGAATAATTTGCAACCATGGGATAGGGGGGCTGTGCCCAGTTTCTCCAAACCGCTATTTATATATTGAGGCTTTACGGAGTAGGTCTCCACAAAACGGATGATAGCGTCACGGCTCTCTTTTTTCTCTCGCAGTAAATCGTAGCGGTCTTGTTTGGCCAATCCCATTTGGTAGGATTTCTCGGTGAGTCGCATATCTGCGTCGTCTTGGCGCAGTAAGATGCGGTACTCCGCACGAGAGGTAAACATACGGTAAGGCTCGTCTACGCCTTTTGTTACCAAATCATCGATAAGGACACCGATATAAGCCTCATCTCTTCCAAGGATAAAAGGTTGTCCGCCGTGGCAATTGATGTGGGCGTTGATACCCGCTACCAAACCTTGTCCGCCGGCTTCCTCGTATCCGGTAGTCCCGTTGATCTGTCCGGCGAAGAAAAGATTTCGGATTTGTTTGGTCTCCAAATTGTGTCTTAGCTGAGTCGGGTCGAAGAAATCGTATTCAATCGCATATCCGGGACGATAGATTTGCACGTCACGGAAAGCGGGGATCGCTTGGAGCGCACGAAGCTGGATATCCAAGGGTAGGGAAGAGGAGAAGCCATTTAGGTAGTATTCCTGCGTGGTCTCGCCTTCCGGCTCTAGGAATAGTTGATGCTGCGTCTTGTCGGCGAACGTCACGATTTTCGTTTCGATACTAGGACAATAACGGGGACCGATACTTTTGATCTGTCCATTATAAAGAGGAGAGTCGGGGAGACCTTCCCGTAATATATCGTGGCAAGTCTCGTTCGTAAAGGTAGTCCAGCAACTCAATTGTTTTAATTTACGATGACTGGTATCCATGTAGGAGAACTTATGGAAATCGTTCTCCCCCGGTTGTTCCTCCATTTCATCGAAGTGAACGCTCCGGCCATCGATACGGACCGGTGTCCCGGTTTTCATACGATCTGTTTGGATACCTAAAGAGATAAGTTGCTCGGTAAGTCCGGTCGCCGCAGGCTCGGCGATACGTCCGCCCCGTATCTGGGTTCTTCCGATATGAAGCAGGCCGTTTAGGAAGGTCCCGTTCGTAAGCACCACCGCTCCGGCACGGAATACGACATTCATTCCCGTACGAACGCCGCAGACTTGTCCATGCTCGATAATCAGTTCTTGAACCATGTCCTGCCAGATGGATAGATTCGGCATATTCTCCAGTATGCCCCGCCAGCAATCGATAAAACGGGCACGGTCGCTTTGGGCACGCGGGCTCCACATGGCCGGTCCTTTGCTACGGTTTAACATACGGAATTGGATAGCGGTCTGGTCGGTCACGATTCCCATATATCCGCCTAGCGCGTCGATCTCTCGTACGATCTGTCCTTTGGCGATTCCCCCGACTGCCGGGTTACAACTCATCTGGGCGATCTTGTTCATGTCCATCGTGATCAAAAGCGTCTTTGATCCTAGATTCGCCGCGGCGGCGGCGGCTTCACAGCCGGCATGTCCTGCGCCTACTACTATTACGTCGTAATTGAAAGTCATTTTTATTCCCTTTTATTTTACGCGAAGATAGTGAGTGTTCGTGAAAGAATTCGTTTATATTTGTATAATAAATACATACATTGTTTTCAGGTTTAACGAACTAAAGATTTAAGCTGCTATGAATTCTATTCAATGCCGTATCCTTGTTTTCCTGGTTTTACTGACCTCTTGCTTCAGTCCGGTTTATGGGAAAGATAAGAAACCTCGTCAAGCGATCGAGAAGTTATCGATCGATGGTCCCTATCTATTGAAAGCGGATGATGGTAGTATGCGTGCGATATCTGTAGATGGGAAAGGCCGGTTATTGGATAAGCATTATAAAAGTATACCTACCACCTTTTCATTCGAGGTGTTTTCCGATAACGGGGAGAGATTGTTTCCGGTAACCATACACTCCGTCTCTCGTCCGAAATGGAAAGATGTGCAACCGGAGAAGACATTTGTTCTTTCAGATCCACATGCGAACTGGTCTTGTTTCGCCTCCCTGTTAAAGGCGGGAAAAGTGATCGATGCGGACTATAATTGGATTTTCGGGGCCAACCAATTGGTAATAATCGGTGATGTCTTTGACCGGGGCGTGGATGTACTCCCTATCTATTGGTTGATCTACAAATTGGAGAAAGAAGCGGAGGATGCCGGTGGAAAAGTGACTTTCTTAATCGGAAATCATGAGACCATGGTTCTGGGAAATGATTTGCGATATACGAAGAAGAAATATACTCAATTGGCGGATACTTTAGGAATGACCTATCCGGAGCTTTGGCAGAAAAGCGAGTTGGGACATTGGTTGAAAACTCGTAACTCTATACAAGTGGTCGGAGATAATCTGTTTGTCCATGCCGGGTTGAGCAAGGAGTTTTTAGACCGGAATTACGATATCCCTACCGTGAATGAGATCGTGAGCGATGGTCTCTTCTTGACGAAAAAAGAACGTAATATAGATAAAGGCTCCGATCTTTCTTTTATGTTCGCTACGTATGGACCGATCTGGTATCGGGGTATGGTACGTAGCGCGGATAAGTATCATCCGCTAGACCGGGATGATTTGCGGAAAATATTAGAGAAATATAATGTGAACCGCATCTTTGTAGGTCATACCATTTTCGATGATATCACGACTTTCTATCATTATAAAGTGATTGCCGTGAATGTCGATAATCAAGAAAACAAGGAGAAGGAACGAGGCCGTGGCGTCATGATCGAGAAAGACGGCTCTATGTTTGTCGTATATGATTCGGGAAAACAGGAACCGTTGTTGATCGAGTAATATTTGGTGCTTGAGCTGTCAAGGCTGCTACCATCATGGTGGAGGAAAAAGTGCCTCCCCTAATGTGAAGTAATGAGATAGAGAGTGCAACTTTTATGTATCTTAAATCATCTGTAAATATAGATATGTTTTAAATGTAGGAGTTATGAAAAAAGTTGTATTACTGTTTATCTTGTTTGTTTTCTCTTTGTCGCGAGCCGATGCTCAAGAGTTCCATTTTATTCCTAGGATTGGCTTGAATTTGGCAAATACTTATCCCGAAAGTTTTGCGGACATGCGTCCGGGGTTAAATATTGGTGTGGCGGAGGAAATACGTTTTAGTAAACTGTTTGCTTTAGAACCGGGTGTTTATTATTCTATGCAAGGTTACCAAAAAGAAAACGCTAAAGGCGAGACAGCCCGGCTAAAGGCGGATTATTTAAATATTCCTATTTACGCTAAATTTTATTTGTATCGAGGATTCCATCTTTTCGCGGGCCCACAAGTTGGCTTTAATGTAAGGGCGAAAGCTTCGAATTATATTTTCGTCTCGGGTCCTACTCCGGTGCACCAGAGCGAGTACGATTTTTCCGGTGATAAAAAAGAAGAGATCCGGAATTGTGATTTCTCCGTTTCAATGGGGTTTGGCTATACCTTTGACATGGGATTAGTCATCTCCGCCAATTATAATTTAGGATGTACTCATTTCTTTAAGGAGCCGGAATACTCATTAGGTGGAAGCAATCATTTTAGGGGAAAAGATCATAATGGGGTTATTCAATTCAATCTAGGATGGCGTTTCTGATCTCCAGTAAATCGTGAATTAAGAGAGATCGCTTGTTCCTCGTTCAGCCTTGCGGCATGGCTACGTAGGCAATGAACTGCTTTCGGGCATTGCTCGTCCGTGGCGTAGCAATACGTGTAATCGTAAGGTATGTCTTCTGTTTTCATATTTGTGTTTTTGGGATTGATCGATGTTTTATCCCCGACATTCCTCCGGCAAGATCGCTAACGCTCTGTTCTCGTTCTCCTCCATGATCTCCCGCTCGCCGGGACCTTTGTCGTTGATACCGCAAAGGTGCAGGATGCCGTGGATGATGGTACGGTGGAGTTCCTCGTTATAATCCGTGTGGAATGTCTCGGCGTTTGTCCGGACCGTATCGAGGCTGATGAACAGGTCACCCGAGATCTTATTTCCTTCCGTATAATCGAAGGTGATGATATCCGTGTAATAATCGTGTTGGAGATATTGGCGGTTTACTTCCAATATCTTCTCGTCGGAACAGAAGATATAGCTGATATCTCCCGTTTTCTTTCCGTATGTCTCGGCCACTGCCTTGACCCAGCCGCTAACCGCTCTTTTCTTGATTGCCGGAAGCTCGATATCTTCGGCGTAATATGCTATTGCCATAAGGTCTATTTATCGTATTGAAATTTCGTTACAAATGTAATCATTCGATTTTAAATAGATTCATTTCAAATCTATTGATTGTATAGAATGTTAAAAGAACAGGTAAGCCATCGCTATCGCCGCTATCGCCCCGGCCAGATCCGCTAACAAGGCGCATTGTACCGTATAGCGGGTATTACGGATACCTACGCTACCGTAGTAAAGAGCAACTACATAGAATGTCGTATCGCAAGAGCCCTGAACGATGGATGACAGGCGACCGACGAAAGAGTCCGCTCCATACGTGTTCATGGCGTCCAGCATCATGCCCCTAGCCCCGCTCCCGCTTAACGGTTTCATCAACATGGTAGGCAGCGCTTCCACGAAATCTGTGTTGAGTCCTATCGAAGCAATGCCGAAACGAACGCCTTGTATGATGAAATCCATCGCTCCGGAAGCCCGGAAGACACCGATACCTACTAGGATAGCTACCAGATAAGGAATAATCGTTATAGCAGTCTGGAAACCTTCTTTCGCCCCTTCTATAAAAGCATCATATACATTGATCTTTTTACGCATGCCGCTGATGATAAATCCGCAGATAATGGTAAAAAGAAGCGTGTTGGCGAATAAAGTCGAATACAAGGAAACTTGCTCCTGTTCCATCGAGTTGAATAACCATACCAGGCCTCCGATAAATAACCCCAGTCCCCCGAAAAACAGGATTAGGTTCCGTTGGAGGATATTGATCTTCTGCCGTACGCAAACCGCTAAAATAGCGACTAGGGTTGATGTGAATGTAGCAAGCATGATCGGCAGGAATACGTCTGATGGATTCGCCGCTCCTAACTGCGCCCGGTACATCATGATGGTGATCGGGATCAAGGTCAGTCCCGAGGCATTGATGCATAAGAACATCACCATGGAGTTGCTGGCGGATTCTTTATTCGGGTTTAATTCCTGTAACTGTTGCATGGCTTTCAATCCCATTGGCGTGGCGGCATTATCCAGTCCCAGTAAATTTGCCGATAGGTTCATGAAGATAGAACCGGTCACGGGATGGTCTCTTGGGATATCCGGGAAAAGCTTGCTGAATACGGGAGCCGCCAATCGTGCGAACGCTTGTATCACCCCCCCCTTCTCGCCGATCTTCATGATGCCCAGCCAAAGCGACAAGATCCCCGTTAATCCTAACGAAATCTCGAAACCCGTCTTAGCCGAGGCGAAAGAAGCGTTGATAATCTCGGTAAAAACAGCGGTATCCCCACCTATGACCAATTTACCGATAGCCACTACAAAAGCGATTAAGAAAAAAGCGATCCAAATATAGTTTAGTACCATAATAAATATATATTGGTCACAAATTTAGGAATTAATTGCCAATTGATTTGTATTTTTGCTTTTTGAATAACAAATAGATCCAAGATGAAGATATTAGTGACATACGACATGTTCCGCGAGGGATTTACCGAGTTGGAAAGTAAGTACGAGGTAACCTTTCCCGAAGGAAGAGATTTTACGTATGAGGAGGTTTTCGAGATGATACCGGAGTACGATGTGCTCTGCTCCATGTTCGATTTCCCGGTAAACAAAGAGTTGATCGACCATGCGTCGAAATTGCGGCTGATCGCTAACTACGCCGTTGGTTATAATAATATCGATGTGGCCTACGCCCTCGAGAAAGGCTTGACGGTGGCGAATACGCCTGATCCTGTCACGGCCCCTACCGCCAATATCGCTTTAGGCTTGATGCTGGATACCGCCCGGCGTATCACGGAATGTGATCGTAAGCTGCGTACGCTTGGTAAGGATATGAAGGTCGGTGTACTGGAGAACCTCGGTATGCCGGTTACCGGACAGACCTTGGGTATTATCGGTATGGGACGTATCGGCAAGGCTTTAGCGAAACGGGCGAATGCTTTGGGCATGGATGTGATCTACCACAATCGCCGTCAGCTTTGCATCGAGGACGAGACCAAATTGAATGTTACCTACGTCTCCAAGGAAGAGCTTCTGGCGAAAGCCGATTTCGTATCCTTGAACGCCCCTTATACCCCCGATACCTATCATATCCTCGGCGAGGAAGAGTTCAAGCAGATGAAGCCTTCCGCCATCCTGATCAACACGGCCCGTGGCCCGTTGGTGGACGAGCATGCCTTGGTAAAAGCCTTGCGAGAAGGTACGATTCATGGTGCCGGTTTGGATGTATTCGAGTTTGGAGACTATCCTCTCCCCGAGTTATTGGAAATGGACAACGTGGTATTAACTCCTCATATCGGCACCCAGACGATGGAAACCCGTATCATTATGGCACGCACGGTATGCAACAACGTGATCGGGTTCTTGGAGGGCGATCGTCCCGTATCACGGGTACTCCGGCCATGACGGCGGCGTTTATCCTATCCGAGCTACAGTCGGTCGGTACACCCGAGAAGACGGTTCATTTGAGCCGCTTTTTCAAGACTGGTCCCGGTCAATATGGCGAGGGCGATCAGTTTCTCGGGGTGGTTGTCCCGCAAACCCGCAGCATAGCGAAGGCTAATAAGGCGACTCCTTTCGATGAGCTGCAGCTGTTGCTGGATAGTCCGTGGCATGAGGCACGTCTATGTGCCTTGCTGATTTTGGTCTATCGTTTCCAGGATCGGAAAGCGATGCCGGAAGAGCGGGAAGCCATCTTCCGATTCTATCTGAAGAATATGCGGCGTTGCAATAACTGGGATTTGGTAGACTTGACCTGTCGGGATATCGTCGGCGAGTATTTGGTGGACAAAGATCGTTCCCTCCTCTACCGTTTGGCGGAAAGCGAGAATTTATGGGAACAACGGATCTCGATCGTCTCTACGTGGGCATTTATCCGTCGGAATGATTTTGGGGATACCTTGGAGTTATCCGAACGGTTGATCGGTCATAAACACGATTTGATGCATAAGGCGGTTGGGTGGATGCTGCGTGAGGTCGGCAAAAAGGAGCGGCAGACGCTTACCGATTTCTTGGAACGCAACGCTACTCGTCTTCCTCGTACGGCGCTTCGTTACGCTATCGAGCATTATCCGGAACCCGAGCGGCAATATTTTCTAAAGAAGAAATAACATGGATACAAAGACCATCTCTTTACTTCGTGAATGGGCGAAAACGTACAATACGGAATCGTTTATCAAGGATGATCCGGTGCGATTCCCCCATCGGTTTACGGAGAAACGGGATATTGAGATATCGGCTTTCCTGACGGCGTGGATCTCTTACGGTCGCAGGGCGCATATTCTCCAAAAAGCGGAAGAGCTACACCGGCTGATGGGCGAAAGTCCTTACGAGTTTATCCGTACCGGAGAGACTTCTTTCGCTCCCCTACGGAACCGCCCGGTTCGCGGGCGGGATACCTTTTACCGTTTTTATACCTATCATGATCTGCATCTCCTTTGTTGTCGCCTAAAGGATATATACGATACCTACGACTGTATGGAAGACGCTATGGCCGCCGCCGGTCCTTGCGAAGATCCTATCTTGCGGTTGCGACAACTTTTTGCTGATCTCAATGGCATTCCGGTCTTGCACGGGACTTCCGCTTGTAAGCGTCTGGCGATGTTCTTGCGTTGGATGGTGCGTACGGATGGTATCGTCGATCTCGGTATCTGGAGAACAGCCGTGCATCCCCGCCAATTAATCATCCCGTTGGATACGCATGTGCACCAGATCTCCTTGCGCTTGGGCTTGACAGGCCAAAAAACCGCTACCCTTCGTACGGCCCGTGAGATAACGGAGGCATTGGCGAAAGTCTTCCCCGATGATCCTTGTCTGGGGGATTTCGCCTTATTTGGCTACGATATAAATCAAGAATAAAAAGATATGGAAGAAAAGAAGATAAATAACATCTCGTCTGTTTGCGTGTATTGCGCGTCCAGCACGAAGATTCCCTCGGTTTATTTTGACGCCGCCAAGGAATTGGGGCGTCTTTTGGGAGAGCGAAAACTACGGGTAGTCAATGGTGCCGGGAATATCGGTTTGATGTGCGCTGTCTCCGACGCTGCGTTAGCGGCTGGTGGAACGGTAACGGGCGTTATCCCCCATTTTATGGTGGAGCAGGATTGGTATCATAAAGGCTTGACCGAGTTGATTGAGGTCGAGACGATGCACGAGCGTAAACAGCTCATGGCAAACCTCTCGGATGCGGTGATCGCCCTTCCCGGTGGATGCGGTACATTAGAGGAACTTCTGGAGATCATCACTTGGAAACAACTCGGTCTCTACCTCAATCCGATCGTAATCCTCAATATTAATCATTACTATGATCCCTTGTTGGAACTTTTGAGGAACGCCATGAACGAGAATTTCATGCGTCCCCAGCACGCCAAGATGTGGGCGGTAGCCGACACGCCGGAAGAAGCTATCCGTCTCATCCACGCCGAGCCGAAATGGGACGCAAGCCTTCGGAAGATCGCGGCGATTTAATACTATTAGGCGAAAGGAGACGCAGCACGCTACGTCTCTACAATTAAAAATGAATATGATAATGAAAAAACTAGGTTTATTAATGATGTTGTTGCTCCTGTCAAGGATCGCTTTGTTCTGCCAGGCACAGACGGCGGGTATCGAGGAGAAGGAAGTGCTTAGGAATGAAGATGTGATTTTCCATCAGATTGATGAGCATACATGGTTTGGAACAGGTCATTTAATGGCGAACGAGAGCCTGTATCTGGTCGAGGGAGAAACGAAAGCGATCTTGATTGATGCCGGAACAAAGATCAAGGATTTGGATAAGCTCGTGGCTTCCATCACGGATAAGCCGGTTACGCTGGTCGCCACGCATGTGCATCCGGACCATACAGGCTCGGCTATCGATTATTTCCCGGAGATTTATATCAATCCGGCTGATACGATAGGTATACCGGAATTTATGCCGAATTATAAAGGCAAAGTTTGTTTCCTTGAAGATGGTGAAATCCTAGATTTAGGTAGGCGTATTCTAGAGATAGTCTTTACTCCCGGGCATACTCCCGGCTCAACCACTTTTGTGGATAAGGATGCCGCTTATGGTTTTAGCGGCGATTCGTTCGGCTCCGGTAATCTATTGCTGGGAGTTGACTTTTCTACGCTCATATCTACTTGTAAGAAGATGAGTGCGGTGATCGAGAAATATGATATCAAATACCTCTACCCCGGACATTATTTCGGAATGAACAAGGAAACCCCTCAACGGGTAAAGGATCTAATCACGATGAGCGAGGAGATCTTATCCGGTAAAGCGCAAAGCGAGCCTAACCCCAGCGGCCTGATGGGGTTAGACCGGATATACACGAAGTATGGTGTCCGTATAAATTATAAAGAAGAAAGTATGAAATGAGGGGACCTTTAGATTCTGAACCCGATTTCACTGATAATCTTCAATTCAAGCAATTTCTCCAATATTAATCTATCCATATGAGAGTGAGCGGTTTTTCCGTGTGCTAACTTATATACACGGAAGCCGCTGACATTGAATTCTTTCCCTAATTGATCATACAAGCTTTTCTTGTTTGTCTTAAACCAGTAATTAAATAAGTTCTTCATAATCCGACTTTTGTAATTATCTTTCATTGTACGTTGTTAAAGAGCGTATTTTTACCTACCAGAATTGTAAGTGATGAAAACGAATAGCTAAAACGATCGTTTATATTAGCCAAAAAGTTTGTTTGATGAAGTATTGGTAAAAGATGAATCTCTTATTTTGTGAAAGTGCTGAATAACTTTTAGTTGAATCGCATTTTTGGTCTCAAAAGAATTTCATATATTTGCGGCATGAAAGGGTAAAAAAACGACTAGTTGAAACGATGGTTTAAGCTAGTCGTTTTAAAGAAGCACTTAGGAATGAAGATGTGCTTTTCCATCAGATTGATGAGCGTACATGATTTGGAACAGGAAATTTAATAGCAAACGAGAGCCCGTATCTAGCCGAGGGAGAAACGAAAACGATCTTGATTGATGCAGGCTTATTGTATATTTCCATATACGCTCTTGTTTCCTGTCGTGTGATTCAGTAAAAACATGTACGACTTTTTCCAAAAACACGTACGTGTTTTGCGGAAAGTATAATCGTCTTTTTAAGATGTTTATGTTCAATGATTTATATAAGAACATTATTTACGTGCTTATTGTCTAGGATTTGCCTTGGGATACGTATGCTCTAAATAGACTCCGGATACTGAAAATCGGGTGGAAAAAGTAAACAGGGATCGTTGGCAAACTTACCAGCGATCCCACTAAATCCCTATTATAATTTCGCTTGATTCACTTGCGGCGTGCGGATACCCGGTTTCAATTCTCCGTTGATGATAGTTAACCGGCCATCTTGGATAACCGCTCCCGCTCCGGCACGGGCCAACTGCTCATATTCGCCCAGATCGCTCCATGCTTTCGTGGATAGGTCGTATTGAAGTAAGGTGGTATTGAACCGGTACCATTCTACCGGATGGTGCATATAGGCCTTGGCTTCGGCTTGCAGGCGGGTAATGGCCGCTGAATCTCGCGTCGCCTCCGCTTTCGCTAAATGGATCGGTCGGGCGATGGCGGCTAAGAAACAATCGTAGTTCACACCTCCCATAAATAAGATTTTATCCGTTTGGAAAGTCACGGCACAGCCTCCTGTTAGGGTACGGTTCGTTCCGTCCTTAAACGGGGGAAGAACGGTCTCTTGTTGCCAGGTAAAAGTTGCCGGGTCGAATACCAATACATCCGTCGGGACGATCGGTTCCTCTTCGTTTAGGATGGGCTGGAAGCCTCCGGCTAGATAGATACGTGTGCCGTTGGGACTTTCTCCGGCCGCTAATACCGGTTGTACACGGGCTGCTCCCGGGAAGTCCGGTAGTTGTTCCCATCCCTTTTCGATATTCGCGAGGTTGAGGCGTAAGAAGGTATGGCAGGGCTGTCCGTTCTCATTTCCCCCTGCTACGTAAATCTCCTGTCCGGTAAAAGCAGCCGAGAGATTATCCATTGGAGATGGTAAGGAGGGTAAGGCGCAAACCGTTACCTCTCCTTTCGTGGGGTTATAGGAGATGCGGGAGACCTCTACCAAGGAAGAATCACTGTTGTTTCCTCCGATGCAAACGATACCTTCCGGGGTGGAAACCGTAGCGCCGTAGGCGACGGGACGAGGCAGTCGGTCGATCTCTTTCCAGCCTTCGGGAAGAAGGACGAATATCTCGCTATAATATCGCTTGGCTCCTCCCTCGGTGACGGGTTTGTCCGGAAAGTTGCAACCTCCGGCAACGATCAATACGCCGTTATGGATGCCGGCGAACGGGGCGGAAACGCCAAGGGAAGCCGTATCGGCTGCTCCCGGTAGATCCGGTAATTTTGTCCAGTTTATCATGGTGTTCTGTTTTTTAGATACAGGCTGGCCGCATCCCGCTACGCAGAGTAGCAGGAGGAACAACCAGCCGGTGATTTGTTGTTTATTATGCATAGCTTATTCTTTTATAGCCCGGAATGTAGAGGCCGGCATACCCGCCTCGTTTACAAGATTCGCTCTCGTGAAGGGTTGCCAGCCGTAGCGTACCAGCTTAGGGTGAGTCACTTGATCGTTCCACACCTTTACTTTCCCGTTCTCTACCACGGCTTGCGCCGGATAGTAAAGTCCTTCCCGCTCGGCGATCTCGAATGTACGGATGGGGTCCCCATCGGAAGTTGTCAAGCCCTTTGCGTAATCGAAAGTGATATAGGCGGCGTTATCGGTAAACGTTGCGCTGCGGAACAAAGGGCCGGATGGGATTACGTTATGTCCGTAGGTCTTGTTCAAGGCCCAATGTGCCAGTCGTTCGCCAATCTCTTTTTTTCGGGTAGGGTGAACGTTTAAAGAATCCCCGCGATCGCTACTAACGGCCATACCCGTATTCGATACGGTTTGCGCCAGGCGGCGTTGGCTGTCTCTGAACCAAGTCCAACTCGGGCGGTCTATGCTGGATAGTTGGACATAGTAGAAAGGCAGGTCTGCGTTCCAATTCTGGCGCCAACTGTTCACCAATAGCGGGAATAACCGCTCGTGCGCTTCCATATTATGGGCGTTCGATTCTCCTTGGTACCAAATAATCCCTTTGATGGGATATCGATGAAGGGGTTGGATGCCCGCCTCGAACAGATAACAAGGCTCATACGGATGACGTTGGAGCGGGTTGGACGCTTGCTTGATGTTTAAGCTCGCCCGTTCACGTACCCAATCTTGGATAAAGTCGTTCTTCGTCCAATCCTGTAAGATATCCGGAAACTCGAATTCCAGTGTTTTCCGGTCGATCCATGCCTCCGTAGGCGAGCCGCCAACAGCGTTCAATATCAATCCTACGGGTACTTGTAAACTATCGGCCAGCATACGCCCGAAGGCAAATCCTATGGCCGAGAAGCGTGCGGTATTCCGCGTGTCGCATACTTCCCATTGGGCGTCGTGGTAATATTGCAGGCGGTTCAATGAATCCAGTACGGAAGCGTCCCATTCCACGGCGTAGGTCTCCCAGCGGGGCTTTAGGTCGAACAAACGGATTTGCGAGTGTTGTTTCGCGTAATCCAATTGTTGCTGTTGTTCTTCCTTTACGCTCTCGTTTACCCGGAACGCCATGTTGGATTGTCCGGAGCATAGCCAGACTTCCCCGGCTACTACATCCCGATAGTTCAGCGTGCGGCTGGTGGTAGAAACCGTTAAGGTATAGGATTTCCCGCTTACCCGCAAGGGATCGAGCGTGACAGTCCATTTCCCGTTCGTACCGGCTACGGTCTCCTTCCTTTGTCCGGCGAGGGTAACGGTTACTTTCTCCCCTTGGTTGGCGATGCCAGATATGGGAAGCGGTTGATCCCGTTGCAAGACCATCCGGTCCGAATAGATGGCAGGAAGCTGTAATCCTCCGTAATCTCCGGTTAGCGCCCCATAAACGGTGCGGGCCAAGATACCGGCACCTTCAGCGTTTGGATGCAATGCGTCGGGCAATAGATCCGGACGGTCATATAATCCTTCCTGCAAATCGACCAAGGTCGCGCCGGCTATCCGGGCGATTTCTTCGATAAGCGCTTGCTCCATCCAGTACCAGTCTCTTGTACCGGATTTAAAACGAGGATGGCGGTGAGATATCGGAGTCATACGGCAAACCCATACCTTGCATTTCGGATTGGCTTTCCGGAAAGATTCGATCAAGGAAAGATAATCCCGAACGAAATCGTCCCGGTAATTCGGCCATGCCCGAGGGTCCGTATCGTTCAATCCCAGATGGATGATCACATAATCCCCGGCAAACCTCAGTGCCTTTTGATACGCCTCTTGTTGGGTATAAGGACGATATCCCTTGTTTAATAAAGTAGCCCCGCTATGCCCGAAGTTCTCCACTTCGTAGGCATCTCCAAGCATCTGTTGCAATTGGGCCGGGTAGCAGTTTGTTTCCCGGTTCTCGATTCCGTAGCCGTAAGTCACGCTATTACCTACGCAAGCCACCTTGATCTTTTGCGCTTGGCTCATAAACGCGAAAGCGAGGAAGATGGATAAGATTCCTATTATTTTTCTCATTTCATTCAATCGAATTAGACGTTATTTAAGTTGTTTATCTGGAGAGTAAACCAGTCCTTCCACCGCTTTCTCTCCATCGGGCGTGACGCAAACGAAAGTAAACATCCATTTCACCAGACGGACCTCGGGGGTATTGAACGTACCGACCGGAAGTTTCATGAACACCTTGTTCCAGCCTTTTTCCAGATGGACCGGGGTTGGTTTACGGCTTACGCAGTTCTCGTTCCCCAGTGGGATCTCATTGGACTTCTCCCGGTGGGTAGCGGTCCATACGGGTGGCGCTATCTCTTGATCATTTACCCAGATACGGCTCTCTTTATAATCCCATTTCCCTTGTGAGGGAGGAATATCCATCTCCGAGCGCCCGTAATTCTGGAATTCGATCCACGCCCCTACGTCTTGCGTCTTGGGCGAATAGACCCAAGTCCATGCGTAAGCGGTATGATTCGGCTGCGGGTCCTTATAGACACCGGGAACCAGCGGTCCCCAGACATGGCGCAGGTAGATTCCGGCACCGATGGCGTCGTGCGTGCCGTAGCTTTTCCCTTCATAGGTATATTGCGTCTGAAGCGCCTTTTCCGGAGGGAAAGAGCGGGTCAGTTCCCCATCATTCGGGAAAGCGTCGGTGATACGCCATCTCACGTTGGTTTGCTTGACGTAGGCGAACGGGTATCCTTGGAAATGATGTTCTTTATGCCATAACATCCGCCGCTCAAAATCGACAAATGCCTTATGCTCCTCGTTCTCGGGATCGATAGGCAGCATCGTTCCGTTCTTATCGAAATATTGATAGCCGCCGCCCAACCAAGAACGTTCGGCGATCGCTAATAGATTCGGATACAAATTATTCTCCCGGATCAATTTGTCCTCCGGCTGTACGACCCGGTCGTGCCATACGGCAAGGATCGTACCCGCCAAATCATGGCTTCCTTGCGGCTCATTGTAAATACGGCTGGTGTACAAGGCGATCAAGTCGGCGAACGTATCAAAATGGTTGATATAATGGAAACGGGAGTCGATGGCGGGAATCCCCGGTAGCGCTTTTCCCCGGTAACTCCACATTTGCTCCATGTCGATCTCACCCGGTTTGTACTTCCATCCCGGGTTCCAAGAGATCACTTGTTTCCCTTTCGCACGGATATAAGCGACCATCTCGGGTACGAACTTCGGATTGGTAAACTTTACCTCGTCCGTCCCGATATGTAAGTAAGGAACCTCCTCGAATACCTCGCAAACCTCGTCCATCAATAGTTTTAAGATCGCCATACCCTCCTTGCTCTGCATATCATGACGGAACGCCCGGATGAAAGCGTCGCTATGCCCCGGCATATCGATCTCCGGGATCAATAGTACGTTATGCTCCTTGCAAAAGCGAACCAGCTCCTTTGCCTCCTCGATCGTGTAATATTTTCCGGGCATACGGCTCATATTGCAGCTGTCGTTCAGCATCGGGAAGATCTGGCTCTCCAGACGCCAAGCTTGGTTCTCCGTGAGATGCCAATGAAATACGTTCATCTTGTAGCGGGAAAGTACCTCGATCTCCCGTTTCAGTTCTTCCATGGAGATATGGCTTCGCCCCACGTCTTGCATGAATCCTCGTATGCGGAAAGCGGGCCAGTCGGTGATCTCGCAGCCTTGGATGGAATATCGCTTCCCTTGCCGCTCGGTCAGTTGGCGCAAGGTTTGTATCGCCCAATAAGCTCCTTGCTCGGATACCGCCCGGATGGTTATCCCCCGGGAAGAGACGCTTAGTTGATAAGCCTCCTCGGAGTTGAGGGGGATTCCGTCCAATTTGTCAACCAAGGAAACCGCTATCTTGTATCGGCTGTCCGGTTGGACGCTTACCGGCAGCTCCTCCAAGAATTCCATTAGGATGGAACGGAGTTTCCCTTCGGAAGAAACTGCGATTTCCTTCGGATGGAACGAAGCGTTTGTCCGGACGTATTTTTGGGGCAAGGGCAATAAAACAGGATTCCGGGCCATCAGAGGCCCGGAATACAAGAAACTTAAAACAATTGCAAAATGCAGTATATATCGCATATACTTAGATTATTGATGAATGAGATCCTGTAATTTGACAGCTTGGAAGGTCATATGCGCTACGCTTGACTCGTAGAAGATTCCTACCGTTTCCTTATCGATCATCGAAAGACAGGAATATCCCCACCCCTCGGCCTCGTCTAATAAGACTTGATGCTCCGTGGGCCAAGTAAGTCCACTGTCCAGACTCGCCTTGATCGTGATATGATTACGCCCTTTCGTCGTGTTCGGGTTGGAGAAGAGTAGAAGGTCCTTGCCGGTGATGTTATCCTTGGCGTTTACCTTGATCAAGCTGGCCATACAAACGGGTTCCTGCAAGGCACTGCGGCTGGAAGGATGCTCTGTCCATGTCTTGCCTAAATCTTTTGTCGTGGCTACGGCACGGCTACCGCCCCGGTTATCGCGCATATTTAGCATCAATACGCCCGGCTCTACCTCGGCAACTTGTGCCTCCGTGGTATTCGTGCGGGCTAAGTTATGCAGGTGCCATGTTTTCCCGCGGTCTTTGCTATACATAATGCCGGCGTTGGGCACACGGGTAGCGTCGATAAACTGGATCGGGAAGACCAAGGTACCGTCTTGCATCGTGATGCCTCGTCCCGGGCCTTGCAATAGGAAATACCAAGACGGGTCTTTCACTTGGGAGGTGATATTGATCGGTTCGCTCCACGTCTTACCATCGTCCTCACTTTTCACGAGCATAAGTTGGGCGGTCTCGTCCGGTGTCATTCCCGGCATGGAGTTCCACCAAGCCCGTTCGTTACCCATACCATGCGTCCATGCGGCTACTACCCAGATCGTATTGGTCTTTTCGTCTACCAAGATCGATGGGTCTCCCACGCCGTTTTGTCCGTGGGGCAGGCCATCCGTTTGTTTGAAAGTCATGGCTACTCGCATCGGTTCCCAAGTTTGTCCCTTATCGGTACTGCGGCTTACTCCGATATCGATTTTCTCTTGCAGGTCCACGCTGCTATTATAGCGAATATCGTAGACTCCGAGTAATGTTCCGTTATTCGTCGTCACTAATCCCGGGATGCGGAAGGCCGCCGATCCGTCATCCCCGGCTTGGCGTACGCCGATACCTACATGGCGTTCGTCCACCTTTCCTTTCCAAGTGATGTCGATCGGTTTGTTGTTGATCTGGGCGTTAGGTATCGTGGTCGCTACTTTTGCCAATAAGGAAGTCTCAGGCTTCATCTGGATACTTACCCAGAAATAGTTGATGCCTTTAAGCATCGGTTGCTTAGAGGTTAGTTTTACCGTGCGCGACAAGGGGGCGGTAACCTCATCTTGCCGTACGGAATAAGATTCAAGAGCCTTACGGGTATTTCCCGGTATATGGCTGGATATGTACGTAACGGGACTGAAATGTTCCCCTTTGCGGGATGGAGCCTCCACGCCGCTATAGAACAGGCGTATCGCTTGGATGTCCGACAGGTTGACTTTGTCTGCGAACTGTATCGTGATCTCGTTCAATACATCCCCTTTTTGGGCCGGTATCCGCATCTCGTAAAGTACATTATCGATCCGGTCTATCAAGATGGGGATTTGTTGCTCTCGCACATAAAGACTGTCTGCCGCAAAAGCCGTTTGTACGATGAAAAGAAGGCAGAAATACAGGAAAGTTTTTTTCATGATGTTTTTTGTTTGTAGGTTGAAATTAATAGATATGTGAATTCCAAAGGTAGCGATATTCATTCATATGAACAAAGCCCCTTTGGAATTCGTGCCAAAAACCTAGTTATATCCAATCGCCTTAAACCTATGTACGATTAGTATCCGGGAGTCTGTTTCAATGCTGGATTGTTTGTCAATGCCCCTTCATTGATCGGCCATAATAAACGTGATTCTTGTGCTGTGGTATATTTTAATACATAATCCTTACCGAAGCGTCTCAAGTCGTACCAACGTTTACCCTCAAAGAAGAACTCGCGAAGTCTCTCTTTAAGGATAGCTTCCATCACATTCTCGTCGCCCGCCTCAAACGGGTTATCGTTATAGAAACTTCCTTTGTCATTCGGATAACCCACCTCGTTCTTATGTGCGTTAAAATATTCGGAACCGTAAGCACGCTCGCGAACGGCGTTGATCTCTGTAGAAGGATCTTCTCCGAGCAAGGCCTTAGCCTCGGCTAATAATAGCAAGGCATCCGCATAGCGATAGATAGGATAATCATCGTACCAACTTCTTTCGTTGCTACCTTCCAAGGTGGTTCCTTGGAACTTGTATTGGATTGGTGCGATATATTCCAAGGTTCCGTCTTCGTGCTTTTTGTAAACCGCCTTCAAGGTACCTTTCAAGCGGGTATCACCTTCGCGAAATGATTTTAGGTAATGATCTTTCTTTACTTGGTAGCGCATTAAGCCTTGTAAGTTGTATCCCGGTATTTCAAGGAATGGAGTTCCTGTCTCGTCACAGTAGCCTGCCATGTACTCACGTTGAGGTACCATATTGTTACGCCAGTTATAGTCTCTCCACATCATGAAATCATCCTCCTTACCACTATGGAGCGCGAAGATCATCTCGCTGTTCTCCTTATTGTTGAAAGAGAAAACGTCCGTGAATTTCTCTTGCAGCTTTAAGTTGCCGTTTTGTTGAAGATCTTGCAAGGCTGTCTTGGCTACGGTATAATCGCCCGTGCCGCCACCCATCTGGCGTCCGCTCCATAGATAAACCTCACCTTTCAGCATCAAGGTAGCGGTTTTAGACCAATAACACTTTCCTTGTTTATAAGAATAATCTCCGCCAAAAGCTTTTTCCGAGGCATCGATATCCTTCTTGATCAGATCCATCACCTCACTCGCTGGAGAAGCGGCCTTATCAAGGTGAGAGATATCCAATTCGCTACCTAAGGTTGGCTCCGTAGTAATGATAACGTCTCCCCAAGAGCGTAACAAATGGAAATAGATATAGGCGCGTAAACCGTAAGCCTGCCCTAAGTAATAGTTCTTTTCGGCCTCGCCTAATAAATCGGTCTCGTTCGTTCTACGGATCATCAAGTTGATTTGGTTCAGTGTCGTATAAAAATTGGCGAAGTTGCTGATACCTGTAAACTCTGCGTTGATCGTGTTGTATGAGAAACGCTCTACGCCTTGGGTAGCCTCGCCTCCGAACGGCTGATCTCCGTAGATGTCCGAGCGAGGTTCGCCCAATACGAATATGTTATAACTGGACTGTGAACGGAGCAATCCGTGTAAACCTATGTTGAATGCCTTAAACTGGTCCGGGGATTTCCAATAGTTTGCGTCGGAAATACTACTTACGGGTTCCATGTCCAAGGAGTCGCATCCGCTGAAATTCAGTAATGAGACTGCTGCCATCATGGCTATAATTGTCTTTTTCATAAATGTCTGTCTTTTTTAATGGGTTTGACTAAAATGTTACGGATAAACCAAGAAGAACCGTTTTAGGAGTTGGGTATCTACCGTTATCAAGACCTTGACCATAGGTAGTATCTACCGCCGGTTCCGGAGATACACCGGTATATCCTGTGATGTAGAACAAGTTTTGTCCGGTTACATAAACAGAGGCATTGCTCATCAAGGCTTTGTTAATCCATTTCTTCGGTAGGTTCCAAGTCAATGTGATTTCACGTAAAGCTAGATAATCACCCTTTTCGTAGAAGCGGGAGCTGTTGTTGTCAACTGCTGTCAAACCATTGTTGGAGCGAGTAATATTCTTCTTGCTCAACTGATCGGCATAGTAGAACTTAGGTATATCCGTATCCTGGTTTGTCTCCGACCAACTGTCTTTCACCATATCGATGATGTTAAACGAACCTTGATATTGTCCAAGTGAACGTGCGGCTAAGTCGTTATACAGCGTATGCCCTAACGCATAATCAAAACGAGCGTATAAAGAGAAATCTTTATAGCCTAATGTCGTGGAGAAACCACCGGTTACTGTCGGGAAAAGATTACCTACTTTCACGCGGTCTAGATTGTTGATTACGCCATCATTGTTCAAGTCTGCCCAACAAACGTCACCCGGCTCGATCGGTTGCTTACCTGCCTTATCCTTTAAAGCTTCCCATGCGGCGGGGCCATACAATTCTCCAATTGCGTCGTAGCGGTTATTGGCATTCGCTTTCACGTCATCCCAATCCTTGAAGATATGATCTTGCTTGAAGGCAAATAAATCACCCAGCTTACCACCTTCTTGTTTTCCGCCAACCCATACGACTTCACCCTTTTGCGGGTCGTATACTTGGTAACCTCCTTGGCGGTTATTTTCGTTCCCATTGGCCGGAAGCTTGACAATCTTGTTCGCTACCGTAGATAAGTTTGCTGATACATCCCAACTGAATCCGTTTACGTTGTTTAGGATATTCGCTTTTACTTCCATCTCGAAACCTTGGTTACGTAAAGTTCCCAAGTTGGTTTTGATGCTGTTGAAACCAGTGTAATTGGGTAAATCCAAATCTGTCAACAAATCAGAAGTCGTACGATTATAATAGTCTAGGATAAAGCTCAAGCGATTGTTGAAGAATCCTATATCCAAACCTACTTCGAAAGATTTACTTTGCTCCCAACGTAATCCACCGTTTACCAATTTGTCATTATAGAAACCTACAGAGCCATCATAGTTTGTTATGATCGATCCGTTTGCGTCTTTCTGCCCATAGCTGCCATATACATCGTAGTATCCTAATCCGTTTACGTTTCCGTTCACACCGTAGCTGATACGAGGCTTCAGGTTAGAGATCACATCTACCAACTTCGATTCCTTAAAGAACTCCTCTTCCATGATATTCCAACCAGCGGAGATACCCGGGAAGAAGCCCCAACGGTTATCGCTCAACTTGGAGATTCCGTCATAACGAGCTACGACCGATAATAGGTATTTGTAATTGTAGTTATAGTTTACACGGGCAAAGCCAGAAAGGATACGATAGCCTTCCTTGTAGCTATAGGTATAGGTACGATTACTACCAGCGTTCAAAGTAGGGATGTCATCCGACGGAGAATTTTCGGTCCTTGCGTTCAGCGTATATTGATGCCAATTGAAATACTCGCCACCAAGCATTGCCTCCAGATTGTGTTTTTCTTTGAATGTGTCTGTGTACGTCAAAGTAACACTATGTTGCTGTTGGTTCTGCTTTATATATTTGGCCTCAGCCTTACGGGTAAGATTCGGGCTAGTGGCGTTTTGTTGTTGGTAAGATTTCTCGAACTTATCTGTTTGATCGTCTACGTGGTATAGGGCGCTATTCTCTTTCAAGATTAATTTCTTCGGGATGATCTCTAGATCAAAACCGATATTATAGGTAGAGCGGCGGGTTCCATTCGTATTCGTTAATTTATCTTTGTAGTAAAGAGGGTTTCCATCACCCGTGCCGAAGCCTGAAGCGGGAGATCCGTCTTCCATGTATGGGTTCCATGTAGGGCGTTGGCTCATTGTGCGATAGAAGAACTCATATGATCCGATCCAAAGACCCGGCTGGCGAGACCATGTATAAGTCGTTCCAGCGTTGACTGTCAAGATCGGAAATATCTTATAGGATCCATTGAATGTCCCGGAGAAACGCTCGTAGCTGGTTCCCTTAATGAGACCGTCTTCTTTGTAGTAACCTAAGCTGGCTGCGAATGTACCTTTGTCGTTACCTCCTGTGATATTGATATAATGATCTTGCGTGAAAGAAGGGTCTTGGAAGGCGGCGTCTTTCATTTGCCCTGAGTAATCCTTGAATAAGATTTGTTTATTCGGATCGGTTGGGTCTTGCATTTGTTGCCAACCTTCTGCCAAGAGGCCTTTGGTACTGTCATCCAAATAACGGATATCAAATAGGTCATTCCCGATACCGTATCCCATTTGGTTATCCATGCCTGAACGTCCAGTTCTTTGGTATCCTAAGCGATTGTAGTAAATATAATCGTGAGCGTTTAAGTAATCATAACCTGTGCGAGCAAAGTTGGCACCTCCCTTGAACTTGTAAGAGACGGAAGCGGATCCTTCTTTACCACGTTTCGTGGTAACCAAGATTACGCCACCATTGGCACGGGCACCGTAGATAGCGGTTGAGGCTGCGTCTTTCAATACTTGGATAGACTCGATGTCGGAGGGGTTGATGTCGGCCAATGAGTTGCGCACGATACCATCTACAACGACCAATGCGCCATTATCCTTACCTGTTATGGTAGCTCCGCCACGAAGTACGATATTTGGGTTTGCTCCCGGCTGACCGGTCGTGTTTACGACGCGCAAACCAGATACGGTTCCTTGCAAGGATTGTCCGGCGTTAGACATCGCTGCGTTTTCCAGTACGGCGTTATCCAATTTAGAGATAGAGGTTGTCAAGGTCGCTCTCTTTTGTGAGCCACCGTAACCGGTTACCACTACTTCGTCTAGCTGTTCGGCGTTTTCTTGTAGGATCACGTCTACTTTGGCCTTTCCGGCTACTGGAACTTCTTGTGTCTTGTACCCAATGAAAGAAAATACTAATGTGGCGTTTTTGTTGGATACGGTGAGAGTGTAATTACCGTCGAAATCGGTAATCGTTCCATTTGTCGTGCCTTTTTCAACGATAGACGCACCGGGGACACCCATGTTGTAGGTATCCAGCACTGTTCCGGAGACTGTCTGCTCTTGTCCGTACATAAATGCCGGAAGTAGGAGCGCGAGCATTAAGAGCAGTAGATTCTTCTTCATAATGAATTACTTTTTTGTTGTTTATTTAGTTTATTGGATGAGATTAATTAGCATTCGTCGGTCATATTAGCGACTTTCGGACGTAAGAAGATCACTTGGATTAAAAGTGCGATGAGTACCAATCCGGCTAGCATGGCGAAGTCATGGCCAAGGTTACCAGCATCGGTAGATTTTCCTAGTATATCCGTGATGGCGGCTCCGGCGAATACACCGGTCATATTCATAATTCCATAGGCTGTAGCCCGATAACGGGGGGAGATGAATTGGCAAAGGATAGGCATATTATTGGCGTCGAATATACCATAACCGATACCGAAGCAAAGACCACCGCCGATAATCATCGGGAAGTTGTGCCCAAATCCTAGTAATAGGAGAGAGGGTATCGTTAATGCCAAACCAATGGCGCCTGTGTATACACGTCCCCGGACATTCCGCTGGATCCATTTATCGGATAAAATACCTCCGGCGATTACGCCTATAAAGGAAGAGATAGCGATCGTGAATGTAGATAACGGACCGGCCTCGGACATATCCAACGAGAGATTTTCAGCGAATAGGGTAGGGAGCCAGTTCTTTGTCGCCCAACCCGGTAAGCTTGGCGTGGCGAAATAAAGAAGAATGATCCAAAAAGCGATGTTCGTGAATAACATCCCTAATCCTTTAAACGCACCGGAAATCGGATTCTCTTTCGGATAATTTTCCAGTTTTACGGCTTGTTCCACATGATCTTTCTTATCGTGTAAGAAGATGATCAAGACCACGCTATAAGCGATGCCGATGATACCAAACCAATGGAAAGTCGTTTCCCACGTATAAGCGCTGGCCACCGTAGCTCCGAATCCTCCCAAGGCTTGGCCTACGTATAGACCTGTCATATGGATACCTACGGCTAATGACCGTGTTTTCTCTTGATGATAATCTGTGATAAGCGATAATCCGGCAGGAATATACAGGGCCTCACTAACCCCCATCAAGGCACGTAGGTAATAGATCTGATTGAAATCCGTGCAATACCCCATCATCAAAGTCACGAAGGACCAGACAAATAAGCTACCCACGATTAGCCACTTCCTGTTTACCCTGTCTGCCACCATACCGGCTACAGGGCTCATGAATCCGTAGATCCAGAGGAAGACCGCCATCAAACGTCCGAAGTTCGCCGCAGACTCTAGTTCCACGATATCCACCATCATAGCTGATTTCATGGTTGATAGCATCTGGCGATCCATATAGTTCAGTAAGGCGACAACCCATAGTAAACCGACTACGATCCAAGGATATAATTTCTTATTTTTCATTTGATTGAGGAAAATAAAAAGGAAAACAAAGCCTTAGAACATCAGGAGCCACGGTTGTGACCCCTGATGTCAATTGACCAATTTTCAGTATTTTAGATAAAGTTATTTAGAAAGAATTTCGTCGCAGAGTAAACTACATTTGAGAAGCATTCTAGGAATGTGGAACGGACCTTTGAATAGATTGCCTTTGGCAGATTGAGAGAGACTACCATCGAAGTGTAGGTAGCCATACCATTCCCCATATTCTTTGTCGGGGAGATGATTAAATGTGTAATCGTTTATTAGTTTGTGCATTTCGAGATATTTGGCGTCGCCAGTCGCTTGGTAGGCGTAAAGCGTAGCGATAACCGCCTCGCATTGTGGCCACCAGAACTTCATGTCGTGCCAATACTCTTGGGGAGGGAAGTTTTTGCAATCCTTGAAATAGTTGATTCCGCCGTACGTCTTATCCCAGCCCCAGTCCCAAGACCAGTTGAGGATTTGTAAGCCCATCTCTTTTAGTTGGGGGTCCCATCCTCGGTATTTGGCCTCTTCCAAGATAAACCATGCGGTCTCGATGGAGTGGCCGGGATTGATGGTACGCCCGGCGATAGAGTCGATAAACTCACCGTTGGGTCCTACTGTCTCCAAGATAGCCTTGAATTCGGGATGCATGAAATCACGGCGTAGCTCGGCTATGGAATCATCGATTTGTTGTGTAAGTATGGGATCGTTTATGGCCTCACGGATGCGTGCCGCCGTATCGATCAGTATCATACAGAAAGAATGGCCTTTCGCCACGAGACCTTCACGAAATTTAGGCTCCAATAATCCCGGGGTATTCTTATAGTGCAATACTTGCTTGAATAAGTTCACGGCCTTCTCGGCATAGCCTTTGTCACCTGATGCCAATGCATAGTGGGCCATGGCGATCGCCGCGAAAGTCTCGGAGAATACGTAACGGCGTTTACGTACAGGGATGCCTGCCGCTGTCACCTCGAAGAACATACGTCCGTCCGTATCAAAACAATGTTTCTCGATGAAATCGATACCGTTTTTACAGGCTCTCAGCCATTCTTCGTTCTTCTCAATGTGATTATAGGCATATGCCAAGATAAAGGCGAATCGTCCTTGGAACCAAACGGATTTAGTGGAGTCCATCAGAGTACCATCCCGGTCTACGCAAGTAAAGTAACCGCCGTTCTCTTTGTCCAGTCCGTATTTCATCCAAAAAGGAAGAATATTGGAAAGAAGCTCATTCCGATAGGTCTTGCCCCAATAAGCTAGATATTCCGATGGATTAGATAAATTGTCAAACGCTGCCATACCTTAGAATTTATTACATCTTTCAAAGAAATTGATAGCTTCTAATTCCGCTTTCATCGCGGCCTCTTCTTCGTCCGTCATATTCCGGAACGGGGTACGGTTCTTGCCGAGATCTAATCCGATCAATTTCATGATGCGTTTTCCTCCGACGATATTACCACGGTAATTGCAGATAACGTTAATAACCTCCTGAGAGAAGTTTTGTCTCTTGCGAGCTGTCTCTAAGTCACCGGCTGCCCAAGCCTCTAGGATACCGGTTAATTCTTTTCCGTTATAGTTTGTGGTACCACCGATACCTCCTTGCGCTCCACCCATCGCAAGGCAAGGAAGAATCGTTTCATCCTGTCCGTGCAACATGTCGAATTTACCATCCTTGTATAAACGACATTGATTGTATTCGTATAAGCTCTCGTATGTATATTTGATACCGGCGAAATTAGGGATACGCCCGTCTACTGCTTTTAAGAAATCCAGCATAGGGAGGAAAGCGTTGTTAAACGCAGGGATATGATAGTAGTAAAACGGTAAGGCAGGAGCGCCGCAAGCGATCTCCTCGCAGTACTTTACCAATTCCTCAATTCGACCGATACGAGGGAAAGGGGTAGCCATAGCGCCAATACCCCAAGCGCCGATCTTTTGAGCATGTTCCGCCAAATTACGACTAGACTTAACGCATGTGCTACCTACGTGCACAATTACCTTAAAGCCTTCCGGAGCTGCTTCCATCCATTTCTCGGCCAATTTCATGCGTTCTTCCTCTGTCAGCATATAACCTTCTCCGGAAGAACCATTGATGAACACGCCTTTCAGTCCGTTTTTCACAAGAAGTTTCGCGTAAGCTTCAATTGGCTCGTAATTAACTTCCCCGTTCTCATGGAACGGAGTGAAGGGAGCATCGATCAGTCCTTTAATTTTATCCATACCTGCGTTATTTTTATGAGTTTTAACCTCTGATTTTAATTACGATGCAAATATAAATAAAATATTTTAATAACAAACCAATATTTTATCAAGAAAATGAAATAATTATTTGATTTTTATTTAATTCCTTTGAAATGATTGTTAAATCATACCTAGAATTTTAGATCGAGATAGCAGGCAGGCCCCTAATATGCCCGCTCTTTCACCTAATTTGGATACTTTGATCTGTGTATCACGGGTTACCAAGTTCAAAGAGTACTTCCTGACGGCACTTTTAATAGGTAGGCTTAAATATTCTCCCGTCTGCGACAAGGGACCGCCCAGTACGACCAGTTCCGGATTGAAAATGTTCATCAATCCGGCTATTCCTTTACCTAGATTAAAACCGATCTCCTCCAGTATCTCAATGGATAGCATATCCTCTTTGTGAATGGCGTCGATCAAGTCAGAGAGCCCGATGTATTCCCCGGCATCGATTTTACTGGCCAATATGGTGTTGCTACCCTCTTTATACCGCTCAAGGAGGGTACGGTATAGGGCAGAACCGGAAGCTCCAGTCTCGAGGCATCCTTTTTTACCGCAATGGCAAAGAATCTCATTCTCGAAGAAGCTGAAGTGCCCAAATTCTCCGGAGAAGCCTGATTTCCCGAAATAAACCTTGCCGTCTATGATGATACCGATACCTAATCCCCAAGATATATTGATGAATAGGATATTTTTTTCTCCTTTTACGACTCCTTGAAGATATTCGCCGTAAGCCATGGAACGGGTGTCATTCTCTATATAGATCTTTATATGTAGTTTTTCCTCAAGGATTTGAGACAAGGGCTTCTCCTCAAAGTAAAAAATGCTATAGCTATATCCGGCGAAAGGATTTACCCGTCCGGATATATTAATGCCAATGCTTAATATCTTTTCCCTTGGGATCGGCAACGAGTTTATAAATTCATTGATACATTCGCAAAGATGGTCTAAAGCGGCTGGTGTGTTTTCGAGTGTATAAGGGATATTCTGCTCAATGCGGATCTTATCTCCTTTAAAATCTAATATGGCTAGATTCAGTTGATCTTTCAGTATATCTACGCCCACAAAATAGCCGGATACGGGATTGAGCCCGTAAATACTAGGCTTACGCCCTCCGCTAGTCTCTTGTTTTCCAAAGTCGAGTATATAACCGTCCTCTTGTAATTCGCTAATTAGCTTAGTGACGGTGGGGATACTGAGATTCATTTCTTTACATACCTCCGCTATAGTAGCGTCTCCATTGGCCATATAATAATGTATGATCTTCTTTTTCAGAAGGCCACTGCGAGTATTGTCATCGGACGAGAGCAAGAACTTAGTTGTCATGGTTATACCTTTATTGAGTGATTAGGGCAAAGGTACAATAAGTTTTTTCAAAAACTAAGCGTAATAAAATAAAATTTTTTCATAAGGAGCTATCTTAATTGTAAGAATTTGTAATAGAAGTTGAATGACATAGTCTGCGGCGAACCTTCCGGCCTGTTTACAGAATGCTACGAATGGAAGCAATTGTCGTATGGAACCCCGGTTTTCAGTAACTTATTCAATGTTTTTGATGCAACTGGCGATCAATATGCTACTATACAATCATCGCCCCGTTCTACCATCATTCACCCCAGTACGGTAATTGTTAAATTAGCTAATAGAGAGCTATATAAACCCGGCTATATAGATCGGTTAGGGCGTTTCCTTCAGCAGTATGGATTGCAGTATATCGGTATCTCCCGTATAGATGTCTGTTGCGATCAGAATGTATTTTGCACAGGCCGAAACCCGCAAACCCTAATACAGGACTTCATGAAGGATAAAATTCTAAAGAACGGTTTGTGCGAATATGCGGTACATGGCAAATCAAACAATATACAGAACTATTCATCTATCTCCTTCGGCTCGAAAACAAGTGCCGTACGGGCCTATCTGTACGATAAGACGAAAGAATTGCGGGAGGTCAAGGATAAGCCTTATATTCGGCAAGTATGGAAAGAAAACGGCATAGACGAAAACAAACCAGTATGGCGTGTTGAAGTATCCATCAAATCCGATCGCACTACCCTCGTTAAATACGACACAGGGGAAATATTCAAACTGAATATAGAAGATATAGTGCATCAAAAATGTGTTGAGCAATTATTCATCGATTACGCCCGCAAATACTTCTCATTCAAACATAACGATGGTCAAAAAAACAAGTCAAGGATGAAAGATGTAGTTCTCTTTAATCCCGCATGGATAGCGACTACTCGCCCCATACAGATCACTCCGGCCAATAACTCTACCCGCATGGATAAGACAGTCTTAAAACGAATTGATCACATGTTCAACGAAATACGGTGTCTCGATGAAGCTGATAAGCTGGCCATTGATCACGTGCTTACGTTATTCATGACCAATAAGTCCCTAACAAGGTACTATCACAATAAAATACTAGGCAATAGGGAAAAACGAACCTCCTAGGATAAGGGGCGAATCTCCTTGCCATCGGCACCGTATTCACCCCCTCCGGAGGACTCTTTTAGTACTAAAGATAAAATCAATTTAATAACAACTAATAAATAATCAATTATGAACGCTTATTTAAAATTTAAACTAGAGGTTGACAGGGTATTAGACGAAATCGATCTCATGTACTATGCTCTTGATGACAAGTCCATTTATGGTAGCACGACAATCAAGGAATTCCTAGAAGGAAACGAAGAAATCATCACGATGTTGCGAACCGCATTTGATAACTTGCGTGAAGCAAAAGGCGATAGGTTTGTAAGGGATATAGATTATCAAGGCAAATTCCGAAATTAAGAATAATCAATATCCAAACCTCCTATGAACAAAAGAATCAACGTAGTATCTTGTATGTACGTGGTCGAGATCGATCATATAACCGACCTTCTAACTGTGTCCCCGGTATTAGAGCTATCTTCATTCGAGATCGCCACCGGGGACGCTAAAGTCTCCGTGATAACAAGCGATAATCGAAGAGTAATAACAGACCTTAAAAATCTATACAACTCAAAGAATGAAGCGCAATTAGTATGTAATAAATATAATACCTCACTATGGAAACAAGACTGAAATTAAGTAAGAATTTCTACCTATCAGAGTTCATTCAATCCCAAATCGCCTCCCGGTTAGGAATAGTCAACAATCCGGAATCCCGAAACATAATAGCGTTACAAGCCCTTGTTACGGCGATTCTGCAGCCTGTTAGGGACGAAATCAATGCGGCTATAGTCATTACCTCCGGGTATCGGAACGATGCCTTAAACAAAGCCGTAGGCGGCTCAGATGAATCGCAACACTTAAAAGGTGAGGCCGCAGATGTAACAAGCCCGCAGGGTATATTGAATATCGTGGATGCTGTTCGTGAGTTAGGTCTAGACTTCGATCAGATGCTAATCTACCCACAAAGGGGATTTATTCATCTATCCTATAAGCGATGTGGAAATAATAGAGGCTTCATAAAATGGATGTAATATGAGGATAGATACAACATTAGGTGTAGATTCGTGCGCAGAAACGATCGCACTGTTACTTCAATCGATCTTAAAACAAAACCTTCGATACGGTTATACATCGATAAAATGGGTAGGTAGTCTCGATGTGATGGTACAATCCTGTAGAATAGCTATGTCCGATCAGCGAATCAGTTCGATCGAGATCGATCAAAACGATATAGTCGTATACAATCATCCCCAATTGATTCGAGAAATAAAGATACTTCCCGGCCTGTTTGGGCGGGGCGGGGTCGGCCTTCCCCCCGGGGGTTCCGGTCGGCGGTAGGGCTTCTCTTCGCTACAGGCCGGGCGGGGTGTTCCGTTCGGGGTCGGGCTTCAGCGACCTCGCTCGCCCGGCACAGGTTCATTCCGTTCGTTCGTCTATCGTTCGTTCGTCACTCCGCAGGGTAGGGGTGGGCGCTTCGCAACCCGCCCCTACCCCTTGTCGTTCCTCCCTCTCTCTTTCCTCTCTCTCTTCATTCACCAGTGCCGACCTCGCTCGCCCGCTTTCGCCCTAAGCCGTAGGCGCTTATTCCGGGCATAGAGGCTTCACCCGGTGCATAGCCCCGGCTTTTAGCCCCTATGCCCTTCATAAGCCCCTACGGCTTCCCCCTCTCTCCACACCCCGCCCGGCCTTCCGCTTCGTTCAGCCCTACCGCCTTCCTTCACCCCCGGGGGGAAGGCCAGCGGATAACCGTAGGTTATAGCCCTAGCCTTGTTATTCTTCACTATATATGCACAGAAATGCACAGAATGTACACATATATACACAGAATATACACAAAATACATCCCTTTCCTTGCCATCGGTACCGTATTCATCCCCCGCCGGAGGCACACCGGAGCCGTAGGCCCGGCATTGTTGTTGTTGTGTTTCGTCATACCGGAGGTATGTCGAGCGTCCGTATAGTAGAACGGACGTGGAATTTACATAAATTCCCCCTAAAACAACCCTATATTCCGTTGTTCCCTAGTCGTTTATGGTACCCCGAAGGGGGTAGTTTCCGGGGTACCCCCCCCTTATTGTATATTTTGTACCATTTTGGGAAGGCTCTAGGGCAGGGGCCTGTGTCGGGGGCACCTCGCTCGTTCGTCCTCCGGTAGCCGTCCTCACCCGGGGCAAAGCCCCGACCTCGGCCGTCTCCCTTCGTCCTCTCTCCGCTCGTGGGCCGTGTCCTCCGCTTCACTTCGCTAGGAGCGTTCGCCCGGGGCTATGCCCCGACCTTCACGCACCTAGCTTCGTTCCGCTTCGTCCCCGTCCCCCGTTCTCCGGTCGCTTCGCTCCCTACGCCCGGGTGCCCCCTTATGGATGAGTTATGTTTTTTTTAAATAAACCCAAATTCCCGATGTCGGGAACGTGATAATTCGTATCTTCGCTCATCCGGTTTAGTTGACCGGAATTTTTTTCATAGTTAAGAGCCGTCCGGAGCCTGTGAAAGTCCCGGACGGCGTTTTTTGTTAAACTATCATAAAAAGCAACCAATCTCCCGTGATGTAATTCTGACATTTTGCAAGCGATATCTTTCTTTTCTCTATCATCTTGTACATTCTTTCGCATTTCCTCCGGATTCCTTCCGCTATTGCTTCGGATGGAACCGATTTGCACCTTTGCCGGACGCTAGACCAGTACCCGGAACGTACCGGGGCCAAAACCCTAGCTATGAAAGAATATGGGTGTATATAAAACATCAAGTATCGGCGTTGGCCGGAAATCTGTAGGTGAGAACACCTACAAGACTGTGCGTGGTAGAACGATCGTGTCCTCCAAGATCACGACAAACAAATCTCGCACACCTAAACAAGTCGAGCAACGGAAAGCGTTCGCTGTGATGGGCGAGTTTTCTAAAATTATGGCCGCATGGATTGATAAAAACTTTGAGCAAACGAAGTACGGTTCACCTCGTAACCAATTCATGAAGCGAAATGCGCCAATCATGGCGTATTTGAAAACGAATAAGTCATTAACGGGTAGCTCTATCGATAAGTTAGCGCAAGCTATTAAAGACGGGCAAGCCTTGTATGCCGGATTTGGCGCAAATATGGCTAATGCAACATTTACTCCGGCGGCAGACGGGCTATCTCTAAAATTGGTGTTTTCTAGGGATATTATGATCGGGGATATCCTAACGGTAGTAGCATGTATATCGTACACGGTTAGCGGAGCTGATGGTACAGCGATCTCGTACCCACAAGTTCGTATTATGGATTACGTGATCAAAGATGGCGATATTGGTGCGGACGCAAATATCATCACCCTCGATAAGACTAAAATTCCGGCACTGGATACATGTTTAAAGGCTCCGACTGGATACACTGCCGATTCTAAGATTTATGCGGCCTCTATACTATCCGGTAATGAGAAAGCCTTGTGTTTTTATAGTGGAACTCCGAAGGGAAGTGGCGATTCTGAATCTCCGGACGAAATATAATTATCAATCTTAAAATAGATATCAATGAAACCTCTATGGAAATACACCATCGGACTAGTTATCGAAGTAATAATCAAAGTGCTACAGACCTTCATTTCCGGTTCGGATACGATAATTTCGGGTACAGGGAATAAAAGTGTTAAATAAAGGTAAAGGGGGATAACGTGCCCCCTTTGTTGTTATCTTTGTATCGGGTAGAGATAACCCGGGGTAGGGGTACCCCGGCTAACGGTATCCCAACGAGGGCAAGGCGGCGAATCTACTTAGGTTCGCCCTTGTTTTTTTTCACAAATGTGATACCCTCGATCTACCGCAAGTAAATTACCCCGCTAAACTCGTTACCGTATGATACCCCAATTATCCAACCTTGACGCTAGTAGTATAGCGACAAAAATTGTGCTATATGAAAGCGTTAACATTAAATCAGATCACAAATATCTATCTGTTAATCAGAGGTCTAATATACGAACCTCTGCCAATCCTCGTATGTCTAACAGTCTAATCATTACCCCCTATGAGTTACCCCGCATGCATAAATGTTGACTGGCTACAAATCCATTGTAGATCATTAAATACCATAGTCTGCGGCGAACTCTGTCACTCGTGACATCTGTGATAAACGCATAGGAAAGAAAGGATAATATTACACTAAAATCCTTCTTTCACGATCCGTTTGATCGGGAGGAAGAATCGTTCGATCAGGCGTAATTCTTCCGTTACGATCTCCGCGGAGGCTTG
>ENA-UPWK01000223-UPWK01000223.1-human-gut-metagenome-genome-assembly--contig:-NODE-223-length-64329-cov-81.964655_pt1 | contig 64329 bp, 49 predicted proteins | sample MGYA00250048_ERZ773373 | MGnify/ENA primary metagenome ERZ773373 (study PRJEB29103, sample SAMN06112059) | human gut metagenome | biome: human gut; feature: ankylosing spondylitis patient; material... | reverse complement strand
CCTTCAAAGGCGGGGTGGTTGCAGACGTCCCTGATCTGGGTGCGGGCCAGGTCTTCCAGTTCATCCGTGAACACGCGGGCTTCCGTGTATTTTCCGTCAATGGTGATCATGGTTTTATTCTTTTGGTTGAGGGGCGCGGAGGCATGCGGAAAGCGCCTTCGCGCCCCGTGACCTTGTTACCATAATGCATTTGTTGACTCTTGCATTATATAAGTATTCATATTATATAACTATAAAGTTATGTTTGAGCATCTTTTCGCAGAACGGGGACTGTCCCTGGACCGATTGAAAACCTTGATAGAAGTGGCCAAGGCCGGGAGCATTGCCGCTGCCGCCCGGGGGGACAGTGCGCGGCAGAGCCTGTATTCCCGGCAGATCAAGGAATTGGAGGAATTCTTCGGTGTGGAACTGGCGAGCCGCCGCGGGAAAGTGCTGGCTCTTACCGGAGCCGGCTGGGAGCTGGTGAGGCTGGCCAGTGAAAGCCTGTGCCTGCTGGATGATTTTAAAAGCCGGAGTCGGAATCTGCCCTACCGGTTCACTATCGGAGCCGGGGACAGCTTGCATGCTTGGGTGGCGGCTCCCGTGCTGACGAGTATCCAGAAACGGGGGCTGCCGTGGCTTTTCGCGCTGGAGAACCTCCGCAACAGTGAGATTCCCTCTAAGCTCCAGAATATGGATATAGACTTCGGCATTGTGCGTACCAGCGCGCTGGAGGCGGAAGGGTTGGAAAGCCGGGTCATTTGCTCCATGGATTATGCGTTGTACGTGCCTGCGGCGCTGGCCGGGAAAAAGGCGCGGGGGAAGAAGGAGGATTTTCTCCGCCTGCTGGAAATGTTCCCCCTGGCAACGCTGGGGAGCGGATCCGGGTTTCATGCGTTGCTGAAAAGGAATTGCGCTGAGTTCGGCATCAGGCTGCGGGTGCAGTGTGAAACGCAATCTTTTCCTTTTGCGGCCCGCATGTTGAAGAGCGGAGCGTTCATGGCAATCCTGCCCTGCATGGCGGAAAAAGAACTGGGGAAAGGATTTGTCAAGGTTACTCATCCGGCGCTGGACGGGCTGTCCCGCAGTATTTCCCTGGCCTGGAATCCGCGGTTGCTGCGCGTAAGGCCTTCAGCCAAACAGGTAATTGATGTTTTTTCCATCCCGGAACAGGAGTGATGGAAGAAAAATCAATCCGAATCCACGCCCAATTTATTTTTCCGGTAGTGATCCAGGGAAACGCGGTAAAAGTACACGATTGCCAGCAGATTCAGCAGGGCTCCCGCTCCGAAGGCCCAGTTCAGATTCAGGTACGCGTAAATTTTGCCTCCCAGGAACATGCCTGTACCCACCCCGATGTCAAAAGCGGTGAAAAATGTGGAGTTGACGGCTCCCCGGTGGCCACGGTCCGCCATGTTCAGCTTCATAGTCTGGAAAGTGGGAATGAAAATGCCGAAGCCAAAGCCGATGAGGATAGCGGAGGCGTAATAAATCCATTCCAGCGGCGCCAGCGCCAGCGCGCCGAAGCTGACGGTCAGGATGCCCAGGGAGATGACGGAAAGCTCCGCTACGCGTCCGCGGTCGATTTGCCTGCCTACCATGAATCTGGAGACCAGCATGCCCAGCCCCATCAGCGCATAAAACAGTCCGGCGTATTTGAATCCGTACATTTCCCCGTACAGGGCGGAATATACGGCTACCACGCCATAAGAGAAGGTGGCGATCATCACGTTTACCGCCAGCGGAATGCCCACGCGCAGCACCAGACGGTCCAGTACCTTTTTAGGCGTTTCATACACGGGTTCCTGAACAGGGTTCCTGGGAACGCGGATGAGAGATGCAATGCCCGCTCCGGCCAGGCACAGGAGCAGGGAGCTCCAGGTAATTACGTAAAAGCCGTACTGCTGGTATACCTGAAGGCCGATGACGGGGCCCAGGCACATGCCCAGCGTCATTGTCATGCCGAAGAAGCCCAGGCCTTCCCCGCGGCGGGCAGGGGGGATGATATCCACCGCCATTGTCGGGCCGGAGGTGGTCATGCCTCCCCAGATCAGGCCCTGTATGAAGCGCGTCAGGAAAAACGCCAGGGCGGTGGCGGCCGCAGCATACCCTGAAAAGGACAGGGCCAGCAGAATGTAAACCGTGATGTAAATCTTCTTGCGGTCCCCGGTATCCACCCGGTGTGCGAACCAGGGACGGGAGATAATGGCGGCCAGAACATAAATGGACATGATCCAGCCCAGCCAGCCGGAAGAGACCTGCAATTGCCCCGTCAGATACAGCGGGAGAACGGGCACCAGTTCATAGAAGGCCAGCCCCGTCATTAAGTTGGCGCAACAGGCCAGGATGTAGTCTCGCGTCCAGAGAGGCGCTTTGACGGATGGTGCGGTTTCCGCCGCCAATTCATCTCTGGTCCGGGTCATGCAGGGGTTGTACAGCCGTTGGGAAAAGTTTCAAACGGCCTGACGTGTCATGATGATGAGGAGCGGGGGGAGGAAAGCCCTGATGAATCCTTGTTGGGAGACGTTATTCATTTTCACGGGAAAAGGTTACGCCCACCAGCGTGTCTCTCCCGTCAATGGCATTCAGATAGTCGAATACTTCTCCGCAGGGTGTTTCGTTTTCGACAAGGAAGATGAATGCTCTGCGCTGGCTGATATGTTCATTTGCCGTATTGGCAAAAGCCTGAAGGTCGTTTTTCCGGGATTGACCGGATGGTTTTTTCTGGATACGCCAGTAAACAAGCTGGTAGTTCCCTCTTTCCGGGTAAGGGGACCGGATGAATTTCACGATGGGATAAACGGGTTTCCGGGAAGGTGTTTTTTTGAAAGCAATAAAGTCGTTTTCCCGGAAAGGATGTTCCAGAACGGCATCGTCGGAAAAGTAGGGAGTGTCCGGGGTCATGTCTTTTTCAGATTCCGGATCAGATTCTGGGGCCATATCCGTGGAGACGGGAAGATCCCAGCAAATTCCATTTCCAAAGGCGGATGCGATGGCATTCCCTCTTTTCAAACGGAGATTATTCACGCCATGCGCATAAGCCTCCGATATTCCCTCAGCGACGCGGAACCAGGGAAGGGACGGATTGTCCAGATTGATGGTCAGGCATCTTTCACAGGCCGAATCCGTCTTCCATTCCTGTATGGGGCCGGGCAGTCCCGATGCGTTCACGATTATTTCTCCGGGCAGCAAGGCGTCTTCCTTCTTAGAGCATGCCTCAAAGAGGAAGCTGATGAAGAGAGGGAGGAAAACGGCAAGAAGACGAAGCATGGAAGCATTGATTCATTCTTCTTATATAGTTTTTATTGCATGTCAAAAGAATAGAGAGTGTGTGCGGCATATGCCGGGAAAAATGGTGCGGGCTCCTGCCCCGGAATATGCCTTCTTTTTTGCGTGCAGGACGGCGCGGGCATGGTAGGGTACATGGTATGAGCGTAATTACCAAGCGTGGAGACAGCGGCGAAACAGACCTGATGTTCGGCAGGCGGAGTCCCAAGACAGCGCCGCGCATTGAAGCTTACGGAACGGTGGATGAATTAAATTCCCTGATTGGCGTGGTGCGCCATTCCGGGGTAAGCTCCCGGACGGTGGAGATGCTGGACGGCGTCCAGGCGCGCCTAGTGGGAGCCATGGGGGAGCTGGCCACGATGGAGGAGGATTTGCCCAAATACGACGCCAGGGGGTACGCCCGCATTAAGGCGGAGGATGTGGCATGGCTGGAGGAACAGGCCCATTTGCTGGAAAAGGAATGCGACATCCGGTTCAAAGGCTGGGCCCGCCCGGGCAAGGAAGGATCTCTGGGTTCCGCGTATTTGGACCTGGCCCGTTCCGTCTGCCGCCGTGCGGAACGCCGTGTGGTGGCGCTGAGGCTGGATCATGCCCTGAGCAACGTGAACACGGCCCTGTTCCTGAACCGCCTTTCCGATCTTTGCTGGGTGCTGGCCCGTTTTGAGGCGCTGGCCGCAGGGGAAAAGGCCCAGGCCTGAGCAGGCCGTTTCCGCCCGTCCTCCTGTTCCGGCATGTTGCGTATCTGCGTGATTCCCGTGTCGGGAGAAGCCCGGAAAGAATGGTTTTGCCGCAGATCCATGTCCGGGTGGCAATTCCCCGGAATAGTTCTCCGTTGTCTCCTGGGGACGACTTTCCGGTCAATCCAGCGGCAGGATGGAAGTAACCAGCATTTTGAATCGTTCCCGGGCAATGACGGAATGAGGTACTCCGGCGGGAATCAGGAGGCTTTTTCCTTGGGGCAGACTAATTTCTTCATTGCCTACGGTGAAGTATGCCGTCCCGTCCAGAATCTGTATCAGCGCAGGACCGGGCGTCTGGTGGGTGGGGAGGAGCTGTTCGCTGTCAAAGGCCAGAATGGTCATGTTGACTCCTTTGGAGCGCACAAGGGCCAGACTGGTAATTTGTCCTTCGCGGTAATCGGTCAGGTCGGCGTAATTGAAGGGAGCTCGTTCGGGGATGTGCTGAATGGCTGTCATGCAAATTGGACACTCTTGTTGCCTCTTCCCGTTTCTTCATGACAGGTTTCCGGGAAAAAGGTCCGCTCCAGACCCGGGAGCGGACCTTGGCATTCAGCATTCATATGGTGCTTACTTACGGAGTCAGCGTCCTGAATTCATAGGCGTGAGGTCGGATTCACAAGTAAACAACAGTCCTTCTATATATGAAAAATACAATTTACTTCAAGAAAATTTCTGCAGGAAAATGCAGATTTGATTCTGCTACAGGGAGAATTGGATTTGGCGGCCGTATGAGGTTGTTTTCACATACGGACATAGCCGTCAGCGGTCCCGCCGCCCGCGGCCGGATGTGCGCTTCTCCTGTTTGACGGGGACGGCCGTTTTTCCCGTTTGCCGCGGTTTCTCCCGTGAGACGATGGCGAAATCCGCCCACTGCTGTTCCCTGTCCACTTTCACGGGAATGACGGGAACGCGCAACCCCGCGCACAGCACGGAACCATGGTCGTTTTTCCAGCGGCTGGCAAACGCCTCATACACCCAGCGGCCGCCGGGAAGTTTGTCCGGCTTGACCAGCCCCTTAATCTGAAGGCGCGGGATTTCCAGCAGCACGCCGAAGTGACGCGTTTCCATAACCAGAGCTTCGTGCACTTCCGGATGCTCCGTGTAGCACTGGCCTTCCAGCCATTCGAAGAGTTTCATCCGGTTCGCGTCCTTTTCCGCGCTGGCGGAAATGCGTTCCGTTTCTGAAATGTGTTCCGCATCTTCCTCCAGCCTGCCTGTACTGCCTGCTCCTCTGGCTCCTTTGGGAGGGTTGGCCAGCAGGGGATTCAGGGAGCGGTGAACCACCAGGTCCGCGTAACGGCGGATGGGGCTGGTAAAGTGGCAGTAATTGGGGGTGGCCAGACCGTAGTGGCCCAGAGGCTCCGTGTCGTACCTGGCCCTCATCAGGCTTTTCAGGAGCGCCAGCTTAAGCAATTGCTCGTCCGGGGAACCCTTGATGGACTTCATCAGTTCATTCAGGTACTGGCGTTGTCCGATATTGTGGACGGGATGCCCGTACAATTTGCACAACTGGCCGAATTCAAACAGTTTGGAGGAATCCGGCTCTTCGTGGACACGGTAGATGGTGGGACGGTTCCCGTTTTTCAGGGCCAGGGCCACGGCTTCGTTGGCGGCCAGCATGCACTCCTCAATAAGCTGGTGGCTTTCATCGTACTCTTCCGTGATGATGCCCGTCACGCGGCCGTCCTTGTCCATAACGGCTCTCACTTCCGGGAAGTCCAGATCCAGGGCTCCCTTGGCGTAGCGGTTGCGGCGCAGGATGGAGGCCAGATTCCAGGTTTCCCGCACCGTGGAGGGAACTTCCCCCTTGTCGTTTCCCTTCAGCATGGCGAAGGCCTCCTGATAGGTCAGGCGCGCCTTGCTGCGGATGAAAGCGTCCGCAAAGCGTGCACGGAGCATCTTCCCCTTTTGATCAAATTTCATTTCGCATACTTTTGTCAGGCGCACGACATCCGGCCGCAGGCTGCACAAATCGTCGGAAAGGCGGGGCGGGAGCATCGGGAGGACGCGGTCCGGCAGGTACGTGGAATTGCCGCGGCGCAGGGCTTCCCCATCCAGCGCGCCGCCGGGCCTGACGAAATGGGAGACGTCCGCAATGTGAACGGCCAGCGTCCAGCCGGACGGAGTGGCCGTGATGGAAATGGCGTCGTCAAAATCCCGGGCGCTTGCCGGGTCAATGGTGATGACGGTACGGTCCGTCCAGTCTTCCCGGCGGGCGAGTTCCCCGGGGGAAGGGTTTTGAGGCAGTGTTTCCAGCTCCCGGAGCACGGAGGCGGGGAATTCCGCGGAAAGGCCATATTTTCTGATAACGGCTTCCATGTCCACGTGGGGTTCGTCCGGATAGCCGAGCACCTCCACGATTTTCCCGCGCGGGGCTTTCTTTTCCTCACCGCAGGGTACGGGCTCCACGGAAACCAGTTGGCCGGGAAGCACCTCCATGGCGGGTTTTTCCGCCAGTTCAATGGATGACGGAGAGCTTACGCCGTCCCCCAGCACGCGGCCCGGCTTGTTCTTTCCGGTGCGGAAGACGCCAAGCCAGCGGGAGCGCGCGCGTTCCGTCACTTCCTCCACGCGGGCTTTCATGCCGGCCTCCGGGGAAGAAAAGCGGTCCCTGCGGATATTCCTCCGGCCCCTGGCCTCTTTGCGTTCCACGCGCACGGCCACCCGGTCCCCGTCCAGGGCAGTACCCAGACGGTTGGGTTTAAGTTCCAGCTCCGGAACGGCTTCCGTGTCCCATCCCAGGGCCGCAGCGGCGGGATCCCCTTTTCTGGGGAGAAAAAGAATCTTGCCGGAGCGCAGGATGCGGATCATGCCATGGACCAGGTTCCGGCGTTCCCTCTTTAAAGCGTATCTGCCCTTTTGCAGCCGCACGAGTTTTCCTTCCTCCTCCATCTGGTCCACCAGGGCGCGGAAATCCAGCTTCTGCCGGGAATCCACGTTCAGGGCGCGGGCCAGCTCGGATTTGCTCTGGGGTTCGTAACGTCCGTCTTCCATGTGACGGATCAGGCGGTCTTTGAGGGAATGATTCATTTTGCGGAAGTTCCGGGAAAAGGTGTCTCCCATTCCCATGGGAGCCATCATAGGGCGGTTTGCGCGCCGCTTCAAGGCGCGGGCGGTGCATGCCGCGTTCGTCAGCGGTTTTTGGCCTGCTGCCGGGCATGCCGTTGTACGGGGGGGCCGCAGTCCGTCTCGGGATTTTTTTAATTATGTGGCATATGGATTGACAATGATTTATTTTTTGGATTTAACGATGTTTATTCGTTTTTTATGAAAACATTTATTTTTCCGTTTTTGGCCTGCTGTTTCCTGGCGTTCAACGCGCTGGCGTCCAAGGGCGTTGAAATACGGCATGAAACCCAGTTCTGCGCGGCGGAAGTATATTTCAGGTATCCCGATCGCAACCCTCCCCAGGAGGAGATAGACAAAAGCAACAGGGAAAGAACGACCGTCACCCTCCGGGAATACATCACCCTGACCGCCACGCTGGACGGCAAAGAGCTCCCCGAAGGCACCCGGTGCGACTGGTCCGCCGTGGAAGGAGGGGAATATTTTAAAATCGAAGTTGACGATGTAGATGAAAAACCGGGGCAAGTAACTGTCAACATCAATACCCTGGCCAACACGCGGCAGACGCTCAAGGTGAAGGCGGAGGTGGACGGGGTGGAGCAGGTGGTGGAATTCACCCTCATCCCGCCCCAGGGGCTGATGTACGCGGGGGCGGAGAGTCCTTTCCGGCAGGCGGAGGAAGAAGCGGCCAAGGTGGGATGCACCGCGGGGCTGAGCGCCCTCCGCATCCTGCGCGTGTATCCCTTGAACGTCAGCTTCACCAATCTTTACTCCCTGGAGCAGCATGCCGGTTATGAGCCCGACCCCCTTCCGGACCATCCCCTGGTCAGCGAGCATGCGCCTTCGCCGGATCCCGCACGGGTTTCCGTCACCAATGAAGTCTATGACAGCACCAACTGCCTGTATCCGCCGGCGCTCATTGACGCATTCTCGGGGTCCATCGGCTGGACGTGGAAGTGCCGCTGGCAGATATTCGGATGTACGGATGACCCCCAAGGAGGCAGGTACACGAAAGAAAAAGTGCTCTGGGATTTCAACACGGATCAGGTTTTCTCCATCAGGCGCGATCCCGATACGGGAACGGTGCACTATCGGATCCAGAAGTTCAAGGGATTGAACAAAAATGACCCGGGCATCGTCACCGCAACAAGCAACTGATTTTCTTTATGAACTATTACCTTTCCCTTTGTCTTTCCGTGTTTCTTTTCTTTTCCGTCGGGAGCCGCGCAGATGAAGCCGCGTACGGTGACCTTCCTTCCTTCATGAACATCCGGCCCGAAAGGCTGAGCGGGGACGCGCGGCATCTGAAAGACCTGCTGGATCAGGGGAAGCTGGGCGACTTTTACCAGCAGGCGCTGCCCGTGCTCAACAGGGAGCTGTTTGACGAGGACGGCGGAATGACCCCGGAAGAGCTGGAAAACGCCCTGTTCATCAACAACATGGTCGTCAAGGCCCCCTATCAGGACTACCGGCTGGACAACTTTTCCACCTGTATTAACGAAGGTGATTTGCGTGCTAAGTTTAAAGCGTATGGAAATCTTTCCAAAATTAAAAAATATGTACGGGAGAACAAGAGGCTCAGGCAAGGGAAGGAGCTCGCGAGGTTCTGCCTGGAGGCGGAGTTCGAATATATCAGGCGGATGATGCTTCAGGGCGCCGCCGTTTACCGCTACATCGCCGGGCTGGAGGCGGAGCACGGGAAGTTCCATCCCGTGAGGCCGGTCGACACGCTGCCCTACTGGCGTTACCGGGAGACGAAAAACCTCGCCACCTGCGGTGCGGAAGAGGAACGGCGCAGGAAGGCCCTGTACGAGCGGAACGTGGACGAACTGGTTCGCCTCCGGCAGTCCTTCCGCTGGTATATTAAACACAGGGAGGGTGCACTGTTGAATATCGTTCTGAAGCTTCACACCGGGAACCGGAGCCGCGCGCTGGAAAGGCTGAGGGAATGCGGCTACAAGACGGACCGGGAGTTGGTGGAGTTTCTGGAGAGGACCGGAGGCATGAGAAAGAGAGTTCAATTCCTGTACTCTCCCGGGATGCTCCGGGAACACAGAAAACTCGGGAAGGAGGATTAGCCGCCATGGCCGCGAATATTCTGCTGAGAATGCTGTTGTGCTGCGTCCTGTTACTGGTATCTGGCGTTTCCCGGGCTCGGGATGCCACCGCCGTGGAGAGTTTGCTGAGGGCGGATTATTCTTCAGTCATCATTGACGGCGTACGGAATCAACTCCGGAAACATCTTGATTCCGGTACTCTTTCACCGGAAAAAATCCGGCGGATAGTACATCATCCGGAATGGGAGCAACTGTGCCATATCGGACAATTTTTTCGTTATGCCAGCCAGGAAAAGGCGTTTTCAACAAGAGAGCTCCGGGACCGGACGTTTACCAGGTGGCTTGTCTCCCATCCGGAAGTTTTCCGGAAACTGGCCCATGCAGGGTATGCTCAGCAGAGCAGTCTGGCTATTCTTTACCGTCTGTGGAATAGCGCAGACAGGGACTTGTGCGGAGTTGACCTTAACATCGCCCTGGGGGCCTGTCTCATCGCCGATGTTTTCACGGCAGAGGAATGTATAGCCAGGTATGGATTTTACCATGATTCCCATCATCATGGCAGGTGTTATCCGCAGGCCGACAGCCTTGAACCGTGGGAGTGGGCCGTGGTTCTGAGAGGAAAAGAGAGTCTGGAAGATCTGGCATGGGCCCAGCAATTTATTGAAGGGAAAAATATCAAACCCGAGCAGGCAGGGGGTAAATTTACCGGATTTATTCCCTACCGTAAAAAGAATCACAGAGGAATCAGCATCCATGCCGGGGCCGCGTTTTACGATAACAAGCCCATCACTCTTCAGCTTTATACGGAATATGGAGGCGTGTGCGGAGCCGTTTCCAAGGGGGCCGCGGGTTTTTTAAGAGCCAAAGGCGTCCCGGCGTACCCCATCGGGCAGCCGGGGCATTGCGCTTTTATTTGGAAGCACCCCAAAGGGCAATGGCTGATCGGCAACAACATTGGAGGATGGAACTGGGCCAATGGTGGAAATAAACTGCCGTGGAAAGGCCCCGTGCAGATTATCTCCGCCCTCTGCGCTTTCTGGCAGGGTCCCCAGGCCCGTGAATCTTCCTTGATGTACGATTTATCTTTTTATTCCCGGAATCCGCAGCATGTGGAACTGCTGCTTCAGGAGGCGTGCCGGGCCAATCCTTACAATTATCCGGCCTGGGTGCGTTATTTGGGCATCAAGGCGGGAGGTGCGGGCGATAAGAAGAAGCTGGAGTACCTCATCCAGTTCAGCAAGGCGATGCCCCGTGAACATAACCTGATTGATTACGTGGCGGGTCATGTTTTGAAGATTAACCCTGAAAAGGTGAATCCCTATGAATTGTACGCCTGCGGGGTCAGCCCGGACAGTACGCCCGAAGCAGAGGAACTTTTCATCCGGCAATTTTGGAAAAAGCTGATTGCCGACTGCCCTGAGGTTAAACTCCATGCTGTTTACAAGGAAGGGACTACCGGTAATTTCTTAAATTTGTGGCTGGAAAAATCAAAAAATATCAAATGGAATTCCAAAATGAAGAGCAAAACCAGTAAAGCTTTTCAACAGGCGTTGCTGGCTTTGACCGGCAAGGAAAAAACTTGCATTAAAATGATGAAAAGCTACCGCCGGTTTCTTATCATGTGGAATGATGAGAAATATATGATGCAGGCGCATGAATTTGTGCAGGACCATTTAAAAGGCATTACCAGCGACCAGGTGAAAAAGGAGATGGCCGACATGGGGAGAAAAATGGGTATCCTTTTAAAGAGTGATAAAATATTGAACATGTATGATTAAAACCGGGAATCCGAATAGGGATTAACCATTGTTCAAATGAGCATTACTTGGGCCGGAGCGTGCCCTCCGTAGTGCCGAGCTGTTCCGCGACATCCAGTTCCCGGATGAGCCGGGCCGCCGTGCGGGAACCGTCCAGCAGCTCCCGGTAGCGGGACACCAGAAGGCGTACTTTTTCCGGGGGATCATCCAGCAGTTCCAGACGGAAGCGGGAAAGGCCCAGACGGCGGAAGCCCTGAAGGAAGCCGGCTCCCGTCTGGGCGCGTCCGTTGAACAGCGTGTTCCGGCACCCGGCGTCCGCCAGCAGGGGATGAAGCTGCCCTACGCGGTCACGCAGCTGCACATGATGCCGTTCGCAGGGGCGGCCGCAGTTCTTATAACTGGTGCCGTCCGACAGGAAGGTGCAGAACACGCAATGCTCCATATGAAACATGGGCATGTGTTGGTGCAGCGTCAGTTCAAACCATTCCGGCGGCGCGGCGCGGAGCAGGTCTGCCACCTGCTCCGCGTTCAGGTCGTAAGAGATAGTGAGATACTCCAGGTTCCCCCGTTCTTTCAGGATAGCCGCGCTGTAAGGATTGGCGATATTCAGGGAAAAATCCCCGATGCGGCGCAGGGGGGAATGGAGGAAGTATTGCGCCGCGCCCAGGTTGCGGATGAGGATGCCGTCCGGCTCCGCCCGTTCCATGAGCTTGAAATAACCGGTTTCCGACGGCTTCTGGATGCGGGGCGTCGCCAGGAAGACGGGAATGCTTTTCGTGTGTTGCCGAACTGTTTTCACTCCCGCCGCATAGTCCCGGAGGTCTTCAAAGTCCAGATAAATGGCATCCGCCCCGGAATTCAAAACGGAAGGAATCTGTTCCGGCCTGCGGCACAGCACGGAGAGGTACGGCATTGCGTCCGGAGTTGCTGTACCTGCCGGAAGCGCGGAAAGGGTGAAAGTAGCTGGGAAACGGGAGGGAACGGAGGCTTCCCTCTCCTGCCGGACCGTTTGAATTTGTTCCACGAGGGCGCGCCTTGCCTGGTTGAGGATGCTGAGCGGGAGCATCAACCCGTTCGGCAGCCGGCATTCGCAGGAAGCCAGGCGGAACCCCGTTCCTCCCAGTCTGCCAAGCTGCTGTTTCAGCGCTTCAGGAGTCAGCGGGCGTTTTTCCGCCGTTTGCAGGGGCTGTGCGGACTGCACGGAACACCCGTATTCCGGGCAGGAAACCGTCAGAGGCTCCCCGGCGGATCCGGTGCATGTCAAATGGAGGGGTACGGAGGCTTCCAGCAGGTGTTCCCGCATTTTTTTCAACTCTGCGTTCAGGGCAGGATCATCCGTTTTCCAGAGCTTCTGCCCTGGCCTGACCCTGCTCCAGTCAATGCGGGATGCTTTTCCATGAAAGAAAAGGCGGTTTCTCTGCACTTTCCAGATACGGCCGCCCTGTTCTTCATTGCGGTCTTCCCCTGCATCAATGACGAAGCCGTCCCCGGGAGCGAGCGGAATGTCCCCTTCCGGTCTGATATCCAGCCAGCCCCGGCCGCTGTCCATAATAACGCCTGCGTAGGCGCCCCTCTTTTTGCCGTAGCGGCCGTGGGTCAGACGCGGGTGGTCCGTTCCGTCCAGCCAGCCGGTGGAGAAGCCGCGTGAAAATACCATTTGCAGTGCGTAACGGTCGCGGGCGGTCACCATTTCATCCACAGGTATTCCAGCGCAGGCGGCGTCCAGGGCTTTTCTATAGGCCGCCGTCACCGCCGCAACGTATTCCGGGCTTTTCAGGCGACCCTCTATCTTATAGCTTTTTACGCCCATGCGGATCAGGTCCGGGATGCGGTCAATGGCGCACAGGTCCTGGGGGCTGAGCAGGTAGCGCCGTTCTCCCAGGGGAACGGCTTTGCCGTCTACAACCAGGGAATAGGGCAGACGGCAGGCCTGCGCGCATTCCCCTCTGTTGGCGCTGCGCTGGCCCAGGCTTTCCGATGTAAGGCACTGGCCGGAGTAGGCCACGCAAAGCGCCCCGTGAACAAATACTTCCAGGGGAATGTCCGTATGCCGTACGCATTGCCCGATTTCTTTCAGGCTCAGTTCCCGGGCCAGGACGGCCTGCTTCAGATCCAGGAATCCGGAGGCGAATTCCAGCCCGTCCGGGGAGGAAAGCGTCATCTGGGTGGAGGCGTGCAGTTCCAGCTTCATGCCGGGAACCTGCCTTCCCCATTCCGTCAGGCAGCGGGCAAGTCCGATGTCCTGCACGATGACCCCGTCCGCGCCGGCGGCATTCAGGTGGCCCAGGTAGGAGAGGGCGTCCGCCAGCTCGGAGGTGAAAATGAGCGTATTCATGGTCACGTACCCCCTCACGCCGTGCGCGTGAAGGAAACGCATCAGTTCCGGAAGGGAATCCAGCGTGAAGTTGTTTGCGCGCAGACGGGCGTTGAAACGGTCCAGACCGAAATAAATGGCGTCTGCGCCATTGGCTACGGCGGCGCGGGCGCAGTCCATGTCCCCGGCGGGGGCCAGCAGTTCGGGACGCAGGTCTCCGGGCCGGAGGGCGGAAAGGGTCATGTCGTCGGAAGTCACGGGGAAAAGCAAAGAGGCTGTAGGGGTTATTGGGCGGTGCTGCGTTTTTCCGCATGGCGGAGCAATGCTTTCAAATCTCCCAGAAGGAACAGGGAACCTGCCGCCAGAGCGGGGAACGGGGAAGCCAGCGCCGCCTGCAGCCCGTCCGGAAGCGTGGAATGAATGAAAACGGGGCCGGTTTCCTGCCCGGCCAGCAGGGCAGCCATTTCTTCCGCCGGCATGATGCGGGGGGAAGTGCAGGGAACCAGGTGCCATTCTCCGGCAATTTCCCGCAAAACCGGAATCATTTCCCGGATATGCTTGTCTGCGGATGCGGCAAAAACCAGCGCCGCCTTCCGTCCCGGGAATTCCTCTTTCCACGTGGCCGCGAGTACGCGCGCCGCATGTTCGTTATGAGCGCCGTCCAGTACCAGAGGGGGCGTCTCAAGGCGTTCGAACCGTCCGGGCCACTGTACCCTGGCCAGGGCAGCAGCGGTTGCGGCAGGGGAGGGAAGGGCATGGAGCCGTCTCATGGTTTCCAGCGCCAGGGCTGCGTTTTCCCGCTGATGGGCTCCGGGCAGGGATGGGCGGGGCGTGTTCCGGTCCGCCCGGGCAATCGTGAGGGGAGAACGGCGGTTCCGCGCCGTCCGTTCCATGACGGCCATGACGTCCGGGTGCTGCACGGCGGTTACGGACGGTTTGCCGGGGGCGATGATGGCCGCTTTTTCCGCGGCGATTTCTTCCAGGGTATCTCCCAGATACTGCTGGTGGTCCAGACCGATGGGGGCCAGTACGGCAATGTCTTTGGGCACGGCGTTAGTGGCGTCCAGCCTTCCGCCCAGCCCTGTTTCCAGAATGATGAAGTTCACGTTGTTTTTACGGAAATGGCGCAGGGCGACGGCCAGAGCCAGCTCAAAAAAGGTGGGCGGCTGTTCCCAGCCTTCCGCCAGCTGTTTCAGGAAGGAAATTTCCTCCGCCAGGTTATCCGGGGGAATCATGTCCCCATTGACGCGGATGCGTTCAGAAAAATCTACCAGATGGGGGGAGGTGAACAGGCCCGTGACATAACCCTGTGCCCTGGCCAAGGCCTCAATCATGGCGCAGGTGGAGCCTTTGCCATTGGTGCCGGCCACATGGACCACGGTAGCGTTGATACGGTCCGCCCCGGCTGCCGCCAACAGTTTTTCTGTGTTGTCAAGCCCCAGCTTGATCCCGAAAAATTGGGTGGAAAAGAGCCAGTCAAGGGCGGCGGATAAGTTCATGGGCGGTATTCTACCACGGGAAAGCTTCCATTCAACTCCGGTATGGAGGGAGGAACCATAAAATACCGCCGGAAACAGACGCGGCAAACACGAACAAGCTACCGTTGCTACCTCTCGGTCCTGGCGGGGTTTGCCAGTCGTGCCTCCACGGGGTTCCCGGCGGCCCACCCAGTAAACTAGGTTTGCGGTGCAGTGTCAACCTTCAAAGACATCATCTCCTTCTGGCGAAAGAAAGCAGAATGGAGACCAGCAATATTACGCCAATGACGGCTGCCGCCGTGAAGAAAATCTCTTCTTCCTGCCTGATCCGGCTGCGCTCCCCTTCGATTTTCGCATCTCTGTTGCGTTGCAGCCCGTGCAGGGCTTTAGCCTGCTCCTCCACATCCGCCTCCGTTCGCATGACAATTGTTTCCTCATGGTTGACGGCCTGGTCGTAAGGAGCGATCATCGCGCGGAATTCAGGATCTTCCGAAAGTATTTCCGTCTCATCATAATCTTCCGCCAGAGGGGAATTCATGGAGTCCCGAAGGCTGGCGATCTGCCTGTCCACGTTGTTTTGGAACAGGCCCAGTTCCCTTTTGGCCTTTTCGTAAGCTTCCGTCTGGTCGCGCAGAGCGGCTTCCCCCTGGTCGGTAATGCGCTCCAGTTCCTGCGGGAGGCTGGCCTGAAGTTTGAGCAGATCCGCCCGGTTTTCTGTCACTTTAAAATCCCTGCTTTTCGTGTTGGATGCCTCCGCGCGCTGGATGCGGTTGATGTCCAGACGGGTTTCCACCTGGCGCATTTGTTCCTGAAGCCGGTTTCGGGCGCTGTCCAATTGTTGTCTGGTGGCGTCCCTCCTGCTTTTGAGTTCTTCCACTTCCGCAGCGCGGCGGTCATATTGTTCCAGCAGATAAGCTATTCGGGCTTCCGCGTTTCGGGCATTGGGCCCTCCGTTCACGGGAGAGGCCGTCTTTTTTCCGTCTTTTTCCTGGCCGGTCTGCTTTATTCGGGCATCCCAGTACTTGCGGACGGCTTCTTCTTTCCGTTGAATGGCTTTTTGAAGGCGAGCCGCCTGCTGTTCGTGGAGTTCCGCAGCTTCATCGAAACGAGCTTGGGCCGCATCCAGCTCCGGGCAGGGTTCCTGTTCCATGGCTTTGAGGGTTTCATGCCTGGGTACGAGGCCGTTTTGATAATAATCCCAGCCGTAGTATCCCCCGGCGAGCAACAGGATGAGAAGGAGGTAACGCATAAATAAAAGGAGGGTAGAGTCAGAAGTAAATCTTATAGTGGAAGTTCCTCCGGGTTTTGCAAACCCTAAAATCAGCCATCTGGAGCTTTTTCCCTTAATAGAGAGAATGATGATAAATCCACTCCGGAGGGGGCGTAATTTTTCTTGAAACCATACTTTCAAGCCATGTCTATTTTCCCGTCACGCAGACAGTTTCTCAAATCCCTGGGGCTTGCGGCCGGAGCGGCTGCGGCCGGAAGCGTTTTCCCCGGGCAGGCTGTGGAAATTCCTGCCGGAGACCATCTCTGGAAATCATCCTCTCCGGAGGTCCCGAGGCCTTCTGGTTCCACATACATGGGAGGGTTCAAGGCCCCCCGGCTGGATCGCATCAGGCTGGCCTTCATCGGCGTGGGCGGGCGCGGGTTCTCCCATCTGGCGCAAATGTGCGTGATGGATGGAGTGGAAATCGTGGGCATATGCGATTTGAAGGAAGAGTTGACAAAACGCGGCGTGGACCGCGTGCTCTCCAGAATGGGGAAAAGCCCTCTGGGTTATTCCGGCGGCGACACGGAATATCTGACCATGCTGAAGGAGCTGAAGCCGGATGCCGTCATTATCAGTACGGATTGGAGCTCGCACGCCAGAATCGCCTGCGACAGCATGAAACACGGCGCTCACGCCTTTGTGGAAGTTCCGTTGGCCGTCTCTATGGAGGAACTCTGGAATCTGGTGGATACCAGCGAGGCCACCAGGAAGCATTGCATGATGATGGAAAACGTCAACTATGGACGGGATGAACTTATGTTCCTGAACATGGTCCGGCAGGGCGTCATCGGCGACCTGCTCCACGGGGAAGCCGCGTATATCCATTGCCTGGTGACGCAGCTGGGGGACACGCGCGGGGAAGGGGCCTGGCGGCCGGAATATCATACCAGGATCAATGGCAACCTGTACCCCACTCATGGGCTGGGGCCGGTGGCGCAGTACATGAGTTTGGAGCGCGGGGAGGATCGTTTCAGCCGTGTGGCGGCGTTCGCTTCCCCTGCCCTCGGGCGCAATGCCTACGCTAAAAAACATCTTCCCGCCGATCACCGCTGGAACAATACTCCATTCATCTGCGGTGACATGAATACGGCCGTCATCAAGACGCAGCTGGGTAGGACCGTTCTTGTCCAGCTGGATGAGACGTCCCCCCGGCCTTACTCCCGCGCCAACCTGATCCAGGGAACGGAAGGCACGCTGGCCGGTTTTCCAACCCGCGTGGCGGGCGAAAAGCTGGGCAGCGGCAATTATCATGAATGGATTGAAGGCAGGGAAAAACTGGCCGCTATTTACGAAAAATATGATCATCCCCTCTGGAAACGCATCGGGGAGCTGGCCACAAAAATGGGCGGTCACGGCGGCATGGACTTTGTGATGCTTTTCCGCATTGTGGAATGCCTCCGGAAGGGAGAACCGATGGATCAGAACGTTTACGAAGGAGCCGCCTGGTCTTCCCTGCTGCCGTTGACGGCCCGTTCCATCGCCCAGGGCGGCCTGCCCGTGGAATTTCCTGATTTCACCCGCGGAGACTGGAAAAACACCGCTCCTCTGCCCGTGGTTTCATAAATGGCGCCGGGGATGAAGGGACATGGCCCTCTTCCGGGAAGTTCAGGAAGGAATCCGTTCTTCCGCAGAGAGCTAAAAAGGATTGCCGGAAAACAAATTGTTTAATTCTTCCGCGCTCATATTCAGGAGCCATTGTTCGGGGCCGCCGGAGAACAGGTCGTCCGCCATGCGGCTCTTGTTCTTCAGCATGGCGTCAATGCGGTCCTCAATAGTGCCTCGGCAGATCAGGCGGTGCACGAGTACATTCCGGTGCTGCCCGATGCGGTAGGCCCGGTCCGTGGCCTGGTTTTCCACAGCGGGGTTCCACCAGCGGTCCACATGGATGACGTGGGATGCCTGGGTCAGCGTCAGGCCGGTGCCGGCGGCTTTCAGGGACAGGATGCAGAAGGGAGGGCCGGATTCCTTCTGGAAGGCGGTGACGATGTTCTGGCGTTCCGGAATAGGCGTTCCCCCGTGCAGGGTAAGTCCGGAACGGCCGAAGACTCCGGACAGGAGATCATGCAGGTGAGGAATGATGGAGCGGAACTGGGTAAAGAGAATGGTTTTTTCTTGCCGGGCGGCAATGGAGGCGCACAGTTCCTGAAGACGCCGGAACTTTCCGGAACGTTCCGGTGCGTAGTCGTCCGTACCCTGGAACTGGGCGGGGTGGTTGCAGATCTGCTTGAGGCGTGCCAGAATGGGTAAAATCAGCATCAGGCGGGCAGCCGGGTCCGGTTCGTCCAGTACGGCATGCAGCATGTCTATCTGTGTCTGGTACAGGGCGGCCTGTTCCGGCGTGAGGGAACAATAGGCCGGGATTTCCGTTTTGTCCGGCAGGTCGGGAACCAGCGCCGGATCCGTTTTCATTCTGCGCAGGATGAAGGGGCGCACCAGGCGTCGCAACGGGGCATAGCCGTGTTCCAGGGAACGGGTGAAAGATTCAAAACCTTTTCTGCTGCCCAGCAGGCCCGGATTCAGAAATTCCATCAGGCTCCAGAGTTCATTCAGGTTATTTTCCACCGGCGTGCCGGACAGGGCGATGCGTCGTTCTCCATGCAGGGAACGGATGGCGCGGGAACGGGCGGAACCTGCGTTTTTAATAGCCTGGGCTTCATCCAGGATGATGGCTGGAAAATGCAGGCAAGACAGCGCGGATGTGCGCGCTGCCATGCCGTACGTGGTGATGACGGCGTGGCAGTCTTTCCGGCGCGGGGTATTTTCCGGCTGCCATGGATCCGGGGAGGAAGGGTGCATAATGCGCAGGATAAGCTCCGGGGCGAAGCGTTGCGCTTCTTCTTTCCAGTTGGACAGGAGGGAGGCCGGAGCCACAATCAGAGCCGGCAGGCCCTCCAGCCGGCCTTTTCTCCGCAATGCGTCCAGCCACGCAATAGCCTGAAGGGTTTTTCCCAGCCCCATATCATCCGCCAGGCAGGCGCCGAAACCCCGTTCCGTAATCCGGTAAAGGAAAGAGAACCCTTCTTTCTGGTAAGGGCGCATCAGGGCGTCCAGCCGGGAAGGAAGCTCCGGTATGGAGACTGGGACTTTCCCCGCCAGGATGTCCAGGGTCTGCCGGAGGTTTTGTCCCGGTTCCATGACACAGTCTTCGTCCGGTTCCGGAATCTGTACAAGCTGGCCGGAAGGGCCATTAACCAGCATTCTCAGACCCTGGACCAGAGGAATGCCGAGGGAGCTCATCATACGTGCCGCTTGAGTCCACCGGTCCATTAAGTCCCGGACCTTCCGGGCGTCCACGCGCACCCATTCCCCCTTGAAGCGGATCAGGCCGTCTCCGTTGCTGAGCAGTTCCCCCAGCTCCTCCGGGGTCAGGTCTTTGCCTCCCAGAGTGGCGGATACGGAAAATTTCAGCAGGCTGCGGACGGAAAGCCCGGAAGAATGGACCGTTTTTTCACTTCCGGATGCATCTGCAGTGACTTTTACCTGTAGTTTGGGAGGGGTTTTTTTCCATAGATTCACCATGCGCACAATGATGCCTGCGCGTTCGTAGGTCGGCGTGTCCTGCAGAAAGTCCCGGGCTTCCGGAGCGCTCCAGGCCATCGGCGTATAAATTTTCCCGTTATCCAGCAGCCGCTTCAGCAGGGGGCTTTCCCGTGCCGCTTCTTTCAAGGGCTGGAGCACGGCCAGCAAGGCGGTGTAATTCCCTTCATGAAGTTTCAGGGCGGTGGCAAGGGGGAGGTGGCGCACCTGGTTGTCCGCAGCGCTTTGATGCGCAAAGGTAGCCATGAAAGCAAAGGGGCGGGAGCCTGTGGCGTCATCCCGGTTTTCCGCAAGGTGGAAAAATACCTTGCCTATCTGGTTCCAGGGCGCGCCCAGGCTGTTCAACCATTCGGCGGGGGTAATACCTCGGGCGCGGATTTCCTTTGCTATTGCCTTCCGCAAATCTTCAAACCATCCGGCAATGATGTCCGGAGTGGCATATTCCGCGCCCGGTACGGGGGGGAATTGCTCCGCCAGAAAGGCTTTTTCCGTAGCGGAGGCCAGCAGGTGGTCCAGAACGGCATCCACCTCGTCCGGCCTTTCAGCAGCAGCGTGCGCCATGCGGGTAAGTGCCTGGCGCGCCATGTTCTTGATAAAGAAGGCGCCCGGATCCGGGGCGGTTTCCCAGTTGGATACAGCCAGGGCATACAGCCCGTTTCCGGTTCCTTCTTCAAACAGGCGGTCGAAAGGCGGCGCGTCCGTCACCGGGGTACCGGAGGGAAGGATGCGGAAACCATTGATATTCCGTTTCTCTTCCGGTGCTGCATGATAGGAATCCGGCTGCATGGCTGGCGGGAATATAGCGTGAGCTTGCGGCCGTGGCTTAAAGGGCGAATGTTTTATCTCTGATAATAGGCAGCTTGGACGGCGGTGGATTAAGCAGCTTCTTGATTTGTTTCAGGTAATCAATCAGGGCTTTACGGACATCTATTCCCGTCGGTTTGCCGTTTCCGCGCTGGGGAAATATGAAATTGCTGCACAGGTAGTCTCCCATTGCGACCGTATAAATGACCCCGTTTTTCAAAGTGCTGGTAATGCTGGGCGTAACACCGTCCATGATCTGGTAGGAGAATCCGGAGCAGTAAACTTCCAGAATGCCTCCTTCGTCATCGGTTGGAGACATGAATTTGGACAGGATCAGCTGTTCAACGTCCGCCTTGCTCATGGAGCAGGTGACGATCTTTTCCCGGAAGGGTTCCAGCTCGTAAATGTTCCTGATGGTAATGGGCCCCTTGCCAAGATGGCCTTTGGATCGTACGCCGTCGCGGTTATAAATGGCGATGTCCGAATGGGAAGCCTGCTGAATGGCCTTGCAGAAAAGGGTGCCTATGGTGACGTGCGTAATATCTTCTTCGGCGACGCCAACCTGCTGGTTGAAAAACGGATTTACAGTAAATTTCCGGACGATACTCTCTACTTCCGGATCGTTGGGAATGCTTGCGTCCAGAGAAACGGCCCTGGTTGATTTGGAAAGGACGGAAACAGTTTTTTCCGTGGAGAAAATGATTTCCGTAACTCCTACGTGACTCAAGCTATGCCCCGTGTGGCTGAGCAGCGTGCCGGTTCTGAGATGACCGCTGGGAAGCATGACATGGGTATGGCCTCCGAGAATGACGTCGATATTCGGCGAATACTTCATCATCTTCAAATCTTTGCCGTATCCCAGGTGACTGAGGATAACGTTAATGGTGTTATGGTGAAGCCGGAACCTGTCCGTGATGCCCTTGTAGTCTTCTTCATCCGGCAGCTTCCATGAGATGCCGGTCATCCTCCTCACATCCGTGGTTTGAAGGTCCGCCAGGCCTATGACCCCTACGGAAACGGGCGTGTCTTTAATCGGGATGCTGACATACGGAGAGAAACAGTTTTCCAGAGTAGGGGAAAGGTTGGCGTTGGTAATGACAAACTTGGTGGAGGGCATTCCCTCGATATGATCGCGCAGGGTTTCCTGCCCGTAGTCCAGGTCATGGTTTCCGATGGTCACTACGTCATACCCCAGCTTGTTCATCAGGATGGTAAGGGGCTCGCCCCGTTTTTCGCAGTCGTCCACATAGGGATTGCCCATGAAATAATCTCCTGAATCCACCAGTAGCACGTGTGGATACTTGGCGCGGTATTGTTTTACCAGCGTGGCCAGTTTTGGGAAATTGTCCAGATTGCCGTGAATATCGCTGGTAGAAATGATAATCAGCGTTTTATTGGGATCCGATTTAGGCTCCTGAGCCAGAGAGAACGGGCACAGGCACGCCAGACAGGCAATAACAATGCGGGGCGGAATCATGCAGGGGAAGGTAATGAAATACGGGAAAGGATGAAATGGGATTAACGGGCGAAAACCTCATGCGGGCTGTCGCCTACTGAGATGACTTCCAGACGAACCCTGGACACGCCGCGTTTATGCAGGCCTATGCGGCTTGCAGCAGAGGTGGTAAGGTCTATCAGGCGGTTGCTGTGAAAAGGACCGCGGTTGTTGATCCTGACGATAGTTGACTTGCCGGTTTCCAGGCAGGTGACTTTTACCTTGCACGGCATTGGCAGGGTTTTGTGGGCCGCCGTCATGGAACGCTGGGGATTGATGTACTCTCCGGAAGATGTCTTCAGGCGGCGGGCTTTGCCGCCGTACCAGGAGGCATAGCCGGTCTCGTGATATTGCAGGGCGTCCGACACGCTCATGGGAGTATACCTTTTTCCCCGTACCCGGTAGGGCGCATTTTTGACATGCGCCTCTGTCTCCTGAACGGACGGCACCGTTTTCTGGGAGTGCTTCTCCATAGTGGAGCAGCCCGGCATCAGAAAAAGCAGAAGGACGGAGAGGTACCATTTCACGCTTTTTACATTTAACACATATTTATAATCTTGTATAACAAAAAAGGAACAAGAATTGAAATTTAAGGCATAGAATAAAATGGAACAATCTTTTCCCGGCCGCGGTTTACCAGTTGAGCGGTTCGGGAAAATGCAGTATGATCCCCGCATGAATCCTTCCAAGGTAATCGGCCTGGTCGCGCTGGCGGAAAAACCGGGACTGGGAGAAGCATTGCGCATCATGCGCCGGGAGCTTTCCCGCCACGGGCTGGGTTCCTGCGTTATTGAAACGCAGGATGCTCTGGAACGGGCCATCGGACGGTGCGGCATGCTGGTGACCTTCGGAGGGGACGGCACCATGCTGACCGTCTCTTCCCTGGCAGCCATGCACTGCGTTCCCCTGGCGGGAGTGAACCTGGGCCGGCTGGGATTTATGACCACTTGCTCCGTGCAGGAACTGCCGCTTCTGGCGTATGCCCTTCAGGAAGGTTCCTATCTGACGGATGAACGTTCCATGCTTGAAGTAGTCCGGGTAGGGGAAGACGGCGTTGCGGCTCCTCCGCGCAAGCTGGCCTTGAATGAAGTTTCCCTCATCCGCGCCCAGTCCGGCAAAATGGTGGACCTGGATGCGGAGATAGACGGAGAATTGCTGAACCGTTACCATGCGGACGGCGTTCTGGTTTCCACCCCCACCGGTTCCACGGCATACTCCCTTTCCGCCGGGGGGCCTCTGGTCTGGCCCATGTCCCGCGTCGTGTGCGTCACCCCCATCTGCCCGCACAGCCTGACCAATCGTTCCGTGGTGCTTCCTGACAACATGACCATACGCCTGCGGCCACGCGAGCGTCGCGGCCGCTTTGACTCCATGGTCTATTCCTTGGATGGCCGTTCCGCCTATCCCATTGAAGTGGGAGAAAGCCTGGTAATCCGGAAAGCGCCGGAAACGCTTTCCCTGGTTCATCTCCGGAAGCAGAATTTCGGTGCCCTGCTGAGGGCCAAGCTGCGCTGGCAGGGGGCGGAGATCCCCTCGGATGATGAATAGACCGTTGCGGGGGGGCGGTTCCAGGCGGACTGTCCTCCTCTTACTGTGGAATTCCTGCATCCGGGAACGGTTTCCCATTAATCGTTCCGCATTGGCGCAGGGGCGGTAAAACGATTTTTTTAGGATGCGGGCTTGACGAAAAGGCCTATCCTATAATACTCTTCCTGCCCTGCCACCAAGGGGGTGGTAGATCTTAATCGCATAAACGCGTAAGAAATAGTCATATATGAAGACCCACGTGAAAAAAGGTGATGAAGTGGAAATCATTGCCGGACGTAACCACAAGGGCAAGCGCGGCACCGTTCTCGCCGTGAATGCTTCTAAAGGTACTGTCATCGTAGAAGGCGCCCGCACCCTGAAAAAGGCTGTGCGCCCGACCGAACAGAACCCGGAAGGCGGCATTCAGGAAATTAACGGCCCGATTCACATTTCCAACGTGAAAAAAGTAGGCTAGGCCATCCGGTCTGACCCTGCGCTTAAGCCATATCAATCATTAATAAAGAGCTGACCCGCTAAAAAATGAGTACACCAACACTGCTAACATACTACCGTGAAAAGGTCGTTCCCGGCCTTCAAGCGAAGCATGCATACAAGAACGTGCATCAGATTCCCCGCCTGGAGAAGATTGTTGTCACCTCCTGCATGGGCAAACACCCGGACCGCAAGCAGGCCGTGGAAGATGCCGTTAATGAAATCGCCAAAATCACCGGACAAAAACCCTCCGTTACCTATGCCCGCAAGAGCGTGGCCAACTTCAAGGTGCGCGAAGGCGAACCTTTGGGAGCCCGCGTAACGTTGCGCGGCGCCCGCATGTGGGAATTCCTGGACCGCTTCATCAATATTACGGCTCCGAACATTCGCGACTTCCGCGGTCTTCCCTACAAGTCCTTTGACGGCAACGGGAACTATGCAGTCGGCATCGCTGACCAGTCCATCTTCCCCGAAATCGAACTTGACCAGATCAAGCGTCAGATCGGCTTCGATATCATTTTCGTGACTTCCGCTCCTACGGACGACGAAGGCCGCGACCTGCTTCGCGCCCTGGGCGTCCCCATGCGCGAACCGAAGAAGGCCGAAGAAACTCAACCCGCCAACGCCTAACTATTTCTTACCATGGCCGTATTAAGTGATCCCATTTCCGACTTCCTCACCCGCCTGAAAAACGCCAGCCTGGCCGGCAATGAGGAATTTACCGCTCCCTGCTCCAACATCAAGGTGGAAATCGCCCGGATTCTGCAGGAAGAAGGCTACATCTGGAACTATGAAGTAACCGGAGAAGGCTCCAAGAAGCAAATCAAGGTAAAAATCAAGTTTACCCCGCAGGGCAAGCCGGTTGTTACCGATGTGAAGCGCAGCTCCAAGCCGGGCCGCCGCCAGTACGTTTCTTCCGAGGACATTCCCCGCGTTCTCAGCGGGCTTGGCATTGCCATCGTCTCCACCTCCCGCGGTGTGATGACCGGTGCGCAGGCGCGCAAGCAGAGCATCGGCGGCGAACTTCTCGCCCTTGTATGGTAACCATTAACATTTCCTAAACATATGTCCCGAGTTGGTAAAAAATCCATCACATTGCCGGACAAGGTAACGGTAAAGGTTAACGGCTCTTCCGTTCAGGTGGAAGGCCCCAAAGGCAAGCTCTCCTGGACGCTTCCGGAAGGCATCACCGCTACTGTTGAAGGCAATCAGCTCTCCGTTGACCGCGCCGGCGAAAGCCGCCAGCTTCGCGCCCTGCACGGTACGAACCGTTCCCTGTTGAACAACATGGTCATCGGTGTTTCCGAAGGCTTCGTCAAGAACCTTGAAATCGTCGGCGTCGGTTTCCGTGCCGCTGTCAAGGGCAACATCCTGGATCTGAATCTGGGCAAATCCCATCCGATCAACCAGGTAATCCCGGAAGGTCTCAAGGTAACCGTGACTGAAAACACGAAAGTGACGGTTGAAGGTATCGACAAGCAGGTCGTGGGCCAGTTTGCCGCTGAAGTCCGTGCGTACTATCCCCCGGAACCCTACAAGGGCAAGGGTGTGCGCTTCGTCGGTGAAGTTATCCGCCGCAAGGAAGGCAAGAGCGTCGGTAAGTAATTCAGGTAATAACTATTACAACATATTTATACACGATGAGTACTATCAATCGCAAAGCCGTCCGCGCCAAGGTCCGCCGCCGCATCCGCAGAAAGGTTTCCGGAACGGCTTCCCGCCCCCGCCTGGCCGTCTATTTCTCCAACCGCCACGTCTATGCCCAGATCATCGACGATACGGTGGGCAAGACTATCTGCTCCGCTTCCACGGCCGATGCTTCTATCGCCGATCCTTCCAAACTCGCCAACTGCGCTACCGCTACCAAGGTGGGCAATCTGATCGGCGAACGCGCGAAGGCTGCCAATGTCACTGAAGTCGTTTTCGACCGCGGTGGATTCAAGTTCTGCGGTAAGGTGAAGGCCCTGGCCGATGCCGCCCGCGAAACCGGTTTGAAATTCTAATTGAAAGATTCCCTAAATGAATAACGAAACGGAAAACACTGCTCCTGCTACGGAAGCCGCTGCTCCCGCTCAAGCGCAGCAACCCGCAACGGGCGGCCGCGGACCCCGCGGATCCCGCCGTGACGGCCAGAATGGCCGCGGACCCCGCGGACCCCGTCGTGACGGACGCCGTGGCCCTCAGGCTGAAGCTCCCGTGGAAGAAGGCCCCCAGCTCGCTGAAAAGGTTGTGTTCATCAACCGTTGCGCCAAGGTCGTCAAGGGCGGCCGCCGCTTCTCCTTCTCCGCCCTCGTCGTGAGCGGGGACATGGAAGGCCGCGTAGGCTTCGGCTTCGGCAAGGCCAATGAAGTGGCAGACGCCATCCGCAAGGCTACGGAAGCCGCCAAGCGCCAGCTTCGCCCGGTCTCCATCGCCAATGGCACGATTCCGCATGAAGTCTACTCCGAATTCGGCGGCGGCAAGGTGCTCCTGAAGCCCGCTTCCCCCGGTACCGGCCTGATTGCCGGCAACACCATCCGTGCCGTGCTGGAAGCAGCGGGCGTGCGTGACATTGTTGCCAAATCCCTCGGTTCCTCCAACCACGCCAACGTGGTGAAAGCCACCCTGCAGGCTCTCGCCTCCCTGCGCACGAGCGACCAGGTTCTTGCCGACCGCGGCAAGAAGAAGGAAAAGGCCATCTAATCTGATCAGGAGGCGGCCGCCAGGCGTTGCCGCCTCCACGAAATCCAACCATTGTAAATAACATGTTACAGCTTCATACGATTAAGCCCAATCCCGGAGCCAAGCACCGCAAGAAGCGCCTCGGCAACGGGGAAAGCTCCGGTCTCGGCAAGACCTGCGGCAAAGGCAATAAAGGCCAGAAGGCCCGTTCCGGCGGCACTATCCGGCCGGGCTTTGAAGGCGGCCAGATGCCCCTTCACCGCCGTCTTCCCAAGAAGGGGTTCAATAATACCCGCTTCCAGGATAAGATCCTCATCGTCAACCTCTCCCAGCTTGAACGCGTGTTTGAAGCCGGTGCCACGGTTGATGAAAACACCCTGCGTGCAGCCAAGCTCGTCCAAGGTCCCTGCGATGCCGTGAAACTCCTCGGCAACGGTACCCTGACCAAGAACCTGAACGTAGTCGTGGACTTCGTGAGCGCCAGCGCCCGCGAGAAGGTGACTCAGGCCGGTGGCACCGTCACCGTGCTTAGCGAAGCCTAATCACATTTGGCGAACCGGGTCATGCAGCTTGACCCGGTTCGCATCATTGTGTTTACTGTTGCGGTTCCCATGGATGCCCCGGGTGCAAGCCGCCGCGACATGCAAGCCAAGCTGCGCGCCAACTTTTATATTACAGGACCATGATATCCGCATTTGCAAACTCCATGAAAGTACCGGAGCTCAGGCGCCGGATTTTGTTCACATTGGCGATGATTGTCGTCGTCCGCCTGGGGGTACAGATTCCCCTGCCGGGCATTGACGTCATGGAGCTGCAGAAAGTGATTGAAGCCTCCACGAACGCCAGCGGTCCCGGAGCGGGGCTGGCTACCGTTCTGACCATTTTCTCCGGCGGCGGCCTTCAGCAGTGCGGCATTTTTGCTCTGGGCATCATGCCCTACATTTCCGCTTCCATCATGACCCAGCTTCTCTCCGCAGTGGTTCCCCAGTGGGCCAAGATGGTGCGGGAAGAAGGCGGTCGCCAGAAAATGACCAAGTGGACGCGCGCCATCGCCATTGTCATTGCTCTGGTGCAGGGCTGGTTCCTGGTCGGCACGCTGGAACACCCGGAACGCCTGCAGGCCGTGGGCCTCAACATTCCTGCGGACTGCCAGCTTGTCATTGACCCCGGCATCCAGTTTGCCCTCATGACGGTGCTCATTATGGTGGCGGGCACCATGTTCCTGATGTGGATAGGCGACCAGATTACGGAACGCGGCGTCGGCAACGGCGTTTCCCTCATTATTTCCGTCAACATTATTCACGCCCTTCCGGGAGCAGTCACCCTGGCCTGGAAAACCCTTGTGTACAAGGATGGCGCAGTTGTTCCCATGGGAGCCATGCTGCTCGTGGCCCTGATCGCCTTCCTGATTGTCGTCGTGGCGCTCGTCGTGACGGTGACGCAGGCCCAGCGGCGCATTCCCGTGCAATATGCCAAACGGGTTATGGGCAATAAAATGTTCAATGGTGCCACGCAGTACCTGCCTCTCAAGCTTAACTACTCCGGCGTGATGCCCGTCATTTTCGCTACGGCCATCCTTTCCCTTCCACAGGTTCTCTTCTCCCAGATTGCCCATTATAACACCACGCTGCAGTGGATCGCGACCAAGATGAATGACTGGTTGAACCCCGCTTCTTCCGGCTATTACATTATTTCCGGCCTCATGATCTTCTTCTTCTCCTACTTCTGGGTGGCAACCATGTTCCAGCCTTCCCAGATTGCGGAAGACCTGAAGCGCAACGGCGGCTATATTCCCGGCATCCGTCCCGGCCCCCCCACCGCTCTTTTCCTGGATCAGACCATGCAAAGGCTGACCTTTGCCGGTTCCGCATTCCTGACACTCATTTATTTCCTGCCTTCCCTGCTGAATATCGGGGGCAACATCCCTTACCTGGTTACCCAGTTCTTCGGGGGCACCAGCCTTCTCATTCTGGTGGGCGTACTGCTTGACATGATGCGCCAGGTGGAAACTACTCTTCTTTCCCGCAATTACGACGGTTTCCTGAAAAAAGGCAAGCTCAAGGGCAAATACGGACACATTCAGGGTACCGGCGCCGCCGCGGGCAGCCGCACCGTTACCGTCATGTGGATTGTTATCGCCCTGATTGTGCTGGCTGGAGCCATCGCCTACAACGCCATGCACTAAGCCCACCCCCTTTCCCTTTTTTACTGAAAGTAAAGATATGAAGGAACTCAAGCATTTCATTCTGGTTGGGGCTCCCGCATCCGGCAAAGGGACCCAGGGCCGGTTTCTGGCTGATACCTTCGGCCTCCATTCCCTGAGCACCGGATCCCTGTTGCGGAGGGAAGTGAAATCCTGCACGGAACTGGGTCGGAAAGCCTTGAGCTATATGGACAGGGCCATGCTGGTTCCGGATGAGATTGTAAACGATATGGTGCGCGGCTGGTTGTCGGAGATGGATCATGACGCATGGTTGCTGGACGGCTATCCCCGCACGGTTGCGCAGGCGGAAGCGCTGGACCATTTTCTGAACCAGCGGGGAACATCCGTGGACGTGGTTGTCTGGATGGATGTGTCCAGGGAACTCATAGAACAGCGCATCATGCGCCGCCGGGAATGTTCCACATGCGGTTACGTGGTGCAGACGCCGGAAGAGGAATGTTCCAAGTGCGGGGGGAAAATGGTTTCCCGCAAGGATGACAATATGGAAGCGTTCGCCCGCCGCTGGAAGGATTTTGAAGCCATGACGCTGCCCGTAGCCAGATACTACGAGGCCCGCGGCCTGGTCGTTAAAATGACGGTATCCGAAGAACGGGAACCTGCCGAGGTTTCCCGGGATCTGGCCCGCAAGCTGGAAGAGTACCGGCAATAGAAAGAATAATCCCATGGCAGAACGAATCCACATCAAGTCTCCCGGAGAGGTAGCCAAGATGCAGAAGGCCGGGGCTGTAACGGCGGAAATCTTGATGGAGATCGGAGCCGAAGTACAGGTAGGGCGCACCACGCGGGAGATAGATGACATTGCGCGTGAAATCTTTAAAAAGCACAAGGTAGGCAATTCCTTTTACCAGTACCGCGGGTTTCCCGGCCAGCTCTGCATTTCCATCAATGAAGAAGTGGTGCACGGCAGCGGCGGGCCCCGCCGCATCCAGAACGGAGACATTGTGAGCCTGGATGTGGGCGCCATCGTGGACGGCTGGCATGGAGACAACGCCATGACCGTGCCGGTGGGCATGGTGGATCCGGAAAAACTGCGGCTGCTGGCCGTGACGGAGGAATCCCTGTTCCGCGCCATTGAACTGGTAAGGCCGAGCGCTTTGCTGGCGGATGTTTGCGCAGCGGTGGAAGGCTTCGTGCGTCCCCGCGGTTTTACTGTGGTTCGGGATTTTGTGGGGCACGGCATAGGCCGCCACTTGCATGAAGAACCCCAGATTCCCAACTACCGCCCCCATTACAAGCTTCCGCGCCTGAAAAAGGGAATGGCCCTGGCCATTGAGCCGATGGTGAACGCAGGCAGGCCTTCCGTTAAAATTCTGGATGACGGCTGGACGGTCGTCACGGCGGACGGCAAGCCTTCCGCCCATTTTGAGCACACGGTTATCGTAACGGACGGCGCGCCTCTGATTGTGACGGATCGTCCCCGCATCGCGTTGCCGGAGCAGCTCGGCATTGCCCCTTTGTAACTTCAGCTCCTCCTGGGAATGATGCCGCCGGAAGCTTTCGTTCCCGTAATTCTGGAGAAGACCGCCGCCCGCCGCATGGTGTGGGTGGATGTGGCCCGCGTGGTCGCCTGCATCCTGATTATTGCAAATCACATGGCCTTCTATTCGGCGGAGCTGTACCGGTGGATATGGGCGGAGTTCCTGGCGGCGCGCACGCCCTTTTTTCTGTTGGCGGCAGGCTATTTTGTAGGAAGGGGTTCGTTCGGTCCTCTGGATGGGGGAAGCCTTTTCCTCTGGAGGAGAAGCTGGTTTCTTCTCCGGCCGTATCTGGTGTGGGGCCTGGTTGCGGCCGTTCTGATCGGCTGGTCTCCCCTTCATGAATATTACGCGTCCTATCGTCCTATGTATGAATGGATTGGAGGGAGTGAGGGAGCCGGATTCCTGCCCGCTCTCGCGGCGTTCGGACGCTGCCTGGGCATTGCCGGGCATCCCGTGGACGCGCCTATGTGGTTCCTGCGCGATATTATTATTTATACCGCTGCGGCTCCCCTTCTTTACCGCTTGGGGGACTATTTGCTTTGGGTGGGGATTGTCATGCTGTCCCTGAACTATTTTGCGCTGGATTTGGCGGATCATGATTATCCCATCGCCAACAGCCTGGGATTTTTCCTGCTGGGAATGTATATTTCCCGGTATTCCCTCCCGTTCCTGACGGAGTCCGTGCGCCGGTACGCGGTCCCCTTTCTGGCTGCTACGCTTGCGCTTACCTGGTGGCTGGTAGGCCACCGGGATCAGCACAACTCCATGCTCATCGCCCTGGGCATGCTGGGGCTGATGTCCCTGGCTATTCTGTTTACGGAATGGTTTCCGCGCGCGGCCAGATGGGTGGCGGGGTTGGCTCCGGCGTGTTTTTTCATTTTCGGGACGCATTACATCGTCATCATCCTGCTGCGTGAAAGCGGTTGGATTACATGGAAGGGGGAGGCGTGGGACATGCTCTGGCTCTGCCTGGTTCCGGTTATTTTCGCCGTACTGGCTGGGCTTTTTTTCTGCATGAAAAGATTTGCCCCGCGGCTGGTTCCCCTGCTGGGGGCCTATGGAAAATAGCCGTCTTGAAGAAACGTTCTACCGGGACAGGAAGGGAGCCGCGCTTATCTCTTGCCGTCAAAAGGCAAATTCCTTATTCTTTCCTTTGCTGAAAGGGGTGGAAGCGGCTTTTTTGTCACGTTGCCGTTCTTGCCCCGCGGCCGGGAAACAATACATGGTATGGCAATGATTCAAGGCGAGCTGGTTCAGGATTCGGAATTATCAACTCAGGCGGTGATTTATCTGGGCCCGAGCTCCATGAGCCTGATGGTGGCTGAGACAGTCCGGGACAGGATTCGCCTGCTGGATTTCCTCCAGCAGCCCGTCCCGATGGCGCGTGACATTTTCCGGTTCCGCCGCATTTCCCGGCATACCATGGACCGTTGCGTGCAAATCATCGGCGACTATCTGGAAATTCTCAAGGAATACGGAGCCGGCAGCAAGCTTGCCGTCCGGTTCATGATTTCCAACATCATTTCCGAGGCGGATAATGTGGACGTGTTCGTGAACCGCATGCACGTGGCCCATGGCCTGCGGGGGCGCCGCATTGACGACGGCAAGATGACGCGCCTCATCTACGTGAAGGTGCAGGAGGCTCTGGCCCAGTATCCGGGATTCAGCAAGAAAAAGGTGCTTGTGGTCCATACGGGGCCGGGCAATACCCGCGTGCTTCTGTTCCAGAAGGGGCGCATCGTGCGTTATTCCTGCTACAGGCTGGGAACGCACCGCACGGGGGAGGCCGTCGGGGAAATCGAGTACGGAGACGATGTGGCGGAGCTTTCCATCCTGCGGGAGCACATGCGCGGGCAGGTGGACCAGATTTGCCTGGATTACGGGGGCGTGAAGGGTCTGGCGGGCCTTATTGTCATCGGCCAGGAAATGCAGCAGCTCCGGGACCGCCTGGCCCCTACGCCGGAAGGCAAGGTGGCGTGTTCCTCCCTGGCGGCGGAGGCGGAGCGGATGTCCCGCACCACTCTGGAACAGCGCATGAACGTTTACGGGGCGGACTTTGCCGGGGTTGATTCCCTGCTGCCCGCCGTCTTGATGACGGAAATGATTGCCCGCAGCCTGGACCTGAATGACGTTATCATTCCCGCAAGCGGTTATGATGAGGAGTTTTCAAGTAGCCTGATACGCGCGGAGCAGCATCCGGGGGATCTGGAGGCGGAAGTTCTCCATTTCGCCGGGATTCTGGCGGACAGGTACAAGGCGGACAAAGGGCACCGCGAGCATGTGGCGCGCCTGAGTATGGAAATGTTTGACCAGCTTCAGGATCTGCACCGTCTTTCCGAGCATGACCGGCTGTTGCTGGAAGTGGCCTCCATTCTGCATGAGGTTGGGTCTTTCATCAATCAGCAGAACCATCAGCTTCATTCCCAGTATATTATTCTCAACAGTGAGATCTTCGGCCTTTCCCGGGATGATGTGGAAACGATCGCCCTGCTGGCCCGCTACCACCGGCATGAGGTTCCCGCCAATTCCGATCCCATGTACGGGGAGCTGGAGCTGAGGGACCGCATGCGCGTAGCCAAGATGGCTGCTATCCTGCGTGTGGCGGACGCCCTGGAACGGGGTCATGCCCAGCGCGTGAACGGCGTCCGGGCGCACATCCGCGGGCGCATGCTGGAGCTGGAGCTTCAGGGCGTGCGAGAAACCGCCGTGGAAGACCTGGCCCTGCGGCTGAAGGGCGACCTGTTTGCGGATATTTTCGGTTATGACGTCGTGCTGGCGCCCCAGCGGTAAGCTGATTTAAAAAACTTCCATTTCCTGTTTTTCCCATGTCTGACGAATATATCAACAGAGAACTTTCCTGGCTGGAATTCAACCAGCGCGTGCTGGACCAGGCCGTAAGAACGGACCTTCCCCTTCTGGAACGCCTGAAGTTTCTGGCTATTACCGCCTCCAACCTGGATGAGTTTTTCATGGTGCGCGTGGGCGGCCTTCAGATGCTGCGGCATTCCGGTTCCCGCGTGAAGGACATTTCCGGGCTGACGCCCACCCGCCAGCTGAAAGCCATCCGCTCCCGCGTGGGCCGCATGATTGAGGACCAATACCGCCTGTTCCATGAGGAAATTCTGCCGTGGATGGAAATCAACGGGATCAACCCCCTGGCGATGGAGGATCTCAGCACTTCCCAGAAACTGACGCTGGAGCAGTATTTCAACAACCAGATATTCCCGCTTCTGACGCCGCTGGACATGGATGCTCCGGAGGCCCCCGCGCTGCCGTCCCTCAAGTTGCTGATGGGCGTGGAACTGCGCGACAATGAAACCGGGGAGATGCGCTCCGCCGTGGTGGCCCTTCCGGACGGCCTGCCGCGGCGCGTTCCCGTCCCTTCCGCGGAGGCGGAGCGCTATGTGATGCTGGAAGACCTGGTCCGGGAGTGCATCGGCACCGTTTTTCCCGGTGAAACCGTTCTTTCCTCAGCGGTGTTCCGCGTCACGCGCAATGGGGACATTGCCGTGCAGGAGGAAGACGCCCTGGATCTGGCGGATGAGATGGAGGAAGTGCTCGTAGCCCGGAAATTCTCCGAATGCGTGAGGCTGGAAGTAGAGTCCTCCGCACCCGCCCCCCTGCATGACAAAATCATGCGGATCGTAGGCGCCGGGAAGGAGGAGACTTATGACCTCAAGGGTCCCCTGATGCTTTCCGACTTCATGGAAATGGCTTTTGCCCCCGGCAATGACCAGTTGAAGGTGGAGCAGTGGTCCCCGCAGCCGTCCCCTTCCGTGGACCCGGCCGTCAGCATTTTTGAAAACATAGCCGGCGGAGACATTCTGCTCAACCATCCCTATGAAAGTTTTGAACCCGTCCTGCGCCTGGTGGAGGAAGCCGCGGAAGATTCGGATGTCATCGCCATCAAGCAGGTGCTGTACCGCACCGCCAGGAACTCCCGCATTGTGGCCGCCCTGAAAAAAGCGGCGGAGAGCGGCAAGCAGGTGACGGCGCTGGTGGAGCTGAAAGCCCGTTTTGACGAAGCCCGCAATCTGGAAAAGGCGGAGGAACTTCAGCGTTCCGGCGTGCAGGTTGTTTACGGCGTCAAGGGGTTGAAGACCCATGCCAAGATTTGCCTGGTGGTGCGCCGGGAACAGGGCATGCTGCGGCGTTACTGCCATTTCGGCACGGGGAACTACAATGAGACCACCGCCAAGATTTACACGGATATTTCCTACCTCACCTGCGACGACCAGCTGGGAGCGGACGCTTCCCAGTTTTTCAATTCCGTGACGGGGCGCACCAAGCTTATGCGCTTCCGCAAGCTGTATCCCTCCCCGGTGTTGATGAAGGCGCGCCTTATTGAACTTATTGAAGGGGAGGCGGAACGCGCGCGGCAGGGGGAACCCGCCCGCATCTCCGCCAAGATGAACAGCCTTCAGGATGTGGAAATCATTGACGCCCTGTACAGGGCCGCGGACGCCGGGGTTGACATTGAACTGAACGTGCGCGGCATTTGCTGCCTGAAGACGGGCCCCCGGCCCAACGGCAAGGTAATCCGCGTAGTCAGCATTGTGGACAGGTATCTGGAGCACGCGCGCATTTTCTTCTTCCACCACGGCGGCAACCACCAGCTTTTCATCGCCAGCGCGGACTGGATGACCCGGAATCTGGATAAAAGGGTGGAGCTTATGGTGCCCGTCACCAACGGAAAGCTGGCCCGCCGCCTGAAATCCATTCTGGACGCCTGTTTCAGGGACAATGTCCAGGCGTGCAATATTCTGCCGGACGGCACTTCCGAACATGTCGTCCGGAAAAAAGGCCAGAAAGCCTTCCGTTTGCAGCAGTACCTGACCAAGGAAGCCCGCCGCCTGGCCAAGGACAAGGAACGGGAACGCCAGCAGATGCTGGAACCGCACACGCCGCATTAAAGGCAATTGTTGCGGACGTTTGGAGATTCGCCGGGAACAGTCTCCGGAGTACGCCGGTTTTCCGGCCGCCTGCGGAGTTGCCTGCATTTTCCGGAGAGGGGGGAAAGCTGTTTACGGTTTTCTGCCGTCAAGAATGGACAGCAATTTTTTCAGCAACCTGATCTTGTCCCGGCGTTTCCGGAAAATATGGCCCCGGGAGAAGAACAGTTTCCATTGGTGGCCGCGGATATGGCGCCGGAGTAGCGGGGCCAGCCCCTGGGAAATCGCATCCAGTTCCTTCCGGAACGCGGGAAGTTTCTTTGCTTCCGGCCACCAGAAAAAGGAGTACAGGATCCAGTGGAACTGCCCCATGGTTCCGGGGGCGTCAGGAAGCCGCCATGGTTTTTCCGGGCCGACCATATGCAGCAGTTTCCATGAACGCCCGCAGGATATGGACGGAACGTTTTCAAATTCGGTCCCGCGCAGGAGCCGTGTTTTTTCTTCATCCCAGGTCCAGGACAGGAATTGGAAGTTCCATTCCGGAGGCAACGGCGTTATGTCTCCGTGCAGGGCGATATTTAAAATGTCCTGGTCCGGATAGGGGAAGGGTTCCGGGCGGCTCCGGAGCCATTGGAGCAGGCGGTGTTCCAGGTTGCGGCGGCGCATCTGGTCCAGATTCAGCACCAGGACGCCGGAATTGCAGTAGGAAAGGGGGGAGGAAAGGTAGTTGCCCATATATTCCAGATGGGGGTGCATCGTTCCTTTTTCAATGCTCCAGAGGGCCAGGCCGTCTCCGGCCGCCGCTACGGAAGCTCCCCGCAAATCGGAAAAATACAGTTCGGCTACGTCTCCGGCCAGCAGGACATCTGCGTCCAGATAAACGATCCTGCCGTATTGCGGGAACAGGCTGCCGGCCATCAGGCGGGCATACGCAAGGGGGGAGTAGCGGTCCTTGTTGCCGTTTTGAAAGAGCTGGCGGAATTGCTCCGGAAGTTGCAGGAAAGAAAGGGAAACCTGCGTAAAGGGGGCGGCGACCCGGTTCAGCTCCTGTATTATTCGCGCGTCCATTCCGTCGTGAACGATGTGAATGTCATAAAAGCATCCGGAACCGGCATGAAGGCAAAGGGTGTGAATGGCTGCGCCCAGGGGCAGGCCCCAGCCGCCGGTGGCGGAAAACATGACGGGGATGCGTGATTTCTCCGGGGATGCGGGAACGGGCGGGGTTGTCATGGCATCGGGGAATTTCATGGGAAGGGTCTTGAAGAAGGGGCTGCGGGAAGGAATAGGCCGGGGAGGGAAAGAGCATGGAGGCTCCGTTCAGGCCGGAAAAGGGACGTCTGTTATTTGAAGAAGGGGGGGAATTTGAAGTCTTTAAATGCCGGGGCCGGGATTTTTGCGGGGGGGGGTAACCGTTTCTCCCCGTATGGAAAATAATTTGGTGGTTTTCGTTCATTTGTCCGTTTCATGGTTCGGGGCGGGTTTTCGGACATTCCTGTTCCTTTGGCGGTTCCTGCCGGGCGGAGAGAAGGGGCAGGAGCAGTCCGGCTGTTTTCCCTGCCTGGTACGCGCGGTCCGGAGGGGAGAAATGGAAGGGATCTATATATCTGCGCCCCTGCATGAAGTCATGGTGGTCTGAAAGAACCGCGCCGGGCAGGGAAGATGCCGCCTCGCGGACAATGGCATTAAAGGCGGTGATGATTTTCTCTTTTTCTTCATTCAGCGTGCCGTCCGGCCCATCCATGATGGACGTACTGGTTGCCAGGATGAGGAAACGGCAGCGCTTGCTGAGCTGGGAGGCGAATGCCATGTAATTTTTGCGGAAGTCATCCACGGAAATGGCGGAGACTTTATTGGTGACGTGGGAACCGAAGGAAAAAATGACGGCCTCGTACCCGGCGGAGGGAAAATATCCTGCAAGAGCGGGGAGGTAGTCCGGATCACCGGGAATCAGCGTGGAGGAGAACAAATCGATGTCCTCCTGAAGTTCTGAGGAAAGGGGGCGCCATAAATGCCGCATGACGGAGCCTCCAATGAGCAGTATGCGCGCCTGCCCTTTTTCCGGATGAATGGCCGTGATCCAGTCGGTTTCCTCACGGTAATGGGGAGGGGCCGTCAATGCCTTCCAGCGGGCAAGCATGCGTTCCTTCCGGCGTTTTCTTCTTTTCTCCAGCAGGCGGTGTATTTTCCCGGAACGCCTTCTCACCCATGTCCGGCCGAAAGGCAGCCGGCGGAGAACCTGTTTTCCCAGATTCCGGTAAGCTTCCGGGAAATCTTCTTCTTCCCCGGAACCGGTCAGGGGGCGGCATTGCAGCATATCGCCGCAAAAGTCAATGAATGGAAGGTTCAGTTTGCCTGCCAGCGTGCGAAGAAGAGCGTTCCAGGCTTCAAGGACGCCCGGTTCTTCCGCGTAGGGATGCCGGGCGCTGCCGTAGTAGGAGGGCGGGGATGACAGGAGGATCAGGCGGCGCGTTTGTTTCCGCAGAAAGGCGAAAAGCCTGCAAAGCATATCTTCGGCGCTTTCCATGAGCCCTCCTTCCCGGAGGGGCTTTCCCATGAGCCTGCCGTTGGAGAGGGAAAGGTGCAGGGGCGGCCACATGAAAAGAATAACGCTGTAGCGGGCGCCGGAAAGGCTGTGCTCCATTTGCCGCCACAGGCGGGAATGGTTGAGCGGAAAATTGAAAATGAGCGTGTCGGCGACCAGTCTGGACGATTTCAGATGGCCATGGTTTTTTGCCAGGGCTGAACTGCCGATCACCAGCATTCTGTCATTGCCGGGCAGGAGATGGTCGTGTTGCTGATAGGAATAGATGAACACGGGGAAAACAGCGGTTACAGGGATGAACGGGAGTTTCTCTTTGCGGAGTAAAGAGTGCATCCGAGGATTTGGAGGGTGTCTATTCCGTTTTTGGAAAACCTCAGCCGGAACATTTTCCTTCTGGCGGTTTTGAACTTCCAGAAGCATTGAAGGAAGCGCAGGTAAATCCACCGTCCGGCCAGGGCTGCCTCAAGGTAAGCCCGCTGTTCCCTGGGAATCCCACAAACGTGTTCGGAAGTGATGCCCGCCTCCCGCCAGAGTTCCGCCCAATGCCTGAGCCGCCCAGCCGGCATTTCATTGTCCGGAAAAAGCAGAGGGACAATATAGTTCATGTAGGCCGTGCGGTTGCTGCCCAGAACCCCTTCCCGGAGTTTTTCCCTGGTGAGCATCTCGAATATGGCGTAATAGCTTGCGGGCCGGGTTTCCGCTTTCCGGTTGCGCGAAGAAACGGATTGGGGGCCGCCCAGCCCGTAGTGGTAGAGTTTTTCAGAGGTGAGGGCGACGCTGCGGCAGCGGGCGATGGCCCGGGAAACGTAAAGTGTGTCTTCTCCGCTGGTGAAGGAAGAAGGCAGGCGAACTTCCAGGGGGGCGGAACAGCCGGGGAGGAGCCGCCTGAACAATTTGCTCCAGACGACGCCGGTGATCCTGTCTTCCAGAAAGAGCCGGAATATTTCTCCTTTCTCCGTAAAGACGCCGTCACAGGCGGTGTTTTCAACATGAAGGAGTTTTTCCTCAGCCATTCCGCGCGATTCTTCGCTTTCAGCCGGAAGGAAGGGGGAATAGGAACATTGGACCATGTCTGCCCCGGTTTCTTCCGCGAGCCGGTAGAGCCGTTCGTACATGTCCGGCTCAACGTAGTCATCCGGATCCGCAAAACCCAGGTAAGGCGCTGCGGCTGCCCTGATTCCCGCGTTGCGGGCTTCCGCCCTGCCGGAATTTTCCTGTGTAATCAGGCGGAACCGGCTGTCTCCGGAAGCATATTTCCGGACGATGCCTCCGGACCCGTCAGTCGAACCGTCGTCCACGCAGATGATTTCCAGGTCGCGGAGGGTTTGTGCCGCCAGGCTGTCCAGACAGCGCGGAAGAAGGGACTCCATGTTGTAGATGGGGACGATGACGGAAATGAGGGGAGAGGACATGGTCTGCTGCGTAAGGAAACGGGGTTATATCCGGAGCCATGAGCCGGGGATGAGCGCGTCGTCCGTATGGTACCGGTCGTCTTCATTTCTGTTGAACCAGATGCGCGGCGCGATGACGATTTTCTCCGCGTGTTCGTTGAGCCAGGCCGCCCACCAGGAGAACGTGCTGTTGGCGATGATGTGGTGGCGGCAGTTTCTCATCAGCTCCAAGTCGAAGTAGCCGGCGCCGCCGTCATTGATATCCACATGGACATGGGGCAGGGCGGGCCTCAGGTTTTGCCGGGCCCATTCTATGTCGTCCGAGAAGATGAAGTAACGCAGGGATTCCTGAGGAACGCCTGCCGCCCGCAGCCTTCCTTCCATTTCAGCCATGCTCCGGAGATAGTATTCCAGCGGCGGCGGAGAAAGGTAGGGGTTGGAGAGGTAATCCGTTCTGCGGATGTGCAGGGAAATGGAGCAGCAGGAACGGATGTCTTCAAGAACGCGGGCGTTTTCCGGAGTCAGGGGAGTTTTTAGACGGAATTCCCTGCAAAGCTGTTCCCGGCAGTGGAGGAAGTATTGTTCCGTTTGAAAATATCCCTTGAAATAGGTATGGCAGCGGGGAGGGGCCGTGAGGCCGGGATCGAACCCGTGCCGTTTTTCCTCCCGGAAATGAGGATATTTGGGGGCGGCGAACAGGGAACGCAGGCAGGCGGGAATGCGGGACTTGCGGAAAGCCCAGGGGGGAGGGCCTCCTTCAATGGGAAGAGAAATATGGAAGTGATGGAGTTCGCAGACCCTCTTATCATCATATTCATATGATGAGGCTTCCAGTCTTGCTTTTTCCCCTTGCCGGGAGAGTGCGAAGAGAAAGGCATATTGGAACAGCTGGTTTCCCAGCCCTCCGAAAAGACGCATGACCAATTCTTTTTTCTTTGCCATGTTCAAGCAGGGAAAAGGGGTTAAAACGGAATATTCCCGCGTATGTCCTCCAGTTGTCCGCGTATTTGCCGCAGCCGTACCCGGCCATTCCTTCTCCATGAAGGAACAGGGCAGAAAGGAAGGAGCTTCCAGAGGATTCCGGTGTTCCTGCCGGCCTTCCGGAGTCTTCTTCCGAAGTCTGAAAAGCTGGTGGATTTCAACAACAGGCGGAAAGGAAGATGAAGAGACTCTCTCCGGCACTCGGCGACCGTGCAATGGGCTTTCAGGAAGTCCCGGATGATGCCGTAAAGCATTTCCTGCTCCCCGTGAGAGAAAGGCATGTCAAGCAGTCTCAGTTCAAATGGTTCATGCTCTACAAAGCGGACGAGATGGCCGGCTTTTCTTGTCCAGAGCTGGCGTTGTTCATAAAACTCTTCAATCAGGGAAAGCCACCGGGGGACCATGTCCAAAATATCGGCGGTTCTTTTCCTTATCTGGTGGTGGTTTCCCTGTTCATGCTGGCGGTAATGGTAAACGGCTTCCGGACAGAAGGAGATTTTTTCTGCCAGCGCGAGCGCGAAATGCGAGAAGAGGCCGTCTTCACAGGGGTGAATGCCTTCCGGGAATTCCAGATTGTTTTTCAAGGGGAACTCCCGGCGCAGAAATATGCCGCAGGTGGGCAGGGCGGGGATTTTATCCGGCGGAAACCTGTCGCAGAACAGTTTTCCCGCTACGGTCAAATCGCTTGCTCCGCGGTCTGAGGCGTTCAGAAGATGTTTGAGAAAGGCTTCGTCAATAAAATCGTCGCCGTCAACGAAACACAAATAGCGCCCGGAAGCATGCCGCATGCCCAGATTGCGGGCGGAGGAAACGCCCCTGTTTTCCTGTTCGAAGCAGCGGATTCTTGAGTCCTCCTTTGAAAAACGCCGGGCGATTTCTCCCGACGAGTCGGAGGAACCGTCGTTGACGATGAGGCATTCCCACTCCGTAAGGGTTTGCCGGAGTATGCTGCTGATGCACTCTTCAAGATATCGTTCCTGATTGTAAACGGGAACGATGACGGAAACCTGGGGCTGTGACGGGCAGGAGCGGGTCATTGGCGGGATTGTTGAGGTTCGGAGGGGGTGCATGAGGCAAGAGCCCGCTTCAGGTTGGAGCGGGATTCCCTGTCAATATCCCTGCTCAATTGGAGAAGCGCCTGCTGCATTTCCGCGTATTCCTCCTCCGTTTGCCTGATGGCGCGGAGCATGGCGCCGCCAAGCGTTTCTTCCCCGTAAAGAAGTGCGTTCCGGTCATTAAAGCCGTAGAAGGAAGCGAATTTTTCATGGATGACCGGAATCTTCGCAAATCCGTAAATAAGCAGGGCGGACCCGGTGATGCCGGTGGTAATGTAGCGGTTGTGCGCCGGATTGCCGGGATCAAGGAGAGGCAGGAAATAGTCCGCCCGCCTCATGGCCTCGTACATGGCAGGGAAGTCGAGTTTTCCGGCCACATGCAGGAAGGGGCGCAGGTGGCCGGGAATTTCTCCCAGCTCCCCTTCCCCTACGATGATGACGGAAAAGTCCCTGTGGCCTTCATGGTAGATGGTTTGCAGAGCCTCAATCAGGAGTTTGTGGTTTTTTCTCTGCGCGGAAAGGGAACCTACGGTGATGAATACGGGTTCACGGTTCCGGGGCGCAGGCGGGCGTTTCCCGAAAAAGTGCGGATTAACCATCGTCCCTTGGGGAAAGGAGCCCAGCGTCAACAGCCGGCCCTGGCGGTCAAGTTCTTCTTCCCCAAACCGGGGGATGTCATTTAATTCATGTTCAACGGCCAGAAGATTGGTGAATCTGCCAAGCCCCGTCATATGAAGGAAACTTGCCCATCCCGGAATGTCATAAAAGGCGGATGTTGATACTAAAATGGCTTCGTACCGGTTGAGGACGGAAGCTTTGGCCAGGTGCTTCCATGAAGTGCACATGGCTGTGAAGATATGGATGTCATCTTCCTTGAAACAGCACAAAGGCGCTTGCCTGGCCAGGCTGTGATGCATCAGGACATCAACGCGGTATCCCATGTCAAGCAGATAGCGGCAAAAACCGGGGATGACCTCCCCGTGGCAATAATTGGGTTCCAGAATAAGGATAGTACGGCTGGCTACTGTGTGCCTGCGCCATGCGCGCATGCTTCGGCGGGCGTTCCGGTCGTAGTCGGCCAGGAAATCGCGCAGAAAAGCGCGTCCTTTTTTACGCAGATTCCGAAACGGAATACACATGGTCAGCAATCGGAGCATGACCGTCTGCGTATGTGTAATCGGTTTCATGGTGAAAAATAGCAGGTAATATCATGAATATCGCCTGATACGGATGGCGATTTTTTTCTTTTTACCGTTCCGGGCAGATTTTTCCCGCCGTAAAAAAGAATACGTTGTGCGACGAGGGTTGAATACTTAATAAATTCATACTGAAAAGCAATATCAAAAAGCTCCTTTACGGATGATGCCGGAGTATTCCCGACGGTTTGAATTTTCTGCCGGATTGCAGACGTACTGCCGCCCGCCATTTCCGTCATTTCCGGGGAACTCCCTTCGAGAGGACTGTCTTTGTATTTCTTCCCGGAAATAGTCTCGCACCTTTGCTTTTCCCGTTTTCCGATAGATGGCTTTGCTGTTTTTTCTTGATGTAAATTTTCAATCCGGATAGAAAAGGATGCTTCCGCCATGAGCGTATCCGTTTCCATCATTGTTCCCTGCTATAATGTTGCCGCCTATTTGGACCAGTGTATGGAAAGCCTGACCGGCCAGAGCATGGAAGATATAGAAATCATTTGCGTCAATGACGGTTCTTCCGACCATACGGCGGAGATATTGCGCGGATGGAGGAACAGGGACGGCCGCGTCCGGATAATTGACCAGAAAAACAGCGGTGTTTCCGTGGCGAGGAACAGCGGCATGGAAGCGGCTGTGGGAGAGTATATCGGCTTTGTGGATCCGGACGACATGGTGGAACGGAATATGTTCCAGCGCCTGTTTACTGCGGCCGCAGAGAAAGATGCGGACGTAGCGGTGTGCGGATACCATGAATTCTGTGACTGCGGGGATGTGGATATGCCTGAAAGCGGATGGTCTCCGTCAGCCGGATTTTTTCCGGAAGAAAAAGCGGAGCGGTTCCGGAGGGGGACGCCCTGGAGCCGGTGCGCGGGGACGGTGTGGAATAAGCTGATTCGCAGAAAGCTTTTGGAAGAAAACGGTTTACGTTTTGTTCCCGGATTGCGCCAGGGAGAGGATTTGTATTTTTGTTTGATGCTGTTGACTTTTGCTCCGCGGCTTTTGACTATTCCCGACCGGCTGTACCACTATCGGCGGGAACGCCCCGGCTCCTCCTCCTGCGGGAGAGATCCCCGCCTGGCGGATTTCCGCATGGATTTGATGGGCATGGAATCTCTGGCGCGTTTCTGGGGGCAGCGGGGGCTGCTTGATTCACCCGCCGTCTTCGGTCTGGTGGATTACTGCATGGAGTTGATGCGCAGGCATTTCATCCTGAAAGAAGGAGCCTTTTTCAGGGTGTCTCCGGAAGACCGGGAGGTCCTGCTTTCCGGCTGGAAAAAGTGGCTGGAGCTGGTGGGTGCGGAGAATGTCCTTCCCCGTCTGGACCGGTGGGACCGGGCTTTTTGCCGCCTTCTGCTGGATTGCCCCTTCCGGAGCAATTTTTTCTCTGCCCTGCATTCCCGCCTGATGTCGTCCCGCAAGGGGCGCCGGGGGGCTTACTATACCCTGAAAAGGCACCTGATGAAGTGAAAAGGGGAAATCCCCCCCTCTTTTCTTGTTGTTCCAGCTCCGCATGGGATTTGCGGAAAAGCCGGAATATCCGTCAGCGTCCCTACAGGCCCGTGTAGCACATCTGCTCTTTGAGCTGGGCCACCTGGAGGTCTTCCCCCAGATATTCCCCGATGGAGTAGCCGAAGAGCATGGCGGCGCCGGGGCCGTTGGCGGTGAGCATATTGCCGTCCAGCACCACATTTTCATCCTTTACGATGCGGGCGCCTGCTTCGTTGAGTTCCCGGTAGACATCCTGGGCCGGGTAGGCCGTGACGTTCCTGTCCCTGACCAGGCCTGCTTTGGCCAGAACGATGGGGGCGGCGCAGATAGCGGCCACCAGCTTGCCCGCTTCATGCATTTTTTTAACCAGGTGGATGACTTCCGGCGTGTCGCGGAGTACCCAGGAACCCGCTCCGCCGGGCAGGATGAGGGCGTCCAGTTTGTCGGCATGGAGTTTGTCCAGCATGGTGTCCGTGCTGACGGTTACTTCATGGGTGCTGACCACCTTGTCGGACTGGACGCCGGCAAGCACTACGTCCATATTCAGGCGCCGCAGGATGTCCAGCGGAGCCATGAGTTCTATTTCTTCAAATCCGGGGGCGGCAAGTATGGCGACTTTTTTCATGGTTGGTAAGACAGGGGGAAGAAGCGGAGCGTTCAAGGAAAAGAGCAGAACATTCCGGTAGCCCTACAGGAGGAGGAGAACCGGGTTTTCCAGCAGGGTTTTGAATTCGGCGGCGATTTTGGACGCCTTGCATTCCGGCAGGATGTTGGCGTTCACGTACAGGGTGACGGGCAGGACAAGCTTGGACACGGGACGCCCCGCTTCAATGCCCGTTTTCGGCGTAGTTCCTCCTATGCTGATGATGCTGTGGGGCATTTCCGGCAGCACGGCGCGCTGGTCTTCCACGTTCACGCCGCTGTCGCAAAGCAGGATGTTGGGAGCAGCGCTGCCTGCGGGAGGCGGTCCTGCCGCGGGGGCGGCCAGGCGTTCCATGGCGATGTTGTAAATCGTCTTTCCGGAGGCGTTTTCAATGAAGACGTATTTTTCCCCTTTGTCCAGCACCATGAGCAGTTCCGCGGAGGCGTCTCCGGCCAGCCATTCCGGCTCGCTGACGCATGCCTTCACCGCGGCTCGCACTACGTAGTCAAAGAGGCTGTAGCGGCCGCCGATGAGTTTTTCGCACTGGACGGCGATGGGCGTGCTGATGGCGGCCAGGTAAGCCATGTTCGCCTCCAGGGAGTACAGGTAAAAGTTGTCTACGCGTGTGGCGTGGCGCGTGTCCCGGGGAGCCAGCGGGGTCTGCACCCGGCGGGCGGGGCCGTCTGAGGGGCGCAAGGCGGCCCGTACATCCGCAGCCATGATTTTGCCACGGGGGCCGGTGCCGTGCAGCGTGGCGGGATTTAATCCGGCTTCTGCCGCCAGCCTTGCGGCCAGCGGGCTGCATGTTACGGGCGGGCACGGAGGACAGCCGCAGGCGGCCGTTCCGAATTCCGACTGAAGCAACGCAATGGGCGTTCCCACCGCGGCGGAACCTCCTTCCGGCACCAGGATTCCCGTCAGGGTGCCGTCCTCGCAGGCCTGGAGTTCCACATGGGCCTTGTCCGTTTCAATGTCGGCCAGGTGGTCGCCGACTTCTACGAAGTCCCCTATTTTTTTCTTCCATCTCAGGACGATGCCTTCGTGCATGGAGTCGGACAGGCGGGGCATTTCAATGGTAGTAGCCATGGAGGTGAATGTTAAAATATATGGTAAGAGGGAGGAAGGCGCGCCGGAAGGGGCATCTCCTTCCGGCGCGCGGAAGCGCGGTTACGCGCTGTATTTTTCCACGCCGTCGATGAATACCTTGCAGGTATTGAAGTCATCATCCAGCAGAACCATGTCCGCCGTGAAGCCGGGGGCGATTTTGCCCAGGCCTTCCAGGCCCAGGGACTGCGCCTGGTTCCAGGAGGTGGCTTTCACCAGGTCACTGAGGGGTTTCCCGGTCAGGCGGTGCACGTTTTTCAGGCCATGGGCGTATTTGAGGGTGCTGCCGGCCAGTGCGCCGGATTCCTGCAGGCGGGCCACGCCGTCCTTCACGATGATGGGAAGGCCGCCCAGGTCCCCGGGGCCGTCCGGCATCCAGGAACAGGCCAGGGAGTCCGTAATCATCAGCATCTGGTCCGAATCCTTGTTCTTGAACACGGTTTTGAGCATGTCCGCGCAGAGGTGGATGGTGTCGCAGATGATTTCAATCTTGATTTCCCTGTCCAGCAGGCCGGAACCCACCAGGCCGATTTCACGGTGGTGCAGGGGAGACATCTGGTTGCAGTAATGGGTCAGGTGCACCAGGCCCGCGGACTTGGCCCTGTTGAAGTCTTCATGGGTGGCGGCGCTGTGCCCGGCGGAGCAGCGGATACCGCTGGCCGTGGCTTTCTCAATGAATTCAACGGCTCCGGGCATTTCCGGCGCCAGAGAGACCAGCAGCACCCTGGCAATGGAGTTCAGGTTGGCCACTTCATCATAGTCCGGCTGGCGGACAAAGGCGGGATTTTGAGCACCGCAGCATTTGGGGTTGATGAACGGCCCTTCCAGGTGGACGCCGGGCGTTTTGGCAAATTCCTGGTTCTTCATGTATTCCGCCACGGAGGCGCACACGTCTTCCAGCACCTTGGGGGACAGGGTGAGGGTTGTCGGCAGCCAGGAAGTGACGCCTTCTTTCATTTTGCATTCCGCAATGGTGCGGAGGCTTTCCAGCTTGGCGTCGCAGGTGTCGCAGCCGCCGGCGCCGTGGCTGTGGATGTCAATGAAACCGGGAAGGAGCATGCGGCCTTCCGCATCCACGACCTTGTCTGCGGCGGGGAGTTCGCTCCCGGCAGGATAGACGGCGGTAATGGTTTTGCCTTCCATTTCCACGGCAGCCCCGGGCAGGTCGATGCCGGGGGAGATGATGCGTGCGTTTTTAATGAGTGTTTTCATAACAATGAATGGTTGTTGGATGGATGTTTTTCGTCGTTTTTCTCCGTTTGGCTGTCCTCTTTCCTCCTGGTTTCCGCCTCCTCTGAAAAACCCGGGACTGGGGGCGGCGGCGCACCGGAGATCGTTCATGCCGCTGGCAGCTTCCTGGTTATCTGGCTGCGTCCAGGGCCTTGTTCCACCGGGCTACGCGGGCGGCTTCCGCTTTCAGCACGGCGGCCGCGGCGTTCTTGTCCAGAATGCGGATGTCCTTGATTTTGTCCCCCCGGACAATGGAGTTGACGACGTCCTGCCCTTTCAGCACTTTCCCGAAGACCGTGTGGCGGCCGTCCAGATGGGGCGTGGCCACATGGGTGATGAAAAATTGGGAACCGTTGGTGCCGGGACCCGCGTTCGCCATGGAAAGCACGCCGGGGCCGTCATGCCTGAGATCCGGGGAAAACTCGTCTTCAAAACTGTAGCCGGGGCCTCCCATGCCCGTGCCGGTGGGGTCGCCTCCCTGGATCATGAAATCCGGAATCACGCGGTGGAAGGTGATTCCCTTGTAGTAGCCTCTGCCGGCAAGGTTCAGGAAGTTGGCTACAGTAACGGGTGCCTTGGAAGGGTAAAGGGCCAGTTCAATGTCCCCTTTGGTAGTGGAGATGACGACATTGACATCCTTGAGGCCGGCGGCGGATTCCGCGGAGGCGCTGAAGCACGCCAGGGCGCACAGGGAACACAGCAGAAGGGTAAGATATTTTTTCATGGCTTCTTGTTTCCCCCCTATGTTGCCCGAATAAAAGCAGGGTTGCAAGTAAATCGCGCGCCCTGACGGTAGAATGGCGCGGGGTGCGTCAATGAGGGAAAGTTTTTCTTTGAAGAAGAGATTTTTAAGATGAGCGACCGGTTTCCGGCTCAGGACTATTTTGCTCCGGCCGCCGCGCGGGAAAAACGGAAGATCGCCCACCCCATGAAGAGGCTGAGGATTCCCATGACGACGAATTGCCAGGAAGGGGGGATGACCAGCATCATGGCGTATTGGAACCCGACGGCCAGCAGCCCGAGCGCGCAGTCCACCAGGTTGCCGGCGGCGATCATGTCCCCGCGCTTGTCATTGTCCGCCCGGTCCTGGAAAAAGGCGTTCAGAGGCACCAGGAACAGGGCTGCGGAAATGCCTGCCGCCATCAGCAGGGCGTAAAAGACCGGGGAGGTCATGGAAACTGCGGCCAGAGCCACGCAACTTGCCGCCATCAGCACGGCTCCCGCCACGGAAACATTCATTCGGATGTGGCGGCGGCAGATCACGGAGGCGAGGATGCCCCCCAGCACCGTTCCTCCGCTCATCCAGGCCATCAGCACGGCTCCCACGGAGCTGAAGTCGTCCCCTCCTCCGGAGATTTCCTTGGCCATCTGGATAGTCATCAGCATGACCGTGCCGCCGAAGAACCAGAAATAGCCGATACCCATTTCGCTGACGCGCAGATTACGGTTTCCCCACAGTTTGCCCAGCTGGTGGAAGTGCTCGTAAAACAGGGACCAGGAAAAGGGGCGGAAGCCCCCGGGAGCGTACCGGGGCAGGCAGAAGCTGGAGACCGCCGCCGGAACGGCCAGGAGCAGAAATACCAGGCATGGGAACGAGGCGGCATACCATCCGTCATTGATGCCGGAGGGTTTCAGCCATGCGTCAAACCATTGGAAGAAGCCCTCCCCCAGCCAGCGGTGCCAGATGGTCTCCGTGGAAGGCTCCAGCAGGTAGCGGAACCAGATGAAGACGCCAATCTGGCCGATGAGCAGACTGAGGATGGAAGCCATTTCCACGATGCCGCTGGCGAATCCCATGCGGGAGGTTCCCACAATGTCCTTGACGATTCCCTTCTTGGCCGGGCTGAAGACGGTGGCCTGCACGGCAAAGACGCAGAACCACAGGATGGCCCCGTTCAGGTTGTGGACACGCAGGCTCCAGTACATGCCCGCCAGCACGCATATCTGGAGCAGGGCCATGGACTGGATGATGCGCGCCTTGCAGAAACGGTCCGAGAGCCAGCCGACGAATGGGGAGAACAGGATAAAGGGAAGCACAATGATGGCCCCCAGCGGATATTCCAGGTCCCCCTCTGCTCCGTACAGCCAGACGCCCAGGGGAATCAGCAGGAATTGCGCTCCTTTTTCATTAAAGGAGTTCTGCGCCTGAATCAGCACGAGCCTCCAGAAAGCTCCCCATGGAACTTCGCGGGCGTGTCCTGGCGTATGGGCGCTGGAATTCATGAAGTTACAGGCTGGGCTCTTCCGCTTTTTCCAGAACGGAGCCGCGGAACAGGCATAATGCGCCGATGACGGTTGTCAGCAGGGCGCTGGAAACCAGGGAGGCTGCTTCACTGAAACCGCACATTTCCGGGCTGGAGAAAAGATACTGGAATACCACCAGGCTCAGGAAGGCGGCGGGAGCCGCCGCCGGCCAGCAGCAGCGGTTTTTGCTGCGCAGGTAAATGGAGACGGCCCAGAGCGTGGCGGCGGCCAGCAGCTGGTTGGCCCAGCCGAAGTACTGCCAGATGACGGCGTAGTCCATACTGCTGACGGCGATGGCTGCGGCAAAGAGCGGTATGGCGATCATCAGGCGGCGGCTCAGTTGTTCCTGGCTCAGCTTGAAGCAGTCAGCAATCATCAGACGCGTGACTCTCAGGGCGCCGTCCCCCGTGCTGATGGGGAGGATGACCACGCCGATCATGACCAGAATGGAACCGACGCTTCCCATCCAGGATTCGGAAATCATCTGGATGGCCAGCGCCGGAGCCTTTCCATTGGCGGTAGCCGCTCCCAGGGCTTCCGGAGAGCCGTAGAAGGTTAGTGCGGCAGCGGCCCATATGAAAGCGATGATGCCCTCCGTAATCATCGCCCCGCCAAAGACGGGCAACCCTTCCCGCTCCGTTTCCAGACACCGCGCCATCAGCGGGGACTGTGTGGCATGGAAGCCGCTCACGGCCCCGCAGGCGATAGTGATGAACATCACGGGGAAAAGCGGAAAATCCGCCGGATGGCGGTTATGGAAGAAGTCCAGATCCGGGAGCACTTCCATGCGGGGGAGGTGCATCCAGGCCGGCATGGAATCCGCAAGGGGCATCAGAAGCATCACGCCCAGAATGCCCATGACCATGATGATCAGGGCGACGGAAAAAAGAGGATAAATTTTTCCCATGATAGCCTGGATGGGAAGAATGGTCGCCAGAAAATAGTAGCCGAAGATAATCCACACCCATGTTGAAACGCTCCAGCCCGTCATGGGGGACAGGATGGCGGCGGGCCCCACGGCGAAGACGACGCCCACCAGCACGCTGAACAAAATGCAGACGGCGCGGCTGATCCACTGGGCCTGGCTGCCCAGGTAGCGCCCCAGGATTTCCGGCAGATTTTCCCCCTTGTGCCGCAGGGAAATCATGCCGGAAAAGTAATCGTGCGCCATTCCTCCCAGAATGCAGCCGAAAACGATCCACAGGAGTGCGGCAGGGCCATACAGCACGCCCATGACGGCGCCGAAGATAGGTCCCAGCCCTGCAATGTTCAGCAACTGGATGAGAAAAACGCGCCAGCGCGGCATGACCACATAATCCACGCCGTCCGTACAGGCCACGGCGGGAGTTTGCCGGGAGACGTCCGGCCGGAAAATCTTTTCCAGCACCCGTCCGTAAGTGAAATAACCGGCCGCCAGGATTAATATCCCCAGAATGAAATAGCAGTAACCGTTCATGTTGGAAAAAGGTCCAGCCGTCTCATAGACAAGCTGTCCGTCCACGAAACTTAACTTTTCTCCCGCCTTCTGGCAAGCCGTTATTGAAAGAGGGAAAAATATGGAACGGATTGTCAATCCGGAAGAGAAATCCAAAAAGCCTTTTTTATGTATAGGAATTTGGCATCATTAGTCTTACGGCAACTTGAAATCTTCAGGGAAGAAGCTCTTCATTTGAAAATATCCCTGCGCATTTATTCACCTAAACATCTTGTTTTTTATTATTTATTGTTGACTTCGGATTGACAATCCGCTAAAGGGAAAAAGTTGTTTCCACTCAACATCATTCAGTTATGAAGAAAACATTAACAATCATTACTTCCCTGGTTCTTGGCACGGCGGTTTCCCAGGCTGCGGTACTGTGCACCACTACGTTTAACCGGACCGGAACTTCCCTGGACACCGTTACCGTAAATACGGTTTCCGATGTGGGGCTTTCTTCCCCCACATCAATTTCTGCCAGTGATTTCAACAAGAGTACTTCAGGTAATGACCTGCTGGCTTCAGGCTCCATTCCGTCCTCCGTATTCTCCCCCAATTCCAATGTGGGTAATAACCAGAATAATACGTGGAGCGTCTCTTTCACGTTTACCAACACCGGTTCTCAGGATATGCTGATTTCTTCCATTGATCTTTCCATGATAGGGTTCAATGGACAGGGCGCCGCCCAGAATGCCGGGGGTGGCGTGGCCAATAACGATTATGTTGGGGGAGCCGACGGCAATTTGAACAAACCCATCAATATCACCCTTGGCATGAGCGGGCAGGAAAATCAGACGCTGGCCTATAACGGCGCCACCAGCACAAACGTATCCACGGGGTCCTGGAGTGGCATTCATACGGGGAGCTATGAATATGACGATGTTTTGTTGAAGGCCGGAGAATCCATGACGTTAACTGTCACGGCTTCCAAAAACGAGAATTACGGCAGCGGCTGCTTTATTGGTCTTACGGGAATTCAGGTTAATGGGGAAGTGGTTCCCGAACCTGCCACGGCTTCCCTGGGGATTCTGGGGCTGGCCGCATTGATGATGCGCCGCCGCAGGCTCTGAGCGTCTTTCCTCAACCGGGCCCGTTCCAAGGCCGGATTTTTGGAATGGGTCCGGTGCATGGCGTTCTGCAGCAAAACAATGCATGGAGAGCGGATTAAAAATCCGAAGTCAACGTAAAATTTTAAAAAGAAACCATTTCATCCTTTCCCCCATCCCCGAAAGGAGAATGGACGGAATTGTCCCTTTTTAAATTTTAACGGAGTATATGAATTACTCTCAAAGGATTATATTTTCATCCAGTGCAGAAAAACACTTTCAGGATTTTTAATCCGGTAGAGAAAAGCCGAGTTTCTGTTCCAGAACTTCAAATAATCTAAAATTACCAGAATTATGAAGAAAACATTTTCTGTCATTGTCTCTATCCTTGCTCTTGCCGGTTCCGCCCATGCGGCTATTGTATTTGATTATCAGGCAAATCCTCAAGCAACAGCTGATTTTTACCAGCCTGAAGTCACCGGAGCTTTCCTGACCGGTCAGACATTCACCGGCGTTTCAAACCAAAAAACGGGTTCCAACTACGTTAACTCCTTTTTGAGTCCCAATGTAAATGTCGGCAACGGGAATACGTGGAGCGTTTCCTTGTCCTTTACCGTAACGGAAGCTGTCACCGTTGATTCCATAGTTCTGAATCTTTTTACATTTAGTGGTGCCAATGCGGTTCAGAATAGTGACCGGAGAGGCGCTTATACCTTTAATTTGAAGCTGGGTGGAGATGTTCTGGCCAGCTGCAGTAATTCCAGCCTGACTTATCTGGGTACGGGTGATGCCAGTGCCGGCAGTTCCCAACAGGCCAGCGTGGAGACGCTGGGTCAACGCGGAGGGTCTTCCGGCATCCATGAGGAAGGAATGCTGAACCAGGCAGTGACCCTGTCTGCCGGCAATACTTATACCCTTGAGCTTTCCCTGAACAGGGGACAGGAAACGCAGGGATACTTTGTCGGATTGGGCGCTATTGAATTGAATACGGTTCCTGAGCCGGCGACAGCCTCTCTCAGTATTCTGGGCTTGGCTGTACTGATGATGCGCCGCCGCAGACGTTGAAGTCCATGTCCCTGATGCATTTGTTCAAGCCGTCCGTTTTTTCTTTGAAACTGGCGGCTTGTTCATTTTCAGCCAGTAAAATTCAGCATTTTTTAACATTTAATATTAATACCCGGTATGATTCCCCAGGCAGTCCATTCTTCGGCGTGATGCCGTCCGGGTCATCGTTTTTCCAGTCAGCCATGTTCCCGCACCGTTTTTTTACTGTTTTCATTCTTTTCCTGCTGTTCTTTGCTCCAGCCAGATCCGCCGATGTTGAATATGTCTGGAGAGGCGCTGATTACCAGTGGAGTTCCCTGTCCAACTGGAGTGTCGGAGGCGTTGCCGCCGCCTCCGCGCCAGGGGCCGCCGCTTCCGCTTATGAACATTGGATGGTAACCAATGGAACGGATTCCGTAGGGAGGGCGGATATCGGCGGATTGGGTGCGGGGGGGCGGTATTTAAAGGGCGTCAGGATTGCGGGGCTTAACAGCCGGGCGGAAAGCAGGATTCCATTGTTCATCAAAAACACGAACAAGAATGTATATTTGCGTGTGGAGGAGGGCGGCATTGCCGTGGAAAATGCCGACGGGGGTGGTTATTCTGCGGATTTCGGGATTGCCCAGCTGCGCGTTGCCGCAGACCAGGAGTGGCATGTGGCTGAAGGGCGCAGCCTTTATATAGGGCATGATGATGACGCTCCGTCCGGGGGATTGTATTCCCTGACTTCGGAGAACGATGTTCCGCGACGCGTGACAGTGACGGGCGGAGGCGCCGTGCGCATCGGGGAAGGGGTGCTGTTGAATAATATTTCCGGCCTCATCGGTTTTGCGGTGAACGCCGGAAAGGGAATACCCACGCTGGATCTGGCGGACCGGGGCATGAGCAATACGGTTACAGTGGAAGACGCTGCCCGCCTGGAAGGCATGTCTCTGTACCAGGGGGCTCTGATGACGCGGGAAAACGCGTCCGTGACTTTTTCCGGCACTGCGGTCAAGGCATCCGGACAATGGAACATTGGCGCAAACACGGAATTTGCGTTGGAGAATTCCACGCTGGATCTGACGGAAGCGGGTGTGGACGGCAACGTGATTCTTTCCGGATCTTCCGGCATTACCGGGGATAAGGGAACGCTGCGGCAGACGCTTCTGGATGATGCCCGGGTGACTTATACGGACCGGAATGTCAAGGTGGGAGAAATCCGGAGCGTAGGCAGCAATGTGACAATTACGCTGAACAATTCCTCCATTCATTTTGACAGAGAGATTCCGGCGGTGAACCTGGTAGTGCAGGGCAGCTGCACGCTGGGCGGCAGTAGTGTCTTTTCAGGGACAATTACTTATGCTCCGGGAGGCACTCTGACCGTGGATGGGGATATTTCCCTGCCCAGTTCATCCCTGACGCTGGGGCGTCTTCATGTGGCTACGCTGGACGGCGTGCCGCAGAACTCCGCCGTCCGGCCGGAAATCCCTGCCCAGCAGGCGAGGGAATACGTGGTCTTGTTTGATTCCTCTTTTGAGGAGTTTATTTCCGAATGGCCGGGCAGGCATACGCTGGGCATACAGTTCCGGACGGACATGAGCGCCCCCGTCACCGTAAAGGAACTGCCCTCAGGGGCGGTTTCATGGAATTATGATGCCGCATCCGGCTGGCTGACGCTGCAAACGGATGTGGCCGAAAAGCCGGACATGCCGGCGCACGTTTCCGGATCCAGGCCCAATATTATTTTTGTTCTGGTGGATGACATGGGCTGGGGGGATATGAGCGTCAACTGGACGCGGCAGGATAAAAACGGCAGGCAGGTGACCCGCAAGAATGAATTCAAGACGCCCACCCTGGACACGATGGCTGAGGAGGGCATGCAGCTGAGGCGCCATTACAGTGCGGCTCCGGTATGCGCTCCGGCCCGCGCTTCTCTGCTGCTGGGTGTTCACCAGGGGCATTCCCGGGTGGTGCGCAACAACACTTTTGATTATCCTATTGAGAATTCCCATACGCTGGGAACGCTGCTGAAAAGTGCTGGCTACCATACGGCAGCCATCGGGAAATGGGGCGTGGGCGGAGGCGGGCAGAGCGGCAAGGCCCTGACCGCGGCTCCCCATATGCGCGGGTTTGATTATTTTTATGGAATCATCAAGCATTTGGCGGGGCATTACCATTATTTGACGGCGGGTTCCCAGGATATTTACGAATATAATGACCAGGCTGCGGCTCCGGCGTGGGAGAGCGTCAGCGCGAAAGTTCCGGGCACCGCCTATGATACGGATTTGTTCGGGGCCCGCGCCAAACAATGGATTGTGGATCACCATGAGAAAACCCCTTCCCGGCCTTTCTTCCTGTATTTGGCTTTTCCGGCTCCCCATGGCTGTCTGTCCGCTCCCGCCTGCGCCTATCCGGCGGGATTGGGAAGAGACGGTGGCCTCCAGTGGGAGAAGAAAGACGGCTATGAAGCCTGCAATACCGCTGCGGACGGCTGGTCAGGGGTAAAGGAGGACTTTTCTCCGGATACTTATATCTACCCGGAACATGAGGTTTTTGGAAAAACGGAATCCCGCCATGCCACGATGATCCGCCGGGTGGATGACGTCCTGAAAGACATGATCCAGCTGCTTAAGGATTTGGGCATTGATGACAATACGATGATTGTCTTCACGTCCGACAACGGTCCCCACAATGAACCTGGTTCCGGCAATTACGGCAATGGCGCGCAGGATCCCTCTTACTTCATGAGTTACGGGATGATGGACGGCATTAAGCGCGATTGCTGGGAAGGCGGCATGCGTGTACCGGCCGTGGTGCGCTGGCCCGGAGTGGTTCCCAGCGGAATCAGTTTGAATGCCTGCCAGTTCCATGACTGGATGGCTACTTTTGCGGATGTGGCCGGAGTGCCCGTGCCATCCCGTTGTGACGGCGTTTCCCTGTTGCCTACGCTGGCAGGGGTGCCGGAACGCCAGAAAACAAGCGTTATTTATGCGGAGTATGCCTATAACGGGAGCACCCCGAATTATAACGATTTCCTCCAGGAACACAGGGGGCGAGGGCGGCAGCAGCAACAGATTGTGTTTGTGGACGGTTTCAAGGGGATTCGGATGGGGAATGCCGCGCCTGCTACGGATTTTGAAATTTATGATACGGAAAAAGATCCGCAGGAAGCGGCGAATCTGGCTGCATCCCGTCCGGATTTGCAGGAAAAGATGAAGGCGCAGGCGTTGCGTTCCCGCCGTTCCTCTCCCATTGCCGCCACCAATTTTGACGCCGGTTATATTGCTCCCGTTTCCGCCCCAGCGGGCCTGCGGGAGGGCAGGCTGCGCTGGCGAGCATGGAACCGCTCTTTTGACTGGGTGCCGGATTTCCGGCAATTGGAGGAGGTGCCTTATTCTACGGGAGCGACGGATGTTTCTGACGTGCTCAGCGTCAGGGCAGGACTTTCCGGCCAGAAAGGGGTGGAATTGACGGGCTATCTCAGGGTGCCTGTCACCGGGGAATATCAATTTTACCTCCGGACGGATTCCAATGAAGGCTCCAGGGCTTTTGTCCATCTGCACGATATGCAGCTCATTGATGCGGATTATGCCTATACGCCCGGAACGCAGGTTGCCTCCAATGCGCGGGAAGGCGTTTCCAGCGATGTGCAGCCCAATGCCGTCCAGACGGTGAAACTTTCCGCGGGCCTGCATCCTATTCGCATCGGCTATGTGGGTAAGGGGGCTTCTTCCTCCCTTTCCCTGCAATGGGAGGGGCCGGAAACCAGCGGCAGGGAATCCATTCCCGCCAGCGCGTTTGCCTATGAATACGTTAATCCCTTCAATCTGGGGAAGACGGAGGAAATGGTGGGATGCGCCGCCGCCGGTACGGAGTTGACCGTGCAGACGCATCTCCCCTGGACAGCCTCCTGCGACCAGCCATGGGCGGCGGTTTCTCCCGTTTCCGGTTCCGGAACCGCAGTACTTGATATTGCCGTGGAAGCGAACGGGCGGCAAACGGAGCGGGAAGCCGTTATCACCGTCGTATGCGGCGGGGAGCAGAGAACCTTTACGCTGCGCCAGGAGGCGGCTCCTGCCCTGACAGGATACGATAAGTGGAAGCAGGACCATTTTGCGGATGGAACGCCGGATGACCAAACGGCTCCGGATGCCTGCCCCGCCGGAGACGGAATTACCAATCTAATGAAATATGCTACGGGCATGGATCCCAATCAGCCTTGCGGAAGTGTGACGAAGCTGGCTGTTCGTGAGGAAGCGGGAGGGAAATACCTCGTACTTTCCTGGCCTGTGAATCCGGAAGCGACGGATGTGACGTTTCATGTGGAAAGCTCTTCCAACCTGGAGGAGTGGGTTGACGAAGGGGCCGTCACTCCGGACGGGGCTTGCGGGGAATTCCGCGATACGGTTGTACTGGAAAAAAGCTCTCCGGAGCGCCGATTCCTGAGATTGAAGGTGACAAGATAGGGAATAACCGATATTTCTTTCCGTTATCCGATGATGGTTTCTTCCGGGTACAGGGCTTTCCTGCCTTGTATCCTGTTACGGATTTTTTCCAGAAACATTTTTTGCGTGTTCCGGCTCTCCGCTTTCCTGACGCATTAACACGGTACGGCCGGGGCCGCCGTGCCTTAAACACGAAAAGAAGTCTTATTCCCCGCCATTTTCCGAATCGGCTGGGGGAGCTTTGGGCAGGTTCTTGTCAATGTCTTCCAGAAGGTTGACCAGGTCAACGCCGCGCTGTGCGGAGTCGTCCAGACGGAAGGTCAGGCGCGGCGTATTGCGCAGCACCACGCGCCTGGCCACGGCAGACTGGATAAGCCCATGCCGGGAGTTCAGTTTTTCCAGCACTTGGGAGGGAGCCATTTTCCCTACGACGCCCACCCATACTTTCCCCTCTTTCAGATCGTCCGTTACTTCCACTTCAATCACGGTGACAATCGTTCCGGGAAATTCAAAATCCCGCTGAATGGTGGTGCCTATTTCCCGGCGCAGGAGTTCGTTTACCTTGTCAGTACGTCTGCTCATATGAAAGGATAGAGTGATGAATGGACCGATTGGTTCAATCAGCGGAGAAGCAATAGAGGAAAGGACAGGGACGGAGGTTTCCCGGACGCCCGGAGGAGCGTGCAGGAGGCTCCGTCCCTGTCAGATGATTTTTGTTGAGGGTTACAGCGTTTGCTGGATTTTTTCCAGCGTGTAGCATTCGATGATGTCGCCCGTCTCGTATTCGTTGAAATCTCCGAGGCGGATGCCGCATTCCAGGCCCGCCTTGACTTCTTCCACTTCATCCTGGAAGCGCCGGAGGGTAGACATTTTGCCGTCAAAGACGGGCGTCTTGTCGCGGATGACGCGCGCCTCGCAGCTGCGGAGGATTTTACCGTCCTCCACCATGCAGCCTGCCGCACGGCCCTTGTTGAGCTTGAAGACCTGGAGCACTTTAGCGTGGCCGATGATGGTTTCGCGCGTTTCCGGTTCCAACAGGCCCAGCATGGCATCTCTCACCTGGTCGATGAGTTCGTAAACGATGGAATACAGTTTTACCTGCACGCCTTCCCGCTTGAGCAGTTTGACGGCGTTGGCTTCCACTTTGACGTTGAAGCCCAGGATGACGGCGTCCGAGGAGGAGGCCAGCAGAACGTCCGATTCCGAGATGGGGCCGGCGGAGGCGTTCAGGAAGACGCATTCCACTTTGTCCGACTGAATATCCAGAACAGCTTTCTTGATGGCTTCCACGGAACCTTGCACATCCCCCTTCAGGAGTATTTTGAGCTGGGCTTTCTGGGTGCCGTCTCCCATCATGGCGAGCAGTTCTTCCATGCGTGCCTTGCGGGGCTGGGCCAGGCGCTGCTTGCGCAGTTCCTCCTGGCGTTCCTCCCCAAGCTTTTTGGCGGCACGTTCATTTTCCATTTCCACCAGTTCATCCCCTACGTTCGGGGTTTCAGAAAAACCGGTAATTTCCACGGGCATGCCGGGGCCTACCTTTTTGACGCGTTCGCCGTGGTCGTTGACCAGGGCGCGCACCTTGCCGGCATAAGGGCCGCAGATGAAGGGCATCCCGACGCGGATGGTGCCGCTTTCCACGATGGCCGTGGCGGAGCTGCCCGTGCCGGGTTCCACGCGGGCTTCAATGATGGAGGCGCGGCAGTTGGCCTTGGGATTGGCCTGGAGTTCCAGCACTTCCGACTGGAGGACGAGAAGGCCGAGGAGGTCGTCAATGCCGGCCCCGGTCAGGGCGGAGACTTCCACGCATTCCACGTCGCCTCCGAAGTCCGTGGGAACCAGCCCTTCTTCCATCAGGCCGCTCTTGGTCTTGACGGGGTCTGCGGCCGGAAGGTCGCATTTGTTGATGGCCACGATGATGGTTTTGCCGGCTGCCTTGGAGTGGGCGATGGCTTCCCGCGTCTGGGGCATGATGCCGTCATTGGCGGCCACCACCAGCACCACGATGTCCGTGACGTCCGCGCCGCGGGCGCGCATTTCCGTGAAGATGGCGTGGCCCGGCGTATCCAGGAAGGTGAGTGTGCTGCCGTTGTAGTCAACCGTATAGGCGCCGATGTGCTGGGTGATGCCCCCGGCTTCCCCCTTGGCTACACGCGTTTTGCGGATGTAGTCCAGCAGGGATGTTTTGCCGTGGTCCACATGGCCCATGACGGTGATGATAGGTGTGCGCGTGATGAGGGTGGCTTTGGGTTCCTCCACCACCGGCACGGGTTCCGGTTCCTTGACAGGTTCCTGCTGGGCTTTCACTCCGCCGCCCTTTTCCCGTTTTTCACGGGCGAATGTGTAGCCGTGGATGTCGCAGATGGAACTGACGGCGTCCGCGTCCAACGGTGTATTCGGGTTGGCGAAGATGCCCATGCCCATCAGATCCTTGATGATTTGGAAAGGCTTGGCTTTCAGCATGCCCGCCAGCTCGGAAACGGAAACGGGCGGTTTGAGGTTGATGATTTTATCGTCTGCGGAGGTTTCTTCCTGGGGTGCGGGCGCAGCGGGTTCTGCGGCGGCCGGGGCAGCGGCGGGCGCAGGAGCGGCGTCAGCGGCGCGCGACGCTTTTTTCTTGGTGCCGGAAAGCAAGTCGAGAGCTTCTTTCTTGACTGGAGCAGGGCGGGAGGGCGCCGGTGCGGGGGCCGGCTGGGGTGCGCGTTTCTTTTTGGAAGATCCGCCGATCAGATCCAATACTTCCTTTTTGGGTTCGTTCTCTTCTTGTTTATTAGGCATGTTGATTTAAGGTTGTTAGATGTTGAGCGCCGCGCTCAACGGTTATTGGGAGATGAGGTCCCGGGCCTTGTCCAGAATTTGGGCGGCTTCTTCTGCGGGAATGCCCATGCTTTCCGCGATGTCGGAAGCTTCAAATCCGGTGAGGGCTACCAGGTCCGTCCCGCCCATGGTCACCAGGCCCATGGCGGTTTCTTCCGGGATTTCCAATTGTTCGCTGAGGGTTTTGGCCGCAGCCTGGCATTGGCGCATGACTTCTTCGGCCGCGGCCTGGCTCTGGCGTTTTTCCGCTTCCTGGACGTCAAAGACGCGCACCTGGACATCCCAGCCCATCAGGCGGGAGGTGAGGCGGGCATTCTGGCCCCTGCGGCCGATGGCCTTGGAGAGATCCTTGTCATCCTGGACGATGACGAAGATTTTTCTGGCTTCCTCGTCCACGGTGATTTCCCGCGGTTCCACGGGGCTGAGAGCTTCCCGGACGAAAGCGATGGGGTCTTCCGTCCATTCCAGGATGTCCACTTTTTCATTGTTGAGCTCCCGGACGATGTTTTTGACGCGGGCGCCGCGCATGCCTACGCATGCCCCTACCGGGTCTACTTTGTCGTCATGGCTGATGACGGCCACTTTGGTGCGGTAGCCGGCTTCACGGGCAATGCCGTGGATTTCCACGGTCTGGTCGCCTATTTCCACCACTTCCGACTCAAAGAGGCGGCGCACCAGGTTCGGATGGCTGCGGGAAAGGATGACTTCCGGGCCGCGTGCTTCCGTGCGCACTTCCACCACGTAGAAGCGCATGCGGTCTCCGACGCTGTAGTCTTCATTCGGCACGCGTTCGCGGGAGGTCATGACGCCCTCGAATTTGCCGAGGTCCACAAAAATATCCCCCTTTTCAAAACGGCGGATGGTGCCCGTCACCAGATCGCCGGCGCGGTCCTTGAACTCGTCGTAGAGCATTTCCTTTTCCGCGTCCAGCAGTTTCTGGAGCATGGTCTGGCGGGCGGTCTGCACCGCGATGCGGCCGAAGCCCTTGGGCGTGATGTTGGTGGGGAGCAGGTCGTGCAGCACGGCGTTCTTGTCCAGCTTGACGGCCAGGGAAAGGGGGATCTGGTTGAATTTATCGGAGTATTCTTCATCCGGCACCACTTCCAGGTCTGCAAAAATGCGCACTTTGCCTTTGTCCACGTTGATCTCGGCTCTCAGGTAGTTGATGCTGCCGGAGCCGGGAACCATTTTGCGGTAGGCGGAGAGAAAGGCGGACTCCAGAGCGAGGAGAATTTTTTCACGGGAGAGCCCTTTTTCCCTCTCGTAGTAGTCAATCAAAGCTTTAATATCGTTTGTCATGAGTGTGGAGGAGTGTGATGGATAGACAAAAAAGAGCGGGTCGACAGACCCACTCTCGAGTGTCTCTCGGGGTGTTTGCCTATTTAAGTAAGCACGAGGGGGAGGAACTGGCAAGAAAAAACGCTTGTTCTATGCGGCATGCAAAAGACTGGGGATGATTCCGGAAGAAGAATTTTCCGGAGCCCTCCGGAAGGGGGAGGGACAACGGTGTTTGAGGGCTTGACGGACCCGTCAAAAACAGGAAGTATGCGTGCATGAAACTCGTCTCATGGAACGTGAACGGATTGCGGGCGATTCTGGGCAAGGGAATGGCGGGAGCCCTGGACGCCCTGGAGCCGGACGTCCTCTGCCTTCAGGAGATCAAGGCGCGTCCGGAACAGGTCAAAGACCTGTGGATTTCCTCCTGGCCGTACCAGCTCTGGAATCCGGCGGAGAAGTCCGGCTATTCCGGCGTGCTGATTCTCAGCCGGGTGCAGCCTCTTTCCACGTCCGTAGGAATCGGCTGTCCGGAACATGACCGGGAAGGGCGCGTCTGCACGATGGAATTTGAGCGGTTTTACCTGGTCAACTGCTATACCCCCAATTCACAGAATGAACTGGTGCGGCTGCCGTACCGGGAGCAGTGGGATGCTGCGTTCCGCGGATATGTGGCGGGATTGGCGGAAATCAAGCCGGTCATTTTTTGCGGGGATTTGAACGTGGCCCATGAGGAGATTGACATTGCGCGCCCCAAGGAGAACCGTTTTTCCGCCGGATTCAGCGACCAGGAGCGCGCCGGGTTCACGCTGCTGCTTAAGGCCGGTTTTACGGATACGTTCCGCGCCCTGCATCCGGAGGAGCCGGGCTGGTACAGCTGGTGGTCCTACCGCGCGGGCGCCCGCGCCCGGAACATCGGATGGCGCATTGACTATTTCTGCGTTTCCAATCCGCTGGCTTCCAGGGTGAAGGAAGCCGCCATCCATCCGGATGTGACGGGGTCCGACCATTGCCCCGTCAGCCTGGAGATTGACTGCTGAGCGCGGTCGTTCAGATGATTTTCAACTGTAAGAGATTGATGATTATGGAACAGGAATTGCCGCTGCTGGTGGTTGCCACGCGCAACGCCCACAAGACCGGGGAAATCCGCGCCATGCTGGCCGGGAAATGGGAAGTGAAGGACCTTTCCGACTATCCCCAGGCTCCGCCCGTGGATGAAACGGGAGTCACGTTTACGGAGAACGCCGCGCTCAAGGCGCTTTCCGCTTCCAGATGCATCCCCGGCGTCCTGCTGGCGGATGATTCCGGACTGGAGGTGGATGTGCTGGACGGGCGCCCCGGAGTCTGGTCCTCCTCCTTCGGAGGGGAAGAAGGGAACCATGCGCGGAATAATCTCCGCATGATGGAGGAATTGCGGCGCGCCGGAGTGAAGCCGGGGGACAGGCCTTCCGCACGGTTCCGTTGCGTTATGGTGCTTGCCAGGAACGGACGCGTACTGGCGGAGTTTTCCGGTTCCGTGGAAGGCTACATGTTGACGGAACCGGCCGGGGAAGGGGGATTCGGCTACGATCCGCTGTTTGTCCCGGAAGGGCATGACCGGAGTTTCGCCCAGCTTCCCATGGAAGTGAAGAATTCCATGTCGCACCGCGCCCGTGCCTTGGCGCAGGTGGTGGAGTGGATGAAAGAACGCCGGGACTGAGTTTTTTCCGGGCGTCTGGCTGCGGGGAGGTCAGTCCAGCCTGAACGCGCAAATCTGGAGGGGAGCCGGCGCTCCGGTATTCAGGAGCTGGTATTTGCCGACGCGCCAGGAATGATGGGGCAGGCGGGAAAGGAAAGCTTCCACGGCTTTCGCTTCTTCCTTTCCGCCTTCGTGGCCGGGATAGCACATAACGCTGAGAAGCCCGTTCGGAGCAATGAGGGCGGCGGCCTGTTCCAGCGCCGCCAGGGTGCATTCCGTTCTGGTGACCGTTTTTTTGTCCCCGCCCGGCAGATAGCCCAGGTTGAAGACGACGGCTTTCACGGGGCCGCCGACCAGTTCCGCCAGGCGGTCATGGCTGGCAAGATGGAGCCGGACGGCAGGGGTGAGCAGCTCTTCCTTTTCTAGGCGCTCCCTGGTGGCGCGGATGGCTTCTTTCTGCACGTCAAAGGCGTGCACCTGGCCGGAAGGGCCAACCAGCCGGGCCAGAAAAACCGTATCGTGCCCGTTGCCCGCCGTGGCGTCCACGACTGCGTCCCCGGGGAAGACGACGCGGCTGATCCAGTCATGAGCGCATGTCATGGGGCGGCTGAGCAGCGAACATTTCATGACCGGGTTGTACAGAAACCTTGCCTGTATGACAATTCGTTTATGAAATTCCGGCGCGGGAAGAATGGCAGGTTGTTTTTTTGCAGGACGTATGTTAGAAAGAGATATAAAATTTTCCGCATGTTCCTGCATGCGGGGATAAACCGCAGACGTTGCAATGAAGATGACTGACAGACGCACTTTTTTGAAAAGAACTGCCGCCGCTGGGGCGCTGGCGGCCATATCGGACATGGATTCCCTGTTTGCCCGGGAGGCTGAAGCCCCGGCGGCTTCCGGCATTCCGGATCTGGTGGCCGTCCGCAACGGCACCCGTGCGGAGATGGTCAGGAAGGCCGTGGAGACGCTGGGCGGCATGCAGGCCTTCGTCAAGCCGGGCCAGACCGTCGTAATCAAGCCGAACATCGGCTGGAACAAGGCTCCGGAATTCGGCGCCAACACTCATCCTGAAACCGTCGCTGCGCTGGTGGAGCTGTGCAGGCAGGCGGGGGCGAAGGAAGTGAGGGTGTTTGACCACTGCTGCCACAACGGCGCTTATGAGGGCAGCGGCGTGAAAGAGGCCGTAGAGAAGGCCGGCGGTGTGATGGTGGACGGCGGCAATGAAAGCCAGTACGTGCGGACGGAAAACCCGAAAGCCAGGAAATTTACCTCCGCCAAGGTGCATAAGGCCGTGCTGGAGGCGGATGTTTATATCACCTGCCCGCCCCTCAAGCACCACAGCGGTTCCGAGATGACCGCCTGCATGAAAAATGTCATGGGCACTGTATGGGACCGCGGGGACATGCATAAGAACGACCTGCACCAGTGCATCGCTGACGCCGTGTTTTTCCGCAAGCCGGATCTGTGCGTGCTGGACGCCTACATGCCCATGGTGCGCAACGGCCCCGTGGGGAAGGATACGAATGACCTGGTGGAGCGCAAAACCCTTCTGGCCTCCCGCGATATTGTGGCCATTGACGCTGCGGGCGCCGCCCTGCTGAATAAGGCCGGAAAGATTCGCCATGTGCAGCT